>Ga0206884_1001_pt2 | contig 186918 bp, 192 predicted proteins | sample Alteio_BWOrgCont_FD_152914 | JGI IMG/M metagenome (GOLD analysis project Ga0206884, IMG submission 152914) | Enriched cells from forest soil in Barre Woods Harvard Forest LTER site, Petersham, Massachusetts, United States -... | ecosystem: Environmental > Terrestrial > Soil > Temperate forest > O...
GTTGTTAGAACAATGCGCCGATATTAATCAAGCAACTGAACATGGTACTACTGCACTTATGAAGGCTTCGCTAAAAGGTCATGTTGAAGTTGTAAGGCTGTTGTTAGAAAAAGGTGCCAATGTTAATCAATTCAAGAAAGATTCTACGGTTCAACCAGAGAAATATTGTTCGACTGCACTCATATTTGCTTCTCAAAAGGGTCATGTAGAAGTTGTTAAATTATTACTTGCGTACAAAGCGAATCCCCATTTGCTAATGTCAAATGGTTATAGTGCGCTTATCGCTGCATCAATAAATGGGCATGATAAAGTTGTAAAAGTGCTGTTAGAAAGCGGTGTTGCTGTTGATTCAGCAAAGAAAAATGCTACGACTGCGCTTATATTTGCCTCGCGAAATGGTCATGTAGAAGTTGTTAAATTATTACTAAAATATAAGGCTGCTCTAAATTTCAAAGATTGGGAAGGTGTAACTGCGCTTATGGCTGCTTCGCAAAAAGGTCATGTTAAAATTGCGCGTTTGTTGTTGAACATGGGTGCTAATTTAGCGCTGGCTATGGGGTATGGTAACCAAGCCACTGCACTCGATATTGCAAGAGAATATAATGGAGAAGATTCTGATATTTTTAAATTACTCAGTGAACACCCGGCAAGAAGAGCCGCCACCATTACGATTCTAGGTATTGGTCGATTTCGACTGTTTGCGAATGTCAATGTGCCTAAAGAAGTTGTTAAACTTATCGCTCTGGAAGTTGATGCTCTACCTACCTTCACCCGCTCGTAATTAATTATGTTATTTCTGTACCCTTCTCGAATATCCAATAATTAACCCAAATAATTCCTGAACAAAACCAGATTTAAGCTTATATTGCTTGCTTAATTTCTTGTACATTTTTGCTAACTCTACTTCCCGTTTTTTATCTAAAACTTTTTTATTGAATTTTATTTTTAATAAGCCAATTTTTTTAGCAACAGTTATTCTTTGAGAGATTTTTTTTATAATACTCTCATCTATTTTATCAATCTTTGTTCTGAGTTGCGTAATCGTGGTCATGATTCTATCTCCTGATTAATGCTGATCAATTGTTGAATCAGTTTTTCTCTCATTTCTTTTGTAAATGGATTGTATCTATTCATATCTAAAAACAACTGCTGCGTGTCATTCATAACCATCATATTGATATTTAATAGCGCCTGAAAATCCGGCGTTGATAATTCTTGCGCTTTCAATTCTAATCCGGCCAATCCTCGTCCAATAAAATGGACTAATGCCTGAGAACTGGCCATTTGTTTGTCATGATCTTCAGGTGTGGTATTAATAATATGCAAACCCATTTTTTCAAAAACAGAGATTAATCGTTTTTGCTTAGGGCTATTCGTATTTAGGCTGCAAATAACTATTTTGTGTTCTGATAATCCACCGGTTTTTTTCACAGAATCAGGACCAAATAAGGGATGTGTGGCTAAAATGGGTTGAACGGGTAAAAATATTTTTCGCATAATTTTTACTGGATAGACTTTCACCGAACAGCAATCAACTATAAGAGTAGAGGGATTAACCCAATGTTTTATTTCAACACAGCATTTCTCAAAATCAGAAATGGGCACCAGAATAAATAATATATCTATATTTTTAAGGCCAGTCTTTTTAGAATCAGGTTTGGCTTTGTCAATAATAATCACTTCACCATAAGGTAATAGGGCATTTGCCCATAATTGACCGAATCGTCCATGGCCTATAATACCGAATATCATAAACCCTCCCGGTTTTTTACAATAATAAATGTCGTAAGATTGGGCGTGCGATCTTGTATGTTTTTATCAATGATTTCTAAGTTATAGTGTTTTGCACAAGTGCCCGGTGCAATGACGGCACTATTGTCCGGTAATGTGTTCTCAGATAATTCTCGTGCAGCTTTAGCGGTATCTTGAAATTCAATGACGTTACTATGAAGAAAATATTTTAATATATAGTTTTGGCACTGTTTAAGCGCTTGTTGATGAGAAACAATGTTTTTAATATTTCGTATATTTGTACCCGGCTGAGCTAATAAACACTGATTAATTTCTATGGCAATCTCATCAATGACTTCAAAGCGATGGCGACCCATTGCCTCAAACGCCATATGAACTAAGCCGCCAATGTTATTTACAACAGGAAAAATCCCCATATCAATTTTATTGGCTTCAAGCGCCGCCAGCACATTTTCCATGTCAGTGAGATAATCTATGTTTGCAGTGATACGTTTATTTTTTAAATATAATAATCCTGCTTCTTCAGAAAAAGATCCCGCATCGCCAGAAATACCTAATAGTTTAGCTTTTGTCATTTTTAGCCCTCAATATATGATCCATAATCACTAACGCCGACATCGCATCCACAATAGGTACTGCACGAGGTAATACACACGGATCGTGTCTACCCGTTGCTGCTAATTCAACTGGTTGATTATTGAGATCAACAGTCTGTTGTTTTTTGCTAATAGTCGCGACTGGTTTAAAAGCAACCCTGAAGTAAATATCTTCGCCTGTGGATATTCCACCCAATGTTCCGCCAGCATGATTGGTTTTAATTTTTACTTTATTTTTTTCCATAATATACGGGTCATTATGTTGATGACCTCGTAGAGTTACGCCATCAAAACCCGAGCCAATATCAAAACCTTTTACGGCATTAATACTCAGCATGGCTTTGCCTAAATCAGCAGATAATTTGTCAAAAACAGGTTCACCTAAGCCTGCAGGCACTCCACGAATTATGCCCCTGATTATTCCGCCAATAGAATCGCCTTGATCTCGAATATTTTCGACAAGCTTAATCATTTCAGCTGCAATATTTTGATCAGGACATCTAATTATATTATTTTCTATTTGAGCCATTGATACATCCTGATGATTGATTGTTGTACGGATGCCGCCAACTTGTTCAACATAGCTCAATATTTCTATATTATAATTTTGCTTTAAATATTTTTTCGCAATGGCTCCAGCCGCAACACGCGCTAATGTTTCTCTCGCACTGGCACGACCGCTACCACGAAAATCTCTCACGCCATATTTTTGAATATACGTATAATCTGCATGAGAAGGGCGGTAAACTTTTTTTAATTCATCATAATCTTCAGGTCGCATATCAGAATTATAGGCTAATAATAATATGGGTGTTCCTGTGGTTTTGCCTTCAAATACACCAGATAAAATATGAATAATATCTTGCTCTTTGCGAGTGGAAGTAATAGCGCTCTGTCCTGGTTTTCGTCTGTCGAGTTCTAATTGAATTTCGTGTTCAGAAATTTCCAGTCCTGCAGGACAGCCGTCAATAATTACGCCAACTGCGCCGCCGTGTGATTCTCCGCACGTCGTAATTTTAAATAGTTTTCCTAGAGTATTTCCTGCCATGTTACACCTCGCTTGCTAACATAAATGCTTTCTTGACTAATTTGTCAGGGATAGCATGAGTATAAGAATTATTGGCAATATGAACCCGGCCAATTTTTTTGAGTAAAACATATCGGGTTTGATTAGCTTTGTTTTTTTTGTCGGATTTAGTCGCTAAAATAATTTTATGAATATCCAATTTATTTAATAATTCTGCTGAAATATTTAATTTCGATAATAAATTTTTAATAATTTCATAGTCATGACTGGATAAGCAGCCCAAGAGCTGAGATATTTTAGCTTCGACTAATATGCCCATGCCTACTGCATAGCCGTGTAAAATTTTGTAATCAGACACTTTTTCAATAGCATGTGCAATCGTATGACCAAAATTTAATATGGCTCTAAGATTATTTTCTTTTGGATCTTTTTTAACGATATCTAATTTTAGTGTAATAGAATCTTGAATAACTTTACTGAGTACGGAGTTGTCACGAGATAATAATTTATTGATATTTTTATTAGCATAATTAAAATAATTTATATTGCTTGTCATGAATATTTTTAAAGCTTCAACTAAGCCATTGATTAATTGCTTTTGAGGAAGCGTAGATAAGTAATTTATATTTATTATGGTTTGAATAGGCTGGTGAAAAGCGCCAATCAAATTCTTACCTTCAGGCGTATTAATTGCTGTCTTCCCTCCAATGCTGCTATCAACCATGGCTAATAGAGTGGTGGGGATTTGGATATATGGGATGCCGCGCATATATGTCGCCGCAATAAATCCTGCCATGTCACCTACAACACCACCACCGAGTGCATATATAACAGTATCTCTGCCACACTTATTTTTTAGCATGGCTGATATTAACCGCTGATAGGTTTTTATGTTCTTAGATAACTCACCAGCTTTAAACGTTAATATCAATGCGTGATTCAACTTGAATTGATGAATCAATTTTTGAGCAAATAATTTATGCGTATTTCTGTCTGTTATAATCACTGTTTTCATACTAACCCCGCTAATTTTATTAATAATTCAGCTGTTTCCTCAAAACCTAAGCAGGGATCCGTAATAGACAATCCCGACATGTCTATATTCTCTGGATGTGCTTCATCAACTTTTTGATTACCCGATTTAATAAAGCTCTCAATCATAAAGCCTTTAACTAATTTTTTTAATTCTGGTTTGTCTTTTATATTATTCATAATCTCATAAATAATACTGGGTTGTTTGCTGTGGTCTTTCTTGCCATTCACAACGCAGTTGTCATGACTGACATCGATTATGACAGCCGGATTTAAAATATCATGTCTAGTCATATGATTTTTAATTTCAGTCAAGTCTTGATTAGAGTAATTTGGAGATAAATTATTTCCGCGCAAAACAACATGGGCATGTTTATTGCCATGCGTTTGAACTTCATAGCCCTCGAATACCGCAACATGTGGATGCTGTGCCGCGAGCACTCCATTTACGGCAATAGAAAGCAAGCCGTGTGTGGGATTTTTCATGCCGACGGCACAATCAATCGCTGAGGCAAATATGCGGTGTTCTTGATCTTCCGTACTGCGCGCACCAATCGCTACCCAAGAAAGTAATTCTAAAAAACCTTTGGCGTTATGCGTAAACAAAGCCTCGTCTGCAATGGGTAGTCCCATCTCGATGACTTTCACCATCATTTCACGTGAATATTTCACGCCTGCTTCTACGTCAGGTAATTCACAGGGATTGGGTTGATTGATGGGTCCCGTCCAGCCTTTAGTTGTTCTGGGTTTTTGAATATAAAGTCTCATAATTATTTTTAATGTATGACTTAATTTTTTATTTAAAACAGCCAGTTTTTCAGCGTATTTTAAAACGGCTTCTTTGGGCCAAGCTGAACACGGTCCGACGATGATTAATAATCGCTCGTCTTTGCCTTCGAGAATATTATTAATTTCTTGTCTGTCTTGCATGATTTGTCGATGGCCTTCCATAGATAAGGGAAGCGATTGGATTAATTGCTCGGCGGATGACAATTTTTTGATCATTGTGTAGTTCATAAAATCCCCTGAAATAATTCAACTTGTTTGAGGGCTTGGCCTAAGAACATATCTTCGCCAGAAATAATATGCGCGCCATAGGATCCCGCTGTTTTTAATAACAGTGTTTCTGATGGGTTGTATACCATATCGAAAATAATTTGGTTTTTATTAAAACTATAATCAGGTAGGGGAGAGGTATCACTATTAGGATGCATGCCTATCGGCGTTGTATTAATAATAATATCTATAGGTAAATCATAAAGTTTGTCTTTATGGATTACTTTCCCGCCAAATAATTTTCTTAAAACTTCAGCGCTTTTAACGGTTCTATTTAAATATAATATATTACAGTTGTTTTTTTGTAATACATACGCTGCTGCACGAGCGGCCCCACCTGCGCCTATAACCAAAACCGTTTTATCTTTAAGCGAAATATTACGTAGGGCATGTTCGATGCCATTAATATCCGTATTATAGGCTGTTAATATATTTTTATTATTTATTAAGGTATTAGCTGATTTTAATGTTTGAACTTCTGAGCTGAGTTGATCCGCATAATGTAATATAGCTTCTTTGTGAGGCATCGTGACTGCGACTAATCCAATATTTAACGTTCTTATAGCTTGGATTGTTCCAGACAAGTCTTGTGTTGGATGCGCAAGCATTATGGCATTGCAGTTTTTTAATCTGTAAATTTCCTGATGTAATTTTGGGCTTTTGGTATGTCCTAAAGGATACCCAATAACTATGTTTAATCGCGTTGAGCTATTAATAGATTGACTAATCATATTTTAAATTCTCCAGTAAACAGTGAACGGCTTCGATATAGCCTAATTCTTTTTTGCCCGAAATAGTTTTTTCGCAAATATCAGAAATAACGGATTTTCTGCGAAATTCTTCGCGTTGAGAAATATCTGAAAGATGAACTTCTATGACAGGCAATTTTGTGTCTAGAAGGGCATCACGTAATGCATAGCTATAGTGTGTCAAAGCGCCAGGATTAATAATAATGCCAATACAATGACTCGCATTGGCTTGAATATGGTCTATTAAATATCCTTCATGATTAGATTGATAACAAATCACTTCGCAATTATATTTCAAGGCTTCTTGAGTCACTAGCTCTTCAATATCGTTCAGTGTTAATGTTCCATAATGGTGGGTATCACGTTTTCCTAATAAATTTAAATTAGGGCCATTGAGTAATAAAATATTTTTCATGATAATCTCTCCATAATAGAATTTACTGCCGTATTAACAGTGCTATTATTTAATATGGAAATATCATGAATTCTTTCATATATCTTTTCACGCTCGTCATATAATTTATTGAAAGACTCGAGCATATCTTGATTAACCTCAAAAAATGCAGGGCGCCCACCCATCAGAATTCTCTCGTAAACAATTCCGCGTGGGGCGGTAATATGAATGACAGTATGAGCTTTAATTAATTTTTGATTTGTTTCTGAACATGCTGTTCCGCCACCCAATGAAATTACAGCGGGTGGAGATGAAATAATTCTTCGCAGCGCTTCAGTTTCTAGTGTTCGAAAATACGCTTCGCCATTTTTCTCCATGATGTGTCGACAGGAGTATTTTTGGCCACTATTTTTTTCATGAAGCAATTCTATTTGACCATCCAGATCAATAAAGCCAGTGCCTAATTCCCGGGCTAAATGTTTGCCAATAAGGGTTTTGCCCACATGCTTAAAGCCAATTAAAATAATATGTTTATTAAGTAAGTTCATGAGCCACCTCCATCTTTGCACCTAAAGATTGCATTGTGCTGATAAAATCAGGATAAGTTTTATTTATGGCTTTGCTATCTGTAATTTGTGTTACACCACTTGCTAATAATCCTGCGAGACTTAATGCCATGACGGTTCTATGATCTCCAAAGCCATTTAAATTGCACCCCTTAAGAGTACTGTTATGTACAATTAAATTATCTGTATTTTCTTCAATCTTTGCGCCGAGTTTAGATAAGCCTTCTGACATGGAGTGAATGCGATCTGTTTCTTTTATGCGAGCATGTTGAATATTCATAATTTCTGTTTTGCCACTGGCGTGTGTGCCTATGACAGCAAGTACAGGTAACAGATCGGGTATGTCACTAGCATCTATTTTAATTCCTGTTAATTTTTTGCCGCCCTGTATAACTATAGTAGTAGACTTGATAGTAATATCAGCACCCATGGTTATTAATAAATTAATTAATGCTTTGTCGCCCTGGGTATCATTCATATCTAAACCCTCTATAATTACTCTGCCGGGTATTAATACTGCAGCGGTAATTAAATAGGATGCTGATGAAAAATCACTGGGAATAGTGTGATTAAATGTCTTATACGCTTGTCGGCCAGTAATTTTATACATATCTTTATTTCCAATATTTTCATGGTTATACAAAATATTTTGTTTTTTAAGATAATCTAATGTCATTTCTACGTATGGTCGTTCTTGTAAATTACTTACGATTATTTCGCTATCTTTTTCAGCTAAAGGTAAAGCAAGCAGCAGGGCAGAGAGATATTGTGATGTCGTACCATCGACTTCAGTTTTGCCGCCTATTAATTTGCCTGATATTTTTATGGGTAAAACATCTGAATCAAAGCTTAATCCAAGATTTTTAAGGGCATGCAGTAATGCCGTGATGGGTCTTGCTCGCATTTGATCGCTGCAATTCAAGATAATAGCTTGATTAGTATTATTTCGTAGGCCGAGCAGAGGGAGTAGAAAGTGAGTTGTTATCCCAGAGTTGCCTGAGTGTATTTCATGTGTAGTTAGCTTGAGTGGGGTGCCAGTACCCGTAATAGTAATAGCATTATTGGCTTCGACAATATGCGTGCCTAATGTTTTACAAGCAGAAATAGCATCGCGCGTGTCTTCTGAATCTAAGATATTATTTAGCACAGAGGTGCCATTACACAATGATGCTAGCAATATAGCCCGAATACTGTGTGATTTAGACCCGGGTGGTGTTACCTTTCCGTGGAGTACAGCTGTCCTGTTCACGATTACATTCATGAAATTTTCTCCTCAATGAGGAATAGATGATGCGACTTAGCTGGTTTTGCTAAGGTTTGGGTGTGGCTTGTGGGTGTGGAGTATTATTGGCCTGGGGGCCAAAAGTAGTTAAAGAATGTAAAAAAAGAAACGCTGGAGGAGAGAACAACTGACAAACAACGAACCGCATTGCGTGAGCAATGTGTCGGTTCCATGTGTAGTGTCAAATGTTTCATAAGTTCATGTCTTTCGTAATAAAAAATACAACGTAGATTCAGTGTAATAGACTGGTGTAAGATTTGTCAATGTTTTTCCGTGTTTTGGCGCCAGATGTACTTGTTTGGCGGTACTTCAGCATATGAATGATCTGCAATAAACGTACGTTTTTTCGCCCAATTAAGTCATTGAAGCGGCAAATCAAACAATAAAAATTCTGTATTATTTTCTAGCGCATGTATGTGAATGGTTTTTTCATGGGTTATTAGCGCACCATCGCCGCTCTTAGCAGGCTCTTTATTAATTTCTAATTTGCCTGAAATCACTTGAATCCAAACTGCTCTATTAGGGGAAATAGAATCATTAAGAGTTTTGTTGGCTTCCATATAGGCAACACATAATTTTACATCTTGATGTATTTTAATGGCAGTATCAGAAGGCTTATCTGAGCCGATTAAAATTAATTGGTTTTTTATATTGGGAATAGCTTTTTGTTCATAGCTGGGTTTTAAATTTTTGGTATCGGGTTTGATCCAGATTTGTAAAAAATGCAAAGCATTTTTTTTGGAGTGATTAAATTCACTGTGTTCTACGCCAGATCCTGCTGACATGCGTTGTATTTCATGAGGTTTAATAATAGAACCCGTTCCCATGCTGTCTTTATGTTCTAATTCGCCAGAAATAATATAGGAAATAATTTCCATATTGTTATGCGGGTGAAGATCAAAGCCATGTCCAGCTTGAACAGTATCTTGATTAATGACTCTTAATACACTGTACCCCATAAAATTGGGATCGTAATAATCTGCAAACGAAAATGTATGATAACTTTCAAGCCAATCAATTTGGCTTTTGCCGCGGTCGTTACTTTTGCGAAGTTGTATCATGCGAGATTTCTCCTGAATTGCAATAATAGAAATGGCAATGTAATTGAGAATGCGATTCCGCCTAAAAGGATTTCATGAAACACCGTAATTTGTGCTGGAGCCAAATCCGGTGGTGGAATAAAGCCAAAGCCTAGTGAAACAAGTGAAGTTAGTATACCAAGACTCATCAGTATCCAAAATAAAAAGGACCGCATGCCTAATTTTATAGCACTTACAAATAATATTATGTAGTAAATCAGCGTTACTTGTGAGGCAACAACCAGTAATAACCAAAATGAATCAGAAACTTTTGGGAGAATAAGGAAAACCAACATGGCGAGTGTAAACAGCATGGCTTCAAAAACTAATACGCCAATCGGTGATTCATTTCGATTAATTTTTTGCAGAAATGTTGAAACATGATTATGGTTGCAGGCCACAAACATTCCGCGCGTAGAACCTAACATCCATGCCATCACACTTCCCATATTGCCAATAAAAATCAATAAAAATATTACGCTGAGCCATGCGCCACCATGAAAGGCATTAAAAAATAAAGCAATGGCATCTAATAATCCAGTGATGACGCTGAGTTTTGCTGCAGGAACAATGATTGCAATGGATAATGTTGCAGCTAAAGTCAGGCATAAAATAAGCGCTCCAGAAATCCATACGCTTTTCGGAAAATTCTGTTTGGGGTTCATGACATTTCCTGCGTGAACCGCGGGAATTTCAATACCAAAGAAACATACGGTAACGGCAATGATAAAGCCTAAATTATTGAAGTGATGCAAATCAGGAATGAGCGGAGTATCTTTGAGAGAAATCGCAAACGCTTGTCCTGAGAGTCCCCAGTAAATTCCGCAGCCAATGATCAGTAGCATGGGTAATAAAATCCCAAAGAGCGCTGAAAGGGTGCTAAGTTTTGCAGATATCTCTATGCCTAAACAGTTTAATAACGTGATTAACCAAAATAATCCTACGGCAACACTCATTATGAAAACTTTATGTGTCGCAATGGATGGGTCAACAATATAAGCGGCGTTGGCTGCAATTAAGCTAAAAATAGATGGATACCACAATAAATTAGAAATCCAGAGTAGTGTGACGGTAAAAAATCCCCATTTTTTACCAAAGGCTAATTCTACCCAGATATAGGCGCCGCCAGTTTGAGGGTGAGATGTCGCCAGTGTAGAAACCATTATGATGCACGGAATAAAAAAACCAATTGCTGCTATGGCATATAAAAAAGGCAAAGAAAATCCGTAGATGGCATTGGCTGAAAGAGGTTGCAAATTAGCAACAATAATAATTTGTAATAACGTCAGCGTCGTTAAGCTCAAAAACTTTTTTTTCATGTCTGTTATGTCCTCTCTCCGTTCAAAATAATCAAATCCGTTATTTTGGTAAGTAAAGTCTTCGGAACATTCCAACATTCTTTTCCAAATGTAATAGGGGTGATTACAGTCTTGCCAATAACAATTCGCCCTTGAGGTTTAAATAATCTATAAGTCTTGAGTCCCCACATATCTTGAAAAACATATAAAATATTATTTTTTTCACCTAAGTAAAGCACAATATGCCCGGGAACATAAAGTAAACTAAAATAGGGCACTGCTTTTTCTAAAATAATTTTTTGTTTTTGAGCGTCTGATAAATTAGCCAGATTGATATCTAAACCCCCTTGTTCTTTTTGTAGTTCCGAAGCATGTGGTAACCAAATGCCGAAATACGCAAAAATATTTTTTGTTGTGCTCGAACAATCCCGGTATCCATATAATCCACCCCAGCCATAAGGTTGATTTATAAATTGGTTTGCAATAATAGCAATATTTTTTGGTGTAGTAATAAGGGGGAGTATATAAGCCGTATTTTTATTAATTTCTGATTCTTGTATAACGGCGTTATTATCAGTATTTTTAACAGCTATTTTTAGGGTTAAATAATTGGTTGATATTTTATTAATAGGGTAAATTTCACCCATGCGGGTTTTATAATAATAGTGATGATGTAGATTAAGCAGTGGAATATCGTCTGATCTTATAGCAATATAGCCTAAATTATTTTGCCAATTTTTAATAAAGCTATCATCGACATATGCAACATCTTCAGCAGGAATCCAATCGCCAAAAATGCTATTTTCGATCAACACAAAATCCCAAGATTTATCGCGGCTTTCATGAATAATTTTTACGGGTGTTCCCGCGGCAATATATGAATCTTGAAAATTATCAAACGGATAAAACTCGCCAGGGTTATGAATGTCGGTATAGCTTGGTATTTGGGTAGGAAATATTCTAGCATTGGTATCATGAATAATAATGGCTGTTTGTATATGATTAGGAAAGTTTTCTAGATCCATATTATTTACTATATTATTTATCCATTTTATAGCATGGGGTTGTTGATTTTCATTCCAGCCGGGTTTGTCTGTAAAATTTTTTATTTGTTCTCGTAATAGACTTTTTGTTTTATTGAGATCCAATGTTTTGTTATTCCAGGGATAATAATAATTATTGAGCATATTAGTATAAGCAAGTTTTGCTTGGAGGGGAGACAGAATACTTTGGTTTGCCGTTGCGGGATCAAGATAAGCCAACGCATCTTGAGGATTTTTTAACGACGGCTTCGAGCAAGAATTTAAGAGTAATATAAATGCGATAAGAATATACTTCATTGCTTGGACTCCTGAGTAGTATTATTCTATCCAGAATTGCTGAAAGACAAAAGGAGAATTGTTTGAAACCAGCCTATAAATTTATTGTGTTATTGGGGATCGTCAGTTTATTTGCCGATATGACCTATGAAGGTGCGCGAAGTGTAACCGGTGCGTATTTAGCTGTGTTGGGTGCGAATGCATTAACCGTTGGATTTGTCGCAGGATTTGGCGAATTTTTGGGTTTTGGCTTGCGTTATATTTCGGGTATCTTAACAGATCAAACGCACAAATATTGGCCCATCATGATTGTCGGCTATACCATTAATTTATTTGCCGTTCCGTTATTAGCCATTACCGGCAATTGGAAAATCGCTGTATGTTTAATTATTTTAGAGCGTGTGGGAAAATCTATTCGAGTTCCTGCGCGCGATGCCATGCTTGCACATGCGAGTGAATCCATTGGGATGGGAAAAGGTTTTGGTTTCCATGAAATGATGGACAGAATTGGTGCATTTTTGGGACCTCTGGTAGTTTCAGCGGCATTATTAATTCATCATAATTATCAATTAGGATTTGCGATATTGGGAATTCCTGCTGTTTTAGCGATTATTTCATTATTTATTGCAAAATTTAAATATCCCAATCCCCAAGAGCTGGCTATTAATACTTTTTCTGAAAATAGTCCTATTCCCAAAAAAGTATTCCTATTGTTTTTAATAGGCTCTGCATTATTGGCATTTGGTTTTTCGGATTATGCGTTAATTGCCTATCATTTTGAAAAAGCGCATTTATTATTGCCGGTATTAATTCCCATTGCGTATGGTGTTTCGATGGGCGTGAATGGTATTACCGCGCCAATGATTGGTCATTGGTATGATAAAAAAGGCATTGTGATTTTGATTCCCCTGATTATTATTTCAACCCTATTTGCACCTTTAGTGTATTTAGGCGGAGCGATTTCTGCATTTTTGGGCGTATTTTTGTGGGCGATTGGTATGGGATTGCAGAGTTCGTTATTGCGTTCAATTGTGGGGAAAATGTCAACAGCCGGAAAACGTGGACGTGCGTTTGGACTATTTAATCTCGTATATGGCACGTTTTGGTTTATCGGCAGTGCAATTTCGGGATATTTATATGATTATAATATTACTGTATTAGTGTATTTTATTTTGGCTACACAAATTTTAGCCATCCCGTTTTTTATATCTGCGATAAAGCTTTTGCGTAGGGTATGAAATCCTGAATATTTTGTTTTAAACGCTTGTGTAGGTTTTCATCGCGCAGTTGTCCATTTTCATCCAGTGCTTTATCTGCAGTAGACAGTGCAAACATTCCTGGATACACAAAAGCACCACAACCTTCTAAGGGAACGCGTGTATTCCATAAGCCTCGAATTCCGCCAACAATTGAGATTGAGGCAGACATGAGGAATATCGGAAGATTTTTAAAGGGCACTGGATTCAGTCTTGATGTCCAATCAATTAAATTCTTTAAAGTTCCGGGTGTGGTGAAATTATATTCAGGCGAAGAAATAATTAAGCCATCGGATTCGAGAAGTAATTTTTCAAAATGTTTTATTTCAGCTGGAAATCCTGTGCTGGCTTCATCGTCATAATTATATATGGGCGCTTTAAATTCTGCGTAATCAACTAAATTAGGAATAATATTTAATTCTTTAACAATATTTTCGGTAATCTTAATTAATTTTTTATTAAAAGAATCTTTGCGAAGTGAGGCAGCAAATAGTAATAATTTCATTGAGGTGTTCTCCTATAGAATAGTTTGGATTATACTGCACAAATTAGTATAAGAAACAGTGTATAAGCGAAATAAGGAGTAATTTATGGTTTTAACGAAAGATTTTAAAGTTACAGTCATGGAACGTGCGCACAGCGATATAAAATTTTGTAAGGCAATGTTAGCTGGTGCTGTTGATGAGATATTTTCCGGTGATGCAAAAGTTGGAAAAGCTATTTTACATGATTATATTAGTAGCCTGGATAGAGCGCAGCGAAATCCAGGACCAAATTAAATATTAAATTTCTAACGTCACCTTTCCGCGCGTTCTACCAGACTGAACATGAAGCTGCGCTTTGGCCGCGTCAATTAATGGAAATGTTTTTTCAATATTAGGTTTGAGTATTTTTTTATCAAGTAATTCTGCAATAGCCGTAAGTTGTTGTGGATTTGGATTCACAAAAACAGTTTCGCCGCGTACGCCAAATTTTTCTGCTGCTTTAATGCCTTCAAAATCAATCGTCGTTACAACAACGCCAGATTTTTTAAGTGTGGAAAAAGATTTTAATAGGGTATCACCGCCAATATTGTCTAATACAACATCAATATTCTTTGCGATTTTTTCGAATGGTGTTGTCGTATAATCAATAACTTCATCAGCGCCTAAATCTAAAAGAAATGCTTTATTTCTGGCAGATGCTGTTCCAATCACATATGCGCCTTTCCATTTGGCTAATTGCACCGCAAGATGACCAATACCTCCTGTGGCAGCATGAATTAATATAGTCTGCCCAGCAGATAAATTGGCAATATCAAACATTGCTTGCCACGCGGTAAGAGCATTCATGCTCGCAGCGGCTGCTTGATGATGAGTAATAGATTTAGGCTTGTGAACAACTTCGTTTTCTTTTACGACAGTATATTCTGCATAGGCACCGCCATTACGAATGCCATTAATATAGCCAAATACTTCGTCGCCTTTTTTGAATTTTGTAATATCTTTTCCTGTTTCTGCAACAACACCAGATATTTCCCAGCCTAAAATAATAGGGAGAGTGTAATAATTAGATTCTTTATACCAACCGTCACGTACATGAAGATCAAACGGACTAACACCCGCGCTGTGTGTTCGCACTAATATTTCATCAGATTTTATAGTGGGAATTTCAACGTCTTTATATTGCAGTACTTCAGGTCCGCCATAAGTAGAAATAGTGATGGCTTTCATAAGCATAAATCCTTCCTCTGAATGTCTTTGCGAATTATACCTGTATGAGCCTGATAGGTAACTTCGACCCTAGAAGAACAATTAAATACGACTTAATGATAAAAAGTTATTGCAAAACGATAATTCATGAGGTAAGATGCTTTCCGTCATCGATGACACTATCCCATTAACCGATGTAAAAAGAGGAAATGTTATGAAACAGAACGTTTTAAAAGTGATGGCAGCACTTTGTTTAGGTTTTTGCAGTTTAGCGGCGGTGGCGGATCCCGTACACGGAGCGATTATTGTGATTAGCAGTAGCGGTAACGGTAACTAATAGATAAAAGGGTTGTCATTGGGGGAGAAATTATTATCATAAATCTCCCCGATGATGACAGAACTGGTATTTTTTACGAGGAATAGATTGTGAACAAAATTAAGCGTGTCAGTTTATATTTCAGGGTGCTTTTTCAAATTGTTTTTTGTTTGCTATTTTTACAGGTACTGGGTGTTGGAATAAGTTGGGTAAATGCGCCACATACGTTAGCTTTTTTAAATGGAAATATCGTATTTAGTCTCCCCAATTATCCTGTTTTGCATCCTTTGAGTTTTACCACGAAGCTATTGGGTTTCTTGCTGAGTATGATTCCTATTGGCATCAGTATGGTAGTGGTCTATTTTTTGGTGAAGTTATTTCAGTTATATGAGCAGGGTGAAATATTTTTGTTGAAGAATGTTACCTATATACGCAACATTGGTTATACCCTGTTGGTGGGTCAATTGTTTAATCCTGTGTATGGCGCATTAATGAGCTTGCTTTTAACCTGGTCAAATCCGCCGCATCATCGTCTCATGCAAGTCTCAGTGGATGGAACGAACGTTGGTATTTTATTAACATCAATATTGGTTATTTTAATTTCATGGATTATGGCAGAAGGTCATAAATTACTTGAAGAACACGAACTCACGGTTTAAGGTTTTTTCTATGGCAATTATTGTAAATTTAGATGTTATGTTAGCGAAACGTAAAGTACGCTCGAAAGAGTTGGCTGAAGCGGTAGGGATTACTGAGCAAAACTTGTCGATATTAAAAACGGGTAAAGCAAAAGCCATTCGTTTGACGACATTGGATGCAATATGTAAATACTTGGAGTGTCAGCCCGGAGATATTTTAGAGCACAAGGGTAAGTAGTTAAAGTTCGTTATTTTTCCAAGTACTAGCCAACTTATCCAGGGCTTTATCCGTCACGCGAAATACAGTCCATTCGTCCATTGGTTTTGCACCTAATTTTTTGTAAAAACCAATTGCTGTTTCATTCCAGTCTAATACCCACCATTCTAAGCGCCCACACTTTCTACTTTTGGCTAATTGTGCGAGAAAGCCAAGCATTTTTTGTCCAATGCCTTTTCCGCGAGCCTCGGGCTTCACAAATAAATCTTCGAGATAAATTCCCGGTCGGCCCAAGAACGTTGAAAAATTATGGAAAAACAGCGCAAAGCTGATAGGTTTGTTATCTAAATAGCCAATGACAACTTCTGCGTGAGATTTATCTCCAAATAAAGTTTCTTTTAAGATTTCTTCCGTCGCAACGACTTCGTGCGATAGTTTTTCATATTCTGCAAGTTCTTTAATAAAAGAAAGAATAAGGGGTGTGTCTTGAGGGGTAGCAGGCTTAATTTCAAAACTATTCTTCATGATACTATCTCCAAAGAGAGCATTTTTTAGTCAGCTCGCTGACTTTATCCCAGTCGCCAAATAAAACAATGCCGTAATAAATAAGATTTTCATCTTTGACTAATTTGGTACGTTCGATTTGTTCTTGGTAAGTCCCGACGGTCATCGTATCCGTAAAGTCATTAAAAATAATATGATGAGAAATAGCTTCGTTGCGTAATTTTCTGATTTTATTGGAATTCTCCGAAAGTATAATAAACGGTATTTCTGATATATACGGATGTGAACCATTATCTGCATCTTTATAATCCGTGAGCCGTAAATTTTCTTGTCCAATCGCCGAGCCTAATCCGATACACATATGGGCGAGGGCATTCATGACTTTTCCAGGTTCTATGCTTTTGTTGAGTACGGCGACGAGTTTGTTTTTGAATTTTTCCATAAGAATCTCCCCATGATTGTTCACTATAATAACATGCCGTATATTATAGCATCACCTGGGGTATGGACTTAATGGGAAGAGAATATGAACTACGACAAACTTGAGCATTCTTATTGGGAAATGCAGTCTAAACGAGTAGCGGATGAGTACAGCCAAATTAAATTACGCGCTAATGTCTCTCACGGTAGCGCTGTTCCCGAGAATGATGATTTGGCGTTAGGCGACGGGCGTCGATTAAAAGCAGCGATTTTATTCTTAGATATCTCATCATTTTCAACGCGTCATATCGAAACAGAGCTAGAACAAAACAGCATGCTTCACGCGTTTAATCTCTTCTTTTCTGAATTAATTAAAATAGCCGAAGATTATGGTGGAACGGTTGAGAAAAATACGGGTGATGGGTTGATGGCGTATTTTGAAGATGATGGTGGAAGTCCGAAAGAGGGTGGATGTAAACGTGCCGTTGCGTGTGCACAGACAATATTCGCTGCGAATGAAAAATTAATTAACCCCATATTAGAAGCAAATAATATGAAGCCCTTTGTTTTTCGCATTTCAATTAGCTATGGATTTGTAACCATTGCAAGAATTGGCGCACCGGGTCGTTTTATGCAATATGTCGCCATTGGCTCAGAAGCAAATTTTTCAGCGAAAATGTTACGCAAAGCATCTCCCAATGAAATCGTCATTGGTGAGTCAGTCAAAAATGAATTGCCTTTAGCATGGCAAAAAAGTTATATAAAAATCATGTTAGACTCAAATGGCGTAATATATAAAGATTCTGTTATTCCGTATAATCTTTATACATACACAGGACGTTGGGTATGACTGCAGATAATGCCGAGCAAGCTGAAAAATTTAAAAAAGAATTTGTTGTATTTGCCGGTAATATTTTAAATTTAATAACAGAACTGGGTGCGGGTTCTGTTCTGAAAAAATTATGTTCAGATACGGTAAAATCTTGCAGTAATCTTCATGATGATTGTAAAAGCATTCCGGCGAGCACCATGCTTTTTTTGTTACGCGAAATAGAATTTTACAATAAAGCTTACAGTAAAACTCCTCGGCCTAGCGCTAAAAGATTGCTGAATGATAGCGCTGTTATATTGTTCAGCATAAATAAACATCTTAAAAAATCAGATCTTGCATCGACAATAGAAACATTGCTAGAGGTTATAAAATTAGCCACGTCTTTGGAGGGACAAAAATGAAGGGTAAGTTGATCATGTCTTTATTGTTCTTGGGATTAACACATACAGCTTTTGCAGATCCTGAAATATCTGCAGAATTTTTTGCATCAAATAATACGCGGGAAATTACTGTTCAATCCGCTTATGCAAGATTAACAGGGCAAGAGCAGCATCATCTCCAGCGTGTGATCTCCAGTGTTCTTCAGCGTTACCATGTAGATGAGCTCAAGAGTGGCGATGTTCTTGGTATATATAGAATGTCGAAAGACAAAGATATTACTGCTGATAATACAGAATATGTTTATGCGGGTGTTTCTCCGGATGTATCAGAGCAAAAAATATTTTCAGTCGCACAAATTTTAGCTATTACACTGCATCAAGACAGCGTTGCTGTATTCATTCCCGCTTCATCATCCCCAGGCGATGTTTCAGTAAATTTTGTTTCTGATCAACCCAGTATTAGTACTGTCATACATCAAATCCACACAAAACTTCCTGCATCGTATGGCCATGGGTTTTCGCTGCATCTTGTGAATGAGAAACCCGGATTTAAGAATGCAAAAGTAACTGCAGTAGAATGGCTAGGAAGTAAACTAAATCTCAAGAAAATCAAACACGCTTTTCCTGCGGAGACTATTACTACTCAGAATGGTAGTGCGTATTTGGTTTATCAAAATGGAAAAAACGAAAGGTTGTAGCCTATTTTATAAATTATTATTTACCCCCTAAACAATTTTTGAGATTTCTTTAATCAACGCTCTCAACCATTTATGTCCTTGATCATTCTGGTTGCGTGCATGCCAATATAATTGAGCGTTATAGTGGCGTAATTTATACGGTGTTTCATGCATGGCTAAACCGAGGGGCGCAAGAAATGGCTTCGCCAATCTTTCTACGGTATTTGTCATAAGCATAGTACCTGGTAATGTCTGTAGTGCAATTAAAGTATGCGGTGTCATCAAGCTTATCTTAATCGAATGCCCCATTTTTTTTAGCATGTCTGCAATAAAGTTTTCTTCCGGTTGGCTTTCTAGCGCAACAAATACTTGCGGATATTCTGCCAATATCTTTGTCGTTAATTTCCCGTGATGAAAAGCCGGATGTTTTTTATCCGCAACTACGACACCCTTATCGGTAAATAGCGGTATTGTTTTTAAGCTTTGAGGCACAGATTTAAAATCCCCGATGACAATATCTAAATGATGATCGTCAATGGTTTTCAAACTATCCATATGATTAACAGCATGTTGGACTATTTTGATGTCTGGCGCGAGGCGAGAAAGTTTATGCATTAATGGGGGTAATAATACAAAAGCAATATAATCTGACATGCCAATATGAAATGTTCTGGTTGAAGTATGTGGTGCAAAGGGAGTGTGTGCCACAAATACAGATTCCACGTGTTTCATCGCTTCTTTTACGGGGATCGCTAAATTCTTAGCAAATTCTGTTGACTCCATTCGGCCTTGTGAACCTCGGACAAGCAGTTCATCTTTATAGATAGCACGTAGTTGCCCAAGTGTAATACTCATTGCAGATTGTGTAATGCCGACTTTTTCGCCTGCTTTAGAGACATGTTGCTCAGACAATAAAGCATCCAATGCCTTGAGTAGATTAAGGTTAACGTTTACCATATTAGCCGCCTGAATACTGGTTATAAGTACTATCAATTATACTAATATCTTGGTTGGTGTACAATTGGGCTTATAATTAACGGGAGAATCCCCATGATTAAGCCTATTTGGTGTCGTTTTTTTCAGCAGCCGCACGCTACTTCAGTAGCTCCGAGAGGGCAATTGGAGCCAAACAAGAGAGCTAATATTACTTTTCCTAGTCCTTTGGAACGATTTCGAATACCCACTCCAAGATTAGTTCCGCGTGGTTATCAATAGAGCGAGGTGAATTTATATGATCAGACATACGAAGGACTGATGGGATTTGATTTGGTATATTAACCCTTCAGACTTGTTAGAGGTAACATCATGTCCGCACAAAACTTTTTTCGCATCTTTCCCTTATTCATGGTTATTTTTGTGGATATGCTCAGCAGTTCATTGCTGTTGCCGTTGTTACCAACACTGTTTCTTAATACAGACACCAGCATATTGCCGATTCATGCAACACCCTCGATGCGTTATTTCATGTTTGGTTTAGTGCAAGGCATTTCATCACTGGCGATGTTTTTCGGTGCGCCCATTCTGGGAGATCTGTCTGATCGACTCGGTCGTAAACGTATTTTAATTATTGCACTGCTCGGAACTTTTCTTTCTTATTTATTAGCCGCGTTTGCTGTGCTTATAAGCTCTGTTTCTTTATTATTATTCGGGCGTGTTATTGCAGGATTTACGGGCGGAAGTTTATCTACTGCACAAGCAGCGATTACAGATATTAGTTCTGAAAAACAAAGAACGACTAATATTGGCTATATTTTACTAGCGGTATCGATGGGATCTATTTTGGGCCCATTACTTTCTGGGACATTATCGAATCCACGATGGGCAAGTTGGTTTCATGTCACAACGCCACTTTATTTTGCGGCGGCAATTTCTGCTGTGAATCTCGTGTATTTATATTTTGCTTTTAGAGAAACTTTTGTTCCTACAGAACAAACAGAAAAAAAACACGTTCACCCTTTATCTGGATTAAGCGTCATTATTTCCGCGTTTACCCTTCCGCGTCTTTTTGGGTTAACAATGGCATTTTTATTTATGCAATTAGGGTGGGCGACATTCGTTCAATTTGTCGCGCTATTTTTAACGCTCCGTTATCATTTATCACCCAATGAAATTGGTATTTATATGGCGTGCGTGGGTGTAGGATTTACCTTAGCGTTCTGTTATCTCCTCGGTATCATCACAGCCCATTTTTCATTGCGGAATATTGCCTTAGTTTCTATCAGCCTTATTGGATTTTTTATTCTGGGAATTTTATTAATACCTTATGAACTTTCTGCGTGGATGCTTGCTATACCTGCAGCAACCAGTTTAGCCATTGGATATTCTGTCTTAGTCAGTCTTTTTTCTGAGCAAGTCGACAAAAGCAAACAGGGCTGGATTATGGGATTAACCGGTGCGATCAGTGCATTTTCGTTTGGTGTCACGGGTTTAGGTGCAGGAATATTAGCCGAGTTTGGTGTGGCCACTCCGCTGTGGGTTGCGCTGGGATGTTTGATTATCAGCGTTTTAGCCCTTGTTTTTATGCGATATCATGCTGCCGTAGGGAAAGAGAAGCTATAAAAAAGCCCTACTTAAAGGGCTTTTCACAATGATATGGTGGAGGCGGCGGGAATCGAACCCGCGTCCGCAAGTTCGCTATCTCAGGTCCTACATGTTTATCGGACTGTTAAGTTTAACTATGAGTTTCACAATTCGCGAAGTCCCTCAAAGCGAGTCTGATTTGATTTAACCTGTACACCTCAGACAAAGTGTACAGACGATTCAGTGTAAATGACGGTTGATTCGAGCGCACTGACACACTCGGTCAACCGTTAGCCTCGGTTTTTAAGCGACGGCTAAAGCATAGTCTTCATTGTCGACTATGTATTTTGTAGTCGGATTTACGAGGTGGCCACAAAACCCTCGACATGCACCTGTGGATATTGAGACCCCCGTCGAAACCTGGTCGCCCCCATACAATAAGTTTAGCACAAATATGATTTCTTTGGATGCTGTCAAATGGGCTTAAAAAGCTCAATTTCTTTAATGTCTGCGAGATCAACGGGTCGGGCCAGGATTTTTTTATACGCGAGGAGCTCATCCCGAGAAATCACCGGTAGGGTTAAGCCCAGTACTTCCCGTGGTATTGCTTTTGAAAAGTCAGTGATTAATTCATGCCATCTATTAGTTTTAGGGTTAAATATTTGAGTATTATACGCTCCGCCTAAATCTATTTCTTGATGATGATAATTTAATGTCATGAGTAATAAATTCCAGTTTTTGCTGATATAAATCTCAGGGCCGTAAATAATATATTCTTGTACAGCGGTTTGTATTACATCAAATTTATCTTCTGGAATATCTAAATCAATATCCTGTAATTCTCTTTTTGAGCCATAGGCTTGCGCAGCGAGTCCACCCGTAATTTGAAAGGGAATATTTAAGTCTTTTAATAATTCTGTTATCCATATAAGAGCAGCTTTTGGGTTGCGCATATGTTCCATAACTAATACCTGCTACTTAATCTATGCCACCGATAGATCATAATCAGTGAACCCGTTGCTATGCCAGATAATCCACCTAACATAACGCCCACAATACCCATATGAAATATAAAGCCCAATATATAAGACAGTGGTACGCCTAACATCCATATCGCAAGTAATCCCATGACCATCGGATATTTGGTATCAAACAATCCACGCGTTGCGCCAATAAAAATATTTCGTACGCCATCAAAAACTAACGTTAAGCCGGAAATTAAAAATATAGTCACCGCTGTTTTGAGGACTTCTGTATTTTGTGGATTATGAATATCTATATATATAAACGCTAAATAATGGGGAACAAAAATAAATAATAACGCAACGCTGAGTGTTATCAGCAAGGCTAATATTAAGCCTGCATAGCCCAATAATTTAATTTCATGAAAATGTTTTTTGCCATTGGCTTGGCCAATTAAGATAGAACCTGCTTGAGAAAGCGAATAAAGCGGAATCAAGGCTAAAAAATAATACTGGTTGACGATTTGGTATGCGGCTAATGCTTTCGTTCCTAACCAGCCAATCATCAATCCTGTTACAAATAACGATAAGATTTCTCCGCCAACCTGAATGCTGATCGGCCAGCCAATTTTGAACATTTCTACAAAGTGGTCTAAGTGCTGATGAACTCTATAATGAAATAATTTAAATTGTTCAAAGCGTTTTGTAAAATAAAAATATAGTGTTGTATACATAAAAAAGAAAATATATTGAATAGAAATAGCATAGCCTAATCCTGCAACGCCGAGCTGTGGAAATCCATATTTGCCAAATATTAAAACATACGCTGTCATTAATTGTATAAGAGAGGCCATAAACGTCGTTGAGGTAATCAGTCTTTTCTCATGAACGCCATACGCAAATTGTCGATTACTGGCAGAGATTAATCCAGGAATAATGCCCCATAAAAACGCATGAAAAAAAGTTTGGACAATTTCTGCGATGGGGGGAGCCTGACCAAAGAAAATTAATATATTTTTTATATACCAAACAAATACCATCATGGGAATACTGATCGCGAGTGATAATATCCAGCCTTGTTGAAAATAATTGCCTATAGAATAATATTTATTCGCACCATACGCATGGCCTACGAGTGCACTGATGGAAAATAAAACCGAGGCGCCCGTGAAAATAACAGCCAGCTGTATGGAATAAATTAATGCACTGGAGGCTAAAACTTCATGTCCCAATTTTGCAAGCATGACCATGCATAGAAATCCGCTGGCGACGTTGATGAGTTGTGTGCCTGCCATAGGAATGGCTAACGAGAAAATTCGTTTGCTGATATGGAGTAAATCAGTGGAGTTTTTCATGTGTAGCAGTATCGCATAAGTTAATAGGGGTTAATATTTACTGCTTAGGGTATGCCATCGATATAACATAATCAATGCGCCGACGATCATTGAAACCAATCCGCCTAACATGATGCCCGCGATTCCTACATGAAATGTAAATGCTAATAGATACGCTAATGGCATGCCGATAATCCAGATAGCAATAAGTCCCATATACATGGGAAATTTCGTATCAAATAATCCACGTGTTGCGCCAATGAATATATTTCTGATGCCATCAAATATCAGCGAAAATCCGGCGATTAAAAATATTATTGTAGTAAGTTTTAATACTTCCGTGTTTTGTGGATCATGAATATCTATATAAACAGAGGCTAAATACTGGGGAATAAAAGCAAATAAAGCCATTACACCTAATGTTACTGCTACGGTGAGTACAAGACTGGCATAGCCTAATTGTTTGATTTCATGAAATTTTTTTGCGCCGTTCGCTTGGCCAACTAATATGCCACTGGCTTGTGAAAGTGAAAAGAGGGGAATCAACGCCAGGAAGTAATATTGATTAATAATTTGATACGCGGCTAATGCTTTGGTTCCTAACCAACCGACCATGATTCCCGTGACAAATAGCGATAAAACTTCACCACCCATTTGTACGCTGATCGGCCAGCCGATTTTAAACATTTCTTTAAAATGGTCCATATGCTGATGAACCCTATAGCGAAATAGTTCATATTTATCAAAGCTTTTTTCAACATAAAAAAATACAGTGGTAAAAATAAAAAAGAAGGCATATTGCGCAGCAAGCCCATAGCCTAATCCTGCAACGCCTAAGTGTGGAAAACCGTATTTGCCAAATATTAAGACATAAGATGTGATTAATAAAACTATGACACTCATCAGGCTCGTTGAAATAATCAATATTTTCTTATGGATACCATAACCGAATTGTTGATTACAGGTTGATAATAATCCCGGAATTACTGCCCATACAAAAGCATGAAAAAAAGTTTGGACAATTTCTGCAATAGGCGGAGCTTGTCCAAAGAAAATTAATATAGGTTTAATCTCCCAGAAAAATATCATCATGGGTATGCTGATTAATAACCCCAACGTCCAGCTTTGTTGTACATAATTGCCAATAGAAAGATATTTATTTCCACCATACGCATGTCCGACCAAAACACTCAGTGAAAATAAAACTGACATGCCGGTGACCATAATTGAAAGTTGAGTCGAATAAATTAATGCACTGGCGGCTAAGACTTGACCACCTAAATGCGCAAGCATGGCCATGCATAGAAATCCGCTGGCGACGTTGATAAGTTGTGTGCTTGCCATGGGAACTGCAAGCGAAAAGATTCGCTTGCAGATCTCAATCAGTGTAGTACTTTTACGTTCAGATATTGCTATAGTCATAGTGGTCAGTTTATCAGATATGTTTTTTGAGCCAATCTTTTTTCGATGATGGAATTTCTTTTATAGTCATTATTTTCTCGATAAGCTCATCTTTTAAAGCTTGATTATCGTCATACCACTCTGTTAAGCTAATACCGCTTCAGTGGATTGCGTATCAATTTTATCTAAAACGGCTTTGATTTTTTGAAAATGATAGGCATAAAAAGCTTTGTCTAACCATTCAACGCCTGCGGGAGATAATCCATGATCCTGTGTTCCATGACCTTCTTTAAAGCCACGCTCCCAAATAGTTTTAGATAATGAAATATTTTTGCCATATAAATTTCTTACCCAGCGTTTACAGTGCTCAACGATTTTAAAGCTGTTAGCTGAAGATGGATCCGTATTAAGATTTTTATGGATGTCTTCAACGAGATTTTTCCAGTCTTTTCGAGAAGCTTCTTTGTCGCTATCGGTAAAGCGCGTTTTTAACTCTTGTTCAAATAGGGCGTAATCTTTTAATTCCGCCGGCGTTAATATTTTTGCGACCCACGTGTTTTCAATTTGCTGTGTCATACGATATACCTCTATCAAGTTAATAATGGTTTCCCATGGAATAGATTTATCTTGACCAAAATCAGCAATAATATTCTTTAAAGTAGCATTTGCTGCTGAAAGGGCTTTTGCTTTTTCTTCCAAAAATTTAGATTGAGTCATAAAATGGTCAATTAAATTTATATCAGAGCTAAGCAATTTTTTAATATGCGCCAGTTCAAAACCAAAAAACTTTAAAGCTAAAATTTGCTGTAGTTTCGATAAATCTTTTTCAGAGTACACGCGATAGCCATTCGGTAATCTATCCGACGGTTTGAGTAAATTAATGCGATCGTAGTGGTGCAGTGTTTGCACGGATACATGCGTTAATGTGCTCAAGTCTTTTACATACCAATGTTTCATCGTTTTTCCTCTGTTTTAACAGGATAGGGGATATAGTAAGTATAGGGTCAAGCGATTATTTGCTCAGAGACATAAATTTCAATACGTTCACGGCCTTTGCCCGGATTCACTCTCTTAAGACGTATCGTTCCCATTTCTCCGGTTTTTTTAATATGCGTACCACCACACGGAACTTGAGAGAATTCATTTATTTTCCAGTAGCGCCGTTCATTGGGCTCATCGCTAAAAGCGCTAATAATATCCTGATTAGCATTAATAATATCTTGTGCGGCTTGTTGTAATTCAGGCAAGAACGGCGTGATGTTTTGATTCCATTCAAAATCAATGCGGGATTTATCTTGTGCAATATGTGCGCCAACTTTAATAACATCAGGAAATTTTTGGCAGACGAGTTCTAAAACAACTTCGGCAGCAAAGTGTAATCGCATGAGCTTATATCTGCGATCCCAATCTATGATTATTTTTACAGAATCACCGGGTTTTAAGCCATGATTATCTTCTAGAGTATAAAATATTTCTTTGTTGTCTTTCTTTGCTTCTAATACTTTATGCCCACCAATGGTCCCGTGATCACTTTCTTGGCCACCTGAAAAAGCATAAAAGATAGTATCTTTTAGAGTAATTATATTGTGAGCAGCTGTTTCAACTGTTGTTTCCAATTCAGTGAGATAGGGATCTTGCCAGAAAATTTTGGTTGTCATGCTGTGGTCCTGAATGTATCAAGTGTGTTTCGAATGCGCTCTGACTATTCGCGCTTTTTCCCGGTTCCAATCTTGGGCTTTTTTGGCTTCACGTTTGTCGTGGGCTTTTTTGCCTTTTGCTAGCCCCAGTTCTACTTTAACCGTTCCTTTTTTCCAGTACATCGAAAGGGGGATGAGGGTGTAACCTTTGCGTTCAACAGCACCAATTAATCTTTCAATTTCTTTGGCGTGTAAAAGCAATTTGCGTGTTCGTACGGGATCCGCTTCAAAGTGTGTCGAAACTGTTTTTAATGGCGTAATATTCATGCCCAGCAGCCATAATTCGTTTTTTCGAATAATAGCGTGAGCGTCAACAAGTTGCGCGTGGCCGTCTCGTAGACTTTTCACTTCCCAGCCCTGTAAAACTACGCCTGCTTCATAGCGATCTTCTATGGCATAGTCGTGAAAGGCTTTTCTGTTGTTTGCAATGATTTTTTGGCTCATTGCGAAAGTATAACAGATCATGAAACAATGGCGCCCTTATGACGACTATCCACCGCAAAAAATCGCTTCTGCATTCTGCTGGCCAGATGTTTCGATTGGTCGATGATATCGATCAATACAAGCTGTTTTTGCCGTGGTGCAAAGACAGTCGCGTGCTGAGCCGTACGGATGATGAGGTTCGCGCAACCCTGGTGCTCTCTGCCGGTGGGTTGCATAAATCTTTTACGACTTGCAATAGACTTCAAAAAGATAAGATGATTGAAATTGGCTTAGTAAATGGCCCGTTTAAATTATTAGAGGGTTTCTGGCGGTTTCACGTTGATACAGAAACACGATGTACGGTTGAATTTGATCTGGAATTTGAGTTCTCCAGTAAATTTTTAAGCTTGGCTTTCTCTCCCGTTTTTCATCAAGTAGCGAGTACGCTTGTGGATGCGTTTGAAAAACGCGCGAAACATCTTTATGGCTAATATAGAAGTCGTATATGCAAAGCCCAATAAACAATGGATTATTACTATTCAAATAGATTTACCCGCCAGTATTCTCGATGCCATACATAAATCCAATATTTTAAATCTTTGTCCTGATATAGATTTGAATATTAATAAAGTGGGAATATTTGGCGAAATTGTAGAATTATCTTTTTTAGTAAAACCTAACGACCGTGTTGAAATTTATAGGCCACTTGAAATGGATCCCATGACGAAACGTTTTCAGCGTGTAGCCGCTCAGCGTAAAAATAAGAAGAATAAATATGGCCAATAGACTTAATAAATATATCAGTCTGATGAGATTGGATAAGCCGATTGGAATTTTATTATTACTCTGGCCAACGTTATGGGCCGTGTGGACGGCGGGAAACAATCACCCCAGCTTGAAAATAATTATTATATTTACCTTGGGTGTCATTATTATGCGGTCGGCGGGTTGTATTATTAATGATATTGCGGACAGAGAAATAGATAAGTATGTTAAACGGACGAAGAACAGGCCTATTACCGCGGGCGATATTGATGTCAAACATGCTTTAGTATTATTTATACTTTTACTTTTAATAGGACTTGTATTAGTTTTGCAGTTAAATTTTGTGACGATATTATTGTCTTTTATAGCACTGGGCTTTGCGTGCTTATATCCCTTCACGAAAAGATTTTTATATTATCCCCAATTATTTTTAGGCTTGGCTTTTGGGATGAGTATTCCGATGGCGTTCAGTGCACAGCTGGATTATTTCCCTGTGAAATGTTGGCTGATGTTTGCCGTGGGTATTTTATGGCCCTTAATGTATGACACAGAATATGCCATGGTCGATAGAGAAGATGACATAAAAATTCATGTCAAATCCACAGCGGTATTACTGGGCAAATATGATGTTTATTGTGTTGGGTTATTACAGCTTATTATATTATTTTTATTGTTTCTTACGGGTTTAAAATATAGCTTAATTTTTATAGCTTTATTATTTAGCTACCAGCTTTATTTAATTAAAGATAGAAAAGCTAAGAATTGTTTCAAGGCTTTTTTAAATAACCAATGGGTCGGATTGGTAATATTCTTAGGGAGTATATTTTAATATGGATATTAGTATTATTATAGTCAATTATAATACCGCTGATTTGATCAAGGGTTGTATAGACTCCGTATTAAAACAGAAAAATATTGGTTTTGAGATTATTGTTGTAGATAACAACAGCAAAGATAATAGCCTGGAGGTTCTTAAGGGTTTTGGAAATAAAATTGTTGTAATATCCAATAAAGATAATTTGGGTTTTGGTAAAGCAAATAATCAGGCTTTCACATCATCCTCAGGAAAATATATTTTCTTGCTGAATCCAGATGCTGTGCTAACCACTGAAGATAGTTTAAAAAAGCTTGTTAATTATATGGCTGAAAATAATACTATTGGCATAGTAGGGCCCAAGGTTGTTAAAGACCAAAAGATTTCTTTGCCGCAAAAATGTTATCCCGCTGAAAAGTATTTAAAAAAACCGCTCGAAAAATTACCGGGTAATATCGCATGGATTATAGGCGCGAGTATGTTGATTCGTCGCGAAGTGTATGAAAAGCTGAAGGGTTTCGATGAAGCGTATTTTTTATACGGCGAAGAAGCGGATTTTTGTCTTCGTGCACGAAGAGCCGGATGGATGATTGGATACGCTGAAGATATTACGGTTGAACATATTGGTGGCGCGAGTGAGCGTACAACAACAACGCGAGAGTATTGGCAAAAGAAACAAGCGGGCGTTATTTTATTTTATAAAAAATCTTATGGAAGTATTGAGGCTGAAAATTTAATTGCGCGAGATATTAAATTAGCAAAACGAAAATTGTTTTGGTTGAAGTTTATTAAAAATTCTAAGAAAAAAGAGAGATATCAGGCTATAGTGGATGTTTCACTTCGTAGTATGCTGCCCTAGCAATATTGATTAACCTGTGTGGGAAGTGGCGCTTACTCCGCGCCACGCTTCTTGCGCGAATGATTCATCGCATTATCTTCAATGAATTTAATCATTTTGCTGGCAATGTCTATTTTGGTAAATTTTTCTATGCCCGCTAAACCGGGTGAAGAATTGACCTCCATAATTAACGGTCCGCGTTCTGAACGAAGCAAATCAACGCCCGCAATATTTAATCCAATAATTTTTGTCGCACGAATCGCCATTTGTTTTTCTTCAGGCGTAACATGGGCAAGTTCTGCCGTACCACCGCGATGTAAATTGGAGCGAAAATCACCACTCCCTGCGGTACGTTTCATCGCAGCGACAACTTTGCCATTAATAACAAGACATCGTATATCGGAGCCCTGAGATTCTTTGATATATTCTTGAACCACAAAATGTGCTTTGAGATTTAAAAAAGCTTCAATTACACTGCGTGCGGCTTTATGCGTTTCTGCCATCACAACGCCGACACCTTGCGTGCCTTCTAATAATTTAATGACAAGTGGTGCGCCGCCGACCATTTTAATTAAATCGTCAATTTGATCAGGAGAATGCGCAAAGCCAGTGGTGGGAAGTCCAACGCCTTTTCGGGATAATAATTGTATCGCACGTAATTTATCGCGTGAACGTGCAATGGCAATAGACGAGTTTGCGGCAAATACGCCTTTCATTTCAAATTGTCGTAATACCGCAGTACCGTAAAAAGTAACGGATGCGCCAATACGCGGAATAACCGCATCGAATTCACCTAGGTCTTCGCCTTTATAGTGAATTTCAGGAAGTTGAGATTGAACGCTCATGTAAGATCTCAGTGGATCAATTACGCGAACGTGATGACCACGTGCTCTCGCAACTTCAAATAAGCGACGTGTGGAATATAACCGAGGACGACGAGAGAGAATTGCAATGCGCAGCGCGTGAGTCATGAATTAACCTGTTTTCCTGTTTTTCCAAATAAATAAGATGCTGCTGGATTTATCGTTAAGTGTTTTGATTTCATAGCCGTTCGGCCCAGCAACATACGAAAGCGCATATCATCCCGACTTGTTAACGTAATTTCAATAGGCCATTCTAAATCGCCAATTTTAATTAATGTTTCTATGACGGGACGTTGTTCGCGGTGACCACCGGAATCGGATACCCAGCGCATTTCTTTAAGCGGTGCAATGCATTTAATAACAGGCGTAGATCTGCGTTGACGAGGGTGAATATAAAATCTGACTTTTTGAATATTGTCTTCCGTAAAATACCCTAATTTAAATGCATGAAGTGCAGACGTTCGTGCGCCCGTATCTATTTTTACTTTTAATGCAGGAATATGTAATTCAGGTAGGCTTATCCATTCACGCCATCCAATGGTATGAGTATGCATTATTTTATTTCACTATGCTTAATTTAGGTTTGTCATCGTCTGGAGGAGGTGAACCACCACCGTCGTCGTCTTCACCCGAGGTATCAAACATCATGCCTTCGCCTGTTTCTCTCGCGTAAATTGCACTGACGGCATAAATGGGAACATACACTTGTGTGCCAACACCGCCGAAGCGAGCACTAAAGGAAATAAACTCATTGGTCATTTGTAAATTATGCGCGGCATTTGCAGAAATATTTAAAACAAGTTGGCCGTCTTTGACGAATTGAAGGGGGATTTTAAGATTATTTTTTGTGGCATCAACAACAATATGCGGGATCATATTATTATCAGCAATCCATTCATATAGCGCACGTAAAAAATAGGGTTTATTTGATGTCATCATAAACTGTCATCCTGAGCGTAGAGGACCTAAGCAGATTCATATTCTCGTTCAGCGGCACTCAAGCTAGCTTTGAAAGAAGGTCTTTCGCTGATTTTTGATAAATAGAGATGAACCGCTTTTGCTTGAGGCGGTAACGTAATTCCCAATCGTGGTAAATGCCAGAGCAGGGGAGCGATACAGCAATCTAATAACGAAAATTCTTCACTGAGAAAAAATGGCATGCTGGCAAATACCGGCGCGAAACTTAAAATGCTGTCGGTCAATGCTTTGCGTGCGTTTTTAATTTCTACACTGTCTTTTTGACTGGTTAAAATAATTTTGACTAAGCTGTACCATTCTTTTTCGATGCGCATCATCATCAGTCGTGTTTTTGCACGAGCGATAGGATAAACAGGTAATAAAGGCGGATGGGGAAAGCGTTCGTCTAAATATTCAGCAATAATACTGGGTTCATACAATACAAGATCGCGATCTATGAGAGTTGGCAGTGTACCGTAGGGATTAATCTTCAATAATTCTTCAGGAAGGAGGTTTGGATCAACTTCAATAATATCGGCAGGAACGCTCTTTTCTGAAACGACGATTTTAATCCGATGACTATTAATGTCGAACTTATCGACATACAGCGTCATGTTGGAACGCTTATTGTTCATCACGGCCATAATTGGAAACCTTTTCAGTTGGCTGGGGGACTAGGATTCGAACCTAGGTTAACGGAGTCAGAGTCCGTAGTCCTACCACTAGACGATCCCCCAAAGGATCATCTATATTTTTTATAGCTTAATATCTTAAGGATATATATTAAATAAAAAAAATTATCGCTTAGAGTACTGTTCGTCTTTACGTGCTTTCTTCAAGCCGTACTTCTTACGTTCGACTTCTCTTGAATCTCGGGTCATCAATCCAGCTGCTTTAAGGGCTGGACGGGTTGTTGCATCGTAGGCAACCAAGGCACGTGAGATACCATGTGCGATAGCGTCTGCTTGTCCGGTAGTACCACCGCCCGATACTGTTATATATAGAGAGACTTTTGTAACACCCGCAATCTTGAGTGGTAGTCTAACACGAATTCGTGATGTTTTACGGCCGAAGTAGTCTTCAACAGTCTTTCCGTTGATAGAAATTTCGCCATCTTTGCCGGGTTTTAAGAACACACGAGCAGAGGAGGTCTTACGACGACCTGTGGCGTAAATGACATCAGAAGCGGCTTTAGATTTTTTTGCGGTTGATTTTGCTGCTGGCTTTGCCATAAAAATTATTCCTTAATGTCGAGAACTTGAGGTTGTTGCGCGGTGTGAGGATGTTCATTGCCGGCATAGACTTTCAGCTTTCGGAACATTTCACGGCCTAAGATATTTTTGGGAAGCATGCCTTTGATGGCTTTTTCGAATGCGAGGGTCATGGGCATATTTTTAAGAAGGGTCTTTTTAAGTCCACCCGGATAGCCCGTATGTCTGTAGTAAATCTTGGCGTTTAATTTGTTACCCGTCACTTTGATTTTATCGGCATTGATAATGACAATGTAATCGCCGGTATCGACGTGTTTGGTGAATTCTGGCTTATGTTTACCGCGTAAACGGCGTGCAACTTCGGTAGCTAAACGACCTAAGACTAGGCCATCAGCGTTGATGACAAACCAATCACGTTTCACGGTTTCTGCTCTTGCGTTGAATGTACTCATTTTTTTCGTGCTCCCTCCAAAGGAGCGCGATTCTACATTAGAAACGGGGGTTTAGACAAGGCAAATCTTCCTGGAGTGGGATGGTTTTTTGTGGAATATACCTGTCTTCCTTAATATTTCCTTAAGGTTCGTTTGGTAGAGTAACGGAATGTTAAAAAGAGAGGGGTCCCAAAATGAGTCTCGAACTAAACGGTAAAAAATTCACACGGACTGATCCAAAAACACTTTCAGATGCGTTTGATGAGCTCCAAAAGCTTCCCAAGCTTCCTATTTCTCATGAAACAAAAAACAATCCCAAAAAAGCAGGAGCGGTGACGATAGTTCAGCGTGAAACGCTTTTCATTGTTGATGGTGATGAGCCGAGTGTAAAAGCACTCGCGACAATTGATTCTTTGCAATGTGTGTTTTTGGTCTGTCGAGGAAAAACGCAAGATAAAAAAATCGCCCACTTCGCCGCTCATGTGGATGCTTCAAATAAATATAATTGGGCTGAGCGTCTGATCTCTATGAAGGGTGATGCCATTGAGGTTTATCTTGTGGGTGGTGAAGACGGTTCACCAGAATCAGAAAAAATATTGCAAAATATTTTAAAATATTTAATTGAGCTTTCAAATAAAGAAAATCTAAATATAGTCTTTCGCGGTCAGCGAATTTTGGCGGATTTTCGTCAAACGAAAGCAGAGCTTCCTGAGCAGTGTCGACAATATATTTTTCAAAAAGCGGCGATTGTGTGGGAGCAGCAGTTTAAAAAACCGTTCCCTGAAGAATTTTATACCATGGATTTTGGAATTGAAGATCCATTGCACTATAGGTCAACAATCCCTACGCTCCCTACACTTGATGATGTGCTTGACGCTATGCCCAAAAGGATTCCTACGGGTAAAGAAGAGAAGAAAGACCTTGCGGCTCATCAAGTTGCTGCTATGGCATTAGTTCCGTTTATCCAATATCTCAGAGCGCCAACGGGATTGGATTTGTTTAGTTTTTGCGGATTTCTACTTAATGCAGGAGCATATGAGGAGAGCAGAAAGGCATTGTTTGAAGCAACTTCAAAAGAGTTTGCAAAAGATGAAGCAACACTAACGAAAAATCTTAAACAATTATTTTCTGCATTGGGCTATGACACGCTTAGACTTTGTACGTCCATAAATGGAAATCAGCGCATTACGATGCATACGCAGTTTTGTTTTAATCTAGACGACTGCAGTGTATCACCCGTATCAAATCTGTTCAGTAAAATTCCGTTTTATTATCAACGACGTGGACAAGTGATCACTATGTTAGAAGATACCCAATACGTTGAAGTTTATGCAGCGGGTGCGTATAAAAAACCTGTTTCGAGTAAATTGTTTATTGCACGGTGTGATCGTCACGCTCAAAAATTTAAAGATCCTGATGTTGTTTTGAGTGTTGATGAAGAAAATTACATATGTAAACAATTTGGGGTACCTACCTCCAGCATATGCAAAAGAGATTTATGGTCATTGCTTTCTTACTATGCTAATCATCGCGATGAGTTTGTAACGCCGGCAGTGGCAGAAGCTCCACAGGCAAAAGCGCCACAAAAGAAGGCATCGCCGGGTCCTGCAAGTGGAATAAAAGGTGGTTTTTTCAATACTCCGCCGAAAAAAGCTCCAGTCTCTGAAAAAGTAGCACAACCCGATGCGGTACCTGCAAAAGCACCTGAGGGAATAAAAAAAGGATTTTTTACTTCTCAGCCGAAAAAAGATCCAGTTTCTGAAAAAGTAGCACAACCCAATGCAGTACCTGCAAAAGTACCTGCGAAAGCAAAAGCGGGTAGTGAATTAGCCGGTGGTTTTCTTAAGCCAGCAGTAAAAAAATAAAATAATTCTGTAATCAGTAGCGGCGGGATAATCGTATGAATTACCATTTTGGTACTTTGATGACGTAAAGCTAACTTTAGCTAAGAAAGGATGAGTCCATTTGAGGGGTATGCTACGATTCCCAGCTCTAATGATAGGAGTCAAACATGAGTCTCGAAGCATTTCCACAACTTCAAGCTGCTTTTAAAATTCCTATTTCTCCCGAAGCAAAAAATAATCCTGAAGAGACGGTGATGTTACTTCAGCGTGAAGTATATTTTGGTGTGAAACCCGCTATCACATTTACTACGCTGGATTGTTTTACTTGTGTATTTATGGTCTGCAAAGGTAAAACAGTGGACGGTGACGTCGCGTGTCTTGCAAGTCATGTTGATGACACAACTGAATATGGGTGGAAAGATTATCTCCTTCGTCTTAAAGCGCATCCCATAGAAATATTTCTTATCGGAGGTGAAGTAGATTCTGAATTATCTCAATCAGTATTGGAAAATCTGATCCGTTATTTGACTGAGATTTCGAAGACAGAGGGGCTTAATATTATTTTTCGTGGCCAACGCATTTTAGAGGATTTTTGTCGTACCGCTGAAGATCTTCCATTTGTCATGAGTCAGGTCTTGTTACGAAAAGCGACGCTTATGTATAGAAAGTTATTTGACGAAAAAGAGTTGCCTGTACAGTTTGATGAGATGAAATTTACTGTGGGAGATACCGCCCTTGATCATTCAGACGTTTCAGTATTTGACGATGAATTGGAGGCCCTTGTTACACAGTTGACGGAAATTAAAAAAGCAGCATCCACTAGAGAACAATTCGGTCAGTTGAGCGAAGCGACTATCAATGCATTATTGCAAAAATATTTAGAAAAATTTACGGCGAGTGATGATTTTAATTATGCTTTATTTTGTGTTTTTTTATTGATAGCAGATAAGCCTGACCGTGCAGGTAGACGAACACTTAACAAATTCTTGGTTAATTATGCGCCAGACAAACAGACTTTTTTAAGTAATCTTGAACGATTTTTTTGTCCCTTGGGTTTTTATGCGGCGAGAATAATGTTTGCGACGGGAGAGAAAAGGATAAAGTACACGCAATTTGCAGTGAGCATTGAGGGTGAAGCAGTAAGTATTTCGCCTGCGACGCATAAAATTTATGCAAAAATTGAGAATTATTATCCTCGTTTGGCTCGGACGAAAATGATTAATCATCAACCCAGATATGTTATGTGTTCTGATGCACCCGTATTACCGCCAGAATTTATAGCGCTCTGCGATAAATATGCAAAATTCTTTGAAAAAAATACTTCATCGCCTGAGTTTAATCTTCTTCAGATATATGCTGATTTTAGGGTGGCGTATTCTTCAGATAATGCGTTGTGTGATTTTTTAGACTATTACGCTAATCATCGCAGTGAGTTTGCGGCAGTACCTAAAAAAGTAGCGCGGGATCCAGTGAGTGGAATAAAAGGAGGTTTTTTCAACAAAAGTACACCGCCGAAAAAAGCACCTGCGAAGGCAAAAGCGGGTAGTGAATTAGCCGGTGGTTTTCTTAATCCAGCAGTAAAAAAATAAAATAATTCTGTAATCAGTAGCAGCGGGATAATCGTAGTGGCGGAATATCAGCCCGCCACTTAAAATTTTTACTTCAGTCTTGGGCTGCCTGGTTGTGAATTGTTTTGTGTTTCCAGCTTTCTCGCGTGTTCTGCAAGACGCGAAAAAAGCTGCTGTGCGATTGACGGATTATGTTGGCCTCGAGGTGTAGTAAATAAGTAGAGCATAATCGTAAAATATTCAAGCACTACGCGAGTAGTGGCCATTAATGATCGCTTATCTTGTCGAGAATGAACCTGTTCACTAATGTGTCTAGTTATCTGTCGATTCAAATCTCTATGAGCACGTCCATCAAGAAAATCGTTAGGTTCAGCAAGCCTTTGTCTTACATCATTAAATGTCTCAGTTATACGACGGGGAAGATTTGTTGGTCTCTGAGGTTGTTGAAAAAATGCAGGTGCAGCAGGTGTTTTCGTATCAGCATAAAGATCTTCTGGCCCCGTTACAGCAGATCTGAATTCAACAGGATTGGCAATAAAAGGACGGACCATGGAGCGGCCTATTGTGAATAACGCTAATACCATTACTGTTGTCGTTGCCATATCTGTTCGGCGTTGTTGTCGATTCGTTGTGGTAACAGGAAAGTTTCCACCATATAAATCATCTAACTCATCACTTTTGTCAGTATCAGATCCATATAAGTCATCTAAATCATTGGGTTCGTTCATGAAGTTCTCCTGCTGTTAAGATTTAAATAAATTTGTGTCCGTTATTCCAATAATTAAATCATTATTCAGCTTTTGATTTCCCAAGGCTTGGTGAAGTGCGAGCGTTATTATCGTTATGGTTATTATTTCCTTCGGCTTGAGGTTGTGGTGAAGTCCAGATAAATGATTTTATGGTTCTAGCGACAGAATCCAATGAACAGTCACAAATTTTTCTGCTGCTTTTATCGCTGCGCTCTTTATGAGTTGCAGCTACCGGTACAGGTTGAGGCCAACCTTTTTCAAGTTCAGCTAAAGCAAAATCTATCATTCGCATTAAATCGGGAGTTGGTGCTTGGGTTGGTTTAAAAGAGGGGTTTGTACCACGGTCTACATAAATTACTTCGGCAGGTTGTGCAAGTTGTACGTACATTGTGTTGAGATTAGCTGCGCGAAGTGCTAACAGTTGTTGCCGTAGATTTTCGACAGAAGGTCGTTCTGGTTGCTGATAAATTTCCACTAATGTTTTAAGTGTGGCTTCAACTTCAGGCATAGGTTTAAAGGGGGATAACGCCGATTTTGCCATTAAAAGATATCCAGTCGGAGTATTTCTTTTCTGCATATTGGTTAGCGTTTGATGCATAAAAGCTAAGTGAACATTATCTTCCATTTTTTTCTCCAAAGTTAAAGTTTAAATTAAGTTTAATCAACACTTTCTATGTTACTCAATCCCATGCGCGGAGTGCTGGGTGAATTTTCAGCGCTATCTTTTGAAGTAGCATTAGATTTAGGCGCGCTGAACATGCCCGTTGTTTGATAAGTATCTCTAAGCAGTGAAGATGATTCGACTGAGGATAAATCAGAAGTTGATGCGCTGGCTCCAAACATTCCAGTGCCGTAGTAGGGGGCAAATACTGAGGGATGTGAATTATAGTCAAGTGAAGTAGGAGAAAGTAAAGCGTCAACCAGCCCTGTATTAGCAGCATAATGATTAGTGCCGCCGCTACTAAAACTAGACAAGCTAGCAGCAAATGCGCTGAGACCTTGTGTAGCAAATGCGTTGAAATCTCGTTGAGCGAAATGGGCAGCGAGTTCTGCATCTGTGAAATAATGATTAGTGCCGCCGCTCAAACAAGCAGTGAGTGACACAGCATTAATCATTCCAAACTGTGCTTCTTCTACGCTGGGTGCAGTTACTGCCTTTTTTTCGTTACTCATAAGGTTCTCCAAAGTTAAAGTTTAAATAATTTTAATCAACGTCAGGTATATCAGGTCTGAATCCCATGCGCGGAGTGCTGGGTGAATTTTCAGCGCTATCTTTAGAAGTAGCATTAGATTTAAACGCGTGTGGTTGGGCATTCAGTAAACAGTTCATTGATACGCTTGAGCCTATAAATAAATTAGTAGCGCCACTTGTACTTGCTGCGTATAAAAATAAAGCTGAAAATATTTCTCTTGGAGTAGGCTGGTATGGAATGATCGCATTTCTAGCATCTCTTACAACGATTGCGCGTTCGGTATTAAGTGAGTTATTTGGTATTGCAAACATACCACGTGCTTGCGCAAATCCTGCAAGACTCTGAGGTATCAGTACACGTCGAAATATTTCATGTAATTCTTGGCGTTGGTCTTCTAATTCTTGGCGTAGGTCTTCGTTCATAAATGTCTCCTAGTAGTTAAAAATTCAAGTTAGTTATTAATAATCTACGTCTAAAATAGCAGGACGTAAACCAGGGCGTGGGCTGTTCGGCTGTTGTGCATTATTATCGTTCAAGATATTCGAATAAGTAGACCAAGTGTCTATCACGATGCGATTTTCTTCCACGGAAACTTCAAATGTTCTTTTGTTTCTTGAGAGAGCGATGAGTTTGGCTTTAAATGCATTCAGATCTTTAATTGCCGATTTGCGTATGCTGATGGTCTTAGGCGTTATGACCATATCCTCTCTTGCGCCAAATTCGTCGAGTGTTTGCATCAGGGGAATTGCATCGATTGATCCGAGACTTCTTAGCAGAGCAGCAGGAAGTAATTTTTCTTTTTCTGCTTGAGAAAGATTAAATGCCGCGACATTTATTTGTGCTAAGCGTGCGCCGTCTTGACGGTTAAGAAAACCAGCAAAAACAGCAGCAGCTGTCTCGGGTAAGTTGCACGTTCTGAAGAATCCAAAAGCAGCGCCTCGCGTATAAGCCTTGTCGATTTTTTTTTTGTAATTCAATTCTTCCGCAGTTTGAGGGTTAGTCAAAAATGTGGATATATCAGGCCAGTAATGCAAGTTAGATTGTAAAGTGACGAAACTCCCATCAGCTAGTTCTGTATAAAGACCATTATTCACTGTAGTTGTTTGAAAAGCATAAGGCATACTGGAAGAAAGCGCATACGCTAATGCGGCTACTTGTCGCCTGAGAGCGGATGACCTGTTGTTGTCTTCTTGCATAATGATCTCCACAGCTAAAATTGAAATTAAGTTTAATCAACGTCTGGTATATCAGGTCTAAATCCCATGCGCGGACTACTAGATGAATTTTCAGCGCTATCTTTAGGAGTAGCATTGTTATTATTCACAATTGTTTCTGGAGATTTAGGCGCGGGGAACATGCCCATTGTTTGATAAGTATCTCTAAGCAGTGAAGAGGGTGCAGTGCCTCCAAACATTCCATTGCCGTAAAAGGGGGGTGTTGTATTAACGAAGAATGGGTTGGCACGGTTCGGCCTTATCATGGCCGCGAGGTCGCTCAAAAGTTCTGTTGAAAGGTCACTACTACTGATAGCAATACCTATCTGGGGCGTAATAGGATGATCATGCATGCCTATAATTGTTTCATATATGCTAGGTAATCGAGGGTTTCCTGCTTTATCTTCATCATCTAGTATCATGTCTTCTTGCATTGGCGGGTCTATCCTCAGGTAATAATGCCGGCCATTATAAACGAGAAACCTTAAGGAAAGCTTAAGATATTGTGATAATCTTTGAAATATTCAACTGGCGAGGGCTCTAGCGAATGAAAAGCATTCAACTCAAGATTCTCAACAGCAAAATCGGGCGGGAATTTCCTCTCCCAACCTATGCGACAGACGCTGCCGCGGGATTAGATCTGCGGGCCTGTATTGATGAGCCTATTGCACTGCTACCTAATCAAGTAGTACTGATTTCTACAGGAGTCGCTATATATATGGGCGATCCGAATTTAGCTGCGATGATTATGCCGCGATCCGGATTGGGTCATAAAAACGGAATTGTATTGGGAAATCTCGTCGGATTAATTGATGCGGATTATCAGGGCGAATTAAAAATCTCCTGTTGGAATCGAAGTACAGAATCTTTTACGGTTCAACCCGGTGACAGAATTGCGCAATTGGTTTTTGTGCCTATTATTCGTTCGAAATTTGAGATTGTAGAAAAATTTGAATCAACCATTCGGGGCGAGGGTGGATTTGGACATTCGGGTGTGGGAGTAAAAGTTTTAGAAGAGAATTAAATTAATGTCCGGGTGCAGGACCTGGTGCGGGTGAATCAGAGTCTTTTCCTAAACCCAATTTCTCGCCTACCCACAGAATTAATGCATAAATCGCTAAGAAAATACGCATGAGAAATTCTGCGAGTGAATTTTTATTTGCTGTAGCTTGTTGCGGAGCTGGAGGAAGTTGAGCAAGGAATGCATTTGGGTTAGGAGGATTATTATTGTTTTGCATTCCGCCATTAAATTCAGTTGGATGTGGGGGAGCTTCAGCATCGTGTTTTTGTTGAGAAAAATCCTTGGGTTCGACTGTTTCTGGCGCAGCTAAAATCGATTCATCAGGAAGCGGCGTAGACATTTTGGAAGACGTATCAACAGGAAGTGTTTCTGGTTCTGACAATGGAGCATAAGCTTCGAGTTCAGATTGAGTTATGTCATGCGCAGCTTGAAGTAAGACCCCTGCAAACCAAGCGGTTGAAGTTGCCAAACGTTTAGCGCAACCCCAGGCGAACGTTAAATCTCCGCCTATGGGAAAATAACTCAAACTACTAGACGGAGATTGAGTAGGGGACTTATCGATGGGTGGGTTAACAACAACGTACTGATATTGCCAGTCATCCTCAAATTCTCTTTCTGCTACATATTGATATTCGTACTCGAGCATGTGTGACCTCAGCAAATTATAAGAATTCTATTGGGGAAATCATACCAGAAAACGCTTGAGAGCGGCAAGTGAAAGCGGTAATGTTGCTGCTGTGGCTACTAAAAAAGGGGTGTAATATGGATGAAGGAAGTAGTCTTGAGGATACTGTTTTAAACTTAGCGGATGATGAAAGCAGTGGCTCGCCAGAAGTAGTGCGACGCATATCAGAAAAAGAAGACGAACACGGTACAGCAGAAGAAGTCAGGCCGGCGAGGAAATTATCTCTTTTGTCGTATATACCTGCTCCCTCTCAAAGAAGCCTAGCGGTGAGTGTGAGTCCGGATAAAGAGGTTGTGCTTTTTTCGCAAAGACGTAGAGAAAAGCCCAGTGACAAGACTGCATTTTCGCTTCGTCGCGAAGCAATGAAAAATCCAACCACAGAAAAAGAAGATGTTCCTGCACAGACACTACAGTTTGTAGCAAGTGTGGGGTTTGGGGGGCGGGGGAAGTAATGTAAGGGCGTCATAAATGCCGCCCTTACTATCAACATAGATAAATTTACGCGCAATGATATCTCGAAGGACTCCCCATGTGATCACAACGTCTTCGTCACAACCTCCATCAAATCTACTGATAATTCTGGCGTTTTCTGAATATTTTCTAAAATAGTTTTCATCAACGCTTGTCTGTTCTCATCATATTTTTTGTAGCGAGTAAACGGTTCAATAATTCTCGCCGCTACTTTTGGATTAATTTTGTTAAGCTTAATAATATTATCTTCTAAGAATTTATACCCAGAGCCATCAACAGCATGAAAATAAGCTAAGTTCTGACAGAAGTTGCCAATGACAGCCCTGACTCTGTTGGGATTCTTAATATCAAAATCATCGTGATGCGTAAGTAATTTGACGCGATCTATCGCTCCTGGCAATTCACTGCGTGCCTGTATGCCAAACCATTTGTCTATCACTAATCTTTCGGATTTATATTTAGCATAAAAATTCTCGAGAGATTTTTCACGCGAAGATGATTTGCTTTGACTAATAGCGGATAGCGCGGCTATCTCATCAGTCATGTTTTTAGCCGTATTTAATTGGTTTAAAATAATTTCTTGATCTGCTTCGCCATCCACAATGCCCAAATAACCTAAACAGCGATTTTTTATAGCCCGGCCGGGTATAGAATCTTCGGCGGATTTATATCGTTCTAAAAATAAATCATGCAGGGTATGAGCCAAATGGTTTCGTAAGAATTTCCTAACGGCTAATAGTTTATCCAGATTTAACGGAATAAATAATTCCATCAGATAATTTTCAGTCGGCAACACTAATAAATGCGCCGCAAAAGCAGGATCCATGTTTTTGTCTTCTAATATAGCTTTCCAAGATTGGGTTAATAATTTATCAGATTTCCAACTGTCTTGAGAATGGCTCATGAGTTTCTGAATAATGCGAATACTTAATTGCTGGCCAGCATCCCAGCGTGAAACAGCATCAGTATCATGTTGCAATAAAAACGCCAATTCTTCATTGGTATAATCATATTTAAATTTAATGGGCGCAGAAAAATCACGCAATAAACTGGGGATGGGTTTTTCTGAAATATGATCAAATACAAAGATTTCTTCAGGATTTTTAATCTCTAATGTTTTCGCGGCAATTTCTTTACCCTGAGAATTTAATAAGCCCATTTTAAAGGGCATAAAATAATTATGACCTGGTTGGGTAACTTTAACAAAATATTGTTTTTTATCTTCCACATACGTGGTTGAGATAATTAATTCAGGCGTGCCGGATTTTTCATACCAGGCCATAAAGTGAGATAAATCTTTATGATTGGCTTTTGCATGCGCGTCTACAAAATCATCGATAGTTACGGCTTGGCCATCATAGGTATTAAAATATAAATCCATGCCCTTACGAAAACCTTCTTTTCCAAGCAAAGTAGACAACATGCGAATTACTTCAGCGCCTTTCTCATAAACTGTTACGGTATAAAAATTATTGATTTCCATATAGGATTCAGGGCGAACAGGATGTGCCATCGGTCCTGCGTCTTGCGGGAATTGAACACTGCGCAGTGTATTTACATCGTTAATGCGAACGACAGCAGCAGAGTTCATATCTGCACTAAAACTAGAATCTCTAAATACCGTCAGGCTTTCTTTCAAGCTTAATTGAAACCAATCGCGGCACGTAATTCTGTCGCCTGTCCAGTTATGAAAATATTCATGGCCAATCACTCTTTCTATAGCAATATAATCATCATCAGTCGCTGTTTCGGGTTTGGCTAAGATATATTTCGAATTAAATATATTTAAGCCCTTATTTTCCATCGCACCAAAATTAAAGTCATGTGTCGCAACAACCATAAAGATATCTAAATCATATTCGCGGCCATAATTTTCTTCATCCCACTTCATGGCACGCTTAATGGATTGCAATGCAAAAGCGGTTTTATCTTCGTCGTTTTTCTCGACATAGACTTTAATATCAACAACACGGCCAGACATCGTTGTAAATTTATCAGATACACAGGCTAGATCTCCTGCGACCAACGCAAATAAATAACAGGGTTTTCGAAACGGGTCTTGCCATTCGGCAAAATGGGTATTATTTTTTAAATCGCCATGATTAATTAAATTGCCGTTAGATAGTAAAACAGGATATTTAGATTTGTCGGCAATAATTTTTGTTGTAAATTTTGCCATAACATCTGGTCTATCGAGATAATACGTCATTTTACGAAAGCCTTCGGATTCGCATTGTGTGCAAAATAAATTTTTGACTTTATATAGGCCCTCGAGGGATGTATTTTTTTCAGGATGAATTTTAGTTTTTATTTCTAGCCTAAAATCTTCTGGGGTATTGGTTATGGTTAAGCTTTCTTTGTCTTGAATATATTTAATATCTTGGCCATTTAATTTTATATCTATTAATTCGAGTTCTCGACCCATTAATATAAGGGGCGATTTTTCTTTTTGAATAATATGAGATGTAGCTATAACAGTTGTCGCATCTTCACCCAGGGTAAATTCAAGATGAATGTCTTCTATTTGATACGCAGGTTTTTTATAGTCTTTACGATACGTAATTTTAGGGGTGTTTGGCGTGGTCATGTCTTAATCCTTCAGGCGACTTAAATTGATAACAGGGGTTTTGAGTAACAAATCATTGGGAATGCGAACAATAATATTATCTTCTTGTATAAGTTTTAATGAAAATAAGTTTACCGAAATAATTTTGCCTTCTATATCATTGATTCTAATAATATCGCCAATACGAAGCGAATCTTCGCCGAGCAAAAATAACCCACTGACTAAATTAGAGACAACAGTTTGAGAAGCAAGACTGAGCATGACAGTAAAAATCCCCGTAGCGCCTAAAATAATATTAATATTTAAGCCCCATTCGCGGGCAGCGGAAAGTATGAAGAGAACAAAAATAACATAAAAAATAGTCTTTTTGATCAACAGCTCGTACCGTGGTTTTCGTTGGCGTTGAACAAGCATATGCGCAGCTTTACTCGCAAATCGAGCAACGAAATAGCCTGCAACGAGATCAATCATTCCGCGTATCAGGGGGATAAAGGGTTCTAATGTCATATAGTCTCCAAATTGTTGGCCTTATAATAGTCCAAAGCGCCATCACATGCTAAACTTTGGCCTATATTTTTTGACGCTAGGATGTCATTTCGTATGAAAATTACCATTTATGGAGCTGGCTACGTTGGGTTGGTAACAGGCGCTTGCTTTGCAGAGCTTGGAAATCATGTCTTATGTATGGATGTAGATAAAGCCCGTATTGCAAAATTGAAAGAAGGCATCTGTCCGATTCATGAACCTGATCTACCCGCCATTCTTGCTAAAAACATCCAATCGGGTCATTTGCGTTTTACAGACAGTGTCGAAGAAGCCGTTTCGCATGGTTTTTATCAGTTTATTGCCGTAGGTACGCCACAAGATGAAGACGGCTCTGCGGATCTCAAATATGTTATTTCTGTCGCTGAAAATATCGGCAAGTATTTAGATGATTACAGAATCGTTATAACAAAATCCACTGTGCCCGTAGGAACAGCTGAAAAAGTTCGCCACACTATTCAGGGTCAATTAAAAAAACGCAATAAAAAAATTAAATTTGATATAGCCTCAAATCCAGAATTTTTACGAGAGGGTGCCGCGATACAAGATTTTATGAACTCAGACAGAATTATTATTGGCATAGATAATAAAACAGCAGAAGAGCATCTCGAGCAACTTTATGCGCCGTTTGATAGAAATCATAACCGTATTATAGCAATGGATATTAAATCTGCTGAATTAACAAAATATGCTGCAAACGCAATGCTTGCAACAAAGATCAGTTTCGTCAATGAATTAAGCCAATTAGCAGAACACTTAGGTGCGGATATAGAAAAAATTAGAATTGGCATTGGATCTGATCCCAGAATCGGCTATCACTTTATTCAACCCGGTTGTGGATATGGCGGATCATGTTTTCCCAAAGATATTCGTGCCCTCGAAGTTATGGCAAAAAATGTTAATTACACTATGCCATTAATTCATGCGGTGGATAAAACCAATCAAACTCAAAAGCATGTTTTATTTCAGAAAATTGCACACCATTATAAAGATACTAAAAATAAATTAGCGGGCAAAACATTTGCATTATGGGGATTGGCGTTTAAACCCAATACTGATGATATGCGTGAAGCGTCGAGTAGAGTATTAATGGAATCCTTATGGAAAGCAGGCGCAAAAGTGCAGGCGTATGATCCGGCCGCCATGCCAGAAGTCGGTCGCTTATATAAAGATCAAAAATTATTAACGCTGTGCAATTCTCCTGAGGAAGCATTAAAAAATAGCGATGGATTAATTGTCGTCACAGAATGGCGACATTTTGCGAGCCCTGATTTTGATTATATTAAAAAAACACTTAAAGATGCTGTTATATTTGATGGCCGAAATTTATATGATCCGGAATATTTATCAAAAATGGGAATTGATTACTACGCCATTGGTCGTGGCAAAAACATTTATGGAGTAGATTAAATGTCAGCAAAAATCACTAAAGCAGTTTTTCCTGTCGCAGGATTAGGCACGCGATTTTTGCCGGCGACAAAAGCAAATCCCAAAGAAATGATGCCGATTGTAGACAAACCCTTAATTCAATATGCAGTAGAAGAAGCCATAAAAGCAGGTATCACAGAATTAATTTTTGTTACCAGCAGTTTAAAACGGGCCATTGAAGATCACTTTGATTCTAATTATGAATTAGAAAATAGATTAGCCAAAAGTGGGAAGCAAGAATTACTAGCGATTGTGCGTGACGTAGTACCCAAAGATGTAAGCTGCGCGTATGTTCGTCAGCCAGAAGCGTTAGGGTTGGGTCATGCTATTTTATGTTCAGAATTTTTGATTAACGATGAGCCTTTCGCTGTATTATTAGCGGATGACTTGATTGACAGCGAACCCGGTTGTTTAACGCAAATGATAAAAGCGTATGAGAAAAATAAAGCGAGTATTATAGCCGTTCAACAAATACCCGATCATGAAACCCATTTGTATGGCATGGTGTCTGTCGACAAGGAAAACAAAATTAATAAAATCATAGAGAAGCCCACGAAACAAGATGCGCCATCTAATTTAGGTGTAGTAGGCCGTTATATATTAACGCCGGATATATTTAAATGTTTACACAAAATTACTGCAGGAGCAGGTGGTGAAATTCAACTTACCGATGGTATTGCGTTATTATTAAAACAAGAAAGTGCATTTGCATTGCCATTTACGGGTACACGTTATGATTGTGGTAATAAATTAGGTTATCTCGAAGCAACGGTTCAATATGCCCTTAAACATCCTGAGTTATCTCAAGTATTTAAAGAGTATTTGAAAAATATAAAACTATGAGAAATAAAAAATTATGATACCAGTCATTGCCATTGTCGGCCGGCCCAATGTAGGAAAATCAACGTTATTTAATTGCTTGACGCAATCGCGTGATGCAATGGTTGCTGATATTCCCGGTATTACACGCGATAGAATTTACGGTCGAGGCAGAGTAGGCGATAAACCCTATATTATTATAGATACGGGTGGTATTGGCATTGATGAAGAGGGCGTCGATGAGCTTACCGCTAAGCAAGCTGATCAGGCTATTTCAGAGTCTAATATTATATTATTTGTTGTTGATGCACGTGCAGGATTAATGCCCGCAGATAAAGCCATTGCTAAAAAACTCCGCAAATTAAATAAAGATTTAATCTTGGTTATTAATAAATCTGAGGGTTTAGATCAAGAAGATTTGGATACAGAGTTTGATAAATTAGGCTTTAAAAATAAAATTAATATTTCAGCTTCGCATCGAGAAAATATTAATAATCTGGTTGAAAAATTTCCTGAAGCAGAAGAAACGCTTGATGAAAAAGACATGGGCATTAAAGTCGCCATAGTGGGTAAGCCCAATGTTGGCAAGTCGACTTTAGTAAATAGAATACTAGGTGAAGAAAGGGTCATAGCCTTTGATTCGCCGGGTACTACTCGAGATAGTATTTATATACCCTTTGAGAGAAATAACAAAAAATATACTTTAATAGATACTGCTGGAGTTAGGCGAAAAAGCCATATTAAAGAAGTTATCGAAAAAATTTCTGTAGTTAAAACTTTGCAAGCTATAGAAGAAGCCCATGTGGTTTTATTTCTAGTCGATGCTCGAACAAATCTAACAGAGCAAGATTTAGGATTATTGGGTTTTATTTTGTCGTTGGGAAAAGCTTTGGTTATAGCCATTAATAAATGGGATGGATTAGAAAAATATGACAGGGAACAGATTAAAAATAAATTAGACCGCAAACTAGTCTTTATAGACTTTGCTGAAATTAAATTTATTTCTGCGTTACATGGCACGGGTGTGGGTGATTTATTTGGTGATATCAGACGGGCGTATGATTCTGCAATGAAAGATATGCCTACGCCGTTGTTAACCAAAATATTAGAAAAAGCGGTGATTAAACATCAACCACCACTCGTGGGTGGACGACGAATTAAATTACGTTATGCACACGCCGGTGGACATAATCCGCCGTTGATTATTATTCATGGTACTCAGACAGAAAAGTTACCGGATAGTTACCGCCGTTACCTTTCAGGGGTGTACCGCAAAGCCTTAAAATTAATTGGCACGCCCGTGCAGATTAGTTTCAAAGAAGGCGCAAATCCTTTTAGGGATAGACCCAACTTGATGACGCCGAAGCAGTTCGCGCAGCGTCAGAGGTTGATTGCGCATAGGAAGAGATCTTAATTTATAATCCTGTCATCCCGAAGGAGCGTAGCGATGAGGGACCTCCGCCTACAATGCGCAACATAAATATTTCGTAAAAACATATCAATATGGGGTTCATATATATTTGTTGAAAAACAAATATTGTAAATTATGGCACAGAGCAACAAGGAAGATAAAAGACAAAGACCCATAATCTACTGACGAGTATTTCCTGAGAAATTTGTTAATTAACAAATAAATGAACCCTGCTTAGATATGTTTACATAAAGAATAATGCTGAGCTTCATAGTAGGAGGTCCCTCATCGCTGCGCTCCTTCGGGATGACAGTTGAGTGAAGTTGTTCTGACGGCTTCTTGAGGTAGGCGGTCACAATTTGTGACCACCTCTTGATGTTTAATGCGCTTCATCCCAATTATTTCCCACGCCAACATCAACGACTAGCGGCACAGAAAGTTTGATCGCATTTTCCATAATGTCTTTAACATGCTTAGATAATAAATCTACTTTATCTTCAGGAACTTCAAATATTAATTCATCATGGACTTGCATGATCATATAAGCGCTGGATAAATTATTTTTCAACCAATCTGATAATCTAATCATGGCTATTTTAATTAAATCCGCAGAGCTACCTTGAAGAGGAGCATTAATCGCTGCGCGTTCCGCACCTTTTTGGCGCATCATATTTCGAGCATTAATATCTGCCAAATGTAATTTACGGCCAGAAATAGCTTGAACATAGCCATGATGGTGTGCAAATTTCTTGGTGTTTTCCATATAATCTTTTACAGCGGGATATCGGGCAAAATACGTATCTATATATTTCTGGGCTTCTTCTCTTGATACATCTATTTGCTTGGCTAAACCAAACGCTGACATGCCATATATCAAACCAAAGTTAATCGCTTTTGATCTTCGTCGTTGATCAGCTGTTACTTTATCAAGTGGAGTGTCGAATATTTCTGATGCTGTTGCGCTATGAATATCTAAGCCCGCTTCAAAAGATTTTAATAAATTTTTATCTTGAGACAGATGGGCCATAAGTCTTAATTCTACTTGAGAATAATCAGCAGATAATATTTTATAATTTTTAGGGGCTATAAAAGCTTGTCTGATTTTCCTGCCTTCTTCGGTTCTTATGGGAATATTTTGTAAATTAGGATTTGTTGAAGATAATCTTCCCGTAGAAGCTACCGCTTGTTGATATGACGTATGGACTCTGTGAGTTTTAGAATTTATTTCTAGCGGTAATTTGTCTGTATAAGTCGACTTTAATTTGCTGAGGGTTCTATGTTCCATAATAATTTTGGGAAGAGAGTAGCTCAATGCTAGTTCTTGTAAAACATTCTCAGCTGTCGATGGCTGACCCGAAGGTGTTTTTTCAACGACAGGCAATTGTAATTTATCAAATAATATTTCTTGTAATTGTTTTGGCGAAGCCAGATTAAATGGCTGGCCGACTTCTTTATGCGCTTGAAGTTCTAATTCATGAAGTCTTTTAGCTAAATAATCGCTTTGTTTGTTTAATAAAGCAGGGTCAATTAATACACCATGTCTTTCCATTTCTGCTAATACAAAAGCCAAGGGCATTTCTATTTCATGAAAAGCTTTTACAGTTTCTGCATGTTGTTCTAATCTGGGCCAGAGAGTTTCGTGTAATTGAAACGTTATATCTGCATCTTCAGCAGCATAATTGCTAGCTTCTTCTATGCCTACTTGTTCAAAACCAATTTGTTTCGCGCCTTTTCCAGCTACATCTTCAAAAGTAATAGTCTTTTTGCCTAAGTATTTTAGCGCCAAACTGTCCATGTCATGTCGGGTTGCCGTACTGTCTAATAAATAAGATTCCAGCATGGTGTCAAATTTCATGCCCTGAATATGAATATTATGGTTTAGAAAAATATTAAGATCATATTTAGCGTTATGGGCGATTTTAATTTTTTGAGGATTTTCTAATAAAGATTTTAGTTTATCTAAAACTTCTTCACGGTTTAATTGATCTGGTGCGCCAGGATAATTATGACTGACGGGAATATAATACGCTTCGTTGGATTTTGTACAAAAAGACAAGCCGACTATTTTGGCGTCTATAATATTTAAGCTAGTTGTTTCTGTGTCGACGGCCCATAAATTTGATGTATTGAGATCGTGAATAAGATGGTCGAGATCGTGCTGAGTTAATACGCAGTGATATTTCTTGGGTGCGTGTGCTTTGCGTTGATAGGTTTCATCGCCGGATAATTCTGCCAGCCAGCTTTTAAATCCCAGATCCAGTAATAAAACTTTTAGTTTTTCGAGATCAGGAGATTTGAGTGTTAAATCTTTTTGTTCAGCAGGTATTTCGACGTCGCATTTGATGGTCACTAGTTTTTTGGCTAATTCAAATTCGGGAATATGTTTTTCGAGAGCACCCTGAATTTTACCCGGGATAGCTTTATGATTTTTTATAATATTATCTAACGTTTTATATTCAGCCAGCCATTTTGCTGCAGTTTTAGGTCCTACTCCCGGCACGCCAGGAATATTATCACTGGTATCGCCAATGAGCGTTAAGTAATCAATAATCTGGTTTGGGTGTACGCCGAATTTTTCAAATACGCCTTTTTCATCCATGCTGGTATTATTCATGGTATTTATTAAGCTAATATTTTTGTTTACTAGTTGGGCCATATCTTTATCGCCCGTAGAAATAATCGTTTTTTGATTATGTTTGCTGGCTTCGTGTGCAAGAGTCCCAATCACATCATCTGCTTCAACGCCGTGTATTAATAGTAAGGGAATGCCCATGGCGCGAATTAATTCATGAAGTGGTTCTATCTGCGAACGCAAATCATCAGGCATGGATTCTCGAGTAGCTTTATAGGCTGAATATAATTCATCTCTAAACGTTTTTTCTTTGCTGTCGAATATTACAACCATTTGTTCGGGATTGTATTCTTGGCGTAATTTTTTAATCATATTGACTACGCCATAGACTGCTCCGGTCTGTTGTCCTTGTGAATTCATCAGTGGAGGAAGTGCATGAAAGGCGCGGTATAAATAAGAGGAGCCATCGACGAGAATTAATGGTTTCATATGTGTGTTTCCTACACTCCTAAAATACTCTTCTGCAACCCAATCAATTCCGCAATGCCTTTTTCAGCTAAAACTAACATGCTGTCTAAATGATTTTTATGAAAAGCCGTTTTTTCTGCGGTACCCTGAAGTTCTATAAATTCGCTTTTATCATTCATGATGACATTCATGTCTGTTTCTGCCGCGGAATCTTCAAGATAATCTAAATCCAAAACAGGCGTGTCTTTATAGATACCCACAGAAACAGCAGCGATAAATTGTTTAAACGGTTCTTTTTTAAATTTGAGCTTGGTTTTCATGATCGTCAGTGCATCATATAACGCGACGGTACTACCTGTTATTGCCGCCGTACGTGTTCCGCCATCTGCTTGTATGACATCACAGTCGATGGTGATGGTGTTTTCACCTAGAGCGCTGAGATCAACACAGTTTCGTAGTGAGCGTCCGATTAAACGCTGGATCTCTGCACTTCTGCCTGATTGCTTGCCTCGCGTCGCTTCACGATCAGTACGTTGATGGGTAGCGCGTGGCAGCATGCCATATTCTGCCGTAATCCAGCCTTTTCCTGAGCCTTTTAGAAAACGTGGAACGCCTTCGACGATAGACGCGTTGCATAAAACTTTGGTATCGCCAAAGGTAACTAACACAGAACCTTCCGCATGTTTGGTATAATGCCGCTCTAATTTGATTTCACGGAGTTGATCGGGTGTTCGATGACTGGGTCGCATGGGTATTTTCCTCGTTTTCTGCATTGGACGCGGTGAAAAAGATAGGGCAGTATAGCCATTTTTGTAGGGGGGAGTAAGGTGTCCAGATTGTTTATTATTGCCGCGCCATCGGGAGGAGGAAAAACTTCTCTGACACGCGCGTTGGTAGAAAACATGGATAATCTCGTTATTTCTGTTTCTCACACAACTCGACCTATGCGTTCTGGTGAAAAAGACGGTGTTAATTACCATTTTGTGACTGCCGAAAAATTTCAGGAATTAATTCAGCAAAATATTTTTTTAGAGCATGCCAAAGTATTGGGATTTGGTTATGACTATGGTACCTCTCGAGAATGGGTGATGTCTCAGTTAAAACAAAACAAAGATGTGATTTTAGAAATAGACTGGCAAGGTGCACAACAAATTCGAAAATTATTTAAAGAAGCTGTCAGTATTTTTATATTGCCACCCAGTATGGATATTTTGCGTAAGAGATTAGAGGAGCGGGGGCAGGATAGTCAGGATGTTATAGCCAAGCGCATGCAAGCAGCCAAAGAAGAATGTTCGCACGCACCTGAATTTGATTATGTGATTACCAATGATAATTTTGATGTTGCGGTAAACGATCTTAAAAATATTATTTTAAAATACAGATAAACTTATGAACTATAAAGACCGCCGTACGTTTGCCATTATTTCTCACCCTGATGCGGGTAAGACTACACTTACAGAAAAGCTATTACTTTTTGGGGGAGCGATTCAGTTAGCCGGAACTGTAAAGGGCCGAAAATCCACGCGACATGCAACATCGGATTGGATGGAATTAGAAAAACAACGAGGAATTTCTGTTACGACGTCTGTTATGCAATTTATCTATGATGGCAGAGTGGTAAATTTATTAGACACGCCAGGCCATGAAGATTTCTCTGAAGATACCTATAGAACACTTACCGCTGTTGATTCTGCCCTTATGGTTATAGATGCAGCTAAAGGTGTTGAAGAGCGAACACTGAAATTATTTGAAGTGTGTAGGCTTCGACAAACACCCATCATTACTTTTATTAATAAATTAGATAGATATTCTAAGTCACCGATAGAATTATTGGATGAAATAGAAAGAACATTAAATATTAAATGTGCGCCTATCACATGGCCCATGGGAATGGGTAAAGAATTCAAGGGCGTGTTTTATTTAGATGATGAAGAAAACCAATTAATCCATGATAAATGGCAGCAAGAAGAATTAGATTTGGTTCGAGCCGCAAGTCATAAATTCGATCATGCTGAATATCTCAAGGGTAATCTTACGCCGGTATTTTTTGGTTCTGCCATGAATGAAAAAGGCGTCAAAGAATTATTGGATAATTTTGTAAAACTCGCTCCTGAGCCGTTACCTCGAGAAACGCTGACTCGAATGGTTGAGCCTAACGAAGAAAATTTCACGGGATTTGTTTTTAAAATTCAGGCGAATATGGACCCACAACACAGAGACAGAATTGCGTTCTTAAGAATTTGTTCGGGCAAATATCAAAAAAATATTAAATTACAGCATGTAAGATTGGGTCGAGAAATTCAAATAAATAACGCCCTAACGTTTATGGCGGGTGATAGAGAGAGAGCAGATGAAGCTTATCCGGGAGATATTATTGGTCTGCATAATCACGGAACCATTCAAATTGGCGATACGTTTACGAAAGGCGAGAATTTAAAATTTACGGGGATTCCGCATTTTGCACCAGAATTATTTCGGCGCGTTAGATTAAAAGATCCGTTAAAATCAAAGGCTTTATTAAAGGGTCTGATGCAATTATCCGAAGAGGGCGCGACGCAATTATTTAGACCCCTCAATAGCAATGATTTAATTTTAGGTGCTGTCGGTATTTTGCAGTTTGATGTGGTGGCGCATAGATTACAATTTGAATATAACGTCGATTGTGGGTATGACATTATTAATGTTCATGCGGCGCGATGGGTAGATTGTGAAGATAAAAAGATGTTAGCTGAATTTAAAGAGAAATTAGCGGAAAATCTGGCTTTAGATATTAATGATGATTTAACGTATTTGGCGCCGACGCGGGTGAATTTAAATTTAACAATGGAACGTTGGCCGAAGATTATTTTTCAAACGACGAGGGAGCATTAACATGAAATTTAAATTGGGTTTTGTTTTATTAGGCTTAATCAGCCTTTCTGGTTGTGTAAGCATGTCGCCGAGCCAAAAACCATCCATTACACAACAACCTAATCAAAAAGAATTAAATGCTATGCTGAATACCGCAAAAGATAATGTAAACAAATCATGGGTGAGTGAAGATGGCGATACGCATTATAGCCTCGATACCTCCAATACCCATGTAAATTACCAGGGCGTTCCTTGTCGTGATTTTACCTTGGTGATTACAAAGAGCTTTTACCGTGGTGATACCCTAGCAGGTACCGCTTGCCGATATGATGGACAATGGACTGATATAAAATCAAATGATGAATAACTACTTTGCAACCTGTCCCAAACAACTCAGTGAATTACTCGCCGATGAATTAACGTCATTAGGCGCTATTGTATCGAGTATTAAAATAGCCGGCGTGAGTTTTAAATCGCACGATATGAAAGTCGCTTATAAAGCCTGCTTATGGTCAAGACTTGCCAATAGCATTTTATATCCCATCGCGACATTTCCTGCAGAATCGCCTGAAGAATTATATGCCGCATTAAAAAATATAAACTGGCTTGAGCACTTCAATGTTACTAATACTATAGCTATAGATTTTAGTTCTAGGGGCTCAAAAATTACGCATACCCAATACGGCGCACAAAAATCCAAAGATGCCATCGTCGATTGGTTTCGTGACAAGCTGGGCGAGCGTCCTAATGTCGAATTAGTTCAACCCGATATTCGAATCAGTATTTATATAGACAAAGATATCGCGACTGTAAATATAGATCTTTCGGGTGAGAGTTTGCATAGACGAGGTTATCGCAAAAACCAAGGCGAAGCGCCTCTCAAAGAAAATCTTGCTGCGGCTATTCTTATTAGATCCGGCTGGCCTAGTATTTTTAAAAATAATGGCAATTTTGTCGACATGATGTGTGGTGCAGGAACTTTGCCTATAGAGGCTGCTCTTATGGCAGGTAATATCGCTCCCGGATTATATAGAGATTATTTTGGTTTTCTAAAATGGAAAAAATTTGATAATAAACTTTGGCAAGATTTATTGGACGATGCTCGTCAGGCTAAAAAAGAAATTACTAATATTATTACGGGCTATGATGCCGACTCGACTTCTGTCAAAACAGCGTTATCGAATATTCAGTTTGCGGGTTTGGATAAAATTATTCATATAGAGAAACGAGAATTATCAGATTTCGATGTAAGCAAAGCTGTTTTATCACATCCGGGTTTAGTTATCGCCAATCCGCCGTATGGTATGAGATTAGGTGAAGCAGAGCCGCTTAGATATTTATATAAAAATATTGCTGATAATTTCAAGAAATTTTTTACAGGCTGGAAAGGGGCTATATTTACAGGTAATCCTGACTTGGGTAAAACCATGGGCATGCGTGCTGTAAAATATTATTTATTATTTAACGGGACCATAGAATGCAAATTATTATTATTTGATATTCAACCTAAATATTTTATTGGCGAACATAAAGCGGCTGAAATTATCACTCAAGAAATAGACCCTCACGATCCTGTTAATATGTTCATAAATAGATTAGTCAAAAATAAAAAACATTTAGATAAATGGGCCAAGAAAGAAAATATTAGCTGTTACCGAATTTATGATGCGGATCTTCCTGAATATGCTGTGGCCATAGATTTATATGGCGAATGGGTTCATGTTCAAGAATACGCACCCCCCAAGACTATAGATCCTCAAAAAGCCCAAGATAGAATTGAGGGAATTATGAAAGTACTTCCTCAAGTATTAGGTATCTCTCCCGATCATATAGCCTTTAAAATACGCCAAAAGCAAACGCGCGAGAATCAATATGAAAAATTAGGGTTCGATAAAAAATTTGTGACTATTACAGAAAACAACGCAAAGTATTTAATTAATTTAAGAGATTATCTCGACACGGGTTTATTTATAGACCAACGGTTATTGCGAGCAAAAATTGCTGAATTGGCCCATAAGAAACACTTTTTAAATTTATTTGCGTATACGGGAACGGCAAGTGTACTTGCTGCGCTTGAAGGCGCATCGAGTACTACGACCGTTGATATGTCAGCGACGTATTTACAGTGGGCGAAACAGAATTTTGCCTTAAATGGCTTAAGTGAAAATTATAACCATTTTATTCAAGCTGATTGTATGGAATGGATTAAAGAGCATACGGATAAATATGATGTTATCTTTGTTGCGCCGCCGGTATTTTCACGATCCAAGAGAATGGAAAAAGATTTTGATCTTCAAGAAGATCATTTTGAATTATTAAGTTTGATTAAGAAAAATTTGCACAGAAATGGCAAGCTCATATTTGCAACGCACAAGAAAAATTTCGAGCTGGACGCAAAACTAGTGAGCTTGTATAAAATAGAAGATATATCCGCCAAGATGTTGCCAGTGGATTTCAGTAAGAACAAAAATAGTTTTTATTGTTGGATTTTGTCCTAAATAGGGAGATATTTATGCCAGGGTATCAAAAAGTTGCGCTGTTAATCAGTCAAAATATTCGGTCTGTTGAAGAGATTGTCGCTCACATTCAAGACATGGGATTTGCGGTTGACCATACGCGAAGTGGTTCAGAAGGATTAAAATATGCGCGTGAAAAAAATCCTGATTTGATTGTGTTGGATATTTCACCAGAAGAGTCAGCAAAAGAAAGCGTGATAGAGAGAACGTTAACACTGTTAGAATTAAAAGCAGATGAGCACTTTTCTAAAATTACTTTAGTGGTCACGTCACCCGAGGGAACTGCGCAAAAAGACGTAAAGCCATTATTAAAAGAAATTAATTATTTGACGAAACCCATTCAGCTTAATTCTATGATCGATAAAATTAAACAATTAGTTCCAGGCGGTGTTTCATCTATTTTGATTGTGGATGATGAAGAATCCGCGCGCGAGATTATGGCAGCCGCTGCAAAAAAAGCGGGTTGGAAATCAGTTCTCGCTGTTAATGGCCAAGATGCATTGGATAAAATAAAACTCCACATTCCGTCGGTTATTTTATTGGATCTGATGATGCCCGAAATGGATGGATTTACGTTTATTACAGAATTACAGAAAAATACAGCGTGGCGTGATATTCCAATTATTATAGTTTCTGCAAAAGAATTATCGACTGAAGAGCGTGCTATGTTGGAAAAACATACTGAGAATATTTTACAAAAGGGTTTGTATACACGCCAAGAATTAATTGATGCGATTTATGCGCAGGTAGAATAACCGTAGGGATCGGGCTTGCCGTCTGCAGGGCCATGCTCGATCCTGCATTTTCCCCTGATTTCTCCTGATTCCCGCAAAAAACCTCGATTTCTTAATCTTTCCTTAAGGTTTGATCTCTATAATAGGGGTCAAATTTAGTCATTTGGAGAAAAATTATGGATGTCCGGAATTCTATAGCACCAACAGAAAAAGACCTGAATCAAAATAAAAGGGAAAGTTTTGAGGTAGAGCTTTGGGATCTCATGGCTGGATCACAGATTGAAAGAATTAACTCGCTATTGCAAGAATTTTCAGTAAAGAAGATTGATTTAGTTGCTGTGTTTGAAGCGAAGCGTAGAGATCGACCTGAGTTTTTTTATGAGAATGGTATTGTTGACCTTGAAGGATTGAGGGTAATTCAGTATACCGTAGAGAATAAGCTCACAGAGTATTATGGGCTTCAAGCATTGCTCACATATCTCGAGAGTTATTCCAGTAAGTTTGCAGGGTGTAATTACTACTTAAGCGATACAATGGAACAAGTAGCTCGACAAGCCGCTGTTACTGTAAGAGGTATTAATCGCTTTCGCTATGAATTTTTTCCATTGCATCGAGATGTGGTACTGGAGCAGATTTTACCTAGAATTGCTGATCGTAGCGCAGGTAAAGCGGGATTAAATGGCAAGTTCTTGTGCGCTGTTGAGAATAACAATGAAGGTGAGATTAAGCGGCTCATAGAACATAGAAATATAGATAGTAAGCTTCAGACAACAGCTTTATTTCATGCGTTGTATAATTATCGCGTTGCTTTATCAACGATTAGATTTCTCGTTGAAGCGTGTGGAGTAAAATTTACGCACGAAGATATTCGTGCGGTAGAACATGACGCTGATTCAGAGAAAGTACAGTATCTTCGTATGAGGCTAAATAAAGAAGCGGATATTAAACCTGCATCAACTCTTGTTCCTTCGTTGCGATAGATTTTTCAATATCGACAACAAATTTATCCGTGAGTTTTTGAATTTTTTCTTCAGCGGTTTTTTCATCATCTTCGCTGATAGATTTAGATTTAACTAATTCTTTAACTTGAGTTAATGCATCACGTCGGACATTTCTGATAGCAACCCGCGCATTTTCACCTTCAGCTTTAACCAGCTTTACTAATTCAGCGCGACGTTCTTGCGTTAAAGAGGGAAGGGGAACGCGAATGACATTGCCATTCGTAACAGGATTTAAACCTAAATCAGATGTCATGATAGCTTTTTCAACAGATTGTATTGCGCCTTTATCCCAGACAGTAATCGTTAAAGTCCGTGAATCACCGACACCTACATTACCGACTTGATTTAACGGCACGTCATTGCCGTAATAATTAACTCTAATATGATCTAATAAACTCGTGTGTGCGCGACCCGTTCTTAATTTAGTTAAGTCAGCATGTAAATTATCAACGCATTTCTTCATGCGCGTTTCAGCATCTTGATAAACGGTATTTAGCATATGAGTGAACCCTCATCTTCGCCAGCAATAATTTGAGTAATGGCGTTTTTATTATGAATATTAAAAACGCGAATTGGCATGTTGTAATCTCGGCATTGTGAAAACGCAGCAAGATCCATCACGCCTAATTCTTGTTTTAAGACTTCTTGATAATTTAATTTCTTGAGTAATTTCGCGTTTTTATTTTTCTTCGGATCTTCTGAATATACTCCATCAACATTGGTAGCTTTTAATAATATATCCGCGTTGATTTCTATACTGCGTAAACTAGCCGCAGAATCTGTGGTAACTAAAGGATTTCCTGTGCCGCCTGCAAAAATAGTAATAAACCCAGAATTTAACGCGTGTATTGCCGTTAATCTATTGTAGTGTTCGACAATGCCGTTCATGGGAAGTGCAGAAAATATCGTCGCTTTACTACCGGCACGTTCTATTGCAGAACGTAACACCAGTGCGTTTAGTACGGTAGAAACCATGCCCATCTGATCCGTCGTTACGCGATCAATGCCTAGTTGCGTATGAGATACACCGCGGAAAAAATTACCCGCGCCAATAACAACGCCGATTTGTGTGCCTTTTTTATTCAATGCAGAAAGTTCAGTTGCAATCCTATCGACGGTTTCTGCATCGATAGGAGAGGTGTGATTGGAGTTTTGAAGTGCTTCGCCGCTAATCTTCAGCAAAACGCGTTTATACTTTCCCGGCATAAATTAACTCCCTCTGACTTGCGCCATCACTTCTTCTGCAAAGTTCTCCGTTTTCTTTTCAATGCCTTCGCCGACTTTAAAGCGTACAAAATGATGGGCTTTTGCTTTGTGAGATTCTAAAATTTTACCGACAGTGCTGTCAGGATCTTTAACATACGGTTGACCCACTAAACTTACTTCGTCTAAATATTTCTTAATACGACCTTCGACCATTTTTTCAATAATATTCGCAGGTTTGCCACTGGTTGCAGCTTGTGCTGAGAATATTTCTTTTTCTGAATTAATTAAATTTTCAGAAACTTGAGTAGGAAGAATAACAAGCGGATTATTTGCAACAATATGCATTGCAATATCTTTACCCAACGTCGCATCTCCGCCTTCTAATTCAACTAATGCACCAATGCGTCCACCGTGAACATAACCGCCAATAATATGGCTGTTAGATTTCAGTGCAGCAAAGCGTCTGACTTGAATATTTTCGCCAATTTTAGCCACTAAATGTTTACGTGTTTCATCAATGGTTTCGTTATTAATACTTGCGGATAATAAGCTTTCTAAGTTTTCAACGTTATTCGCAATAGCTGTATCAGCAACAAGATTGGCGAAATTTAAGAAGTGCGTGTCGCGCGAAACGAAATCCGTCTCGCTGTTAATTTCAACCATAATAGCGCGCTTAAGATCATCGCTAATGCGAATGACAATAATACCTTCCGCGGTAACGCGATCAGATTTTTTGTCAGCTTTCGCTTGACCGGATTTACGCATGGCTTCGATGGCTTTTTCAATGTCACCGTGACTTTCTTGCAGTGCACGTTTGCATTCCATCATGCCGGCACCCGTACGTTCACGAAGATCTTTTACAAGAGACGCGCTAATAACAGTCGTCATTATTTCTTCTCCTCTTTTTTAGCGGCGGGCTTTTCTTTCTTCGCGTGATGTTTTTTAACGACAGTGATTTCAACGTCTTCTTTTTCTTCTTTAGGTCCATGAACAGTCATGGCTTCTTTTGCATTGATAATCGCATCAGCCACGCTTTTGCAATACAGCGCAATTGAACGAGAAGAGTCATCGTTACCGGGAATGATATAGTCAATATTGTCTGGACTATAATTAGTATCGACAACGCCAATAACAGGAATGCCTAAACGGTTTGCTTCAGCAATCGCTGTCTTTTCATGGCCGACGTCGATAACGAAGAGGGCATCAGGAATCCCGCCCATTTCTTCAATACCGCCTAAACTTCTGTCGAGCTTGAATAATTCACGCTGTAAATTCAGCGCTTCTTTCTTGATCATTTTGTCAAAAGAACCATCGGCTTGCATGACTTTGAGATCTTTTAAGCGCTTGATGGTTTGACGAATGGTTTTGTAGTTGGTTAATAAACCACCTAACCAACGGTGATTGATGTACGGCATGCCGGCACGAATCGCCTCTTCTTTCAGAATTTCTTGTGCTTGGCGTTTGGTCGCAACAAATAAAATTTTACCGCGTCGCGCTGCAGTTGAACCAATAAAGTTCATTGCATCGTGAAACAGGGGAAGGGTTTTTTCAAGATTAATAATGTGAACTCTGTTACGGGCGCTGAAAATGTATTGTTCCATTTTCGGATTCCAGTATCGGGTTTGATGACCGAAATGAACGCCTGCTTCCAACATGTCACGCATACTGACTTTAGCCATAGTAATATCCTCAATTGGGTTAAAACCACCACCTGTCCCGAACGGCCATTTGGCTTTCGCCAAACACCCAGCCCTCCGTGACGACAAGTGTGTGAATTTGATTGCATGAAAAAGTCCAGTCTTATACCATAAAGCTCTTACTTCAACAATGGTCAACTTATGACAATTCATCTGAAAAACCCTGCTGAAATAGCGAAGATGCGTATCGCAGGAAAGCTGGCAGCCGATGTTCTCGAGATGATCACGCCCCATGTAAAAGCTGGGATAACTACAGATGAGCTTGATAAGCTTTGCCATGACTATATAGTCAATATTCAAAAAGCGATTCCAGCGCCGTTGAATTATAAAGGCTTTCCTAAGTCTATCTGTACGTCTCTCAACCACCAAATTTGCCACGGCATACCCAGTAACAGAAAGCTTAAAGATGGCGATATATTAAATATAGATGTCACGGTACTCAAAGACGGCTATCACGGTGATACCAGCAAGATGTTTGCTGTAGGCAAAGTACCCGTTATGGCCGAGCGCTTAATTCGGATTACCAAAGAATGCATGGACCTGGGTATAGCCGTTTGTAAACCAGGCGCTCATCTCGGCGATATTGGTGCGGTGATTCAAGAACATGCCGAAAAAAATCATTTCTCCGTGGTGAGAGAATATTGTGGTCATGGAATTGGCAGCACGTTTCATGAAGATGATCTTCAAGTACTGCATTATGGCAAGAAGGGTACGGGATTAGAAATTGTTCCGGGTATGACGTTTACTATCGAGCCTATGGTTAATGCGGGGAAAAGACATGTGAAATTACTGTCTGATGGCTGGACGGTGGTGACCAAAGATCACAGTCTGTCTGCACAATGGGAACATACTATATTAATTACAGAAACGGGTAATGAAGTATTGACCAAACGACCTGGTGAGAATTATCCATGACAATGGCGATGACGCTACCCGATGGCTTAGGTTTATTTGGCGTATTTTTGACCCTCATTGCTTATTTATTATTAAATATTAGAAAAATGTCTTCGCATTCGATTGGCTATTCGAGTTTAAATATTATTGGTTCTTCATTAATTCTGTATTCTTTGTATTATAACTTTAATATTTCTGCATTTGCGATGGAAATCTGTTGGTTATTAATTAGCGTGTATGGATTATATAAAGTGATGTATTGAAGTAAATCCACACCCCCGCTGCTGCGCGTATATTTTTACCGTCGGCTTATTTGGAACACTACCATCCCGGATTACACCCGGTCTACTTGGTATATTTTCAAAAATTAAATGACAAAATTAAATTGTGCTTAGCCCCTCTTCCCACCTAAGTGGGAGAGGGGCGCGCGGCAGCGGGGGTGTGGGAAGAAATGTTATTAATGCCTCATCTCAATTTTCGCATTCATCGGTTTATCCAGTAAAAAAGCCAGTGGAATAATCAGCAGAAAAACACATGACGCTAAAAGAAAATCGTTGATGAAGCTAATCATATAGGCTTGCGAAGAAAGTTGGTTGGATAATTGCAATAACGTAAATTTATCATATAAATTCAAATGATTGTGCGTTAGCCATAATTGTAAATTTGGGTTAAACGGTTGAATGTGGCCCCCTAATTGATTCCAGTTAATTTGACTGTTTCTGGTTAATAACGTCGCTAAAATAGAAACACCTATGGATATCCCCGCGCTTCGCCAGAAATTAAAAATTCCAGACGCCTCGCCATAGGTAACGGGTGGTAAGGTTGCCAGTGTGAGATTGGATATAGGAATGAAAACAAATCCTGTTCCAATACCCTGAAGAATCCCAATCCAAATAAATATAATGGGTGAAATTTCAAGATTAATTTTTGTCATTAAATACGTACTAACAGCAGAAAAAATTAATCCAATAACAATAATTTTTCGAAGATCAATATATTTGGCGAGCCAGGGTGTGATAGCCATTGCCACTGCGGCAGCAATTCCTCGAGGCGCCATGACGATACCTGCATTTTTTGCACTGTAATTCATGAACGATTCTAATAATAGAGGTTGCAAGGTTAGAATGCCGAACATACAGGAAACAAAAAATGCAAGGATTAAACAGCCTAGGCTAAAATTGCGATTTAAAAATAAGCTTAAATTAATGATATTTTTTTCTTTCAGTGAGATACCCCGAATAATAAAAATAGCAAAACTTGTGATAAACGTAAAAAATAACCAGCGAGTGCTTACGGCAGAAAACCAATCAACAGTATTTCCTCTGTCTAAAAATACCTGGAAACAGGCTACAGCTGTTGCCATTAAACACATGCCCAGCCAATCTATTTTGATGAACTTAATCTCAGATTCTTTTACTAATTTTGCGCACATGATAAATGCCAGGATGCAAAAGGGAAGATTGACATAAAAAATCCACCGCCAATTCAGCGCTTCGGTAATATAGCCTCCGATCGTTGGACCCAAAACAGGACCGGCCATAATGCCCATGCCCCAAATGGCCATCGCTTTGGTGATTTCTTCAGGCGGATAAATATTGCGCAGAATATACTGTGAAATAGGAACAAGTGATGCGCCAAAAACGCCTTGTAAAATTCGGCAAACGACCATCATTCCTAAAGAGAAAGCCGCGCCACACAACATAGAGCTGATCAAAAAACCCGCAATATTGATTAATAGTAATCTTTTCACACCTAATCGATTTATTAAAAAGCCGGATAACGGCATCATGATTCCGGAAGAAACAACGTAAGAGGTTAATACCCACGTGATTTGATCGTTTGCGGCGCCGAGAGAGCCTTTCATGTAGGGAAGCGCAACATTAACAATGGTTAAATCTAATACTTCCATAACAGTGACGAGCATTACAGCAATGGTGATGAGCCAGCGGTGTGTGTTAGTCATGCTTTCCATAATTTTTCTTCGGCTTCCTGAAGGTAATATGTCGATTGCATTTCGGTGAGTCGGCTTTGTGTTCTTTTGAATTCAAAATTCAATTCGCCTGATTTATATATTTCTGTAATAAGGCACTCTGATCTGAGTATTAGGGTAATACGGCTATCATATAAAATATCGATAAGATTAATAAAAAATCTGGCTGTATTAGTTTCTTTTTCTGAAATGGGCTTGAGATTATCTATAATAACAGTTGACCATCTTTTTGCTAGGCTTAAATAATCCATTTGGCTGCGAGGGGTGGAGCATAATTTTTTGAAATCCAGCCAGATGATATTGTCTGCGAATTTTATAGTATTAATGGGTCTGTCATAAAGATAAATATCTTTCTCAACTTTAATTTCGCCATGGGCTAATTGGGAAAATAATTTCTGTATTTTATCGTGAGTGTCAGTATTGAGCGGCGAGAAAAAAATTCCGGCTTCTTCTAATTCTCGCAATCTATAATCCCTGATGGTAGGGAGATGAAGTACTGTCATGTTTTTTTTAATTAAGCTTATGGCGGGTAAAAATCGCGCACGTTGCAAACCGTCTTTATATAAATTATCAGGTATAACGTTTGATGTCGCGACAATAATAATATTTTCTTTAAACAGCGCCTCGAAGAGATTCGCTAAGATCATGGCATCGCCAATATCGGATACATAAAATTCATCAAAGCATAAGACTTTGGTATGACGAGCAAATTGCTGGGCTATTTTTTTTAAGGGATCAGCGTTGCCCTGAAGTCTTTGTAATTGATCATGGATTTCACGCATAAAATCATGAAAGTGTAAGCGCGTTTTTTGTTTTGTTGTGACGCTCGCGAAAAATAAATCCATCAACCAGGTTTTGCCTACGCCAACACTTCCCCAAATATATAAGCCGCTTTTCGTTTCAGCTGATTTTTTTTTGAACCAGGATTTGTCTTCTATATGTAAATATAATTTTTGAAAGTAATCTATTACGTTGGCTTGATTTTCATCGGGTAAATATTCGCCCGTGGCTAAAGCCTGTTGATAGCGTTCAAAGGGCGTGAGCATGTTTTAAACTCGCTATTAATTTATCTCTGAGAGTAATTAATTTTCCGTGAAAAAAATGTGAGGTATCTTCAAAAGAAATAACGTCAGGAATAGGCGTGAGTGTTTTAATCCAGTTTTTAATGTCTTGAGCGGGTACAACTTCATCTTCTTCAGCAATGACAACAATCCAGGGACAGTGCGGATGTAATCCCGAAAAATCCATATGATTAACAGCGGGGGCTATGGAAATTAATTGTTTAATATTTTTTGTTTGAGTGGCCGCTTTGAGCGATATATACGCTCCATAAGAAAATCCTGCGAGCCAGATTTCAGCATCGGGCCATTTTTGTTGGGCGAATTGAATAATTTCCAACGTATCTTGAAGCTCGCCGATGCCGTGATCAAATTTCCTATAATTAAAGCGAATAGCTGTACCGCCGAATTCTCTGATCACTCGAGTCAGTGTTGTGACAACCTTGTTGTTCATCGTTCCGCCCTGTAACGGATGCGGATGACACGCTATTCCTATGATTTTAGGAGCGGTTTGTTCGTTCTCAATGACCATTTCTATGGATGACATTGTTGGCATATACGACTAGAATCCTATTTATCATGACCCATGCTTTAACAGTCGAACATCTTAGCAAAACCTACGCGAATGGCACACATGCCCTGAAGGGTATCAGTTTTGCTGTAAAAGAGGGCGATTTTTTTGCCTTGTTGGGTCCCAACGGTGCTGGAAAGTCTACAACGATTGGCATTGTGACTTCTTTAGTGAATAAATCGGGTGGGAAAGTTAAAATATTTCAGCATGATATTGATACTGATCTCGCCCATGCAAAATCATGTGTAGGATTAGTCCCTCAAGAATTTGATTTCAATATTTTTACAAAGATTATTAATACGGTCGTTAATCAAGCAGGATTTTATGGCATTTCACGAAAGTTAGCCTTCGAGCGTGCAGAAAAATATTTAACGCAGTTAGGTTTATGGGAAAAGCGGAATCAGCCTGCTATTGAACTTTCCGGTGGTATGAAGAGACGATTAATGATCGCGCGTGCGTTAATGCATGAGCCAAAATTATTAATTTTAGACGAGCCGACTGCTGGGGTAGATATAGAACTGCGCCGAGAATTATGGGATTTTTTGCGTGAAATTAATCAAGCGGGCACGACGGTTATTTTAACCACTCACTATCTTGAAGAAGCAGAAATGCTCTGTCGAAATATTGCGATTATTAATGAGGGAAATATTATAGAACATGACAGTATGAAAGCTGTCTTGCAAAAACTCCATCAAGAGACGTTTATTTTATATCTTAAAGATCCCGTATTTGTGCCACCTGATTTTGTGCGAAAAGTCGATGACTATACCCTTGAGGTCGATCTTGTTTCTGAGAATATGCTAACTGATGTTATAGAAAAACTCAGTGCATGTAATATTAAAATCAAAACACTGCGCAATAAAACAAATCGACTTGAAGAATTATTTTTAAAATTAACGCGACTGGATAATGCCGTATGACTCCTCGAGAATCCTGGATTGCTTTTCTTGCACTATTTCGTAGCGTAGTACAACGCTTTATGCGCATATGGACACAAACGCTGTTGCCTTCTGTCACAACCATGGTTTTGTATTTTGTCATATTCGGAACATTGGTGGGTTCACAATTAAACGCAATCGATGGTTTTACGTATATGCAATATATTACTCCCGGGTTGATTATGATGTCGATTGTCACGAATGCGTATTCTGATACGGTCGGTTCATTTTATTTCTTGCGCTTTCAAAAAAGCATTAATGAATTAGTCGTTTCGCCCATGTCGAATAAAATTATTTTATTGGGGTTTGTATTGGGCGGAACGCTGCGAGGATTAATTGTAGGAGCTTTAGTATTAGGCGTATCTTTATTTTTTGCGCATCTTGAATTACATCATGCTGTGCTGATGTTTGCGACAGCGTTTATAGCAGCTATGTTATTTTCGTTGTTAGGTTTTTTAAATGCACTGTACGCTAGAAATTTTGATGATATATCTATCGTTCCTACGTTTGTATTAACCCCCTTAACGTATTTGGGCGGCGTTTTTTATTCTATACATATGCTGCCGCCGTTTTGGCAAAAATTATCTTACTTAAATCCCATATTATATATAGTCAATGCACTACGTTATAGTTTATTGGGGATTGCGGATATCGCGGTTTATTATGGTTTAAGTTTGATGGTTGTACTTGTGTTGGTCTTGTTTTTTATAAATTTAAGATTATTAAATAAAGGCGTAGGAATTCGAACATGAGCAATGCGTTGACGATTGAACGCCTCAGCAAAATTTATGCCGGTGGCACGCATGCACTGAATGATATTAGTTTAACCGTAAAAGAGGGCGATTTTTTTGCCTTGTTGGGACCTAACGGTGCGGGAAAATCAACGACGATTGGAATTGTCAGTTCGTTGGTGAATAAAACATCAGGTCGCGTCAATATTTTTGATCATGATCTCGATATCGATGTTATGGAGGCTAAGTCATGTATCGGGTTAGTTCCGCAAGAATTCAACGTCAATGTTCTGACAAAAATAATGGAAAACGTCATGAATCATGCGGGATATTATGGCGTGCCTTATGCTCAAGCGTATGCCAGTGCGCAAAAATATTTAACGCAATTAGGACTCTGGGAAAAGCGCGACCATCTCGTGCGCACATTATCGGGCGGGATGAAACGACGATTGATGATCGCTCGCGCCTTGGTTCATGAGCCTAAATTATTATTATTAGATGAGCCAACAGCGGGTGTTGATATTGAATATCGTCGAGGGTTGTGGGATTTTCTGCGTGAAATTAATGAGAATGGCACGACGATTATTTTAACCACACATTATCTTGAAGAGGCAGAGCTGTTGTGTCGCCATATTGCCATTATTAACAAGGGCAATATTATAGAGCATGACAGTACACGTGCTTTATTGCGTAAACTACACAAAGAAACGTTTGTTTTATATCTCGACGAGCCTGTATTTATGCCGCCCAGTTTTGTTCGACAAATAGATGAGCATACACTTGAGGTGGATTTACAGGGCCAAGAAAAGTTGTCTGATATTATCGATCAGCTGAGTGCGCATAATATAAAAATAAAAACGCTGAGAAATAAATCCAATAGATTAGAAGAATTATTTTTAAAGCTCACTCAAGAAGGCTAACCAGACATGATGACTCAGCAGCGGTGGATTGGTTTTCTTACGTTACTTCATGTAGAAGTGCGAAGTTTTGCACGAAAATGGATACGATTTTTGCTGCCTCCTGCGCTGACCGTCGTATTGTATTTTGTTATTTTTGGTGGCTTAGTGGGTTCACAAATAAGAATGATTGATGGATTTACTTATATGCAATATATAACGCCTGGCTTGATTATGATGGCCATTGTGATGAATGCGTATACTAATACGGTCGGTGCACTTTTTTTGTGTCGATTTCATCGAGGGATTGAAGAATTAGCGGCGGCGCCGTTATCTAATATGACTATTTTATTGGGATATGTGTTGGCGGCTACGTTGCGTGGATTAACGGTCGGTTTTATCGCATTGCTATTAGCGTTGTTTTTTGCGCATCTTGTATTAGCACATGTTATGTTGATGCTAGTTACTGCTTTTCTTGCGGCTGTGTTGTTTTCGTTATTAGGATTTCTGAATGGTTTATATGCGAAGAATTTCGATGATATTAGCATTGTGCCGACCTTTGTTTTAACGCCGTTGACCTATTTTGGTGGTGTTTTTTATTCCATACATATGTTGCCGCATTTTTGGCAAAAGCTGTCTTATTTTAATCCAATATTTTATATCATCAATGTTCTTCGCTATGCGGTATTGGGAATTGCAGATGTTTCTGTGTTTTATGGTTTTTCGATGCTCGTAATTTTAGTCGTGAGTTTGTTTTTATTTAATTTGCATTTATTAAATAAGGGTGTAGGCATTCGAACATGACTATTGGAGTATTATTAATTAATCTCGGGACTCCCGATGCGCCGACGCCGAAAGCCGTTCGAAAATTTTTGCGTGAATTTTTAAGTGATCCCCGTGTAGTTCAACTTCCGCGGTTTATCTGGTGGTTTATTTTGTATGGGATTATTTTACCCTTTCGTTCTTCTTCATCTGCTAGGTTATATCAAAAAATATGGATGCCCGAAGGTTCGCCATTAAGAGTTATTGCGCATCTACAAGCAGAAAAATTACAAAAATCTTTGGGTTCTAACATAAAAGTTATGCTGGGTATGCGATATGGGAATCCCTCGCTAAAATCAGCGTTATTAGAATTCAAAAAATTAAATATCCAGAAAGTTTTAATTTTGCCTATGTTTCCCCAATATTCAGAATCAACAACCGGATCTATTATAGAAGAAATCAATAGGCTAAGCCCTGAATCAAATATAATTACAAAAATAATTAAAGATTATCATGAAGACAATAATTATATTCAGGCTGTGGCTAATACTTTAAAAAATATTAACACTCAAAAAATATTGTTTTCATTTCATGGCTTGCCCCAAAAATGTGTAGACAATGGCGATGTATATTTAACACAGTGCCACGAGACTGTTAATAAAATAGCGAGCTTATTAAGCCTTCCTGAAAAAAATTATGCTATTTCTTTTCAGTCCAGATTAGGCAAAGCGCCATGGCTTAAACCCTATACTGATCAAATATTAAAACAATGGGCGGAAGAGGGTGTACAGAGCGTCAGTGTGGTGTGCCCCGGTTTTTCAGCAGATTGTCTAGAAACACTGGAAGAAATTAATATGGGATATAGAAAGTTATTTCTCGAGGCGGGCGGTAGAATATTTAATTATATTCCTGCTTTAAATTATTCTGATGGCCATATTAATGTATTGGCCAACTTAATTGCACAACATACAGCAGGTTGGGAATGATCGAGCTACCACAAATCAAACATATTATTGCTGTAGCGTCAGGTAAGGGCGGAGTAGGGAAGTCGACTACTGCGGTTAATCTTGCTTTGGCCCTATCCTTGGAAAATAAAAAAGTGGGTTTACTAGACGCTGATATTTATGGGCCGAGTATTCAAATGATGTTAGATATTACAGAGAAGCCCTCCGGTGAACAAAAAACGGTTAATCCTATTGTAAAATATAATATCGAAACGATGTCTATGGCGTATTTTATTGATCCCGAAACGCCGGCGATATGGCGAGGGCCAATGGTTTCAACGGCACTGCAGCAATTATGTCGTGATACTCAATGGGGGAAATTAGATTATCTCATTATTGATTTACCACCGGGTACGGGCGATATTCAGCTAACGCTTTCGCAAAAAATTCCTGTGACGGGAGTGATTATCGTCACTACGCCACAAGATATTGCTGTTCTCGATGCTCGCAAAGCGTTAAAAATGTTTCAGAAAGTCAATGTTCCTATTTTGGGGATTATTGAAAATATGAGTTTGCATCAGTGTTCCAAGTGTGGACATGAAGAAGCGATTTTTGGAACAGGCGGTGCGAATAAAATGGCCGAGAAATTTAATATAGAATTATTGGGACAATTGCCTCTTGATCAAAAAATTCGTGAGGCGATGGATAGTGGGCGGCCAGATTTGACAGTGCAGTATTATAAAAATATAGCCCTAAAATTAATTAATAAATTAGATAAGCAAAGTAAATTACAGAGTAAGTTGCCAAAAATTGTTGTTAAATAACCTCACCCGGCCTTTGGCCACCCTCTCCTAGTAACAGGAGAGGGGAATAGTTTTTAATATAAATTAGGAGAAAGATATGCCCATAAAATCAGACCGCTGGATACGCAAAATGGCACTGGAACATAATATGATCGAGCCTTTCGAAAAAGGCCAAGTAAAACACACGAGCGGCCAGTCCATTGTTTCTTATGGAACATCCAGTTATGGCTATGATGTGCGTTGCTCTAACGAATTTAAAATATTTACCAATATTAATTCGGCTATTGTTGATCCCAAGAATTTTGATGCGACCAGCTTTGTCGATGTGACGTCAGATGTTTGTATTATTCCGCCCAATTCTTTTGCGTTGGCTCGAACTGTTGAGTATTTTCGTATACCCAGAAATATATTAACCATATGCTTGGGCAAATCGACTTACGCTCGATGTGGCATCATCGTCAATGTCACGCCACTTGAACCCGAGTGGGAAGGGCATGTGACGCTGGAGTTTTCTAACACGACTAATTTACCTGCTAAAATTTATGCGCATGAAGGCATCGCTCAAATGTTATTTTTAGAATCTGATGATATTTGTGAAGTTTCATATAAAGATAGAAATGGTAAATATCAAGGTCAAAAGGGTGTCACATTGCCGAAGACGTAAACGTTTGTTACCATCTTCCCAGAATTTAACGCAAGAGGAATGCTATTTATGCGAGCTATTAAGTATTGTTTGATTGCTGTTGTTTCTGTTTTTCTTTCGGCATGTAATATCGCTACAGTTCCTTTGCATTATTGTCCGGCATCAACGCAGGGCACTTATACAAAACATACTTTAAAAGTTGGGGATGTTTATGATGACCGTCATAACATTGGTGATCTGACGAATGATCCGCGTGAAATTGGTGAGTTTAGCTGGCAGCAAAGCATAGCCCCAAATATCTATTATAGTAATCAACCTGTTACGCATGATATCCAAACCGCGATGCATATGTCTTTGTCCAAAGCGGGTTATAAGCTGACCTCTGTTCATCCCGACAGAGTTTTATATACGCGAATTAACAAGATTGATTTGAACATGGAAGGCCGAGATAATTTAACGCGCACGCTATTTTGTAGGCTTAATGTGAAGGTTGCTGTGCTAGATAGGCATGACAAAATCCTCTGGCGTAAACCCATTCTGGGTGAGGGTTCAGTCGTCGTGGGCAAAGATCAGGATAAGGAAAAAAACTGGAATCGAAGTGTCAAAAAAGCCTTTAACAATGCAATGGATGATCTCTTATTGCAGATTGAACGTTCAAAAGGATTTAATAAGGCTTTGCGTTAAGTCGTAGTTTTAATTTCTTAGCGGGTTTGAAATAAAGTCGATGACGCGCGGACATGTGAACTTTTTCACCTGTCCGTGGGTCGCGAACCGATTGTTCCGGATAAAATTTTAAGCCCAGTGTTCCAAATCCTCGAATTTCCATTCTGCCATTTTGCAACAGTATTTCTTTAATCTTGCTTAATATCGCATCGACAGATTCTTTGATAGCCGTATCTGTTAGAGAAGGGTATTTTTCAGTCATGCGGTTGATTAATTTCTGTACAAAGTCAGCTTTAAACATGGGGATTCCACGTGAAATTATCCAGTGTTGCCGTGCCTACATCAGCAATATGTTTGTTTTGTCTGGCTTCAGAGACAATATAATCCCTATCAGCTCTAAACCAAATGCTTACGTTTTCTTTTGAAGGCATAGGTCTCCGAGTAAGTTTGATTGTATTTCCGTGATGTTCAACAACATCGAATTCATATAGTTTTAATTTTCCACCGTCCGCAATGGGAAACGAAAAGGCCGTTTGTCCTTGTGCGAGTCCTCGTCGAATTAATAATTGGTAGCTGAGTTTGTCTTGGGTATTTTGTGGGATGGTAATATGCCACGTAGAATTCTTGACAGACATAATGGCCAGTTGTTTTTTCCAGTCAAAATCAATATGAATGTGCTGATGGTTACTGCTGTTTTTGTAGTCATAATCATAAGTCAGGGGTTTGATTATTTTGGGGGTTAACATTCCTGTGCTGCATTCTTTCGTCGCGCCATGTAAAAAAGGCAGTGTTGTTTTGTTTTCAATACAGAGCATATACCGGTGATTTTTTGGGATGACAAAAGTCGTTATTGATTTCCCAAAAGGGATTCCATCATAGCGAAGGGTATAGTGGGCCTCATAATTTTTAAACACTAAAGCTGCGGGTATAGCTTCAGCGCGAGAGGCTATGCCTAAAATCATCAGTGATGTTACTATGGAAAAGATTTTCATAGACCCATTTTACCTCTAAAGGCGAGATTGCAAAACATGTCGGGATTTCAAAAACTGCTTTTGATGTCGAGCGTTGTTCTGCTGGGACTGGTGATGTATTTATTGTCTCCCATATTGACGCCATTTTTACTAGGAGCGTTATTAGCTTATTTGGGTAATCCGTTAGTAAACCGTCTGGTTAAATGGCATTTGCCACGAACGTTTGCTGTATCCATAGTTTTTATATTTATTATATCTCTCGTAACGGTTTTATTAATTTTTATGATACCCCTATTAGAAGACCAGGTTATCTTATTAGTCAATAAAATTCCGCTGTTTCTGAATTGGATTCAATTTACGGTAATTCCTTGGATTGAAACGAGGTTTGGCATTGATATTTCGTCTATTGATGTAAAGTCAATTACTTCAAGCATTGCGGGGGATTGGCAACAGACGGGTCATATTGCATCGGGAGTATTTAAAACACTGGCGCATTCAAGTGTTACGTTGTTTGCCGTGTTATTAAATCTCGTCTTAATTCCCGTTGTGACGTTTTATTTATTGCGAGATTGGTTGTTTTTAATTAAAAAAACAAAAGAATTAATTCCGAGAAAATATATAAAGACCGCTACAGAAATACTTTCAGAATGTAACGAAGTATTAGGCGCGTTTTTTCGTGGCCAGTTATTAGTGATGTTGGCGTTGGGTATATTTTATAGCGGTGCGTTAAGTATCGTGGGTGTAGAGCTCGCTTTATTATTGGGTGTATTAATTGCCATATTAAGCATAGTGCCGTATTTAGGGACAATTATAGGCCTGGCTTTAGCTGTTATAGCCGCGCTTTTTCAGTTTGCGGATATTAGCCATATTATTTATATCTTAATTATTTTCGCCGTAGGTCATATCTTTGAGGGTTTTGTTTTAGCGCCACTGTTAATTGGCGATAGAATTGGCTTGCATCCGGTTGCGGTTATATTCGCTATTTTAGCGGGCGGTGAATTATTTGGATTCTTTGGTATTTTATTGGCACTACCCGTTGCGGCGGTAATCATGGTTTGGGTGCGTTATATATACCGCCACTATTTGAATAGCCAGTTTTATCAAAAATAAATGCGCCAATTATTATTAAATATATTGCTCCGTGACGATGCGACGTTTGAAAATTTTTATGCGGGCAAGAATCAGGCTGTTGTAGATTATCTCAAAAAACCTCACGAAAATTTAATTTATCTTTATAGCAAACCGCATGCAGGATTAACGCATATAGCACAAGCCTTGTGTCGAATTCATAGTGCTTGTTTATATGTTTCTCCCGAATTATCGCCGGCCATACTTGAAAACTTATCGCAGCTGGATTTAATTATTATAGATGACATAGAAAATATTGCAGAAAAACCAGACTGGCAAGAAAAATTGTTTAATTTATATAACCAGGTTACTGCAAATAATAAAAAATTAATTATTGCTAGCCATGTGTTACCTCAAAATTTGGATATTAAATTATTGGATTTAAAATCCAGATTACAAGCTATGTTATTGCTGACACTCCAAGAATTGAATGATGATGAAAAAATTAAAGCACTTCAGTCGCGGGCACATGCGAGGGGATTGCATTTATCCGATGACGTCGCGCAATTTTTGTTGAACAGAGCACCGCGGGATATGGCGAAGTTATATGAAATTTTGAGCCATTTGGATCAGCATTCGCTTGAGGAAAACCGCCGTTTGACAATACCGTTCGTGAAAAAAATTCTGTATACTGAACCCTTTGTATAGGTGAAAAATGCTTGAAATCAACCCCCTTGTAAACCAAATCGCGGATCTCAAAACCCGAACCGAGGCACTTCGGGGGTATCTTTGACTACGCCAATAACCTTGAAAAACTCGATGAAGTAAATCTCGAACTGGCCGAACCCAATGTTTGGGAGAATCCTGAACGTGCTCAGCAATTAAGCAAAGAAAAAGCCCGCCTTGAAACTATCGTGCAAACTATTCAGCAAATAGAAAGAAATCTTCAGGAAGCCCAAGATTTTATTGCTTTATTTAAAGAAGAAAAAGAAGATCAGGACGAAGTTCTGTATAAAACTATTGTGGATGATGTTCAAAAAATAGAAAAAAGTGTGGGCGATCTAGAATTCAAGCGCATGTTCTCGGGCGAAATGGATGCCAATAATGCATTCTTAGACGTCCAGTCAGGTTCAGGTGGAACAGAAGCACAAGATTGGGCAGAAATGATTCTGCGCATGTATTTGCGTTGGGGTGAAAAGCACGGATTTCATTGTGAAGTGATCGAGGCCTCTGCGGGTGAAGTCGCGGGAATCAAAAGTGCTACTGTAAAATTCACTGGGGCCTATGCTTTCGGTTGGCTACGAACAGAAACAGGCGTGCATCGCTTAGTCCGCAAATCGCCATTTGATTCTAATCATAAGCGCCATACGTCGTTTGCGTCTGTGTTTGTCTCCCCTGAAGTCGATGATAAAGTGAATATTGAGATTAATCCGGCGGATCTGAAAGTCGATACTTACCGAGCCAGTGGAGCCGGTGGGCAGCATGTGAACAGAACAGATTCCGCTATTCGTATCACACATATTCCGTCAGGGATTGTTGTACAATGCCAGAGCGATCGTTCGCAGCATAAAAACCGTTCTTCAGCGATGAGTCAACTTAAATCAAAGCTGTATGAGCTTGAAATGCTGAAGCGCAACGAAAAACAACAAAAAGTAGAAGACAGCAAGTCTGACATAGGCTGGGGTAGTCAAATTCGATCCTATGTTTTAGATCAATCCAGAATTAAAGATTTACGCACGGGAATTGAAGTAGGCAATACACAAGCGGTGTTGGATGGCGATTTAGATGTCTTTATTGAAGCAAGTTTAAAGAGCGGGAATTAATGATGAGCGAACAAGTTGACGCAGTAATCGATGAGCATGATCAAATTGGCCAACGTAAATTAAAGTTGGATGAGTGGCGTAAATCCACACAAGCTTATCCGAATGATTTCAAGCGTAAAGATTTAGCGCGTGATTTGATTAATAAATATGATCACGAAGATCATGATAGTCTCGAGAAATTAAATCATAAAGTTACCGTCGCGGGTCGTATTATGTTGCGACGCTTAATGGGCAAAGCAAGTTTTTGTCATATTCAAGACATGTCTGGCCAAATTCAAATTTATGTTCGCGGAGATGATTTACCCGAAGGGATATATGACCAATTTAAGAATTGGGATACGGGCGATATTATTGGCGTAGAGGGAATTTTATTTAAAACAAAAACCAATGAATTATCGATTAAAGCCAGCGGTATTAAATTATTAACCAAAGCCTTAAGGCCCTTACCGGACAAATTTCACGGATTGGCTGATCAGGAATTGCGCTATAGACAGCGCTATGTAGATCTTATCGTTACGGAAAAAACCCGAAAGACGTTTGAAATTCGCGCTAAAACCGTTGAATTTATCAGAAGCTTTTTAAAGCAAGAAGGTTTTCTGGAAGTTGAAACGCCAATGATGCAAGTTATTCCGGGTGGTGCAGCGGCAAAGCCCTTTGTTACTCATCACAATGCTCTTGATATGGATTTATATTTAAGAATAGCACCAGAATTATATTTAAAAAGATTAGTCGTGGGTGGCTTCGAAAGAGTTTTTGAAATTAATCGCAATTTTCGTAATGAAGGTTTGTCTACTCGCCATAATCCTGAATTTACGATGGTTGAATTTTATCAAGCGTATGCGACCTATGAAGATTTAATTATTTTAACAGAAAAATTAATGCGCGAATTAGTCCAAGCAGTATTAAATACGACTACCGTAGACTATCAAGGCGAAGTATTTAACTTTGGCAAGCCGTTTGAGCGCCTAACTGTTATTGAAGCTATATTAAAATATAACCCTGAGTTTAAGAAAGAAGATTTATTGGATAAAACTAAAATTACAAAACTAGCTGAAAAATTAAAAATAGACATTCATGATAATTATGGCTTGGGTAAAATCCAAATAGAAATATTCGAAAAAACCGTTGAGACAAAATTAATTCAGCCGACTTTTATAACGCAATATCCTGCAGAAGTTTCACCCCTCGCAAGACGCAATGACAAAGATCCTTTTGTCACAGATAGATTTGAATTTTTTATTGGCGGTCGTGAAATAGCCAATGCATTTTCTGAGCTAAATGACCCTGAAGATCAAGCGCAGCGATTTTTAGATCAAGTTAAACAAAAAGAAGCAGGTGACCAAGAAGCGATGCATTACGATGCCGATTACATTAATGCACTTGAATATGGCATGCCGCCGACAGCAGGAGAGGGCATCGGTATAGATAGATTAGTCATGTTATTGACAGATAATCCATCGATCAGAGATGTCATTTTATTTCCGCATATGCGTCCCAAGGATTAAATCATGGATCAAAAAGCTCTTGAAGAGATTAATCAAGCGAATGATTTATTGGCGCTTGAAAATATTAATTCTAAATATTTGGGCAAAAAGGGTTTGCTCACAGAACAGCTGAAAAACTTAGGCCAGCTTTCTCCCGATGAGCGCCGCGAAGCTGGTCAGAAATTAAATCTTTTAAAAAATAAAATCAGCGCTGCTGTTGAAGAAAGAAAGATTTTTTTAAACCAGAAATCAGTTCAAGATAAATTATCTCAGGCTAATATAGATGTAACGTTACCTGGGCGCGGATATATGCCAGGTAATTTACATCCTATTACGCAATCCCGTAATAGAATCCAAGCTTTCTTTGAGAAAATGGGTTTTACGTCCGTGGAAGGACCTGAAATCGAAGATGATTTCCATAATTTTACGGCGTTAAATATTCCTGAAGATCATCCGGCCCGAAGTGGGTTTGATACGTTTTATTTTCCAGATGGAAGATTGTTGAGAACGCATACTTCGCCTGTACAAATTAGAACCTTAAAAAAACAAGCGCCACCGGTTCGTATTATCGCAATGGGGCGCGTGTATCGTAAAGAATCTGATTTAACGCATACGCCTATGTTTCATCAATTAGAAGTCATGGCGGTAGATAAACATATTAATTTTGGACATCTTCGTGGAATGATCGAAAGTTTTTTAGAGGCCTTTTTTGAAAAAGAAATACCTGTTCGATTTAGACCCTCATACTTTCCGTTTACTGAACCCTCAGCCGAGGTTGATATGGGCTGTGTGAATTGCAATCAAAAAGGCTGTCGTATTTGTAAAAATACAGGTTGGCTAGAAGTCATGGGCGCGGGCATGGTTCATCCGAATGTATTAAAAAACGTTAATATCGATCCCGAAAAATATTCAGGTTATGCCTTCGGTGTCGGAATCGACAGATTGACGATGATACGTTATGGCGTAAATGATCTGAGGTTATTTTTTGAAAATGATTTGAAATTTTTGAGGCAATTTTAACGGAGTATTAACATGGATAAAAAATTATTAGATATTTTGGTTTGTCCGTTATGCAAAGGCGAATTAGTGTACAAAAAAGATAAAAAAGAATTAATCTGTAAATTCGATAAACTAGCCTATCCCATTCGAGATGAAATTCCCGTTATGCTCGAAGAAGAAGCACGTAAAATTTCACTCGACGAGGGGCATTAAGAAATGGATTTTAGAATTATTATTCCCGCTAGATATAACTCTTCCCGATTACCTGCAAAAGCATTAGTGGATATTGCCGGCAAGCCGATGGTTCAACATGTGTACGAAAAAGCTCGTAAAAGCAAAGCAATTAGCGTTGTGGTCGCAACAGATGATGAGCGAATTGCTGCAGTTTGTCATAAAATTGGCGCTGAAGTCTGCATGACTAGCTCAAACCATTTAACGGGCACAGATAGAATTTCTGAAGTCATATCCCTGAATAATTACGATGAAGACGATATTATCGTCAACGTTCAGGGTGATCAGCCATTGGTGCCCTATGAAAATATCAATCAAGTGGCAACTAATTTGGCGTCGAATCCAGACGCTGGTGTTGCGACATTATGTGAAGTGATTCGTGATAGCGAAGATTTACATAATCCCTCTATGGTAAAAGTTGTGTTTAGTCATACAAATATGGCGTTATATTTCAGCCGAAGTTTAATTCCTTGGGCAAAAAATATTGATTTGCATAAACAGACTTACTACAAACATATTGGCCTATATGCCTATAGAGCAGGTGTGATTCAGCAGTTTGTAAAATGGGAGCCTAGTATAATAGAACTTTCAGAATCGCTTGAGCAATTACGATTTTTGTCTAATAATCAAAAAATCCATATAGACATCGCCATTAAAAATCCGCCGATTGAAGTCAATACGGAAGAAGATTTAATTAAAATTAGACAATGGGTGGCGCATGCAGCTTAATCTCGAGCCTCATAAAGAAAAAATTGAAAACTGGTTTAAATCAGAATTTACCAAAACATTACCCCCGCCATATTGTTCTGTTGATTTAAGAAATTCAGGATTTAAGATAACACCTGTTGATACGAATTTATTTCCCGCAGGATTTAATAATCTTCATATTTGTGCCATGCCTGCTGCAACCGTCGCTGCCAAAAGCTTAGCGAATTATTATGTGCCTAATTGCCAGCGTATATTATTAATTCCCGAAAATCATACGCGAAATATGAATTATTTTGAAAGTTTAGCGACACTCCAGACTATATTTATTCAAGCAGGATTTGGTGTAAAAGTGGGCTCGTTATTGCCAGATTTAGCTAAGTCTACCGAAATTAATTTGCCGTCTGGCAGAAATTTAATATTAGAGCCCGCAATTAAAGATAATAATAACAGACTGGGCGTAGAAAATTTTGATCCGTGTTTAGTATTATTAAATCATGATTTATCTGATGGCATACCTGAATTATTAAAAGACATTAAGCAAAAAATAGCACCGCCACTGCAATTGGGTTGGTGGTCGCGTTGGAAGTCAGACCATTTTAAATATTATCAAGAAATTACGGAAGAATTGGCGGCGTTAATTAATATAGACGCTTGGCATATTAATCCCTTATTTGATTATTGTGATCATATTGATTTTGTTGAAAAATCAGGCGAAGAAGAGTTAATTTCTAAAACAGAAAAATTACTTGCAGCCATTACCGAAAAATACAAGCAACATGGCATAACAGAAAAACCCTATGTTGTGATTAAAGCAGATGCAGGTACTTACGGCATGGGAATCTTACCCGTTTATAATACTGATGAAATCAAAAATTTGAATCGCAAAGAAAGAGTTAAGATGAGCGCATCCAAAGGCAAACAAAAAATTAATCGCGTAATTATTCAAGAGGGTGTTTATACCGTAGAAAAAAGAGGCGAAGAAAACTCTACGGCTGAACCTGTTATCTATATGATTGGCGACAAAGTTGTCGGTGGATTTTACCGCGTACATAAAGATAAACAACCGCATGAAAATTTAAATTCACCCGGCATGTATTTCGAAGCTTTTTGTAATTCAAATTATGAATACAGTGTTATAGCCAGATTGGCTTTATTAGCATCAGCGCGTGAAATTCAGGGGGTTAAATGTCAGGGAAAATAGGGAAGATTGCCGTTATTATGGATGCTCCCGAGTTTATACATCCCGAAAAAGATTCTAGTTTAGTTTTAATAACCGAAGCTAAGCGGCGTGGTTATGAAGTTTTTATCTATCAACAAAAAGATTTGGTGCTAAGAGATAGCAAGGTTTTTTTTAATCAAACGCCCGTATCTGAGTTTAAATTAATTTTAATGCGCAAAGATCCGCCGATAGATCTAGAATATATTTATACGACCATGTTATTAGATCTTGCCCAAAAAGAGGGTGTTAAAATAATCAATAATCCTCAGGCTTTACGAGACTGCAATGAAAAATTATTTATCAGCTGGTTCCCGCAATGTTGTGCGCCGACGTTAACTGCTTTCAATCCAGAATTAATCAAAGATTTTTTGAATATTCATAAAGATATTATTTTGAAACCCCTAAATGGCATGGGTGGCCAAGGAATAGTGCGCGTAAAATATGATGATGCTAGTTTAAATACTGTTATTAATACGGCCACGCATAATGGTACTGTCAGAGCAATGGCGCAGCGCTATATTCCAGAAATAAAGCAGGGTGATAAAAGAATTATCATGATGCATGGCAAGCCATTGCCGTATGCGTTGTCTCGCTTCGCAAAACCGGGTGAAATTCGTGCAAATATTGCGGCCGGCGGAAGTTATCAAAAAGCAGAATTGACGACGAGAGATAAATTTATTTGTGATCAGGTTGGGCCTGTATTACTTCAAAAGGGTTTATTATTTGTAGGCTTAGATGTCATTGGTGAATATTTAACCGAAATAAACATTACCAGTCCGACGTGTTTGCGTGAAATAGATACTTTGTTTGGGGTAAATACCGCCAGTTATTTATTTGATGAATTGTTTTAATGCACCCACGCTGATTAAAACGATAATTGTCCACCCAAAAATGTACCACGCTGGTGATAATGGATTTCCCGTATATTCCACTAATGTCAGTGCGATCAGTGGCGCTGTTCCACCAAATAGGGCTTGGCCAATATTGTAGCCAATCGAAATTCCACTTGCGCGAATATCTACCGGAAACATATCTGTAACCAATGTCGAAATGGTTGCATTAATAGGGGAGAGCAAAACACTTAATAATAATTCGCCATATAGCGCATGCGAGAAGTTATGTTGATTTAACAATATAAATACAGGAAAAATAAATAAAATAATAGACACTAGACCTAAGTTAAATAGGCGCTGATAGCCAATACGATCGGATAATAGTCCCATGACGGGAATTAAGACCGTCAGCGTAAATAACGCGAGAAAATTAATTTTTAATGCGTCAGGTAGCGTAAAGCCAGATGACTTTGTTAAAAACACGGTGGCATAGGCTATTAAAGTATAATTACCCGCTGCAAGTACGCTAGTAAGTAATACGCTAAATAATAACGGTACTTTATAGTGCGTAAAAACTTCTGCGCAGGGCAGGTGTGTACTGGGGGATTTATTTTGTAAGTATTGTTGTGATTCATAACTTCGAACACGTAAATAAATTCCTATAATTCCCAGCAACCCACCCAATAAATAGGCTAATCGCCATGACCACATGAGCGGTTCGCCCGAAATAAAATTAGTAATTCCTGTTGCAACTGCTGCGCCCGCTAAAATTCCTAGAAATGCTGTGCTGAAGGTTAAGCTTCCCGCTAAGCCTTTATGTTTAACCGCAATGCTTTCTATTAAAAAAGTTGCAGAATTGGGTAATTCACCGCCGACAGCGAATCCTTGTAATAATCTTAATAGTGTAAATAATAGGGGGGCTAATATCCCTATTTGTTGATACGAAGGCAAAAGTGAAATTAATAACGTCGCGAGTGTCATAAGACTGACAGAGATAATTAATGTTTTTCGTCGACCTAACTTATCACCACAGTGCCCTAGCACGATACCGCCCAGCGGTCGAATCAAAAATCCTAAAGCGAATACGCCAAACGTAGAGACCATCGAAATAAAATAACTGTGAGAGGGGAAAAACAATTTTGCAAAAAGAGATGAAAAGCTGGCATATAATAAAAAATCGTACCATTCGAGTGCATTCCCATACAGGCCCGCAATAATATTTGATTTGAGCCGAGTGTCATCCATAATGAAATATGCCTGAATTTTTAACGGTTAAGAAAGGGTAATCTAACATTATCCTAACTGTTTCCTCAAGCGTAACTGCAGGTTTTCAGTCAAGCATTTTCGTACTATATTTATTTTCTGATAGTTGGCTTATCTGATACTGCCACTGGTGCTGGCACTCTTGATGTACGCGGCGAATTGCCCGACCCTCTACGCGCTTGCTCATCCCTTTCTGCTATTACCTGAACAGCAACAGATTGCTCAGATGATTGTAATTCTTGCAAAAGGTTAATGATGAACTCACAAGAAGGATCATTTTGTAGATAGGCTTCATCAAGGTTTGGATGAGTACGATATTTACATATGGGAACATGAACTATGGTTGCGCTGTAGTATTTACTTCCCATCACCTCCCTTATTGTTTTTTCATCATTATCGTAATAATAAATTTCCGGAATTGGATAAGTCTCATCGGGGAATGTAGTGTGAAAACGTGCTTGAGCTTCTAAAAGGACAAGTCCAATCTGATCCGTGGTATTTAACGACCTATACCGATTAAAAACTGTTTCTGTTTTAAGTTCAATAATAATTTTTTCGACTAGAGATTTTTCTAATCCACAGGCATCAAGATGCAATTTGATGATATCTGGGTTGTAGTAGTAAGTTGTTGTTGTGATCGCCACTGTATGGCCGGCTTTAAGAAGTCTTCTGATTAATTCTCCAGCACCCGGTTTCATGTTTTTTCGATATAATTCTTTTTCCTCAGCGCTACCCACAGAAACGGTTTCCAAGGCGTGTTTAAAATAGCTACTGTGGCCATGACTAAGCGTTAAAGTCTCATGAAAATCGAATATAAATACTTTTCCGCTTGGTTTTTTTGTTTTTTCAACAGCATCAGTTGTTTGTTCTGCACGCGTAGCGGGTGCGACGGCAGAAGTAGTCGTAGCTGTAGGAGTTTCATCAGATTCTTTTTCTACTAATGCGAAAGGATCAAAGGGTTTAGCTTGTTCCATAGCATCGTCAGAATTTTTAGCCTCCACTGATGAGTTAATATTATTATTGTTATTAATACCGTTGTCTTGTGGTTGTGGCGGAGGGAAGGATACTGTTGGAGATACTACTGCATCTACTTGGGGATCTTTTTCTACTGATGCAAAAGGATCGAATGGTTTAACTTGTTCCATATCACTGCGAGTGCTGGTTGCTGCATTATGGGTATTGTTGTTATTAGTTACTGATTGTTGTCGTGCGAATGCTTCCTCTAAATCGGGAAAACCTATTCCCGCAACTTTTAGTTTATCAATGATTTCTTGAGTAACTTTTATAGGATTAGGTTGTCGAGTAATTAACCGGCTAATTGCAGTGCCGCAACCCGCTAATTTGTAATCAGGCCCAAGCTCATAAATATGGGGCTTGGGAACAAGCGCTATGATCATATCTATAACTTTTGAAAATACTTCATCATCTTTGTTTTTTGAAAGATAAAACTTCCACATTTCATCTTTTGAATCGTCTTTCCCGAGCTCAATTAAAGCCGCGTCAAAAAAACTTAATCGCACACCATCCGAAAAATCTAAATCTGCGCCATGCTGATCTACAAGAACTTCAGCGAAATTTTTGTATTTTTTAGAAAATTCATCCGGTACTCGTGCGATTTCTAATAGCAGATCTTGAGGGGAGGCTGAACCCATCATTATGCGTGATTTAAATCGATCATATCCTTGGTTGGATTCTGAATAAATTTCAAATTCTTTTCCGAGAACATTGTCGGTTTTTATAAGTTCTTGCAATTTGGGGAAATCATCAAATCTTGGCACCAAACGTCTAACATACGCCAGCATGAGATAATGATAGTTCACTCCAAGCAGCTTCTTCTCATTCTCATATAGGAAAAACTTTACTCTATTACGGCGCGGTTTATAATTATTAATTATTCTCAAGCATTGCTTTAATAATTCAGGATCTAATTCTGGCTTTTTTTGAGGATCAGAGAGATGCATCAATCTTTTGAGACACGCCTCCATCATGTCTTCATACCTTCCTTTGAACCATGACGTATTTATTTTGTGCACAAGATGGCGAATAAGATTTTCCAGGGTTTCTGTGTCTTCAAGATGGGATATTGCTTGAATAAACTTGCTAACATTTTTGGAGTTCAGTATTTTTTGATAATCAGCTGTTTGACATATGCTCCACTCAAGTTGGATTTTGGGGAAAGATTTAACGTCTTTTGCGCTAAGCTGTATATATGATGACTTTTCATTTAACACTCGTGCAATTAATTTTGGCGGGAACTTTTCGAGTCGTGTTAGCGTTACTGTTTTGTCAGCAGGATTATTTGAAGCCAAAATTTCTGCAATCTTATCTATGGCACAATTTGTGAGGGGGTTTTTGTCTGAGCAAAATGTTCTGAGTTTAATCCAGTTATACCATTTGATTGACGCGAATAATTTATCAACGGCAAAGAAAAGTACTTCGGGAGAAATAAGCTTTTTAGCCGTTCCGGGAAATTTTTTGAAATATCGATAGGCATCTTCTGCTAAGGTATTTAATATATTTTCGTAAGTGTATTTACCATTAACTTTTTCTGTAATATGGGGTAATTGCAATAAAAGAAAAAATCCTGGAATTTTGCTTACAACTTTATTTGTTTTGGGATCGCTCTCCAGTTCAAATCTTATTAATAAGTCTTTGATCTCGTCTACAGAAAAATATTTTTCTATCTCCGATAATTTATCCGACCATTCACGCTTTTTTTGTTCACTAAGAACAGTGGGGTTATGAAATAGACTCAGAAGTGCGGCTAGAATTTGAGCAGACTTTACGCGTTTATCACGTGCGCTTAATCCTTCCGCCTTTAATAAAGGCTCTGTTTCTCGGTCTGATTCAGATGACATACTGCTGCTCCGCATTAAGTTATTACGGCTATTATAACGGCTAAACCTTAAGGTTTTATTAAGCGCCGAAGGACCTCCATCTCCCACACCCCCGCTGCCGCGCGCCCCTCTCCCAAAAGGAAGAGGGGCTATGCACTTTTTATGTGTTCTCATCCATCCCGATCGTAACCCGGGAAAAGCAATTTATGCGCTACCTTAAAAAATACTTAGCCCCTCTTCCTTTTGGGAGAGGGGCGCGCGGCAGCGGGGGTGTGGGTAAAATGAGGAGAGGCAGCGGAGGTGTGGGAAATATCTAGAGATATCTTTAGCGGTTCGGGAGATGATAATCCAATATGTTCTTCAGGCCTTCCTCAAGAGTAATTTCAGGCGCCCAGCCCAGTATTTCCGTCGCGCGTTTAATGGATGGCACGCGATGCTGAACGTCTTGATAGCCTTCGCCAAAATATTCTTTGCCCGAGACTGAAATTAATTTTGTGGTAGTGTTCTTTAAAAGCTTAATCAACAATTCAGCAAGATGCTTAATAGAAACATCGTTACTGGGATTGCCAATATTAAATATTTTCTGCGCAGCACAATTGTTTTTGTTTTCAATAATTTTGAGTAGGGCAGAAATACCATCGTTTATATCAATAAAACTTCGTTTTTGTTCACCACCATTCACTAAAATAATATCTTCGTTGCGTAATATATTTCCGACAAATTGCGTAATAACTCTTGAGCCGCCTTTATTAGGATTTAAAATATTATCCAATTTAGGGCCCATCCAATTAAACGGTCTAAATAGCGTAAAGTCTAATTGTCCGCGAGAACCATACGCATAAATAATTCTATCCATCATTTGCTTCGAACAAGAATAAATCCAGCGCTCTTTATGAATAGGTCCCGTGACTAAATTACTGGTTTCTTCATCAAATTCTGCATCAGGGCACATGCCATAGACTTCAGAGGTAGACGGAAAGATTATTCTTTTTTTATGTTTAACACATAATCTAACGATTCTTAAATTAGCTTCGAAGTCTAATTCAAATATTCTCAAGGGATCAGAAACATATGTTGATGGCGTTGCGATTGCTACAAGTGGAAGTACCACGTCGGTATGTTTAATCTGGTCTTCAACCCATTGAGTTTCTTCAAGCATGCTGGCTTGTTTAAATGTAAATCGGGGATTTTTTAAGTAGGGCTGTATATTATTAGTATTTAAATCTAAAGCCGTAATATCCCAATCTGTTTTAGCTAATATGTGTTCGACCAAACTATTACCAATAAAACCATTGGCACCTAAAATTAAAACGTTTAATTTGCTCATGTTTATTTTCTCCCAAATATTTTTTTCATGGATTCTATCACTCTGTCTTGTTCACTTTCAGTCATTGAGGGAAATAAGGGCAGGCTCATAATATTTTCGCCAATTTTTTTAGCTTTCGGAAAGTCGTCTTTTTTAAAACCATAGTTTTTAACATAATAATCATATAAATACGGTGCATCGTAGTGCAACCCAATGCCAATGTTATGTTCGTGTTTCATGCTATTAATAAAATCATCGCGTGAAACTTTAGCTTTTTCAGGATTAATTAATGGCGCATATAAATGCCACGCGTGTCCGTCGCAGTCTTTGGGATTGGGCGGTAATGTCCATTCGGGCCAATCACATAAAAGATCATAATATCTTTGGGCTAATTTTTTGCGAGCTAGATTAAAATTGTCTAATTCGGGTAGTTGATGAATTCCCAAAGCAGCTTGCATATCTAACATATTATATTTAAAGCCGGGTGCGACAACATCATAATGCTGTGAGCCTTCTTTAGTGAATCGATTAAACGCATCACGATCTATGCCATGAAATCGCATGATTTTAATAAATTGAGCTAAGTCTGGATCTGAAGTAGCAACACATCCGCCTTCACCTGTTGTAATATTTTTATTGGGATGAAAGCTGAATATTTGTGTGTCGCCGAAACTGCCAATTAATTTATTTTTATATTTTGTTCCTATGGCTTGAGCGGCGTCTTCTATAACTCTTAAATTATATTTTTTAGCTAAGTCATAGATGGGATCAAGATCAGTAGATAATCCCGTAAGATGAACAGGCATAATAGCGCGCGTATTTTTTGTGAGCGCCTTTTCTAATTTAGTCACATCTATATTATAAGTATCGTCTACGTCGACTAATACGGGTTTTCCACCTGCAATAACGACTGTATTAAAAGTTCCTACAAACGTCATTGCGGGAACTATTACTTCATCCGTTGGTTTTAATTTCAAGCCCAATAAACACAAATGCAGTGCAGCTGTACCCGATGTTAAAGCCAATACGTGTGGATTATGCAAATACGCGCTGAGCATTTCTTCAAATTTTTGTGTGCGCGGACCTGTGGTAATCCAGCCCGATTTAATACAGTCCACGACTTCCTGAATGGCAGCTTCAGAAATAGTTGGGCGAGAAAAGGGTAAGAAGGGAAGGTTAGTGTTGGGCAATTAAATATACTCCAAATATAATGACAAAAATGCCAGTCACTTGCGTTAAATTAATTTGCTCATGAAATAAAATATATGCGCCTAAGACATTAAATATATAGGCCAAGCTGGTCATGGGATAGGCAATACTAACAGGAACGCGAGATAAAACTAATAGCCACAAACTTACGCTGATAACATAGACAATTAATCCTACAACAATAAATGGCGAGGAAATAACTTTAAGCGCAATAGGAAAGAGATTCTGTGAAACAAAGCTGAACTCACCAATTCGAGCCATTCCTGCTTTTAAGAGTAATTGTGCAGCCGTATTTAAAAAAGCGGTCAATAATATTAACGAGAGTACGGCTGTCATGATTTCTCCGGAAGATTGCTGATCAACATATCTTGTTTATCCTGGGCTATTATATAGTAATGATGCGGCAGGCTGTTAATCTCTTTATAAAAATGGTCAGATACAAATAAATAAACCACTTGTTTGCTCTTCCAGCGTTTCCAGAGAGTTTCATCATCTATCAGCATATTACCCGGTGGAGTATAGGCTTCGCCAAATTCGAGTTCACCTTTCCAATTGACTATAGAGACAGTGTTATTTAAATAATAGGGAATATCTTGATAATAAAAGTGATACGTTGCAACCGTATCGCCAGGTTTCAGCACGCGTTTAAGTTTCTCCACCATGGGTTTCATGGAATCCATATAAATAGTCGGTGTGAGTCCACAAAGTGAAAAAGCAAATAAAATTAATATAATAAGCTGTGCTATAAAAGCATAAAGAAAACCCTTCTTCCAAAAGAGTGCTGGAACCAAAATCATATTAATAATTAAAATACTGACTGCAAGTTTTGCCCATAGTAGTGTCTGGCTGAAATTAATTGAAATCTCGGGCGTTAGTTCAATCCAAGCAGTAATGACTAAACCTGCGCACATTAACGCGGGTACGATAAATCCACACCAGAGAGAAAATTTGCTTTTATGTTCGCTGGCAAAATACTTGCCCATCAATAATGCAACAAAGGGTACGCAGGGAAGAACATACGGAATCAGCTTAGAATGCGAAACAGAATAAAAGACAAGAATAAATACAGCAGAAATTAGCAAAAATAAATCCGTAGGATTTTTGCGATCGATATTTTGTGCGGTGCCCACTAAAAATCCTGTCCACGGGAAGAAACCCAATAATAATACGGGAATATAATACCAAATGGGTCCATAGCGTCCCGCGCTCATGGTTAAATAACGACTAAATTGCTGTGTTATAAAATAAAAATTAAAAAATTCGGGATTTTTGAGTTGAACTAAAATATGCCAGGGGACAGTAATCGCTAGAAATAACAGCGTACCCGTTATTAATTTGCACTCGCGCAATATTTTCCAATTGTTAGTAAACAGCAGCCATAAGAATATTACAGCCCCGGGAAATATGATGCCAATTAAGCCTTTGGCTAAAACAGCCAGTGCGGCAAAAATATAGAGCAGATAATAATATCTGAGAATAAAGCTGAACAGCGCAAAACAAATCAGAACACTGACGGTCATATCAGGCGAAATAAATCGGGCTAAAATAAAATATAACAGCGAGGAGGACAGGGTAAGTGCAGCAAACCATCCTGTTTTGCGGTTATATAATTTACGGCCCGCAACATAGGTTCCGAGGCAGCCTATCAGACCCATCAACGCGGTCATCAATCTTGCTGACCACTCGCTCAATCCAAACGTGTGCAGACTCGCCGCTTGCATCCAATAGAAGAGCGGAGGTTTTTCAAAGTATTTGATATTGTTGATATGAGGTGTGACGAAGTCGTGTGAAACCAGCATTTCGCGAGGAATTTCAGAGTATCTCGCTTCATCGGGGACGTTAAGAGGACGACTGCCGAGCATGAATGCAAAACAGCTGCCAATGATCAGACAGAGTAGCAGGATATCCAATAACCAGGACTTTTGTGTTTGTAGCACGCCCGCGTATTCCTAAAGTGGTGGGTCGTGTGCGAATCGAACGCACGACCAGCGGATTAAAAGTCCGATGCTCTACCGACTGAGCTAACGACCCACAGAAAAGAGGGAAAATCATACCCATTCTAGCTGAAATGGCAAGTTTTTATTTATTATTGCATAATGCGCCCCAATGTTAACCTTTCGAGGGATTTGCTATGTTGATGGGTTTCTTACCGCGTCAGGAAGAATTCTTTACCTTGTTTACACAAGCGGCCATCTCGCTCACCAAAGCAGCGCAGTCTCTTCATGAAGAAGTAAAACACCTGAGTGACAGTCCTAGTCTCTCTGCGGACCGTGTGTTGGAGCACAAGCGTTCTGCTGAAGTATCTGCACAAAAGCTCTTCACGCTCATGCACAAGACTTTTATAACACCGTTTGATCGCTATGACATTCATAGGCTAAACGATAAGTTGTACGATATCGTCAATATGATCAATCTTACGGCTCAGCGATTTGTAAAATACGAGATTCATTCTATACCTGCCCAGATGGTGACCCTTACTGAAGTTTGTTATAAGTCAGCGGTTTTGGTCCAAGAAGTCGTTTCGCAGCTGCATGATCTTAAAAATAATATTCATATCACTAAAGCCTGTAATCAAATTAAAACTTATGAAAGCCAGGCGGATCAATTATTAATAGACGGCGTTGCGTCGTTATTAAAAAACGAAAAAGATTTTAAGAATATTATTAAATTTAAAGAAATTTATGATCTCTTAGAATCTATGACAGATAGATGTCAGGAAGTTGCATTTATTGTAGAAGGTATCGTGTTGGAGTATGCGTAAATGGCATCGCATGTGTTATTGATCTATTTTACCTTAGGCTTAGCGATATTTTTTAATTTTCTGAACGGTTTTCATGATGCATCCAATGCCATAGCGACGATAGTTTCTACGCAAGTCTTAAAGCCTCATCATGCTGTACTCTGGTCTGCCGTATTTAATTTCTTGGCTTTTTTTGTCTTTGGACTGCATGTTGCGAATACCGTAGGAACGGGCATAGTCTCGACTCATATTATAGATACGGTTTTTATATTTTCGACGTTAGTCGGCGCTATTATTTGGAATATTATTACCTGGTATTTCGGCATACCGTCTAGTTCGTCACATGCGTTAATTGGTGGATTGGTTGGCGCTGCGTTGATGAAATCTGGCACGCATTTTTTAGAGTGGGGTGGTATTTCAAAAGTCGTTGCGTCGATATTTATTTCGCCATTACTGGGTATGGTATTGGGTATGTTATTGATGTTTCTGATAGCCCGTATTTTCTTTTATTATTCGCCGTTTAAATTAAACAAATGGTTTCGCAGTTTGCAATTAATTTCATCAGCGTTATTAAGCTTAGGTCATGGCGGTAACGATGGTCAAAAATCCATGGGAATCATCGCTGTATTATTATTTGCATCTGGTCTTATGAAGGGCGAATTCTATGTTCCTACGTGGGTAATAATTACCTGTTATGTAACCATGGCTTTAGGGACTTTATTTGGCGGATACAGAATAGTCCGAACGATGGGCATGAAAATTACGAAATTAAAACCAGTGGGTGGATGTTGCGCAGAAACAGGTACAGCCCTTACTTTATTTTTAGCAACTGTATTGGGTATTCCTGTATCTACTACTCATATCGTCGCAGGAAGTATTGTGGGTGTGGGATCGTTAGAAAGATTTTCAGCAGTACGCTGGGGAGTAGCGAGTCAAATAGTGTGGGCGTGGGTATTAACACTTCCGGCTTCTGCAATTGTTGCGGCGTTAGTGGAGTATGTGAGCCTAAAGGTATTTTGATTTGAAATTGGAAATAAGTGCTCGGGGATTTTTTATAAGACTTTCAATGATTTCTGGGTATTTTATTTAGTAGGTTAGTATATTCATTGTGGAAGTTCCCCGAGCTTTTTTATCTACTTGTGAGTTCAGTATAAAGATCAAACCTTAAGGAAATATTAAGTCTTGAGAAAAAAGATAAAAAAAGTTAAAGCTGCTTTTTTAATGGGGCTGCGCTGTGAATGAGGGCAACGTAATTTCAGGTAGTGTGATCTCTACTACAGCTTCTTGACTAGGCTCACCTGACCAAAACGCTAATCGTCTAAAATACTCCGTAGGTAATGTATTAGTGAAAATACTCGTTGGAAAGAGTAACCCGTGCAATAAGCTTCTATATGTGATGTCACATAATGCGACATAGTCTAGAGCAGGAATGCTAGGAAATATAAAAAGAAGAAGCCCTTGAATTAGTTTGGCAACAGGGTTCTCGTATGACGTACGAAGATGAAGAAGCAGTGCGTAATCTACGCGTGTTTTTTTAAGCAATTGCATGCCTTTTAATAGCGCTCTATTTCTTGAGAGGTTATCAGGGCATTGTGAAATTTCTACAAATAGATCGAGTAGCGTTTTTATTAATTTTAAAGTGTTAGTAACCGCATCTGATTTGAACGGTATTTTTTCAGCTTGAACCATTTGATTTAAAGCATGCTGTAAGAGTGTGAGATTAGAGGTTGCAGGTAGTTTGTTTTCTACTGCATGACGCATCGCTGCAAACCATTTTATTTTTTCTGCGTTTGATCGTTCAAGTAAACTGAGTTGTGAGCACGTTTCAAAAATGACGAAGACACTTGCTTTCAAAAGTTCTTCTGATGCAGAGTAGAAATTTGCGTTTATACATCCAGGGATGAGGGTTTGACGCATATAAGTCATGTACCGCCCGCGATTATCACTAGCTATATAGGCATCATAAAAAGACCTGCACGTTAATGCAAACGCAAAAACATCTCGCGGTTCAGTAAGCCATGAAAAAATAGCTCGAAGTATATCCTTAGAAATTGAAGGTGTGCCGTCAGGTTTTTTTCCTTCGGATAAATAGAGATACTTAATAAAGCTATCAAGTATCTCTTGAAGATATGTATATGTACGTTCGCTTGCGCGAATGGTTTCCAAAGATTCTTTTTTGCCATGGGGGAATGGCTGTACCATAGCTGCTTGTAAAGCATCCAATTGAGGAAGTTTACGAACAAGTTCTTGCCTAATAGAAGTACGTTGCGAAAATCCAAATGCATTCTCGGGTTCTAACGAAATTCGTTTTAATCGCGAAATAAAAGCAAGTTTTTGATCGCCGGTTAGCTCGGCATGATTGAAAACAATACTGCACAAGTCAAAAATATCAACAAGAGATTGTGCGGCAGAAGAAGACAAGAAAGCATAACTTCTTTCATTTTCTTGCCAAGCGATTAATTGTCTGTTTTTGTGTTCTATTTGTTTAGGAGTAAGCCTGCGAAATAAATCTCGTTTGTTGATGTGATTAAAAATTAGGTAGAGTGCTCGGCAAGTTTCACCTAAGGAAACTGTATTTCCAGTTTGATTTATTAAGTCATCCGCGAGAACTAAAGCAAAAATAATCCCCCAAACATCTCTCGGCAAATTACCAGGATATGTTATAGGAATGGTGGCTAATTGTTGTTCTGTGGTTGCTTCTGTTGTCATCGGGGTCTCTTTAAACTAAAAACTACGGTCCCGCTATTCTACAGAAGAAACCTTAAGGAAAGCTTAAGAGAGGCTAAAAAATGCTAATAAACTGCAATTAATCCGCATTCAGCGACATCAAGCTGGCATTACCACCTGCGGCAGTGGTATTGATGGTCAGGGTTCGCTCGGTGCATAAACGCAGTAAATAATGCGGTCCGCCCGCTTTGGGGCCAGTGCCTGATAATCCTTCGCCACCAAACGGTTGAGTGCCTACAACTGCACCAATCATGCTGCGGTTTACATAAATATTTCCCGCTTTCATGCGGGCTTGAATATAATTTACCGTCTCATCAATTCGGCTATGAATTCCCATGGTTAAGCCATAACCCGTATTATTAATAGAATCTATAATCTGGTCTAAGTCTTTTGATTTAAATCTGACAATATGGAGAACAGGCCCAAAGACTTCGCGTGTTAACAAATTTATATTATTTATTTCAAAAGCACATGGTCCAAAAAAGCTGTCTGAATTATGTTCTGGTTTGAGTTGAATTTGGTAAATTAATTTAGCATGTTTGTCATGTTTTAATTTCTCAACATGTTCTTCAAGAGTTTTCTTCGCGGCGTTATCTATAACAGGCCCAATATCATTGGATAATTCACGTGGATTGCCAATAGATAAAGTCTCCATGGCACCCTTTAGCATGTCTATAGTTTTATCTGCAATATCGTCTTGTAAAAATAATACTCTCAGAGCAGAACAGCGTTGGCCAGCGCTCATAAACGCTGAAGTAATTACATCGGCTACTACTTGTTCAGGTAGTGCTGAAGAATCGACGATCATAGCATTTTGGCCGCCCGTTTCTGCGATGAACGGCACTAATTGGCCAGAGCGATGCGCTAAAGTCTGATTAATTTGTTGTGCGGTTTCTGTTGATCCCGTAAAAATAACGCCCTTGATTCGGTTATCAGGAATAATTTTTGTGCCAATTAATTTTCCCGAAATAGGGCAAAGTTGTAAGACGTCTTTCGGAATACCTGCTTCGTGTAATAAAGACACAGCCGCCATGGCGATATGAATAGTTTGTCCGGCAGGTTTTGCTATAACGGGATTTCCTGTTACTAATGCAGCGGTGACTTGGCCCATAAAAATAGCGAGTGGGAAATTCCATGGGCTGATACATACCATCGGTCCGCGTCCGCGTAAAAATAATTGATTGGTTTCGCCAGTGGGCCCCGGCATATTTTGTGGTTCTGATAAATTTTCGCGTGCTTCTTTGGCATAATATCTACAAAAATCTATGGCTTCGCGAACTTCTGCTACTGCATCTGGTATTGTTTTTTTGCCTTCTTCAATAGTAATGCTCATGAATTGCGCCATGCGATTTTCTAATAAATCAGCGGCTTTATCTAAGCAATTTGCACGAGTTTCTACAGAGGTCATTTCCCAATGTTCAAACGCTTTATGTGCTGTATTTAAAATAATGTCTGGATCTATATTATTGGCATCAATTTTTTCATAGCTGGGATTTTTTAGGTTTTTGTATAGCTGTTCGATTTCATCTGGATTAGTCAAATTAATGCCCTTAGAATTATTACGCGAAGAACCATAAAGATTACGGGGAAGAGGAATATGCGGATGGGGTTTTTCTTCTGTTGATTTCAGTTTATTTACAGGATCCATAATAATCTCCGAGACAGGAATTTTTTCATCAATAATGCGATTTACAAAAGAAGTATTTGCGCCATTTTCTAACAGCCGTCTGACTAAATAAGCCAATAAATCTTCATGTCCACCGACGGGGGCATACACTCTACACGGAATATTTAAATTATTTTTGCCGACGACTTGATCATAAAGTGTGTAGCCCATGCCGTGTAAGCATTGGAATTCAAATTGCGTGACATTATTTAATTTCGCTAATTCTAAAACAGCCGCAAGAGAATAGGCGTTATGCGTCGCAAAAGCAGGATAAAAAGCATCAGGATAAGATAATATTTTTTTTGCGCAGGCTAAGAACGAAACGTCGGTTGATATTTTGCGTGTAAAGACAGGATATCCCTCTAGGCCCTTAACTTGTGCGTTTTTAATTTCGCCATCCCAATACGCGCCTTTAATTAATCTAATCATAAATTTTTTATTTTGAGCATGAGCAATTTTGGCGAGCTCATCTATTAAGTAATATCCGCGTTTTTGATATGACTGCAGGGCTAATCCAAAACCTTCCCAATTATTTAATGCTGGATCACAAAAAACAGCTTTGATAATTTCAATAGAAATATCTAATCTTTCGGCTTCTTCTGCATCAACGGTCAAGCCAATGTTTACTTTTTTGCAGTGTAGTGCGAGCGTTAATAATTTTTGTGTTAAATAGGGTATAACTTCTTCGCGTTGTGCATATTCATATCTCGGATGCAAAGCAGATAATTTAATGGAAATTCCCGAACCTGTAATGGGCGTTTTCCCTACAGTCGCTTCGCCAATTTTTTCTATGGCTTTTTGATATGAATTAAAATAGCGTTCTGCATCGGCCATGGTACGTGCCGCTTCGCCGAGCATATCGTAGGAAAATAAATAGCCTTGTTTTTCGAGAGGAACAGAGCGTTTGATGGCTTTGGTAATATTTTGGCCCATAACAAATTGGTTGCCCAAAATTTTCATGGCCTGCGCCATGGTTTTTCGAATAAACGGTTCACCACCGCGCTTGACTAAAGTTTTTAATGTTTTGTTTAATACGTGAGAATCTTTTTGAGCAGGAGAAATAACTTTTCCTGTCAGCATTAATCCCCAGGTTGCAGCATTTACAAATAACGATTCGCTCTTGCCTAAATGATCTTCCCAATCGGCGCGCGTAATTTTGTCACGAATTAATTTATTGACCGTTGCTTTATCGGGGATTCTGAGCAGCGCTTCAGCAAGGCACATTAATGCAATGCCTTCGTTGCTAGAGAGATCATATTGGTATAAAAACGCGTCGAGTCCGCCTTGATTAAGTCGAGTATTGCGAACTTGAGTGACCAGCTTTTCCGCCGTCTGTCGAATATGCTCGAGTGAATCTTGGGAAAAAGTAGCGGCGGTAATTAATTTTTCGACCAGTGCTGTTTCATCACCCAGATAGGTGTCGTTTAGTATTTTTGACATGGATGATTACGCTCTGAAAGTAATTTCTATGCGTCTGTTATAGGCCTTTCCATTGAGCGAACGATTAGAGGCGACAGTTCCTGTCTCATCTTTGCCCATTCCGATAGCCGTAAGACATTGATGTGCAATCCCTTGCGTCCAAAGATACGTGATAAGACTTTGTGCTTGAAGTTCTGAAAGTTTGGCGTCGCGTTCATATGTGCCGAGTTCATCGGTATATCCTGTTACGACGATTCTTCTCTCGGGGTATTGAGCAAGAAAACTTGCAACATTGTTTAGTCCGGCATAGGCGCTGGTTTTAATTTCTGGGGTTCTATCTACGAATACGCCATCGGTGGGAATAATAATTCTTACATTATGACCGATTTGAATGATTTGGATGCCTAATTTATTTACGTCATTATCAGCAAGACCAGTAGGGACTAAGCAAGGTTTATGAACAGCAGTTTTATAATGGGGTTGATCTTCTGTGTTGCTACTACCACAACCTGTTAGCAGTACAGCTATTCCTAAGATGCCTAAACCGGTCCAGAGCACTCTCATCAGACAATCCCCGCACTATATATAAGGAATAGGGATTATAGCGATTAGCGAGTCAAACGCAATAAGACTACTTTTCTAGCGTTCCCTGAAAAAATATTTGAAATTAAGGCCCTTGAGAGGCTCGTGTGGAGCCGTTCCAAGGCTATGGCGAATAGCGTACGAAAACTGACGTCGATGGCTGATAGACGGTTCTTGACCCCCTGTGTTAACGTGTGCATGTCTCATGGATTGAGACATTTTATTCAAGGAGGAAACACCATGGCTTCTATATCAATTCCAACATCATTCATACGAAAGCTTTATCTTGTAAACCACCAACCAGTGAGCCACCTGCATCGTATACACGAAACAGGGTTCTCTAAATTTGTTTCATTGCAAACAATGAATGAATTTAAAGACGCGGGTTATAACGACTCCGTTACTGGCGAAGTTTACGAAGATGAGGCGCTTGCCAAAGCTCGCTTGAAAAAAGATGAATACTACCTTGTGGTCGAAGTAGAAGCCGAAGCGGTTTCTTATCGTACGCAAGATGGGTCGGTTTATCTTAATCGCGGACACATTCCCAAAATCAAAGCTCTCAAGACTGCAACGGGTGAAATATACAGCTACGACAAAAGTCGAGGTTTCCAACGTGAAGTGAGGAAACCAACGATGGCTGCCAACAGCAGTATCATTTACGGATACAATCCGTCTGTATGGGATTTACGTTCGCTTGTGAGAGAACGTAATTAACGATAGAATCGCCGGCTTGCAGAAATGGATTTTTTTGCGAGCCGACGTAGCTCAGTTGGTAGAGCAACTGATTTGTAATCAGTAGGTCCTCAGTTCGAATCTGAGCGTCGGCACCAAATTTTTGACAGGGAAGGGAGTTGTAGGTTATGCCAGGGAATAAAGAGGCGCAATTAACGCAGTCAGTACCATATCCAAACAAGGATTTGCGTTTACTAAAGGGTATTCAAACCGCAAATATTGAGCTTGTGCGTGAAGCATTATCGCATGGTGCGAATCCCAAAAAATCTCCGTATTCCACTGCAAACAATGTGTTGGATGAGGTGCGTTTCGAGTTGGGTCAAGCGACAAAAGATCCCGTGAAACAAAAAGCGCTTGTGGAAATTGATGGTTTGATTAAAGCTGCTCAGCAGGAGCGATTAGCTAAGATGGCTGAAGCCGTAAAACCAGATAAACCCGTTCACGTTGTGCCATCGCAAAATATGTTTAAAGGCCATCGAGGTTCTGCACGATAAATATTTAATTCTTCACCCAGCGTTTCCACGCATGCCAATCACGTTCGCCTAAGTTTTTCTCGAACGTCAATAAATCCTGCACGGATTTTTCACAAATTTCTTTTGAGGGAATAATATATTTTTTTCCCATAGATAATATTTTACACTGTGTTTCACAGGCTTTTTGTAGATGGTGTGTATAAAACATGGCTTCTTGAATAGTTCTTCCCGCAGTAATAAATCCATGATGTCTTAATAGCACGACATAATTGTTCTCTAAATCTTGAATTAATCTATTACCTTGATGATCATCTAGTTTTAAAGAATCATAATCGTGATAGCTGATTTTATTATAAAAATGGAGTGCCCACTGGCTGATAGGAAGCAAACCTTCTTCCAAAGCAGAAACCGCTAACGTATCGGGTGTATGTAAATGAAATATCGCCTGAATATCTGGGCGGTGAGTATAGATAGCTCCATGGATGATATAACCTGTTTTATTATATTGATATTCTTGTCCCTCTAAGACGTTGCCATCAAGAGAAGCTTTTATAAGCGTTTCAGGTTCTATTTCATTAAAGCGTAATCCAAAGGGATTAATATAAAAAGCATGAGGATTATTTTCATCACGCGCAGAAAGATGTGTGTAGGTATGATCGTCATAGCCGAGTTTTGCTAATATTTTATACGCCAGACTTAAATTTTCTTTGAGCATTATGATTTAACCATCATGATGACCCCTTGAGTCTCCATCTCGGTCATAGTGGCGTGGTCCTGGTCCTGGTCTTGGGCCTGGTCCTGGATGTGGATGATACGGAAGCGGTGGCGCGTAATAATACGGAGGCCGTTGATATAAATATACAGGCGTGATTTGGGTATAAGGGTAATATCCATAATTAGGATAGGGGTAGTTTGTATATCCGTATTGATAACCGACACAGCCTGTTAATACTAAGCAAATCACAGGGGTTAAATATTTAAGCATCCTTTCGTCTCCTTGATGAGTGGCTCAAAGCATAGCTGATTTCTGCGCCAAATAGAATAATTAACCAGACTATATATAGCCATGTTAAGAAAATGGGAATAATGGCGAGGGCACCGTAGTAGAGATTATAAGAGGGAAAATAAAACAGATATAACACAAATATTTTCTTGGCTAATTCAAATAAAATTGCGGCTATTAAGCCAGCCAGCAGCCCATATCGTACGGGAACATGGCAATTTGGAATTGAAATATATAAGAAACTAAAAATAATCACAGACGCTAATAATGGCAAGAACGATGAAATCAAATGCAAATAGGGCATAAGAATTAAAATCATGCTAAGCAGTATCGGCGAAAGTAATATCATGATCCAATATAAGATAAAGCCATAAATTTTCTTTCTGTTTTGTGGAACAGCCCATATAGTATTAAATGCATTTTCCATATTAAAGATCATGAGCACAGCCGTAATAATTAAAAATAGCGAGCCTATTATAGACAAGTTTGTCGTGTGACCCACAAACGTTTGGATATAATTTTGAATGGTATTTCCAGATGAGGGGATGAAATTGCTGAATATAAAATTTTGTATTCTTATGGAATAATGATTATAGCTGGGGAAAAAAGAAAATATAGATAAGCTTACCGCTGCGAGCGGGACTAATGATAAAAGAGAGGTGTATGCGAGAGATGCCGCACGCCCCGCGCAATTATTAATATAATAAAATCTATATAATAATTGCTTAATAAAATTAAGTTTAATAATCTTTAAAAAACCCATAAAGCTTATCCTAGTAGAGAATTTAATAAATTCGCGAGTCTGTAGCCCGCTAGTGCTAATTGTTGTTTCAGTACCGCTTGAGATTGAATTTGTGATTTGGCGAGATTAAAACTTTCATCTGCCCAATCTTGTGGATTTAAATCCGTTGTTTTCGAACCAAAATATTTTTCAGGATAGGCTGATTGTAGCTCATCCGAAAAGCAATGTGCACGCTGCGCTTTGCTGGGGGAAATCCCACAGCGTTCATCAAAATATCCTAAAGCATTATCAAATTGTTTGTGTAATTGTGTGGGTTCTGCATTTCCGCCATCATCGCCATTGGGATAATTAACACTGAAAAAGTTTATACAGTGTAAGGGCTGATGTATGTCGCCCGTAAGATGTAAAACAAATCGCATAAAAAAAGCTTTTTCATATTGTGTAGAATTGGGGCTTTTTAGTACAGCAATGCTTTGATTTAATGCCCACACTAAATTGGGTGTTTTTAGCGGATGGGTAGGGGTGTTGTCGAGTGAAAAAGGCCTGTCATAAAAATGCCAGCTATCATACGCATGCACATCATCCATTTTTAAAAAATCGGCCCAACTACTGGCGGTTTGAAATGTACTGCTATACGGATACGCATCTGCTAGATAAGCGACTAGTTCGTTTGATTTTAATTTTGCGGTGGGTGTTAAGTGGTCATATGCAATAGCCGCAACCACTCGATGTCCCATAGAATTCCAGGGATAGGCTGTAAAAGGAAGTAGTACTAAAAATAGTAACAGTAAAAACTTAAAAAATATTTTCATTATCCTGCTTTTGCGGAGGGTTGTTGTCTCTTGAGGCGAGCTTTAAGTTTCGTACCTTGATCTTCGAGATAGCGTGTTATTGCACTGCGCGTTTTAGTAAAGCCTTCTGAGGGGTGAAAATTAATTAATTTTAAAATAATATTTTCAAATTCAGCTAAGCGTTCACATTTATCCCAGACATATGATTTCGCGCGGGGATCACCCAGAACGGCTATTTCTTTAATATCTGCACTCAGTAATAATTCTATCGCCTGATCAACAGCGTTGAGTAATCCGCCCGTCGCAAAAAAAGGGACTTCGAATATGTCATTAGGGGCTACCACTAATCTTCCGCCGTAATCATGAATAGAATAATTTTCACCGGCAGGAATTTTTAAGACTTCTTTGTTCTGTGCAATATAGGGTTCAATGGTATAAATAGTGATAGATGCATAATGCTTTAATACCAGCATCAAAAAAAGATAAATTTCATCCGTATTGAGATCGTCTGAAAATAATGCATCATCTTGTATCGGCATCGTGTTTCCCACCATTAAAATTCACGACTAAGTCTACCAGTTCGTCATAATTTATCAAATTAGGATTGTTATTAACATGCATCACGGGAGACGGGGGAAGTTTATCTGTCAGAATAATTTCAACGCCAAATTCACTCAGCCCCAAAAATTGTTTTGAATATATTTTATGTTTGAGAATAGCGTCTTGGTAAATTGGCGTGAGATATACCGGTAGAGAATCAATAAGCGTACTGGCGGCCAAAATATAATCGAGATCATATTTAAATTTATTAATCTCTTCGAGGACGATATAAAATTTATGCGCTGAATATGACATGTCGGTCTGCTTCTACAATAGCCTGGATATAGTGAATTAAGCTCAGAGGCTTTATGTTTTTTCGTACGGGGTGTGGTTTTGAAGCACTGCAAACGGCTAGGTGACTTCCCAAATTTTCGAATTCAGAGGGAACATCAGCATGTAAAACGCCATTTTCATAGAAAAATATAAGGGAAATACGGTGATTTTTTTTCAGCGCGGCTTTTATAAATTGATAAGCGGCTTGGGCACTTGAGCTATTGGGCGCGCCATAAACGCCGATGACAAACTGCATAGTCTTTCCTAGATGGATTTTTTCGAAAAGAATAATCGGCGTGAGTATAGCATATACAAGGAATACTCGTATAAAATGTCGGCTCTGCGGAGAGGTGGCAGAGTGGTTGAACGCGGCGGTCTTGAAAACCGTTAAGGGGTAATCCCCCTTCCAGGGTTCGAATCCCTGCCTCTCCGCCACAACAACATATTATATAAAGGGAGTGTCAGATGGCCCATAGGAATATAAAGGTGCTTGTGGTGGATGACCATGAGCTTGTTCGAACAGGACTCAAAGCGCTTCTTGAATCAGAACACGATATTGAAGTTATCGGTGAAGCACAAACCGGTGAATTAGCTTTGAAGATGGTGCGTGAAAAAAGACCTGATGTTGTGTTAATGGATATTAAAATGCCAGGCATTGGTGGATTAGAAACCACTCGTCGTTTGGTACATTCTTTTCCTGAAGTAAAAGTCATCGCTGTTTCGTCTTATAATGAAGATCCTTATCCTGCAAAATTAATTCAAACCGGCGCAGCCGGATTTTTAGCCAAAAATTGTTCTACGGCTGAATTACTCGAAGCGATTCGTCGCGTGAATGCCGGACAACATTATGTGAGCGCTGAAATTGCACAAAGTTTAGCGATTCGTAGTGTACGCGCCGGTGTAGACGAAGACGGTCGAATGGAAGATCCGTCGATCATCAAAACATTATCAGAACGAGAATTACAAGTGTTAATCATGCTAGGGCATGGTGCAAAGATCCAACAAATAGCAGAAAAATTGAATATTACCTCTAAGACTGTTAATACATATAGATATAGATTGTATACAAAACTCAGCGCAACGACTGATGTAGAATTAGCGCATATTGCCATTCGTCACGGACTGGTGGATGTTGAAAAAGGAGACTTAGAATAACATCAGTATCCCGTGAATATTTAGCCTCTCTTTCATCCTCTCCTGGTATCTATCAAATGATAGATGCCAGCGGAGTTGTCTTATATGTCGGCAAAGCACGAAATTTAAAAAAGCGCGTGACCAGTTATTTTCAAAAAACGCAAGCTTCACATCGCTTAGCCAATCTCGTCAGTCAGATTGATCATGTTGAAATAATCATCACCCATAACGAAACAGAAGCTTTACTATTAGAAAATCAGCTGATTAAAAAATTTCTGCCGAAATATAATATTTTACTGCGTGATGATAAATCGTATCCCTATATTATATTATCAGACCATGATTTTCCGCGGCTAAGTTCACATCGTGGTAAACGCGTGGGTAAAGCTAAATATTTTGGGCCCTATACCAGCGGCCTTGCGGTTCGCGAAACCATAAAATTAATTCAGGCAGTATTCAAGTTAAGAACCTGCCGCGATACTTTTTTTAAAAACAGAAGTAGACCGTGTTTGTTGTACCAATTAGATAAATGCACAGCGCCATGTGTAGGATATATTACCCAAGAAAATTATTCTGCTGATATTAAGCATGCTGAATTATTATTAAACAGTCGAAGTCGTGAAGTCATAAAATTATTAAAATCTCATATGACTATAGCGTCGCAAGAACAGCATTATGAATTAGCCGCAAAAATACGCGATCAAATTACCCATATAGAACACATTCAAACTAAACAGTCTGTTTCGACTAAAAAAGTCGACAGTGATATATTTGTTGTTGTTTCACAAAATAGCATTACGGGCATTGAAGTATTATCTATACGAGACGGACAATTAATTGCCCATCAAATATTTTATCCCAAAATACCTCAAGATACTGAACCCCAAGAAATCTTATCTGGTTTTATGAGTTTATATTATCTTGAATTAAATAAATCTAAGCCCAAAGAAATTATTATTAATATTAAATTACCCGATGCCGTATTTCTGGAAAAAGCATTACAGATTAAAATTAAAACAGCGATTCGGGGTGAGCGAAAACGTTGGATTGAAATGGCAGAAGTCACTGGACTTCAGGCGATTCAGTCAAAATTAATTTCTGAAAATAGATATTACTCGCGTCTCGAAGAGCTTCAGAAAATATTTAAACTTAAAAAATTACCCGAAAGACTTGAGTGTTTTGATATTAGCCATCATGGTGGCGAAGCTACATTGGCGTCATGCGTAGTATTTGATCAATCGGGACCCGCTAAGAAATATTACCGTAAATTTAATATTACGGGTGTGACCGCCAGTGATGATTATGCGGCGATAAAACAAGTTATTTATAGGCGCTATAAAAATACTCAAAATATAATTCCCGATATTGTTTTTATTGACGGTGGTAAAGGCCAGCTGAAGAAAGCCGAAGAGGCTTTTGAAGAATTAGGTCTGACTTCCATTCCAACCCTGTTAGTTGCTATCAGCAAGGGTCCGGATCGTAAGCCAGGACAAGAGCAATTGTTTCTCTCGGGCCAAAAAAACGCTATGCTCATTCCTTCGGATTCAGGTGCCTTGCATTTAATTCAGCATATTCGTGATGAGTCGCATCGATTTGCGTTGATGAGTCATCGCCAAAAGAAACGCAGTAATCAAAGAAAGAAACAGGAGAAACGAGCTTGAACGTAACATTGGCTAAAAAATCATATTACCCTTGGGTTGTCATATCTCTCTCAGCCGCGTTTTTATTTTATAAATATATTTTATATGTTTCGCCTGGGATTATGACCAATGAATTAATGCGAGCGTTTAGTATTAACGGCACGCAATTGGGTAATCTTGCTGCAGTATATTTTTATGGTTATTTAGGCGTTCAAATTTTTGCGGGGCCGTTATTAGATAAATACGGTGTGAGGAAAATCACACCTGCAGCGATTTTAATTTGTGCATTGGCAGCACTTGCATTTAGTCATGCGCATACTTTATGGGGTGCTCTTGCTTTTCGTGCAGTCATTGGCATGGGGGTTGCGTTTGCGACGGTTAATTATTTAAAAATGGCATCAGAATATTTTGAAGCACACCAGTTTGCCTTTATCAGTGGTTTATTAGCGACGGCTGTTATGTTAGGCGCGGTATTTGGTGAAACGCCGTTAGTGATAGTTTTACACGCGATTGGTTGGAGAAACATGCTGTTTTTAGTCGGATTATTGGGGGTTATTATAGCCGTACTATTTTTTATGATAGTCAAAGAAAAACCCAAAGTAATTTTATTGCCTTCTGAGCAGCAACATTGGAGTAAAGTCGAATTAGTTAAAATTCTTACGAGCAAACAAAACTGGTTATTATTTTGTTATGCTGGATTAGCGTTTTCGCCGCTGGCTGTATTGGGGGGATTATGGGGAAATCCGTTTTTACAAACAGCGCATCATTTGAGTTTAGAGCAAGCGTCTTTTTTATTATCCTGGGTATTTATTGGTTTAGGTGTGGGCAGTCCCATCTTGGGATTAATTTCAGATAGATTAGCGAAGCGTCGAAGCGTCATGCAAGTGAGCGTATTTTTAAGTTTTTTAGCATTAGCGCCTGTTATTTATTGCCAATGGTTATCTGTCACTGAAATTGGAATCTTAATGTTTTTGTTTGGATTTTTTACGGGTGCGTTTATGTTGAGTTTTGCGGTAGCAAAAGAAATTAATTCTTTAGTGATGACCGCGACGGTTGTTGCCATGATTAATACGGGCAGTGATATTTTTGGTGCAATTACTGAACCTCTGGTCGGTAAGTTTTTAGATTTGCATTGGGGTGGCAGTATCATAGATGGTGTTAGGCACTTCTCGTTATTAGACTACCGAATGGCGTTTTGTGTACTGCCGCTTTATCTGCTTTTGGCTTGGTTTTTGTTGTTTTTCGTCAAAGAACCTTAAAAGGTTTTCTCCCACACCCCCGCTGCCGCGCGCCCCTCTCCCACTTGGGTGGGAAGAGGGGCTAAGTATTTTTTTACCGTCATCTTCTTGTTCGGATCACTACCTTTCCGAGTTACTCCTGGTCTGCTACTTTCTATATATTCAAAAATTAAATGACAACATCAAACAGTGCCTAGCCCCTCTTCCCACCCAAGTGGGAGAGGGGCGCGCGGCAGCGGGGGTGTGGGTAAAAACAGAGCTGTTTCTTCATATTTCCTTAAGGTTTCTAGCCTATACTGAAAGCGAAGAAGCCCAGAGTTTACGCCACCAAACCGCTGTTTTATGAGCTATATTATAGGTATAGAGATCTGGACTAGGACCGGGAGTGTGCGATGGAAGAACTATCGAGTGACTCAAAAAGTGCGAAAGCGATAGCAGAGGCGTGGGAGTTCCTACAGCTGGCCATCCAGAATGCACAGAAAAAACCTGATGGAAATGGACAATATAATTTTCTACCCGTCTTGTATGCCGTAGAGAATTTAAGGGTTGCCTGTAAGGGTAATCTGAGTAAGATTGATTCTCTTCCCCCCCTCGATGAAAAATTTGAGAAATTTCTTAAAGCAGCCCCCAACGAAAATTTTTATATTCAACTGTTTCAGGCCATCAAAGGCATGGAAGAGAAACGTAAACATTTCGTTGATTTACATTCATGGGCTGATAGGGTACTGACTAAAATAGTTGGATCAGATGATAACAAAGCATTTCTTGTTGTCCTTGGACATCGAGCGCTCCCCAATACAGATGCGGCAAAACAATATAAAAAAAGTCGTAAAGAATTTAATGGTTTATTAAAAGAAAAAATTACTCAGGGTTGGAAAGCACCAACGTGGGGAGCGTTTTGGGAAAAATATAATCTTGATCCTAAGCTTACTGATGCTGCAATGCGAAAAGTTTTTGAAAGTTTAGGTGTTTTTATTACGGGTGATTTACTGGAAGTCATTTCTGCAGCATCCCAACATACAGAGCCGGGCATGTCATTTCAGCTCGCATTTATGCAGGGAATTGAAGCCGCGAAAAAAGCTGAAACAATTGCAGTGATGGGACGAACCACAAAAGAAACGTTAGCGCAAACGCCGGCAATTACTCCGGTTCAATTTACAGGTAATGAGATTACTGCTATATCAGGTACTTCACGAGAAATTTATACTGCTTTTGGACTGGGTTTCCTCATTGGGCCGGAAAAAAATCCAGGGGATAATCTCGAAGCGATAACGAAAGATATCCATAGAATTCCCTTTTTAAGTCAACACTCGGGTGATTTTGAAAAATTCGTTAAGCAATGGATTGATTTTAACGAGAGCTCTTATGGTCAAGGTGACGCAAGGGGAAGTGCGCTTGCTGCTATCAAGAGTGTTTCTGTTCTCATAAACTCTGGTAAGTCTGAGGAAGATATAGGGCGTATCAAGGAAGCGACTGTCGATAGTGCCTTTGGTTATTTAGATGAGAGTGTTGATAGTGATAGAAAACCCAGTGCAACTAATGGTAAACCCAGCGGAATTTCTTGTTATGTGGCCCACGATCCCAGGGATCCAAGTTTTCATTATTGGATTATTACTATTATGCATAATTCAACAGGTTCGCCCGATAAAAGACAAATGCATGTTATTACCAATTTTCCTCGATCGATAGAGCCTATTTTTCAAGCAGGAAATCTAAAAACCCAAACGATAGAAAATCGCGGAGAATTGCTTGGTTTTCTTAAAGAGAATGTACATTCAGCGCCGGTTTATTCTCTTCTTGAACATTCACTTAATAAAGATTGCACTTTCAAGAAAGAAGACAAGCAGGAAGAATTTTTTACTCAAAAAACACTACACGAATTGGGCTATTCACAATCACCAGAAGAAGATCTCATTATAAGGTCTAAAGAAGGCGTCGGTGCTTATGGTCCAACTGAAGCCATAGCAGAGGCTAAAGAAAAGTTGAAGGTATTACGCGGCAAACCCGCGGAAGTAAAAGCAACAGGCGTAATAAATTCTAATTTTGAGGTTGTGGAACAACCGAAACCATCTGATAAAACCGTGAAATCAGAATTTACTGCTGAACAACTTCAACGCTATGTTCAAGATTATGAAGGTGTTAGAAATGCTTTTGTAAAAGAAGGCTATTGGAAATCGTTAGAAAAACTAGCTGAATTATTTGAAAAAATAAAAACTAATTTTCTTGCTAATACGGGTGATGAACCTGAGGCCGATGATTTAATCAAAATCATACATCACGTCATGGAGAAGTCAGGTTTAAAATATATCGATTTTGTCATGATAGAAGAATACAAAAAACATAATGAAGTCTGGGTTCATCAATATGGCAGTAATGCTACTTCATTAGAAATTGCGCTTCATACGCTGAAGAATGAAGATGTGAAGAGAGTAGTAGCTGCTAGCGTTAATAATAAATCAGCTTTATTTGAATATTTAGATCAACAAAAAGATGGTGCCTATAAACTTTTCTTCTTAGAAGAAATGTTTAGGGAATTTACTGATCCTAAAGAAGTAAAAATGTTACAGCATAAATATGTATCAATCTTAAGGGGGCTTGGACAAGATCCTTTAATTGTTCCACTGATGCATCAAAGATTATTAGCTCAATTTGCGGAAGAAAAAAATGCTGTTAAGAAAGTGCCGATGTATGCAATACAAATAAGAAAAATTCCAATGGAAAGGGTTGTTGATTTTATTAAACTAAATCCACAACATGCAAAAGCATTGTTCGATGATATTTATTTTAAATTTAAATTTGCGAATATTGATAAACAAGATCATCTCTCAGAAATGATAAGAGGTAGGGCAGATTTACGTAATGCGATAAGAGAATCAGCTGTAATGAATACAAGATGGGGTGAAAAAGTTGAGACGCTCCTGACAAATGAATTTAAAAAAGCGATAACATCTATCGCGACCTCAAAAACTCATCAACAATTATTAAAGTTATTTGACTCCCCTGAATTTATGAAAGAATTATTAAATAATATAACGGCTAAAAATATAAAATGGCTTCCATATATTTTAATCGAAACCAGTACGCCAGAATTTCGTAAAGCTTTAAGTGATTCTAAACAATTAGATAATCTACCCGATGATAATATTTCTAAAGAACCATTAAAATTAGCATTAAGTCAAAAAATGGCAGAAGATCCTTCTGTTGTCAGCATCTTTCAACCTAAGCCCCAATTGTCTGGCTCAGAACTGGAAGATGATGCATTTGATATATTAGCCTATGAAACTCCCCCAGCAAGTGACTCCGATTCTGATGATTCTGAAGGTGTTTTCGTTCGTGGTCCTGGCATGGAAGAATACGTTGCTCCTCCAAAAGGTAATCGCGCACTTGAAGCACTGCGCACGCTTGGATTAGAGGCTGTTGATTCTGAACGTAATGTTGTTGATCTTTTGATAGGGCAGAAAGAAATTAATGATATTAGAAAAGATTGCCAGTTATATAAAGATGCTGTACTTGAATATAACGCAGGTGGAATTCCAAATGAAAACTTTGAGCTCCAGGCTCGAAGTTTTCGCGCAGAACTTCAAATTGAAATTTCAGAATATATCGATTCGCTGAGAGAAATTAAACCAACCGATAAAGCGCTAGAAGAAAAAATAAAAGAAAATATTCGTGAGTTAATAGCGTTATCAGATGATTTGGCTGATTCAACATATGAGATAAAAACATCTGAGGAGTATGTATGGCGCGAGATTCTTGAGGCGCTAAAAACAGCAGATGTCACAGCAGATTATTTGCCAGTGATATTATGGGTCGAGAAGCTGAAGGGTATAGTTGATCCTAATGGACGTTTTTCTGAATATGATATTAGTGATGTTGTTGAAAAGCTTGCAAGCCAATTAAATATGGAGTCAGACGAGATTGGTCAAGCATTTTGTTATAACATGAGCAATGTACTTTCAGGTATGCGTAATCTTGATGGGGTGTATCCTGCCATAAATCGTTGGCTAGAAGCGGTTTTATATGCCACTACGCCATTTAAAGAAAAAGTTAATGACGTGCCACGTTTTGAAGAAGATGGCCAAAATAATCCAAATGCTGCTGTCGCTCAACGATATCAAAAATTAAACGAGCTGCTTCGTTCATCTGAACGACAATCCGCTCAATTACTTAAGACATTTCCATTATATGATCTCGTTAGTTATATGCATGTGTATCCTGAAAGAGCGGGTGAGCTTCTTAATAACAAACATGTTATTGCCCGATTTATCGAGGAACCAAATGCTATAAATGCACTAGCACAAAACAGAGCAGATTTGAGAAATTTAATTAGAAATTCTGGCTTAGGAAAAGGCGAGAAAAATCTAAAAGTTGTTGGGCCTATATTGGATGCGTTAGATACTGAAATAATAAGTATCGCTCAACCTGCAAAAAGTGCAGAAAATATTTTAGAAACAGGCAGACTAGAAGAAGTCGCCGTGGTAAGCAAATATCCTCTTGCTCTGGTTAATTTACTTAATTCCAATAAAGATCCGTTTACAGTATCGATGAGAAACAGTATTTTTAAAGTCAGCGCGGCATATAAAACAGTGGGTAGTACTACTATAAATGACATTGTTGATATGATACTTGCGCATCCCGAATTTGCGGTAGCTTTTCTAAAACGTCGAATAGGAACCAAACTTCCGTGGCGTGGGAGAAATTTCCGTCAAGAAATATGCAGTGATCCTGATTTGTTGGGTGCACTTATTTCATCAGATTCTACGATAATTCGTGATGCGATTTTACAAGAACGGTTATTAGATTCCAGTCATATACCTGAGAAGCAAAGAGCAAAATTCAAGAGTAGTTTTAATACTTATAATTCGATAATTCCCGGGCTAGTTACTGAGATTGAAAAAGAGGGTTTATTTGCGTTCGAAATTAATAAAATTATGAAAAATCCTGAACTTGCTGAAGTAAAATTTTCAGATAAAGATTTTTTAAAATTATTAGCAGAATATCCTGATTACATAGAAGAGGTATTGCTTAAACCTGAGCTTCATGCGCAGGTCATTAAAAAAGACTTGCTAGGGCAAGTGATAAAAATTTATGAGAATGAGGTGAGTGCCGCTCAAGAATTAATGGTTGCCAATCCCAAAAAAGTGAATGAGTTCAGAATTAAAGAACGTATGTTGCAAAAGATTGTGAATAAGTTTGGTGAACTGAATCTTATGTTGGGTCATGAACAACAACAATTAGACAGAGCTATTCTTATTCGTATTGGTCAAACGCCGCCCGCTCAAAAAACTGAAGATGAAAATCGTCGCGAAAAAGCTGTAGAAGCGAGAGCTGAGATACCTGAGGCGAGTAAACCTGTTGTCAAACGCGATGAATTTGATGATTTTCTTGAGAATATGATTAAAGATCTTGATAGAGTTGTGCAAGCAAAGCCTGGATCACTCGGGAGTGATATAAGAGAATCTGAAGTAGAAAAATGTCGACGTGAATTAGTTAAAATAAAAAATGAACAAATAAAAAATTTGATAGTAGAGATATTTGATAAAAAAGTTGAAGATCCTAGTATAGAGTTACCCAGTGAAGATCAAACAAAAGCGTTTGTAGAAATGATGGCAGATGTTAAAAATTATAAGCAATTTAAACAGGTATTAGTTAAGGATGTTGTACAGCCTCTTTTTACGCGATTATTTAATAATATAAGTGAGACTGAATTTAATAATAGTACGCTTAAACAAAAAGAAGAGGCCGATGACACATCAGAAGAGACATCTGCAAATAAATCAGTCGCAGTGCCTAAAGATCGTAGTCCGGGTCCTTCTTCTCATGGGCCGGGTGCTGGTCCTCACTGATTTTTCACCATGTTCCGCTGTTGCGCGCTTTGTTTTTCCCACACCCCCGCGGCAGCGGGGGTGTGGGGAAAACTAGAAAAGCATAAACAATTATGCTTTTCTCAACGGCACATACTTAGGCAGCCAAATTGTTTTGCTAATCTCTGCTTCTACATTGCCTTTCATGCCTGCTGCTTTTGCAATTGCCGTTGCAATATGTAAAGCAGATTCGCGTGATTGCGATAGCGTCGGCAGTAATGCATCGCCACTGAGTTCACTTAATGCAACACAGGCTGCCCATAACATATCATCCGTAAATAATTTCGCGCGCGAAGCAATTACACCTAATCCAATGCCTGGATAAACTAAAGAATTATTACACTGTGAAATAATATAGGTTTGGCCATTATAATTTACGGGTTTAAAGGGACTGCCCGTTGCAATTAATGCTTTGCCTTTCGTCCACTTAATTAAATCTTCCGGAACAGCCTCTGCTTTTTCAGTGGGATTAGATAAGGGCAAAATAATAGGCATATCGGTATAGCTTGCCATAGTTTCAATAACATCTTGTGTAAAAGCACCGTGTTGTGCAGAACAGCCAATTAATATGGTTGGCTTAGCGGATTTAATAATATCAACTAAATTATCTAACTTAGCTGAATTTTTGCGTGCATACGGTTTTTGGCCGAGTGTAATATCCGCTTGATCTTCAGTAATTAAGCCAAATCTGTCGACTAACCAAAATTTTTCCCGGGTTTGTTGTTCAGGAACATCATGTCGACGCATCGCGCGATACAATTGATCCGCAATGCCAACACCTGCCGTTCCTGCGCCAAAAATAATAATGCGCTGTTCATCAAATTTGCTACCCGATTTTTTTACTGCAGAAAGTATGGCGGCAAGTGCTGCTGCACCCGTGCCCTGTATATCATCGTTAAAACAACAAATCTTATCTTGGTATTGATCTAATATTCGGCGTGCGTTATCACGACCGAAATCTTCAAAATGCAAAAACGCTTTGGGGAATTTTTTCGATATGGTCTCAACAAATTGAGAAATAAAACTATCATATTTTTCTTTGGAAATTCTCGGATGACGTTCGCCTAAATAATACGGGTCATCTAATAGTTTTTTATTATTAGTTCCCACGTCGAGATAAATAGGCAATGTTTTGAGCGGACTGATGCCCGCACATAAGGTATAAACCATTAATTTTGCAATGGGAATATTAATGCTGCCTACGCCTTGATCGCCAATACCCAATACGCCTTCGCCATCTGTAACAACAATAAGATCTATTTCAGGATTAGTTCTATTGTCTAAAATAAAATCCATTTTATCGCGCTGTTCATAGCTGATGAATAATCCACGCGCTTGTCGAAATTCATGGCTGAATTGTTGTACTGCTGTAGCAATATGGGGTGTGTAGATTAATGGAAAAAGCTCAAGCAGATGATCCGTCACTAATTTATAAAATAATACTTGGTTTTTGTCATGAAGATTATTCAAATAAATATGTTTCTGCAGGTCATCGTTATATTCTGAAAGCTGAAAATAGGCGCGTTTGACTTGTTCCTCGAGAGTTTCTATGCGAGCCGGGACTTTACCTAATAAGCCAAATGTTTCAAGCTCTTCTTGTGTAAAAGCAGTGCCTTTATTGAGCTGGGGCGTAGTCATGAGATTTTTGCCCGTCAACCTGGTTTCAATATAACCGTCATATTCTTTAAAGTTCATGGATTGCCTTTCTCCTGTAATACTCCATAGGATATAATAATAAGCTGGTGATGGACAGACAAGGCAAACCAAGGACATAAAGATGAAAGCACGTACATTAACGCCCTATCAACAAACGATTTTTGAACTTTCCGAACGTATTGTGAAAGCGCAGCAACCCATTCGTGTATTAGATGCGTTGAAGTGGGGCAGTGATATCCAGCAAGATTTTTTTGCGCATAAATTTAAAAAACTCCCCAATATCACGAAAGATTATTACCAGAAAAATCCATTGCCCTATAAACCTGAAGAAAAAGCCGAAGAGTTTTATGAAATTGAACATGATATTAAGCGTTTATTAGGTCAATTTAGTAATGTCGGTAATATTATGCTTCGCATGTGTGGTGAATACCGTGAATTAGTGCGTATGTTAAAACATCGAGGCGAGCCAGAATTTGCACAGCTTTCTCAAAGATTGTATGGCGGATCAACCGATGCGTTTCATGCAGGCGAACCTAATCTTAAAGATTTATCACAAATGATTTCGGCAATGTTAGTGAGTTTAAAAACGCAATTAGTGGATTTACCTCAAGATAAAAAAGTTTTTACGACAGAAGAAAGCGTAAAAATTCTCAATGAAAAATTACATCATTATTTTCATGCGTCTACGCGACCTGTGAATGTCATTGTCAGCGATGGAATTTTAGCGGATGCGTCTGCGGGTGCAGATACGATTAAATTACGTAAAGGCGTGATGTTCAGTGAACGTGAATTACATTTATTAGAAATTCACGAAGGCTGGGTTCATATAGGAACGACGTTAAATGGATTATTACAACCCATTTGTACTTTTTTAAGTAAGGGTCCGCCGTCTTCGACTGTGACGCAAGAAGGCTTGGCTATTATTATGGAAATATTTACGTTTGCCTCTTATCCAGAGCGTGTGCGTAGACTGACAGACAGAATTACAGCAATTCATATGGCAGAGCAAGGCGCGAATTTTCTCGATGTATTTCATTTTTACCAAACGAGAGGAATTACAGACGAAGAAAGTTATTCCAATTCTACGCGCGTATTTCGCGGTAGCGTTCCGGATGGTGGGCCCTTCACAAAAGATTTGGTTTATAGTAAGGGTTTTGTGATGATTTATAATTATTTGCAATTAGTTATAGAGAAAGGCAAGTTATCACGCATACCACTCTTATTTACCGGCAAGATTACTTTGCAAGATATTAAAAGCATTTCTGAATTAGTTGACGAAGGTTTAGTTGTTCCACCGAAGTTTGTTCCTCCGCAGTTTACAGATTTAGGTGCTCTAACGTCCTGGATGTGTTACGCGAATTTTATTCGCAAGATCAATCGCGATAGGGTGGAGATGGATTATAAAGATATGTTGTAGGGAATTACGCCTCAACCTCTTTTCTTCCCGACAACGCACGCATAAGTGTCGTACTATCGACAAATTCTAATTCACCACCCATCGGTACACCGTGCGCAATACGAGTCGCAGAAATATTTAACGGCTTTAATAATTTCGCAATATGATGCGCAGTGACTTCGCCTTCAATAGTCGAATTTGTCGCTAAAATAACTTCTCTAATCGGTAAAGATTGAATGCGGGTCATTAATTCATCTATGCCTAATTCTTTAGGACCAATACCATCCAGTGGTGAGAGATGTCCCTGAAGAACAAAATAATAGCCGCGAAATCCTGATGTTTGTTCAATGGCAATGACATCTGCTGGCGTTTCAACGATACATAATAAAGTATTATCTCGGCTGGGATTATTGCATAAATGGCATACATCATTTTCGCTGAAATTACGGCAGCTTTTACAGTGTTTAATACTCGTCATAGTATCTTTAAGCGCATCAGATAATTTTATGCCGCCATCACGGTTGCGTTCTAATAAATGAAATGCAATCCGCTGTGCTGAACGAGGGCCTATGCCAGGTAGAATGCATAGACACTCGATGAGATAATCTATTTTGGGGCTGAATGTAACGTGTTTGTTTAGCAAAATTAACCGCCCGCAAAACCTTCAGGTAAATCAAGTCCAGCCGTGAGAGAGGCTAATTTTTGCTTAGAGGTTTCATCAATTTTTTGTGTGCCAGAATTAATCGCAGCAACAATAAGATCTTCTAATACTTCAAGATCATCTTTTGGCAGTGCACAAACATCAGTAGAAATTTTGCAGGATTTTGCACGGTGTTGACCATTGAAAATAATTTTTACAGCACCACTGCCGGATTCACCGACAATTTCTAAACGCGCAATTTCTTCTTGTGCGTTTTGCATTTTCTTTTGCATGTCTTGCGCTTGCTGCATTAATTTTTTGAGATCCATGGTGCACTCCTAAAGGATTAAGTGGATGTAATATCTTCTATTGTGGCTGAAAAATTTTGCATAATGGATTGAACCGTTGGATCAGAGAGGACTTCTTGTTGCACTTTCTCTCGAGCATCGTTAATCGTTTTTTGCGCTATTTTTGCAGGCGTATCATTGGATTTTCCTACGATAATGTTGATTATGCAAGCATTTCCGAAGTGTACCTGCAGTGCTTTTTCGAGTCGTTCTTTTGCGGCGGGGACTAGCATGGCTTTTTGGGATTCATCAAGGGTAAGCGAAATCTCATTGTCTTTCTTGGTAAATACGCAATTTTGGGCTAATAGCAGTGTGATTCCCGTGAGATTAAGTTGATTGATAATCTCTTGCCAATTGTTGTTAGCATTGTGAGAAACAGGTGCTGCGTGTACAGGCTGAGTAATTTGAGTGTGAATGGGTTGAACCGCTTCAGGTACTTTCGTCACAGGTGTGGTGGTGGAAACAGCGCCAGGCGTAAATACCATCATGCGTATCAGTGCCATCAAGAAACCTAATTTCGGATCGGGTGATAATGGCAAATCCCGTTTGCTTAATAACGCTATTTGATAGTACAGCTGAATATCTTCTGGTTTTAAAATAATCTCAAAATTATTTTTGTTTAAAAAATTATCCACGGCCAGCTTTTGCAGCAAGATAATTATTTCATCTAATAAAGCCAAAAAGTCTATATTTAATTCGGCTAGATTATTAGCTGTATTAATTAAACCCGCTTTATCTTGAGTCTGAATTAATTTTAATAACTCAACGACTTTATGAGCGGGTACTAAGCCTAGCATTTCTGTGACATTGATTTCTTTAATATTATTATCACTATGCGAAATAGCTTGGTCTAGTAAACTCAGGGCATCGCGCATACTGCCCTGGGCGGCTTTAGCAATTAATTCTAGCGCACTATCTTCAAAAGTAATGTTTTCTTTAGGTAAAATAATTTTAAGCTGGTTAATAATTTGCTCAGAAGACATGTTTTTAAGATGAAATTGCAGGCAACGCGACAATACTGTCACGGGTAGTTTTTGTGGATCTGTCGTTGCTAAAATAAAAATAACATGCGCGGGCGGTTCTTCTAATGTTTTTAATAACGCGTTAAAACTATGGCCCGATAGCATATGGACTTCATCGATAAGATATATTTTATATCTGCCGCGTTGAGGTAAATATTGAATATTGTCTAACAAATCACGCGTATCTTCGACTTTAGTTCGTGATGCAGCGTCTATTTCTAATAAATCTATATATCTGCCCGTATTAATTTCTGTGCAGCTAGTGCACGTATTGCAGGGTGTTGAAGAAACGCCTTTCTCACAACTCAAGCATTTAGCAAATATTCGCGCGATAGTTGTTTTGCCTACACCGCGAGTGCCTGTGAATAAATACGCATGGTGCAAGCGGTTATTATCTAAAGCATTTTGTAGTGCACGTAGGACATGCTCTTGACCCATGGTTTCAGAAAATACTTGAGGGCGATATTTTCGCGCTAAGACGAGATGTGTAGTATTTTGCGTTGTGTTTATCGACATGGGGTTCTCGATCAAAATGGTGGTGAGCTATTCGCCGTATTGAGCACCTGCATCCATCGTTACCGCTGCTTCCTTCCGGACCTGACGGGGTTCACAATGTAGCACTGCGCAAGGACCAATAGCGTCACCATGATAAAATAATCTATCATGGTTAAGATTAAATAGGAAATTCATTATGAATGGTTATCTGATCCCCGATTGGCGCGCTCCCTCGAATATTCGAGCTTATACGGTATTAAGAACCTCTCAGCATATGTTGTCGTTGCCATCGGAGCCTGTTTGGTTAAACCAGAACCATGCTAATAATATAGTCGATGCAGGTGTAGGTAGAAACGCGCAAGCGGATGCTTCGTATACTTCAACGCCCAATATCATTTGTGCAATCAGAACAGCGGATTGTTTGCCGGTATTAATTACAGATAAACAGGGCAGTGTGGTGAGTGCTATTCATGCGGGTTGGAAAAGTTTAGCGAAAAATATTATTGAATTAACTATAGGAAAATTAAATAAAGATTCTAGAGATTTATTAATCTGGCTGGGTCCTGCTATTTCTGCAAAACACTATGAAGTCGGTCAAGATATGAAAGATTTTTTTCTGGATTATCCGGAAGGATTTGAAGCTATAATTAATAAACCCGGAAAATACTTAGCAGATTTATATAAGCTGGCAAGATTAAGATTAGCAAAATTAAATATAGAAAATAATAATATTTTTGGCGGAAATTTTTGTACCTATTCGAATCCTACGTTATTTCATTCAGCAAGAAGAGATAAAGAATTGTCGGGAAGATTGGTGACGATGATTTGGAAAACTACTCCGCTTCCGCCCCCATAATCTCCGAATTTTCCAATCCTACTCCCGCCATCTCAGGAATAAGCTGTGTGACTAAAACGCCCGTAAAAGAAACAATGGCTAATAAATGAAAAATAGTCGTCAAACCATGTGATTCTAAAATCGGCGGTAATAAAAATACGCCAACAAATGCGCCGAGCTTTCCCACTGCAGCAGAAATGCCATGGCCCTTTGCGCGTAAATTCGCCGGAAAAATTTCAGACGGAATTAAAAACGTTGTTGTGTTGGGGCCGAAATTTACAAAGAAAAAGCTTAACCCAAAGATCACTAAAAATAACGGAATATGCAGTGTGGGATCGGGAATCATCGTAAGAATTAAATACGCCATCCCCATCATGACAAAACCCAATGATTGTAGAAACTTTCGTCCCATGTGATCAATCAAATACGCCGCTAAGAAATAACCCGGTAATGCACAGGTTAAAAAGATAGCCGCTGATACTAGCGTGCTGAATAATAAATTACCCTCTGGGTTTAAGGCTTTTAATAATAAGACCGCCGAGACACTGTTACCATAAAAAGCAACATCTAATAAAAACCATGCAGAAGCCGTTCCAAATAAACACGTTAACCAGCGTTTGGAAAAAAAGCTTTGTTTAAGAAAACTTAATTGCTCATAACGTTGTGAGGTATCAGTGAGATCCGCAATCACACGACTGACTTCACGTGGAATAGGTTTGGTTAATAAATAATGCGGCGTTTCTTGAATACGACGTCGTAAATAAAAAACAGACGCAGCAGGAATTGCACCAGCCGCTAACAATACGCGCCAGACTAATTCGAGGGGAATATGTAAATAAAGTAAGAGCGATGCAAATAAAGGGCCCACCACTAAACCAATCGCCTGCATAGCAAAAACCAATAACACTAAAAAACCACGGTGTTTGCGATGGGCATGTTCACTTGCAATAACTGCACTGGAAGGATAATCACCGCCGATACCAAAACCCACAACAACTCTCGCCGCTAATAAAAACCAAAAAGAGGGAGAAAGCGAAGAAAGAATCGCGCCTGTAAATAATATGGCTACTTCAACACCATACATTTTTTTACGGCCTAATTTATCAGATAACATTCCAAAAATAATTGCGCCAAATGCAGCAGCAGCGAGTGATGCACCATTGAGTATGGCAAGCTGCCATGTGCTTAAATGCCAGAGTGGTCTTAGAAGAGAGGTGACAACGCCAATAATAAAAAGATCATACGCATCAGTAAAAAATCCCATTCCCGCCGTGAAAATAATGCGCCAATGAAAGGATTTTACATTCTCCTCGTCAATGCACGCAGCGGTCATAGGTCTCCTTCTGAGTGGGGGTAAATATTCGTCGTATTGTAACGATTTAACTGCGGTTTGCAATCCACCATTTTCGCAGCGGTGTTAAGCCTATGTGATGCGTAAAAACAGGGAAGTCTGCTTTTTTAATTTCGCTGAGCAATGTTTTTTGTATGTTGGCGAGGATGAGTGTTGGTCGAGCGTTCTTGTCTTTGACGGGCGTAAAGTACGAGAGTGAGTGTTCAGCTTCATCTTCAAAGAGTTGCAGAATGGCGGGTGTGAGTTTGAGTTGAGATAAATCATATAGATTGACGTGATATTTCAGCAGCTGTTCTCCCGAGAAATACATTTTACCCTGCTCGAGATGTTTTTTAAGATCACGAAGATGATTAATTTTTGCATTAAATATCCCCAGGTTTTCTAATTGATCTAATTTTTTGTCGTCAGAGATACCATAAAATTTCCCCAGTGATCGTTCGAGTAATCCCGCGGTATTTTTATAAAATTGGTGTAAGTTTAAATTATCTTCATAAATACTGATATTTAGATCATTTATAAAAGCATGGAGTAGGGGTAATAAATCAGGATGTTTTTGAAGCTCTTGTTCCCACCAGCTTACTGCAACTGGCTTAATTTTTTTTAATTTCTCATAAATAGATCTATATAATAATATATTTGCTTTAAGTGTATTATCAGCATGCATTATGCTGTAATACAAACTACTGCCGGGAGGAGCGCTAGTGGCGTGCATGAATAATTCCACCGCCTAAACATAAATTATCTTGATAAAATACAACAGACTGGCCGGGTGTAATAGCAAATTGAGGCTGTTCAAAAGTAGTTTTATAGTGGTCAGCACCTATTTTTTCTACAGTACATAATTGATCTTCTTGTCTGTATCGGGTTTTAGCGGAGCATGTGAGGGGAAATTCTTGGGGAATAATCCAATGCGCTTGTTCGAAATCCAATATTGTAGAATATAATGTAGGATGGTCATGGCCTTGTGCGACACGTAATACATTGCGTGTTAAATCTTTATCAACGACATACCACGGTTCGCCTGAGCCTGTTTTTAATCCACCAATTTTAATGCCTTGGCGTTGTCCTAGTGTGTAATACATCAGGCCGTCATGTGTGCCCATTATTTTGCCGTCAACAGATTCTATATTACCGGGTTGGGCAGGAAGATATTTCTCTAAGAAATTTTTGAATTTACGTTCGCCAATAAAACAAATACCCGTACTGTCTTTTTTAGCATAAGTAATTAATCCAGCAGATTCGGCTATTTTGCGAACTTCGGGTTTGGGAAGATGACCAATGGGAAATATGATTTTTTTGAGTAATGCTTGCGTGAGCGTATAAATAAAATACGTCTGGTCTTTATTTAAATCCTGGGCTTTATATAATTGGCTGTTAATATTTTGTGCATAGTGACCCGTCGCAAAAAAGTCTGCGCCTAGATGGGTAGCATATTCCATGCAGGCTTTAAATTTAATTTCTCTGTTACATAAAATATCAGGATTGGGTGTGCGTCCCGCTTTATATTCAGCCAGAAAATAACTAAAAACATTATCCCAGTATTCCGCAGCAAAATTGACCGTATGTAACGGGATGGCTAATTTATCACAGACGGCTTTTGCATCTTTAACATCTTCTTCTGCGGCGCAATAATTTTCCGTGTCATCTTCTTCCCAGTTTTTCATGAACAAGCCTTCGACGTCATAACCCGCCTGTTTTAATAAATAGGCTGAAACAGAAGAATCAACGCCGCCTGAAAGTGCAACGATAACTTTAGATTTCTTCGGCGAGGGCATCGCTAGCCTCCAGATTTTTGAAATCCCACAAAGTACTGTCCATTAATTGGCTGGGTTTAACGGATGTCAGCGCATGCAAAATATTACTGGGGATTTTAGGATTTTCTCGCGCTAATTCATCAATTAATTTCCCCACTTTTTTGCGTACCAGGTTTTCTTGAGAACCACAGAGATTACAGGGAATAATCGGAAATTCCATCAATTTTGCAAAAGCAGCGATATCTCTTTCTTGGCAATAGGCAAGGGGCCGTATGACAACATGGCGTTTATTATCTGTCAGTAATTTAGGTGGCATGGAGCGAATCTCGCCATTATAAAGTATAGACATGAGTAGCGTTCGGATTAAATCATCACGATGATGACCCAATGCAATTTTAGTAAAATTATTTTTTTCAGCATAGCCATAAATCGTTCCGCGTCGTAATCGCGAGCATAATGAACAGTAGGTTGCACCTTCGGGTAATTTGGCTTTGACAATAGAATAAGTATCTTTACGGTCTATCACATAGTTAATATTATGTCCTTCAAGCCAGGCGCGTAATGCAGAATCATCCCAGCCCGGTTGTTGTTGATCAAGCGTATACGCTGTTATTTCAAAGGGTATTTTGGCCCTTTTTTGTAGCAATGTCAGAATGGTTAACAGCGTAAAAGAATCTTTACCACCTGAAAGACAGACCATGACTTTGTCGTTTTTAGCGATCATATTGAAATCATGAATTGCTTTTCCTGTGTAATGCAGGAGCTTTTTTTCAAGTTGACTTAGTGTGGTCAATGTTTTTCCCCGATTTTCAAATAATTTATTGTAACATGTCTTGCAAAATGCAATAAAACGATTAAGATTGCTACTGCGATTCAGACACCAGTCAATAAAACGATTGGATCCCCGTTAACTTGTTACACAGAAGGAAACATTATGGCAACTAAAAAATCGGCTAAATCCTCGAAGTCTGCGAAGTCTTCCAAAAAGGCTTCAAAGAAATCATCAGGTTCAGCCAATGATTTTATGCTGCGATTGAAAGCAAATCCTGACAAAGAAACGAAGAGCCAAATTCTTGCGAAAATTGCGGGTCAAACCGGATTACACAAGAAAGAAGTTCATCGCGTATTTCAAGTTCTTGCAAATGAAATCGCTGGACATATGATTAAACGTGGTTCAGGCGAATTTACGATTCCTGAAACCGGTATTCGTGTAAAGCGCAAAACACGTCCTGCGACCAAGAAACGTTTGGGTCGTAACCCTGCAACGGGTGAGCAAATTTGGATTTCTGCAAAGCCAGCACGTACCGTTGTTAAAATCGTTCCTTTAAGAGTTCTTAAAGAAAGCGTATTACAGTAATTTGTAAGGGCGTGATTTATCGCGCCCATCCATATAAAAAGGGGCGTTATTCAGCGCCCTTTTTTATTTTGTATCTCAATCTGAAACTTAATATCACTGAGCTAATCACGGCACTGAAAATCAATCCTATCCACAATCCTTGCGCATAATTATGATTATGAATAAAAGCAAGATAATATCCCAACGGTAATGCGATTCCCCAAAAACAGAGTATAGATGTCAGTAGCGTAAATCCCGTATCTTTCATTCCGCGTAAAATTGAAAACAAGGTTATCCGTATGCCATCACATAATTGAAATAGCGCGACGTAGATAAATAACATGACAGCAGTATTGGTCAAAGCAGCGGCAGGTTTATGCGTATTTATAAAATCAATATTGATGAGACTTTGCGGGAAAAGCCAATAGGCTAATCCTATAATTACAGCATATATAACAGTCGAAATCACCGCCATGACTGTAATGGGTTCAATCCAATGCGATTCTTTTCGTCCTAAGCGCCAGCCAATACGAATGGAAAACGCTTGTGTAAAACTAAAAATAATCGTCATCACAACCCAGAAATATTGAACTGTAATTTGATGCGCGCTTAAAATAGTCGGGCTAATTTTTCCAAAGAAAAGGGCTAAAACAAAAAAATAGCCAATTTCAATGGAATACATAATACCCAGCGGCAAACCCACTTTTAAAATTTCACCATAATAACGTTCTTTAGAGGCTGTTTTAAAATTAGCATAGTCACAGTAGTAGGGGGTGTAATAAATAAATAACAGCATTACCGCGAAATAAATAAAATAAGCAATCGCCGTTCCCCAGCCAATTCCCGCAACGCCAAAAGCAGGCATGCCTAATTTTCCAAACATAAAAATATAATTCATGATAATTAAAAGCGGAATACAGGTCAGGGTAAAAAGAAAGTTAATTTTGGGCCTTGAAATTCCTTGGAATAATTGCATCAGTGCAATTCCGGGTAAATCAAATGGCACGGCCCATATCAGTGCATGAAGATAGCGTGTCGATTCTTTTACAATAAAATCAGTTTGTCCCGTCCATTTAAAAATTTCCGGCGCGTACCACAGTAAAATCATGATGGGTAGTGCGGAAATCAGTGAAAGTATGAGGCTGTCACGCATGACGCCACGAATGGCGGGTTTATTTTCTGCGCCGTGATAGTGTGCAATGATGATGCTTACGCCAGAAATCGTTCCCCAAAAAATCAGCATCAACGTTGCAAATAACATAGAAACCAGTGCAACGACCGCTAATTCGTTTTCGCCCAAGTGTGCAACCATAAACGTATTGATGAAACCATACCCCGATTCCAATAGACCATTGGCAATGATGGGGAGAGACAATAATAATATGACACTCAGTTCGCTTAAGAGCGACGCGCGTGAAAATTGTGTTGGCATAAGAGTTACTTGTGTTACTTTTGCAGTTGATGTGAATTCAACTCACACTGATTATCGCGGTAAAAACGGTATCGTTCTCGAGCTGCTTGGCGCTCTGTTGGTTCACCTGAGACAACTTCTATAACGCGATCAAATTGATTAAAGAACTCGGGTGTTTTAAGTGTGAGGTTGAGCAATATATCATATTTTTGAGGGAAGGGGAGCTCGCCGTCCAAGAAACCTATAGAAATAGGGGTTTTTTGGGGTATTAGCGCATGAGGCAAAAAGCTGGTCTCACTATATGTCCAGAGTAATTTATCCAGATGTTCAGCTTCAGATTTGCTTCTTACATAAATAAGTACGGTTTTTTGTTGCTCATAGGCTTTTTCGGAAAGCTTACATACGGTGTTATAAACCCCATCAAAACCGAGGCTTTCGAGTAAGTAAAAATCTACTTTTGGCATAGCGTAAAATTTTCCTGTGATTCATAATACGGGTATTACTATAGCATGGAGTTTCTGGAATGACTTATACCAAGGTTACGGTTTTGATTCCCAATTTCCGCACGCCCGCATTAACAAAGTTATGTTTAGATTTGTTGCATAAACATACGCCGACAGGGATGTTTCATGCTATCGTCATTGACAATAATTCGCGTGATGAATCGATAGAATATTTACGCAAAGTGCCGTGGATAGAATTAATCGAACGTACTGCGACGTCCCATGAAACACCCGCGCAATCACACTCCCGTGCATTAGATTTAGGTTTGTCTCGCGTGACAACGCCCTATGTTTTGTCTATTCATACAGATACTTTAATTAAACATCCTGATTGGCTTAAATTTTTATTATCTAAAATAGAGCAAGATCAAAATATAGCAGGTGTGGGCTCATGGAAATTAGAACCCAAACCCCTCTATAAAAGAATTTTAAAATCCGCTGAGCGTAAAATACAGCAAATTTATTATAAAATAATTAATAAACAAGACCATGCGCTCGAAGGCGTGGGTAAAAATTATTTTTATTTGCGTAGTCATTGTGCGCTGTACCGTACGGAGTTATTAAAAAAATATAATTTGAGCTTTGATGATAATAATGAAGTGGCGGGAAAAATCATGCATAAAAAATTAGTTGATGCAGGTTATAATATGGTCTTTTTAAAATCAGAAATATTGGGAAAATATCTTGATCATATTAATCACGCGACGATGATTTTAAATCCCGAATTAGGCGCGCGCCCTAGAACTATTCGACAGGGTATTAAGAAAATCGAGGCTATATTACGATGAGCCATAAAATTACAGATAAAAAACATATTCATATTTTAGGCATTTGTGGAACCTTCATGGGTGGTGTTGCGATGCTCGCACGTGAATTGGGTTTTACCGTCACAGGTTCAGATCACAATATTTATCCGCCGATGAGTACTCAACTCGAATCGCAGAATATAAAATTAATTTCGGGCTATGAATCAGAGCAGCTGAGTTTAAATCCCGATGAAATTGTTATTGGCAATGCGTTATCTCGAGGCAAACCCGTCATAGAAGCAATTTTAAATCAAAAATTAAATTACAGCTCAGGCCCTGAATGGGTGGCCAAAAATATTCTGAGCAATAAAACTGTTATAGCAATATCAGGCACACACGGCAAAACAACAACAACCAGCATGGTAAGCTGGATGTTAGACTATGCTGGTTTGAACCCCGGTTTTTTAATTGGAGGAATTCCAGAAAATTTTGGTGTATCTGCAAGATTGGGCGATGGCAAATATTTTGTGATTGAAGCCGATGAATATGACAGTGCATTTTTTGATAAGCGTTCTAAGTTTATTCATTATCATCCGGAGATATTAATTTTAAATAATCTTGAATTTGATCATGCGGATATATTTAAAGATCTCGAGGCTATAAAAACTCAATTTCAATATTTAATTCGAACCGTACCACAAAATGGCTTAATTATTGCGAATAAAGCCGATCATAATATAGCCGATGTTATTAGCAAGGGTTGTTGGACGCCCGTAGAATATTTTAGTGAAGATGATTTTGGATTATTAAAAAATCTACACTGGAATCTATTAGGCAAACATAACCAGCTTAATGCACTTGCGGCTATTAAAGCCTGTATGCATGTAGGCGTGTCGCTAGAAACTGCACTTAAAGCTTTGGGTGAATTTAAAAGCGTAAAACGCAGGTTGGAAATTTTGGGAGAGAAAAGAGGCATCATTATTTATGATGATTTCGCGCATCATCCTACGGCCATCAAAACTACGTTAGAGGGCCTGCGCGAAAAAGTCGGTAACGATAAAATTATTGCAGTATTAGAATGCGCGTCAAATACGATGAAATTAGGCGTGCATAAAGATGCTTTGGCGCAGTCTTTAAATACGGCTGATGAAATAATTTTCTTAAGGCCTGCGGAAGATTGGGGGATTGATGCAGTAGCTAAACAGTGTAAAAATTCTGCAGCAGTATTAGATTCGACTCAGGATATTATAGACCACCTTGTTTTGCATACTAAACCGGGTGCGCATATAGTCTTGATGAGTAACGGTGGATTTGGTGGTTTATCTCAGAAATTATTACAGATGATCTAGATATAATTTTTTCGCGCGCTTGATGACTTTCTTCCAGAATTTTTTGTTATAAGCTTTGTCGTAGATCCGAACAAAACGCCATAAATCTCGCTGTGTTAATCCTGCATCCATGGCGGAGAAATATAAACCCGCGACATCTTTAATTTTCCATCGTAAGGGAACGTTTGTTCGACATTGTGCACGATGCCAATCAATGACATAAAGATGAGAAGTATTTTGGTCTAATAAAAAATGGCACAAATAAAAATCTCTATGATTAACCCCATTGTCATGCATGGTTTTTGCGATAGTGGCTATTTGTTTAATTAACGCCCATTTTAATTTTACGGGTGGAGGATTAGTTTTCCAGTCGCGGCAATAATCTTCTAAGCTTACTGTATTTTCTAGCGATTCTGTAATGACAAAAGATTCTTGCGTTGCAGGGTTTTTTCCTTGCCAGCCATAGTTGACGAGTTTGGGGGTGAAATTAAATTTTTCTAAGCGTTGTATGGCGCGGACTTCGTTTTTAGCACCCAATACAGGAAGTTTGAGCTGAATAAGATTTTTAAAGATTTCGATCCAGCCGACGCCAAGATGTATTTTGGCAAAGTACGGTTTATTATTTTCATAGAACTTTAATGTTCTTCTTCCGGGTTGTTCACGAAAAATCTCGCCCTTTAAATCGAGCTCTTTCATACAGCAACCTTGCCCAAAATAGCCGGATGATGTTGATAACTATTTATCAGAATATCTTCGTACACATACTCAAATATAGAGCTGGGCGTCCGAGTAAATTCTACTACTGGTAAGGGTAGTGGTGTGCGAGAGAGCTGGGTTTCAATTTGCTCAAAATGGTTAGTATAAATATGGCAATCACCGCCGGTCCAAATAAAATCACCGACGCCCAGATTCGTTTGTTGCGCAACCATGTGGGTTAATAAAGCATATGAAGCTATATTAAATGGCACACCTAAAAAAGCATCAGCACTGCGCTGATAAAGCTGGCAGGATAATTTTTTATTTGCGACATAAAATTGAAATAACATGTGGCAGGGTAATAATGCCATTTGATCTAATTCGCCGACATTCCAGCTGTTAATAATTAATCGTCTAGAATCCGGATTATTTTTAATGGCTTCAATAAGTAAACTAATCTGATCAATGGACTGATTGCTTGGGGTTCCCCAGCTTCGCCATTGTTTGCCATACACTGGACCCAGGTCACCGTTTTCATCGGCCCATTCGTTCCAGATTCTGACGCCATTATCTTGAAGATATTTAATATTCGTATCGCCGTTGAGGAACCATAATAATTCATGAATAATGCTTTTTATATGGACTTTTTTGGTGGTGACTAAGGGAAAGCCCTGATTTAAATCAAATCGCATTTGGTGGCCGAAAATACTGACGGTGCCCACGCCAGTTCTATCGTTTTTACGTGTTCCATTTGCTAGAATGGTTCTTAAGAAATCTTGATATTGTTTCATGTTTGTTTAAGTCCTTTACGGTGGAGGGTGTTATGAAGCGATTTATGGTAGCTTTTTTAGGTCTGATTTCGTTTAGTGCTTTGGCCGCAACGCTTTCGTTGTATCAAAATCCGGATTCAAAATCGAATGTTATTGCAAGCGTGAAAGAGGGGCAAGCGATTATTCCAATTTTTCATCATGGAGAGTGGATTAAAGTCGGTGACCCGAGTAATGGCAATGTTGGTTGGGTAACCCAAGCGGCGTTAGAAAAATCAGGTTATCCTCAAGTTTCTATGTCAATTTCAGGAACTCAAGATCCGCAGGCTGTAAAACAGATGATGGATAAGATACAAAAGCAGCAAGACGAATTTCGAGCATCAATTTCTCGGTTTATGCAGCAGAGTACAGAGAACATGACAACGTTAAATCAAAACTTGGGTGAGCTTTGGGCGTCGCCGGGAAATGCACAGCAGTCACAGCCAGAAAAATCAGATAAGAAATAAATCTTTAGCGGGACGACATTTTTGTCGTCCCTCGTTGTTAATTTTTTACGACACGATCAAATGAAGCAGAGGGTTTTACGGGCATGGTTTAATTACTTCACCGGCACAACAAGATATCGTCTTACGCCGTCACTTGCACCTCTTGTGATATGACCTTGACCGGTAGTATCTTCCGCTAAAATAACATCGCCTTCTTTGAAAACTCTTTTGGTGCCGTCGCCAGTTTCCATTTCAACTGAACCCTTAAGGATAATGACATATTGCGAACAGGGTGCATTATGCCAAGTAATTTCATGGGGTTCGTCTACTTCGCCAAAAGAAATATGTTTCGTATCAACGGGTGCAGTCAATTTACCAAACTCACTATCGTTCAGTTGTAACTCTATATCTTCAAAATAAGATTGTTGATCAGGCCCTGTAAATAATCGTGTAACTTTCATAGAGTATTTTTCCTGTGTGTACTGATATTCTATATAATATTATATGGGGAGAACAGCGTTCGCAAGATTTATTAGGCGGCAGCAGCAGTTGCACTGCGTAGTTGAGGTTTAATTTCATCATCCAGTATTTCTTCTGTGGTATTTTTTGCATGAAAATAAAACAGTGTTTTATGTGTGACGGCTCTATAAATCGAAAGGGGCAATAATATCCAGGTCAGGGCGGCTAATAGATCATAGATAACTTGTTTTGATCCCGTATGTTCTTTGAGGACAGAATCTTTCCCCTGCGCATCTTTTCGCGACAAATGTTCTTTTATTTTTTGTGAAAGCGCGGCATTAAATTCGTTGTTATTAGATTCGCGTTCAGAAAAATCTTGATGATAGTAATCTCTCGCTAAAACAGCCAAATCATCTTTCAGCGCATTTACTGCAATAATCCGAGCCGCATATTTTTTCGCAGAATCAAGATCTCTCTTACCATTTTGACATGCTAGTTTTTTCTGTTCTAAATCAATTGCATGATTATGTAATTTATGGATAGTCTCTGATACTTGTTTTTGTTGTTGCATTAATCTGTGATGTGTAGTCGCCAGCGCTGTATATTTTGCTTTATAGTTATCTGCGAGAACTTTTCTTGCATCAGTATCAGCAACAGGTATTGCAGCATAATCTCGTGAAAATTCTGTACGAATATGTTGGTAATGATCTGGCAACGTCATCCATTCATTAAGTTGTTTTGCTTCACCCGAAAGTACGGGATCTCCAGCAAACGTAGTTCTAGCGCCTGCTAGCCAGTACTCTGCTTCGACTAAATTATTTTCAAGAGCGTAAGCTTCGCATAATGCTAAGCAATAGAGTTGTGGTGTAAAAAACATGCCCGCATATAATTTTTTTTCTGGGTTTTTAATATCAGCCAAAAGTTGTTGAACCAATAAATTTTGAGTGCCGTGGTTTTTTAGCAAATAAGCCCAGATTTTATCTCTAGCAGATTGCGTGAGTTGATCTTTAGGTACAATCAGATCTTTAAGATGCTCGAGAAATTCAGTAATGAAAAGACTAAATAAATCATCATTATTTAAAAACGCGTTGATAAGTTTATCGGACAGTTCACTGACGTGATTAAAATTTAATAATTTTTTAATCTCTTCCAGCGTTTTGCACGTATGGCTCATGTAAGCCCAGATTTTATCTCTAGCAGATTGCGTGAGTTGATCTTTAGGTACAATCAAATCTTTAAGATTCTCGAGAAATTCAGTAATGAAAAGACTAAATAAATCATCATTATTTAAAAACGCGTTGATAAGTTTATCGGACAGTTCACTGACGTGATTAAAATTTAATAATTTTTTAATCTCTTCCAGCGTTTTGCACGTATGGCTCATGGCTGTGGCTAACTGCTCCGAGGCGAAATCGCTATTTTTCCACTCAAGCAGTTTTGCTTTGGCAAATGTATCGTCTTTTAGCGCAAGACGAGCTATCCACAAGGGTAGATCTCTTTGATGCTGTACGGAATACGTATCGCGTAAAAAATCTAATTGTGGCACTTTAATTTCTTTTGCGGTGTTACGTATGTCTTCAAATAATACTTGAGTTGCTTCGTTATTCTGCAACTTTTGCTCAGGACAGGTATTGGCAAGCATTTCAAATCGTTTGCGCAAAGCCGCGATGATTTCGCCCTGATTAATTTTTTGAATTTCAAGGTTGCTCCCTCGTTTTAATACACCCTCAAATTTTTCAGATAAATCAGCATTGCGGTAATGACGTGTGATTAAATTATATTTTTCAAGATGTGGACGTATTTTATCTCCATGTGCGCGGACCATTTGCATGATTGCAGCAGAAGGTGTTTTTTCGCGGTCAGCATTTACCGTGTGTTCAGCAATGCTATAAAAATAATATTCTAATAGGTAACCCGAATTATCCGGTAAATATTCTTGATTTTGCAGTTCTTTTTTGGCATCTTCAAATATAATTAACGTTTCTGTGTTGCGCATTATAAATAATACAGCTTGCCAAAGTAGCGTAGGTGCTAACGCTTCTTTCAGTAATAGTAATGTTTTTAAATCGACGTTTGTGCGTTTTAATAGTGCGGTTAATCTCGATAAAACGTCATCAGATGGGTTTTCTAATCTAAATCCAGGAAGCGCTGCTTTCAGTTCATTGAAAGCAGCTATTTTATTTTTAAACCATTCTGTTTCTATAACAGAAAGCCAGGCAAAAGAAGATTTAAATCGATGTTTAGGATTTGTTTTGAGATATTGCTTTGCTTTTTCAACTAATTCACGAAAAAGTGCGGGATAATCAAATTCACCTGTTGGGACTTTATTTTCAGCTGCTAGTTTTGTAACCTGTTTCAGTATTTTTAGATGTTTCACTAGGTTTAACTTTCCCACTAGATCAGAGAACCCCGTTATAGTGAGTTCTTCCTGAAGTATGCATGAAAAGCATAAAAAACTTCCCGCATCAGCTTCAATCTGAAGGTCGGCAATGGCTGCGGCAGAGGTGTATTGGTCAATGAGTTCAGGGGCGTAAAATAATATGCTGTTTATAACACCACATTTTTTTAAATATGCCTCGGTAGACGTAAAGCTCATGTCATACTCAATTTTGTCAGTGGGGGATTTTCTATTTTGACCGACTTTGTGGTGAAGAAATTTGAGGTTACTTAAAGCTTCCTCCTCACTCAGTAAGTAATTGCTGATTATATAGCTGTATTTTCCGCTCACTATTTTTAATAATTGAGCGATTTGTTCAGCCGTTCCACTTGTGAGTACTGATAGTATAAGCGCTTCCAGGGAGGAAAGATGACGCGTAACGAGAATTTTTGAGTCTGCGTCCTGATTTATTTTCTTAATAGCTTCATCAATGAGGGTTAGTTTTATATCGTTGTTATGTGTGCTTAGAAAAAGCAAATCAAAAAAGAATCCGGTATGTGCAAAGAGTTCACTAAAAAAGGGGACAGCCATCTGTCTCCCCGTAACTAGTCTAGGTGCTGCGGGATTTGGTTTATCACCTTTATCAATATGGGAGTATAAAGTTTTAAAGGCATCGTAGTGCTCTTGTAATTCAGCTGGGATGGGTTCTACGTTGTGAAGAAAATATAAGTGGGCAATGCCTGCTCTGACTTTTGGATCTTCAAATAATGCTAAATTATAGCTTTTACATTTTAGCATAGCTTCAAAAAGCGCACGCCCGTTTTTAAGACACTCAAATACAATAGGGTTATTATTTCTGACAAGATTTAAAAAACTGGCGCCTTTTTGGTTATCTTCGCCATAGGTTAACTTTAAAATTTCTTCTTGCGTATTTTCCGGCTCCTCTGCTGAATCTGAAGAAAGAATATACTCAACGTACTGGCTAACGTTTTGTGGATCACAGCGATCAAGTTCTAGATTGCAAAATATTTGAAGCGTAAGTTTTAGCGAAAACATTTTAAACATAAGCGTTCTTTCACGCTCATTGAAAAAGAGGTTAGAATCAATGTATGACCCTTCTTTTACTTTTGCAGGACCATTGCTTTGCCTAAAATCCAAAAGCATTAAGTCACATAACTTTTCTTTATCTGCGTTTTCCAGTGTTGCCCAAAATGCTTGAGGATTATCAGAGAATAAAATTTTCGCAATGAATATTTTCGTGAGTTCATTTTCGGTTAAATTAAGCGCGACAATGCCGATGCTTTGAAATTGTTCTTGATATGCACTCAGGTTCCCAATGCTTAGGCCCTTAAACTCCCAATTGATTTTATATAACAGCTCTTCATACGTCTGAAATTTTGTTCTTAATGCTTCAGGAGCGGTTTCCAGTATTTCTTGTTTTCTCTCAGGATATTTCTCAAGCAGAAAAAATAAATCGTTTAACGTGAGCGTGTCAGCGTGTGGGACTAACAGCATTAATGCCGCGGGATAGAAAGTCATGCCAAGTGTAAAAAGAGAATTTTTAGAAAAGTTTTCTAGAATTTCACTGAGATATTTAATGACAACCGGAAAATGACTTGCTTGTCGAAAGCAGGCTTTGCAAAAAGCGGATTCGACTTTGCCAGATATTTTTTTTCCCTGCAAAAAAATACCCACGAGGGCTTTAATTTTTATCACAGCGTCATCCGAGTGCTGGGCGTTGATTTGCGCGCATACTATTATTAATAATTCACATTGCTGACTTAAGGGTAGGATCGTTAACGTTTCGCCATTTAAAAGAATTTTTTGGGCAAGTTCATTATTTTGCGTCGCCATGTGTAAAACCGTTTCGGGTGAGATTTTTGCGTCGCGCATTTGTTGGGTGAGGTCAGTTTTGGCTTTATCTGTAATGATAAAAATATGTTCATCATCAATAAATGCCGCAGGATTATTGTGCAAGTCTTTGTCGTAGGCTTTGCGTTTTTCTGTGTTTTTAAGAACGTCATAGGCTTCTTTTACTTTTTGAAACTTTTCATCAGCGCCAGCGCGATCATCAGGGTTTTTGTCGGGGTGAACCTCGAGAGATTTTTCTCTGTAGCCTTTTGTGATGTCATTTTGAGTATAGGGCTCCTTGGCATCATTTAAACCAGTAGGATTAAGGCCTAAAATGCTGTAATGCGTTGCCACGGAGTGTCCTCGTTAATACTGTAATATCCGTCAGTATACCTGAGAAACCTTAAGGTTTTATTAAGACCTCACCCCCGCTGCGCGGACCCTCTCCTAGAACAGGAGAGGGAAAAAGCGTAAATAATAGGTTTTTCCGTTCCTGGGTTACACCTAGGTTACGGCTTCGGCCCCAAAAGATAGACAAAATCCTGGATTTCTTGGTGACCGTTGTTACGCAAATGCGGTTCAATTTCCTCTCGTTGCTTTTTTAGTAAGAGCGTAATGTTAAACCGCGAGCTGTATAGATCGTGTACTTCTTCAGGATCAACAGAGTAGGGTGCGACGTCAGTACTATGGGTCGACGTCGGCGACAGTAATAATATTTGGCTGTTGGTGGGGAGTAATGTTAATAAGTGATCTACGTATTTTTTGCGTAAATCTTTTGGAAGTGCAATTAATGCGGCGCGATCATAAACAGCAGATATAGGCGGAATCTGTTCCTGTGTTAATCTAAAAAAATCGCCGCAGTATAATTTTATTTTACTATTAAAATAGCACGTAAAATTATGTTTGCTTTCTTTTTTATAATCCAGTTTATTTCCTCTAAAAAAATTTTCGCAGGCTATGGGGCTTAATTCTATACCAATGACTTGATGTCCCTGTTGCGCAAGCCAAATCATATCCAGCGATTTGCCGCAGAGAGGAACAAGAACCGTTGTATTTTTTGCTAATTTAAGCGCTGGCCAATAGTGCTCTAGGAATGAATTGACGACACTTTTATGAAACGGAATGCGGTTTTGTTCCCACTGTTTAAGCCAGTTATTACCGCTCATGATGATTACCCCGTTTTATCAACACGGTTGATAGTAAAGCAATAATCGCCACAGCCATTAAATAATAAGCCGGTGCGGAATAATTATGTGTTTTTTCTATTAAGAAAATTGATACTAATGCAACTGTTCCACCAAATATGCCATTCGCAATATTCCAGCAAATCGCTATGCCAGAATAGCGTAAATTCACCGGAAAAATATTGGCGAGAGTAACGGGTATGATAGATTCTGAACACGCAGACGTTAAAGCCAGCAGTGTTTGTGCAATAAAAACAATGGCAAGAGACGGTGACAGTAAATAATGAAAATCTACATAGGCAAAACAGCTAATCAGAATTGCAGATATCAGCAAAAATGGTTTACGCCCAAAGCGGTCTGATAGTGCGCCATAAATGGGAATAGAAATTAGCATTAACGTGAGTGTTATGGAATTTATAAAAAGCGCTTGATCAAGACGAATATGTCCAAATTGAGAAAGATGTGTAGGCAAATAACTGAAGAGCATATAACTCGTCACCGCTGGTAATAGCGTTATACCCGCGCCGATAAAAATTTTACGGTAATGAGACGTAAAGAGAGTCACCAGCGGGTTGTTGAGTATTTCGTGATGTTTTTCAGCGTTTTTAAATTCAGGACTTTCAGGCATATAGCGACGAATATAAATTCCTACTACACCTAAAACGGCGCCAATAATAAAACAAAATCGCCAGGCAAATTCATGATAAACAGTTCCGTGTGTAAAATGCGTAACAATTGCACTGACCAGTGATCCCAATAACATTCCAAAATAAACGCCAAATAATGAAAAGCTTCCCCATAATCCTTTTTGGTTAGCGGGCGCTTGTTCGATAACATAAACAACACAACCTGAACCTTCTCCGCCGACGGCAAATCCCTGAATCATGCGACACAGCAATAATAAAATTCCCGAGACAATACCAATGGATTGATAGCCGGGAATAAAGCCAATAAATGTCGTAGCAACTGCCATTGCGATTATGCTTGTAGACAGCATTTTTTTACGGCCTAATTTATCACCGTAATATCCAAACCACAGTGCGCCTAAGGGACGCATTAAATATCCTACCGCAAAAACACCAAAGGCTTGTAACAACGACGAAAATTTATCATGCGAAGGAAAAAATTGTTGGCCAATATCTGAAGCAAAATACGCAAAGAGGGAGAATTCATACCATTCGAAAATATTGCCAATTAATCCCGTAAAAATTATTTTGAGGGATTTTAACATGCCTAGAGCTTCCTGATATAAATGCCAAACGTATGACCTTTAACTTCTCCAGAACCAATGCGCTTGAATTCAAATTTTTCATGAAATTTTTTGGAGACAGTATTTTGATGAGGATGTTCTGCAATTTGGCAAACCATATATTGATAATTTTTTTTACGTGCCTGTTCAAGTAAAGTTTTGAGCAGCGTAGAGCCAACGTGTTTTGTAAGCGGCAATTTAGCAATATGTCTAAGATAAAGAATTTTATTGGTCTGTAATATATCCGGAAAAATAAGGTTAAATTGATCATATAAATCAGCGGGTAATTTTTGGCTGTCATATCCTATGGTATAGCCAAGTATAGTATTATTGTCATCATGAGCAGCTAATACTATATAGTTTTGTTTGTCATTAAGATAAGTTTGAAGTTCCTCTTCTGTGAAGCCATTAATAAGAAAGCCTTTATCTTCCATGTTTTCAAGTTCAGCTGATTTTTTGTTAGCGACAAGATTTTTGTGAAGAACGGCTAATATTCCGGGAATATCGTTGAGTTCTGCGGGTTTTACCTTCATGGTTATTTACTCACCAACATCTTTATGCCTATTGCAAATAACACAAACGCAAATATTTTCTTTAATACATGGTTAGGTAAATATACTGCAATTTTTGCGCCAATTAATCCGCCGACTAAAAATCCTAGGGCCACTAATAGTGCAACTTTTATATCAACATAACCCTGATTGTAATACGTCCATGCAGCAAGTATGCCAATAGGGGGAACCATGATAGCGAGTGTTGTACCTTGTGCTAAATGTTGTGACATGCCAAAGAATAAAACTAACGCGGGGACAATAATAATTCCGCCGCCAATTCCCACAATGCCACTAAACGTACCGGCAGTAAGGCCGAGTAATATACACAGCAAGATGTTCATTGAAAAAACTCCTCGTTTAATGTTGGGCGTCGCAAGCGCCGCCCTTACTATCCACGTAGATAAATTTATGCGATTTTTATAATCTCATCCAAACTAATCAATCTTGCTTCTTTATCCGTGCGTCCTTGAAATTCAACTTGATTGTTTTTTAAATTTCTATCTCCCACAACAATTCTTTTGGGGATGCCAATTAATTCACTGTCAGCTAACATTGCGCCTAATCTTGCATCTCTGTCATCATATAAAACGTCTATATTAGCTTTAAGTAAGTTATTATAAATTTTTTCACACGTATCTTTCATAGCAGCATTTACGGGAATAAGTACTACATCAAACGGCGCCATGGCTTTAGGCCACACAATTCCTTTCTCATCATTACTTTGTTCGATAGCAGCAGCGACAATGCGAGAAACACCAATGCCGTAACAGCCCATTTGCATAGGAACTTTTTTGCCGGTTTCGTCAGTAATTTCTGCTTTGAGTAATTTGCTGTATAAATCCCCTAATTGAAAAATATGGCCGACTTCAATGCCACGCGCTAATTTAATTTTGCCTTTGCCATCTGGGCTGGGATCGCCTTCTTTAATATTATCTTTATTAATTAATTCTATATTAACCGCATAATCACTTTCATCCGAAAAAGCCAGAATATCTTCGCCGGATTGCGCAATCACTTGAAATTCATGTGAGTTACTACCACCAATATTACCCGTATCGGCTTTTACCGCTCTAAAATCCAAGCCTAGTCTTTTGAATATATTTTGATAAGCGGTAAACATAATATTATAAGTCTCTTCCATGGACTTTTTGTCTAAATGAAAAGAATACGCATCTTTCATTAAGAATTCTCTCGCGCGCATCACGCCAAATCGGGGGCGAATCTCATCGCGAAATTTACTTTGAATTTGATAAAAACAAACGGGAAGTTGTTTATAGCTTTGTAATTCTCGTCGGGCTATATCTGTAATCACTTCTTCGTGTGTGGGACCAAAACAAAAATCTCTCTCATGTCGGTCTTTTATTCTTAATAATTCAGGACCATATTTTTGCCAGCGTTTTGATTCTTCCCATAATTCTGCGGGCTGGATGGCCGGCATCAATAATTCTAACGCACCCGCTTTGTTCATTTCGTCCCGAATTACAGTTTGGACTTTTTGTAGTATTTTGAGTCCGAGAGGCATCCAGGTATACAAACCAGAGGCTAATTTGCGGATTAATCCTGCTCTTAACATCAACTGATGACTAATAATCTCAGCATCTGAGGGGATTTCTTTAGAAGTTGATAGAAAATACTGTGATACACGCATGGTTTTGATATCCCGGCAAATAGGGAAATGGTACCATGCCCGCATGACGACTCAAGTACATTTTTTGACAGTGGACCCCCAATTCGCAGGCCAACGGCTCGATAACTATTTGCATACGCGATACAAAGAGCTGCCCAAAAGCAGATTATATAGAATCATCCGCAAGGGTGAAGTACGCGTTAATAAGAAGAGAGTGGATCCAGATTATAGAATATGCGCCAATGATATTATTCGCATGCCGCCATTGAAAGATGCCGTGCGCGTAAAAAACCTTCCCTCAAAAGTCAGTCATGAAATGGGTGATTTATTAAATTCCAGAATTTTATATGAAGACAAGCAATTATTAATTTTAAATAAGCCCAGTGGTTTAGCCGTACATGGTGGCAGTGGAGTTCGTGCGGGAATTATAGAATTATTACGCATGATGCGTCCGCATGATAAATATTTAGAACTAGCCCATAGAATTGACCGAGAAACGTCGGGGTGTTTATTAATAGCGAAAAAACCCAGTATTTTAAAAATCTTTCATGAATTATTTCGTGATGCAAAAATCAAAAAAAGATATGTATTATTAGTCAAGGGCAAATGGCCTTTAAAAACCACTAAAATAGACGAGCCGTTGGAAGGCAAATTATCCCGGACGACTTTTAAGATATTACAAAAATATGCAAATACGACTTTATTAGAGGCTTTTCCAGAAACAGGCCGCATGCACCAGATCAGAATTCATGCACAACATGCAGGACATCCATTGGTGGGTGATGATAAATACGGCGATAAAGATTTTAATTATTTCATGAAAGCGTATGGCTGTGAGAGATTATTTTTACACGCGGCGAGTTTAAGTTTTAGTTTAGACGAAAAGAAATTTAATATCGAAGCGCCGTTGGAAGAAGATTTAGAGAAATGTTTGAAGCGGTTAAAGTAATTCCACACCCTCATTTATCAACATCGTCGTCAACGGAATCAACGGCAATCCCAATATCGCTGTCGGATCATCGGATTCTATTTTAGTAAATAACGCCATGCCTAATCCTTCGGCTTTTATACTTCCTGCGCAATGTAAGGGATTATCTCGGCGTATATATTCCCGAATAATTTTGTCTGATAATTCTCGAAAATGGACGCGCGTATAAATAATATTTGTCTGGATATTTTTCGTCTGGGTATTTAATAAACAGAGTGCTGTGTGGGAATCTATATATTTGCCGCTAATTAATTTGAGTTGTTGAGTGGCGTTTTCGACAGTCTCGGGTTTGTCTAATCTAGTATCGCCACAAAAGACAACTTGATCCGAGCCTATGATTAAAGCATCAGGATATTTTGAGCTGAAAACCTGAGCTTTTTTGATGGCTAATCTTAGTGCTAAGTCTTCTGGTTTTTCATTCGGAAGAGGGCTCTCATCGACATCAGGTGAAATCGCTTCAAAGGGTAATTCTAGTCTGGCTAAGAGACTTCGGCGGGATAATGAACTTGACGCTAAAATGATCGCTTTCATATTCCTATTCTATCCCGCTATAATAGAATGTCACGTTTATTAATACTCCGGAGAGAACATGGCCCGTATAACCGTAGAAGATTGCTTACAGTTCGTAGAGAACCGATTCGAATTAGTGCTCATAGGAGCAAAGCGTGCACGTCAGCTTGCTATGACAGCCGTTGAGCCACGTGTGCCGTGGGATCACGACAAACCCACTGTCGTTGCATTACGTGAAATCGCTGCTGGTTTCACTAAATTTGAAGATTTTAAAGAAGAAGCCTTGGAGAAAAAACACCAGCCGCGTCGGGAAGCTGATGATATTCAAGACTTTTAACCTTACCGGTCCTTCATTTCGAGAGCTCAAAGACGAGCTCTCTCAGTACTTAAATGCCGATCACATTGCTCTGATTGAAAAAGCCTTTCGCGTTGCAGAAAAAGCCCACAAAGGACAAAAGCGTCAAAGTGGCGAACCTTATATAACGCATCCTCTTGCCGCCGCCAGTATCTTGGCGCAACTTCGTATGGATCCTCAAACTATCATGGCAGCGTTATTGCATGATGTGCTTGAAGATACCGGCGTGGATAAAAAACAATTAGCACAAGAATTCGGCGATGATGTTGCAAACTTAGTGGATGGCGTCAGTAAATTAGCCCAAATAGAATTTGAAACACGTGTCGAAGCCCAAGCTGAAAATTTCCGTAAAATGATCTTAGCCATGGTCAAAGATATACGGGTTATTTTAGTTAAGCTGGCTGATCGATTACATAACATGCGAACGCTCGGATCGCTTGAACCCGTAAAACGCAGAAGAATAGCGCTAGAAACATTAGAAATTTATGCGCCTATTGCGAATAGATTGGGGATGCATGTTTTACGATTAGATCTCGAAGACTTGGGTTTTGCGGCGTTATATCCGAGAAGATACCGCGTATTAAAATCTGCCGTTAAAAAAGCCGGTGGAAATCGTAAGCAAATATTAACGTCGATTGAATCTGCTCTCAAAGATGCTATTGAAAAAAATAACTTACCTCCTGCAGCGGTAATAGGCCGCGAAAAGCATTTATATAGTATTTATAAGAAAATGCTGAGTAAGCATCTTTCTTTCAATGAAATTATGGATGTGTATGGATTTCGTATTGTGACGGATAGCATAGATTCTTGTTATAGAGTATTAGGCGCGGTGCATGGATTATATAAACCCGTACCCGAACGATTTAAAGATTATATTGCTATTCCAAAAGGTAACGGCTATCAATCTTTGCATACTATTTTGTTTGGACCGTTTGGTGTGCCCGTTGAAATTCAAATTCGAACAGTTGATATGGATAATATTGCAGAGCAGGGCATTGCGGCGCATTGGTTATACAAAGAAGATACGGGAAATACCTCAAACGCTGCGCAAGTGCGTGCACGTCAGTGGTTAAAAAGTCTTTTAGAAATGCAACAAAGCACAGGAAATTCGTTAGAGTTTATTGAGAATGTTAAGATAGATTTATTTCCTGATGAAGTTTATTTGTTTACGCCTAAGGGCCGTATTTTAGAATTACCTGCAGGCGCAACGCCTGTTGATTTTGCGTATGCGATTCACTCAGATGTCGGTAATAGTTGTATTGCCGCAAAAATAGATCGCCGCTTAGCGCCGCTCAGTACAAAATTATCCAATGGTCAAACTGTTGAGGTGATTACAGCGCCTGATGCAAGACCTAATCCATCCTGGTTGAATTTTGTTGTGACAGGTAAATCTCGTAGTAATATTCGTCATTTCTTAAAAAGCCAAAAAAGAGCAGAATCTATTGATTTTGGTAAGCAATTATTGGAAAGTTTATTGGCACCGCACCATTTGACATTGGATACACTGCCGAGCGAAGTAACATCGGCATTATTAAAATTTTATCAGACAAAAACAACAGATGATTTTTTCGAGGCGATCGGCATTGGAAATGTTTTGCCGTTAGCTGCAGTGCGTTATATCACGCAATTTTTAAAGAAAACAGAATTCGAAACCAGTGCGACGGTTGCCATTCGTGGAACGGAAGGCGTTGCGGTAATGTTTGCGCCGTGTTGTCGTCCCATTCCCGGCGATCCGATATTAGGAATTATTCAGCCTAATCATGGACTAATGATTCATGTCGATGATTGTCGTAAAATTTCAAAAGAACGATATCTTGCAGATAAATGCATTACGGTTCAGTGGCATTCTGATATTCAAGGACAATTTCTTGTTGATATCGTTGTGGATACGTTAAATCAGCGGGGATTATTGGCGCGATTAACAACGACAATTTCTTCCATGGAAGTTGATATTAATAATGTCCACTTAAGTGAGACGGATGATGGTGAATATGCTCGTATTAAAATGACATTATCTGTGCGTAACCGAGTGCATTTAGCGCAAATTTTTCGACGACTTCGTAGCATGCCTGCCATCACTCACATTGCCAGGAAAAAAACCTGAGGGGAGATATGAAAACAGCTATTTTTACGGATCAAATTCCCGCGCCCATTGGGACGTATTCACAAGCCATAAAAATTAATAATACTGTATATCTTTCAGGACAAATTCCAAAGACATCCGGTGATTTTAAAGACGAAGTGCGTCAAGTGTTTTCACATTTATCAGCTGTTGCACATGCAGCCGGAGGAAGTTTAAATCATATTGTAAAGCTGACGATATTTTTAATTGATTTTAATTTATTTGCAGATGTAAATACTGTGATGAGTGAATTATTTTCTGAGCCTTATCCTGCGCGCAGTACGGTTCAAGTATCACGATTACCTAAAGATTCTCGCGTTGAAATTGAAGCTATTATGATTTTAGGAGAGTAACAAGCATGTCAATATATGGACGTATTGTTGAGCTTAGACAAAGATTGATTACTGCCCCCATATTCCACTTCGTTAAAAAAAGCATGCCAAAAATGTCAGATACTGAACTCGAAGCAATACGAGCGGGAACGGTAAATTGGGATGCAGAATTATTTAATGGCAAGCCCAATTGGAAAAAATTATTTGCGTATTCAGCACCTAAATTATCTTCTGAAGAAAAAGCGTTTATAAACGGCCCCGTTGAAGAATTGTGCAACAAAATTAACGATTGGCAAATTACTCACGTTGATGCGGATATTCCCAAGGCTCTATGGAAATTCATTAAAGATAAGGGTTTTTGGGGATTGATTATCCCTAAAAAATTTGGCGGTAAAGCGTTCTCTGCTTATGCGCATTCTGAAATTTTAGCGAAAATTTATAGTGTGAGTGCAACGGTGGGATCGACCGTCAATGTTCCAAATTCATTGGGACCTGCTGAATTGATTTTAAAATACGGGACGGATGAACAACGAGAATATTATTTGCCTCTCTTGGCGAAAGGCAAAGAAATTCCGTGTTTTGCATTGACTGCACCTGATGCGGGATCTGATGCGAGCAGTATTACGGATACGGGAATTGTCTGTCATGGAGAGTTTGACGGCAAGAAAATCATTGGTATTAAATTAAATTGGGATAAGCGTTATATTACTTTGGCGCCAATCGCAACTGTATTAGGCTTGGCGTTTAAATTATTCGATCCGGATAAATTAATCGGTAGCAAAGCAGAATATGGAATTACTTGTGCACTCATTCCGACTGATATCAAAGGCATTACTATTGGCCGTCGTCATTTTCCACTTAACGCTACTTTTCAGAATGGCCCTACACAAGGCAAAAATGTTTTTATTCCATTGGATTGGATTATTGGCGGCGTAAAAATGGCCGGGCATGGATGGCGAATGTTAGTGGAGTGTTTATCCGTTGGCCGTGGAATTTCATTGCCAGCGAGTGCGCTGGGTGGAAGTCGCATGGCAGTATTTTCAACGGGAGCTTATGCGCGCATTCGAAAACAATTTCATTTGCCGATTGGAAAGTTTGAAGGCGTAAGTGCAGTCCTTGCACGAATGGCGGGAAATCTTTATGTCATGGATGCAGCTTGTCGTTTGACACTGGCAATTATTGATAAGGGTGAATCTCCGTCAGTTTTAACGGCTATTATAAAATATCATTCTACAGAATTAGCCCGCAAAATAGCGTGTGATGCCATGGATATTCACGGCGGAAAGGGCATTTGTTTAGGCCCTCGAAATTATTTGGGTCGTCTTTTTGAATCTATTCCCATTGCGATTACTGTCGAAGGCGCAAATATTTTAACGCGATCCATGATTATTTTTGGTCAAGGCTCAATACGCTGCCATCGTTATATTTTTGAAGAAATGCTTGCTGCGCAAAAAAATGATCTTAAGCGCTTTGATAAAGCCTTGTTTAATCATATAGGATTATATTTTAGTAATGTAGGTCGAAGTTTCTTTTTAGGATTAACAGGCGCACGATTATCATCGGTCCCAAGTGTATCTCCCTCTACACGAAAATATTATCAATATTTAAATAGGTTTAGCGCGGCGTTCGCTTTAATTTCAGATACGTGTTTAATTACATTGGGAGGGAAGCTCAAACGCAAAGAATATATTTCTGCGCGCTTAGGGGATATTTTAAGTTATTTATATATGATATCGGCGACACTAAAACGCTTCGAAGATGAAGCCAAACAGCTTGCTGATTTTCCTCTTGTGCAATGGGTATGCGAAACGTATTTTTATAATATTCAATCTGGTTTGGATGAAATTTTACAGAATTTACCCAGCAGAATTATTGCGTTTAAATTGCGCGTTTTAATTTTCCCCCTAGGAAGGCATTTTAAGAAACCAAAAGACAGTCTTTCCCAAGTGCTTTCAGATGTTTTATTATCACCTTCTGCCACTCGCAATAGACTGACGGCGGGGATGTTCAAAGGCAACTTAATGGAAACGCTCCAAGAAGCATTAGAAAAAGTGGATACTGCAGATGGAGAAGCACTACGCAGGGAAGTAATTGCCGTAGATGATTTTGACCCCAAAGAGTTAATGCACTAAAGAACTGATGAGAGGAATGATTATTGTGAATGGGTTTAAAAAAAGCTTACTGTTAAGTTTATTATTTTGGTCTGTACAAACTTTTTCTCTGACATTTCAGTTACCCACAAATGGCGATAATATCGTTGGAAAAGTGAAGTGGACACAATCTTTACCCGGTGATGATTTTATTAAAGTCGGTCGTCGTTATGATATTGGTTATTATGAATTAGTTGAAGCCAATCCGAATATAGATCCTAATCTTCCTAATCCTGGAACTGTTTTGGTTATTCCCTCCCGGTTTGTTATTCCCAATGTCCCGCATAAGGGAATTGTTGTCAGCCTTGCAGAATTACGCATTTATTATTTTCCTGCAGGCACCAATGAAGTCATTACCTATCCCGTTGGTATTGGTCGCGAAGGATGGAATACCCCAATCGGTGTGACCAGTGTTCTGAAAAAAGTAAAAAATCCTACCTGGGTAGTTCCGGCGGATATTATGAAATGGCGTTTAGAAAAAGAAAATGGCGGAGTTCAGCTTCCCAAGAGTGTTCCACCAGGACCCAATAATCCATTAGGAGGTTATGCTTTTTATTTAGGTTTTCCAGGATATCGCATTCATGGAACCAATGATCCTACAGGCGTTGGTCGTCGTAGTAGTTCTGGTTGTATACGAATGTGGCCAGAAGACGTCGAAGAATTGTTTTCAAGTGCGCCCGTTGGATCTACGGTACGCGTTATAAATGATCCATTCAAAGCAGGTTGGTTAGATAATCAAGTCTATTTAGAAAGCCATACGCCGCTGGAAGAGCAGCAAAATATGTACCAAACGGATTCAGCGCCCATGCGTTATGATGTTCAAGCCATTACGGCAAATCGTTCTGCAGAAATTAATTGGGACATGGCGAAGAGTGTAGCCAATCAACAAAACGGTGTTCCTCAAGTTATTGGATTTTCAAAATAGCAAAATAGGCAGAAGATGATTTTATTCCGTTATTTTACGCGAGAAATTCTCGGGACATTTATTGTCATCAGCTTTATTTTGTTTTTTATTTTTGTGGGAAATCAATTCGCGCGTTATTTAACCCTAACGGCTGCAGGTAAAATATTGGGTATGCAATTATTGCATTTGATTCTTTTAGAAGTCCCTCAGTTATTAAGCATTATTTTTCCGCTCGCGCTTTATTTGAGCATTATTCTTTCCTACGGCCGGCTTTATGTAGACAGCGAAATGGTGGTATTAAGTTCGTGTGGATTAAGCCCCAAAAAAATATTAAAAATGACTTTTATCATAGCAACGTTTGTAGCGATACCTGTTATGTTATTTACCCTTTGGATTAATCCGATTGTTGCGAATACGCGTGATAAATTATTAGCTGAAATTGGTGCGACGTCTATTTTGCAAACACTTCAGCCGGGACGGTTTCAACAAACCAATGATGGTACGCGTATTTTTTATATTGAAAAAATGACGGACAATAAACAACAATTACAGAATTTATTTGTGGCAGAAAAGGGCAAAGAGGGAAGCTGGAATGTTATGTCTGCTTCAGGCGGGCATCATCAAGTAGATGCTACAACACATGATCGTTTTATTGTCGCAGACGATGGTTTTCGGTATCAGGGTATACCCGGTACGAAAAATTTTACGATTATCCACTTTGATCATTATGGCGTGCGCATTAATTTGCCTATATTAGACAGAGGCGATGAGATTGATAGTGTGCCGACCTATAAATTATTTTTTCCACCACCGGCTGAGCATTTTAATTATGCAGCTGAATTACAGTGGCGTTTATCCATGCCGTTATGTATTTACATATTAACGTTAATTGCTTTCTCTCTCAGTTATGTGAGTCCTCGCCAGGGTCGATTTGGCAAATTATTTCCTGCTGTCTTGCTCTATATTATTTATGCGAATTTTATGATTGTGGGTCAAGATTGGATCTCTGAAGGTGAGTTAACACCGAAATTAGGATTGTGGGTGATGCATTTATTTATGTTGGTGGTAGGATATTGTCTCTTTACATATTACTCGCGTCTAAAATGGACGAGACGATCATGATCATTGGGCGTTATGTAGGCACGACATTAATTAAAGCCATATTACTCGTATTGTTGATATTTACAGGCCTTGAGATTTTTATTTTATTAGCGACTCAAGTGAATTCTTTAGGCAAGGGGTCATATAATATTTGGCAGGCTTTTTTATATGTTTTATTGGTCTTGCCACAAGAAACGTATTATTTATTTCCCATGGCAGGTTTATTAGGCATGTTGTTTGGTTTAGGAATATTAGCGAACAGCAGCGAATTAATTATCATGCGTGCTTCAGGTATTTCTCCGGTAAAGATTATGGCTTATGCCATGTTAGCGGGAATACTTTTAATTTCATGTGTCACTTTTGTGGGAGAATATATTGGTCCTCCTGCAAAACATTTAGGTGAAAAACGGAAGTTAATTGCAACCTCAAGTGGACAAGCCTTAAAAACTGGCGAGGGCTTGTGGTTACGCCAAGGACATAATTTTTATAATATTCAACAAATAGATTCTTCGCATAGAATAGAAAACGTCAGTCGATATGTGTTTGATAACGCGCAGCATTTAATCAGTGTCAGTTTTGCGCCCATGGGATATTACAGTAATAACGCCTGGCAGATGGAAAATATTCAACAGAGCGATATTTTTGCTAATAAGGTTGATACTGAAATTATTGCTACACAACCCTGGGATATGGCAATTGATCCTCGCCTATTGAAAATTTCTTTAAGTACACCTGATGAAATGTCTTTGTTTCAATTATCGGATTATATTAATTATCAAAAACAGACTAATTTAGTTCCTGTTATTTATCAGCTTTCGTTTTGGAAGCGTATTCTACAACCACTGGCTAGTTTAGTGATGATGTTCTTGGCGATACCCTTTGTATTTGGACCACTTCGTAGTGTAACGACTAGTCTAAGACTAGTATTGGGAATAGTAGTGGGGTTTATTTTTTACTTAACTAACCAGCTTTTTCCGCCGTTGAGTCAAGTCTTGAATTTCCCGCCGTATTTAGCGGCGATTATCCCCATCTTAATTTTTGCAGGGTTTGGCGTGATTTTACTAAGACGTGTGAGATAGCGTTCCTATTGTTATATGAAACTCAACTCTAATCCCCCTAAAATTTAGTTTATCGGGTAATTTATATTTTCTTCTGAGTTCAAGTAAAGAGTGCGACTCGACACGCAGTGCATAATAAACTTTTGAATTTATTTCCATGGTGATCAAATTTTTAATTTTAAACTTATGCTGTTTGCCAAGCTCAATGGGATTAATTAATTTATTTTCTTCGGGATATATAACACTAATATGGGCACCAATTAAATACTTATTAAAATAATCTGGTTTTACTATAAGATTATTTTTATTTTCTAATAAGGGAAATAATTGGTGAATATAGTCATCAACAATATCAAGATAAACGAGATGTTGATTTGTAATTGCTAAGGTTCCGATGGTGGGTAACTTAGCGGCTAATTTAATTAGCGCTGGGTTATCTAGTTTAGCCATCTAATTTTTTATATCTCACTCTGTGTGGTTGTGTTGCGGCATCACCGAGTCGTCTTAATCTATCTGCTTCGTAATCTTGGAAATTACCTTCGAACCACGTCACAGTACTGTCGCCTTCAAATGCTAATATATGCGTAGCTATACGATCTAAAAACCACCTGTCGTGTGAAATAACTACAGCACAACCCGGAAAAGATAATAAAGCTTCTTCGAGTGCCCTTAAAGTTTCGACATCTAAATCATTAGTCGGCTCATCGAGTAATAATAAATTCCCGCCAGATTTTAATAATTTTGCAAGATGAACGCGGTTACGTTCACCACCGGATAATTGTCCCACGACTTTTTGTTGATCAGCGCCTTTAAAATTAAATTTGCCGACATAACTACGAGAAGGTGTTTGATACGTTCCTACGGTAATAATATCTTGGCCGTCAGAGATTTCATCCCAGACTGTTTTGTTATCATTCAGATGACTGCGCGATTGATCGACATAGGATAATTTTACCGTGTCGCCCATTCTGATTTCACCACCGTCATTTTTTTCAACGCCTGTTAATATTCTGAAGAGAGTAGTTTTACCCGCACCGTTGGGTCCAATAATTCCCACAATGCCACCTTTGGGTAATTCAAAATTTAAATTATTAAACAAAAGCTTTTCGCCAAAGGATTTAGATAAATTCTTAGCTTCAATAACCAGATCACCCAGTCGAGGTCCAGCAGGGATATAAATTTCCTGTGTTTCACAGCGTTTCTGGAAATCTTGTGCTTGTAATTCTTCAAATTGCGCCAAGCGTGCTTTGCTTTTTGCATGTCGGCCTTTAGGATTAGATCTGACCCATTCTAATTCTTTTTGGATAGATTTCTGTCTGGCCATTTCTTGTTTTTCTTCTGTCGCTAAACGTTTTTCTTTTTGATCTAACCAAGAAGAATAATTACCTTTCCAGGGAATACCTTGTCCTCTGTCTAATTCTAAAATCCAACCGGCGACGTTGTCTAAGAAATATCTATCATGGGTTACGGCAACAACAGTGCCTTTGAAATCATGTAAAAATCGTTCTAACCAGGCTACGCTTTCGGCATCTAAATGGTTAGTCGGCTCGTCTAATAATAATAAATCATAATTGGATAATAATAATTGACACAAGGCGACGCGACGTTTTTCACCACCCGATAATGTCGTGACATCAGCGTCCCACGGTGGTAAGCGTAAAGCATCTGCAGCGACTTCTAATTTGCGATCTAATTCCCATGCACCAGAGTCATCAATTTTATTTTGTAATTCACTTTGTTCTTCGAGTAGTTTATTCATCTCATCATCAGAGATCTCTTCTGCAAATTTCATGCTAATTTCATTGAAGCGATCTAATAATTGTTTTGTTTCAGCAACGGCAAGTTCAACATTGCCTCGGACAGTTTTAGTCGGATCCAGATGAGGTTCTTGCGATAGATATCCAATACGAATTCCCGGTTGAGGTCGTGCTTCACCGACGATGTCTTTGTCCACTCCTGCCATGATGCGTAATAACGTTGATTTTCCCGAGCCATTTAAACCCAATACCCCAATTTTTGCGCCGGGAAAAAAAGACAGATAAATGTCTTTTAAGATAAATTTATTAACCGGAACAACTTTGCCAACGCCATTCATGGTGAAAATATACTGACTCATCGAGGAGGTCTCCTTTATAATAGAGGGAGATTATAGGATGGTTTGTTAGAAATTGGCAGGATTTTAACTATGCAGCGTGATGCGTTAGTACGTTTTATTATTGAGAATCAACCCGTTCGTGGTGAAATCGTTTATTTGGACGAGAGTTATCGTGAAGTCATGAATCGGCATCCCTATCCATCCTCTATACAGCGATTGTTGGGAGAGTTGTTAGCGGGCGCGAGTTTGCTGAGTGCGACTTTAAAATACGAAGGCTCGCTGATTATTCAAGTGCAGGGAAATGGACCTATTTCACTTCTATTAGCTCAATCTGATTCTGAACGACATATTCGGGGCTTAGCAAAATGGGAGGGGGACATTCCCGCAGATTTTAATCAAGCAGTCGGCGAAGGCAAATTGGCAATAACGATTGACCCGGGTATGGGTGTCGAGAGATATCAGGGAATAGTTGAGCTTCGTGGAAATAATTTGTCGAGAATTATCGAAAATTATTTTTATCAATCTGAACAGTTACCTACTTTTTTATATTTATGTGCAAATGACAGCCGGGCGGTAGGATTTTTATTGCAATCATTACCCCAAGAAAAAAATGAAAATATTCAGGATTGGTTGCATTTTGAACATCTTGCAAGAACGTTAACAGAAAAAGAATTATTTGAACTTCCTGCTGAAAAGATTTTATATAGGCTATTTAATCAAGAAACGGTAAAGATTTTTGAAGCTCAGCCAGTGAGTTTTTATTGCCGTTGTTCGCGTGATGCCATGGCGAGAGCTATTTTTACCATGGGTAAAGAAGAGGCACGAAAATTAGCAGAAGAGCACCAAGTAGTTTCTGTAACCTGTGAATTTTGTAACAAAAAACAAGATTTCGACCGTATTGATGTTGAACGTATATTTTTTATCTAGGAAAAAATGATGAGTATGGAAATAGATTTGGCTAAATTTGATCCCGAAATATATAACGCCATAAAAGCAGAAGCGCTGCGTCAAGAACAACATATAGAATTAATCGCCTCTGAAAATTATGCCAGTCCTGCAGTACTTCAAGCACAAGGTTCTGTGCTAACCAATAAATATGCCGAGGGCTATCCGGGGAAAAGATATTATGGCGGATGTGAATTTGTTGATATTGCTGAAAGTCTAGCACTAGAACGCGTTAAAAAATTATTTAAGTGTCATTATGCTAACGTTCAGCCTCATTCGGGTGCACAAGCTAACGCGGCTGTTTTTATGGCTTTATTATCACCCGGCGATACTTTATTAGGTATGAGCTTAGCGCACGGCGGGCATTTAACACATGGTGCATCGGTAAACTTTTCGGGAAAAATTTATCATGCGGTTCAATATGGTATCGATCCCCATTCGGGACAAATTGATTACAACAGTGTTGAAGATCTCGCTAAAAAAAATAAGCCAAAATTAATAATAGCTGGCTTTTCAGCGTATTCTAGAATTATAGATTGGAAAATTTTTAGAGAAATCGCTGATAAAATTGGGGCTTATTTAGTTGTCGATATGGCGCATATTGCCGGATTGGTTGCTGCGGATCTTTATCCCTCTCCACTACCTTATGCGGATGTCGTGACTTCAACAACACATAAAACATTACGAGGACCACGGGGTGGATTAATTTTAGCCCGAGAAAATCCTGAAATAGAAAAAAAATTAAATTCAGCTGTTTTTCCAGGCATGCAGGGTGGTCCATTAATGCATGTGATTGCAGCAAAAGCGGTTGCTTTTTTAGAGGCCCTAAAGCCAGAATTTAAAATTTACCAAAAACAAGTTATTGCTAATGCGAGATTTTTGGCAGCAAGTCTTCAAAAACAACATTTTAATATAGTCTCTGGTGGCACGGATGATCATATGTTCTTGGTCGATCTGACAGACAAAAATATTACGGGTAAAGATGCAGATGAAGCGTTAGGAAAAGCCAATATTACCGTCAATAAAAACACGGTTCCTAATGATTCTCGCTCACCGTTTGTGACGAGTGGTCTAAGATTGGGCACGCCGGCGTCTACAACGCGAGGCTTTAAAGAGCCTGAAATGGCTAAAATTTCCACCTGGATAGTGGAAGTGTTGGCAGATCTGCACAATCCTGAGACAATAGCCGGAGTTAGGAAAGATGTTGTAAACCTATGTGAACAGTTTCCGGTATATAAATAGCCTATGCATTGTCCCTTCTGCCAACATGATGATACACGCGTGATTGATTCACGATTGAGTCTTGAAAATAATCAGATTCGGCGTCGTCGTGAGTGTCCTCAGTGTAACGAACGATTTAATACGTTAGAAACAGCAGAATTAACCTTGCCTTTAATTATTAAACGAGATGGGCGGCGCGTGGATTTTGATGAGCATAAGTTACGCGCGGGCATGTTAAGGGCATTACAAAAACGACCGGTTTCACTTGAAAAAATAGATGGCGTAGTTCATAAGATTATTCAAAAATTACGCGCAAATGGTGAACGTGAAATTAATTCTCATACCTTAGGTGAATGGGTGATGGATGAGTTAGGAGCGCTGGATCCTGTTGCCTATGTACGTTTTGCCTCTGTTTACCGCAGTTTTGAAGATGTTGATGCATTTAAGGCTGAAATTCAGCGTTTAAAAAAATTAGCAAAAGAAGGATGCTAAGAATGACCAAGCCGTTTTCTGTTAATCCACGCGATCGCCGATGGGCACGACGTTTTTGTATGCAAGCACTTTATCAATGGGAAATTACACACGCTGAGATCAGTACAATTGAAGCCCAGTTTTTACAAGATGAAAATATTGAAAGAGTTGATTTAGCGTATTTTAAAGAAATCTTATCGGGTGTCATTGAACAGCTAGAGCTTATTCACTCTCATATTAAACGCTATGTTGATAGACCTGTTTCAGAAATAGATCCCATTGAGTTGAGTATCCTGAGAATAGCGGTTTATGAATTGCTGTACCGACCTGATGTTCCCTATAAAGTGATTGTTAATGAAGCATTGGAATTGGGTAAAGCGTTTGGTGCAACTGATGGTTACAAGTTTATTAATGGCATTTTGGATAAAATTGCGCGGGAAGTTAGGCGTGATGAAACTGCGAAAAAATGAATGAATTTGATGTTATTAAAAAGTATTTTCGACATCAGCCGCTAAATAGACCAGATGTTGTTTTAGGTAGTGGTGATGATTGTGCTCTGCTAAAAATTCCTGATAATCAGTTACTTGCTGTATCTATTGATACTTTAATATCGGGCGTACATTTTCCTGATGATTTAAATCCCTATGAAATTGGCTATAAAGCACTTGCAGTAAATTTAAGTGATTTAGCCGCAATGGGTGCAGAGCCTGCGTGGTTTACGTGTAGCTTAACATTGCCTGAAATAAATGAAGATTGGCTTAGCGAATTTTCACACGGTTTATTTGATTGCTCGAAAAAATATAATATCCAGTTGGTAGGTGGGGATTTAACACGCGGCAAAATATTAAGTATGACTGTTTCTATAAATGGCTTTGTGCCAGAAAATCAAGCCTTAAAACAAAGCGGTGCAAAAATTGGCGATGCAATTTATGTTTCGGGAAAATTAGGCGAAGCACACGCAAAAAAATATTATTCTCGCCCTGAGCCAAAAATTAATTTGGGTTTAGCCTTACGCGGCAAAGCACACAGTGCCATCGATATTTCTGATGGATTAGTTGGGGATCTTGGCCATATATTAAAATCCAGCAATGTTGGAGCAAGTCTTTATTTAGATCAAATTCCATTAGTATCAGAAGAGGGACTAACCGCAGGTGATGATTATGAATTATGTTTCACCGGACCTGAAGGTTTAACTATAAGAGATCATGAGATTTATTGTATTGGCAAAATTGAAGCGGCGCAGGGCTTAAGAATTTTTCAAAAAGATGGAACTTTATATCACATTAAAAAATCAGGCTATCAGCATTTCTAATAAAAAAGCTAAAATTCTAGTGTGAACAACCTTTTTTTAATAATTTTTTAAGTTGTTTAAGATACGCTTTTTCATCAGGCTGTTTTTGTTTCTCCAGTGTTTCCCATAGATGTGATGCCAAAATATCCATAATGTGATGTTCTGCGTGGTGCGCATCTCCCATGGTATGTACAATATCTCTATAGATAGCAGTGATTCCCTTCGGTCGATTCGTGGATACTTGCTCAAGTAGTGCAGTATGCAAACTCAAGTGAAGAAAGGGATTCTCTTCGTTATTTTCTATCGAGAAGTTATAATCCCTATATTTTTCAGGACTTGAAAGCATGGTGTGATATTCAGGATGTTCTTGTATAAGGCTAAGCAATTGTTTTTCTAAGGGCTCAAGTTTTTCATTGAGTTGATGTTTGCGCCAGACTTTAAAGTAAGTTTCTCGAGCTTCATTAATGTGCATAATTAACCTTGTTTATGTCTCTATCAGGAGTTTTTGAATGTCAGATTCTACCATACTTAATATACGCCCCGAATACGATGAGGTACTACAAAAAATAGCTGATTATGTGTTGAGTGAGCAGAACTTCAGTCCTTTGGCGTATGAAACAGCATATTATGCTTTGTTAGATAGCCTTGCCTGCGCAAGTCTTGCATTTCAATATCCTGCTTGCACAAAATTACTAGGTCCCGTGGTGCCGGGAATTTTGGTCGATCCAATCAAAACAGCTTTTGATTGGGGGACTCTAATACGCTGGTTAGACTTCAACGATACCTGGCTCGCCGCCGAGTGGGGGCATCCGTCTGATAATTTGGGTGCTATTTTGAGCGTCAGTGATTATTTATCTCGTCACAAAAATCAAAAAATAATTATCAAAGATATTCTTAATTTAATGATCAAAGCGTATGAAATACAGGGAGTTATCGCGCTTGAAAATAGCTTTAATAAAGTTGGATTAGATCATGTGATTTTGGTTAAATTAGCAAGCACGGCTGTTACTATTAAATTATTAGGTGGAACGCGAGAGCAAATGCTTGCAGGTCTTTCGCAAGTATTTGTCGATGGACAAAGTTTGCGTACCTATCGACATGCACCGAATGTCGGATCGCGAAAATCGTGGGCGGCAGGAGATGCAACAAGTCGTGCAGTGCGCTTAGCATTTATGACTATGCAAGGTGAGAAGGGATATCCTAGTTGCTTAACTGCTGAAAAATGGGGTTTTTATGATGTTTTATTTAAAAATAAGACTTTTAAAATATCTCAGCCATATGAATCTTATGTCATGGAAAATATTTTATTTAAAATATCTTATCCCGCTGAATTTCATTCTCAAACGGCTTTAGAAGCAGCAATTATTTTACATCCCGCTGTTAAAAATAAATTAGATAGCATTAATAAGATAGTGATTACTACGCATGAGTCAGCGATTCGCATTATTTCTAAAACAGGCAAACTTTATAATCCTGCTGATAGAGATCACTGTTTACAATATATTATTGCGATTGGTTTATTATTCGGTGATCTTAATGCGAAACATTATGAAGATGATGTTGCACAAGAACCACGTATTGATATGCTCCGCGATAAAATGATTATTGAGGAAGATAAAAAGTTTAGTCAGGATTATCTTGATCCCGAAAAACGTTCTATCGCAAACAGTATCCAAATATATTTCAATGACGGGAGTACATCAGAAAAAATAAGAGTCGAGTATCCTATTGGCCACAAAAGACGGCGAAAAGAGGGTGTTCCTGTATTAGTTCAAAAATTTAAGCGCGCAGAGTTGAGTGGAAAAATTCAGGATTTATGTCTAAACCGGAAAAAATTTGAACAAACTTTGGTGTCTGAATGGATGGATCTATTGTACAATCAGTTTGAGAGTACGTTAGGCAATCGCTGTTAAGTAATTAATAGAGGAAAGTCCGGGCTCCTTGGGTCAGTGTGCCAGGTAACGCCTGGGAAAGTTCTACTTTACGGCCAGTGCCACAGAAAATAGACCGCCTTGTGAAAGCAAGGTAAGGGTGAAAAGGTGCGGTAAGAGCGCACCGCGTAGTTGGCAACAACTGCGGCAAGGTAAACCCCACACGGAGCAAGACCAAATAGGAATCCGTTTTGTGTGATCCACGCAGGATTCGGGTAGGTTGCTAGAAGATTACGGTGACGTAATTTCCAGAGAAATGATTGTCCTCGACAGAACCCGGCTTATCGATGTGCTCTCACTCAATTCTATATTTTACCGTTTCATTTTTATGGTTGAATGTCTATAGGGTCACCCTTAAATAGTTTTATTTTTATGAAGTCATTGACAAGTTTTATGTGGTGCGTAGAATTCGCAACCTCGTTTGAATAGTTCTTTAAAAAGATATGAAGCAATAGATGTGGGCACTTGTGTGAAGTGAAGTAAAATTAGACACACAAGTGACTGTCAATTTGGTAATTACGATTAAATTAAAGTGATTAGCGATAGTAAGTCTAGCTTGTGGGTCAAAAAGATACGTTATGAAGAGTTTGATCCTGGCTCAGATTGAACGCTGGCGGCATGCCTAACACATGCAAGTCGAACGGCAGCACGGTGTGTAGCAATACATATGGGTGGCGAGTGGCGGACGGGTGAGTAGAAAGTAGGGATCTGCCTTGTAGATTGGGATAACTTGGGGAAACTCGAGCTAATACCGGATAAGCACTAAGGTGGAAAGCATGGGACCGAAAGGCCATGCGCTATAAGATGAACCTACGTCGGATTAGCTAGTTGGTTGGGTAAAGGCTGACCAAGGCGAAGATCCGTAGCTGGTCTGAGAGGATGATCAGCCACACTGGGACTGAGACACGGCCCAGACTCCTACGGGAGGCAGCAGTGGGGAATATTGGACAATGGGGGCAACCCTGATCCAGCGATGCCGCGTGTGCGAAGAAGGCCTGCGGGTTGTAAAGCACTTTAGTTGGGGAAGAAAGTTCAGTAGTCGAATAGGCTATTGATTTGACGTTACCCAAAGAATAAGCACCGGCTAACTCTGTGCCAGCAGCCGCGGTAATACAGAGGGTGCGAGCGTTAATCGGAATTACTGGGCGTAAAGGGCGCGTAGGCGGTTATATAAGTTAGGTGTGAAATCCCCGGGCTTAACCTGGGAATGGCATTTAATACTGTATGACTAGAGTAGAGTAGAGGGAAGTGGAATTTCCGGTGTAGCGGTGAAATGCGTAGATATCGGAAAGAACACCAGTGGCGAAGGCGGCTTCCTGGACTCATACTGACGTTGAGGCGCGAAAGCGTGGGTAGCAAACAGGATTAGATACCCTGGTAGTCCATGCTGTAAACGATGAAGACTAGATGTTGGAGGGTTAAACTCTTCAGTATCGCAGCTAACGCAATAAGTCTTCCGCCTGGGGAGTACGGCCGCAAGGCTAAAACTCAAAGGAATTGACGGGGGCCCGCACAAGCGGTGGAGCATGTGGTTTAATTCGATGCAACGCGAAGAACCTTACCTACTCTTGACATCCTATGAAGCTCAGAGAGATTTGGGCGTGCCGAAAGGAGCATAGAGACAGGTGCTGCATGGCTGTCGTCAGCTCGTGTCGTGAGATGTTGGGTTAAGTCCCGTAACGAGCGCAACCCTTATCCTTAGTTGCCAGCACGTAATGGTGGGAACTCTAGGGAGACTGCCGGTGATAAACCGGAGGAAGGTGGGGACGAGGTCAAGTCATCATGGCCTTTATGAGTAGGGCCACACACGTGCTACAATGGGCAGTACAGAGGGAAGCCAACCCGCGAGGGGGAGCAAAACTCAGAAAGCTGCTCGTAGTCCGGATTGGAGTCTGGAACTCGACTCCATGAAGTCGGAATCGCTAGTAATCGCGGATCAGAACGCCGCGGTGAATACGTTCCCGGGCCTTGTACACACCGCCCGTCACACCATGGGAGTGGGTTGTACCAGAAGTAGTTAGCTTATCCGCAAGGGGGGCGACTACCACGGTATGGTTCATGACTGGGGTGAAGTCGTAACAAGGTAGCCGTAGGGGAACCTGCGGCTGGATCACCTCCTTACAAAGAAGTTTTAAGACTTCGCATGAGTGCCCACATTTATTGCTTGATATAAATAAACCTAAGCTTCGGGTCTGTAGCTCAGGTGGTTAGAGCGCACCCCTGATAAGGGTGAGGTCGATGGTTCAACTCCATCCAGACCCACCACCATCGAATCAGTACCCAGAGAAAGAGTCTAAGAAAGAATTTAATAAATTTAGATTTGATTTGAAGAGAATAAAAAGAAGATATGCATGCATATAAGTAATAGCATGGGTAAGGTAAAGAGCAAGGGGCTATAGCTCAGCTGGGAGAGCATCTGCTTTGCAAGCAGAGGGTCGTCGGTTCGATCCCGACTAGCTCCACCAGATTTATTATTATTTTAAGAATAATGTTTTTAAAATAAACTAAAAAATAATGTATTAATTTATTTAATTATTATTTTTTAGTTTATTTAAGATTTTAAGTTACATGTTCTTTAACAAGATGGTGATAGATAAAGGCAGAGATAAATCACTGTAGAGCTACCGTAAAAAGTAGTTATGCAGAAAGATTTATTTCTAAAAGATATATATGTCTGCAAATCTTTCTTTATGAGTTGGTTTGTATTTTTATTGGTTACTTATTAGTTTTTAATATTTAATCGATTTAAATAAAATTAAAATCATGAGTTCTCAAGATTTGTAGATGGGTATGTTGCATTCGAGAATCAGCCTCTATGATCCTTTGGGGTTATAGAGTCAAGTAAGAAAGCGCATACGGTGGATGCCTAGGCAGTAGGAGGCGAAGAAAGACGCGGAAGCCTGCGATAAGCTTCGGGGAGCTGGCAAACGAGCATTGATCCGAGGATGTCTGAATGGGGGAACCCGGCCACGTAAGTGGTCATCATTATCTGAATACATAGGGTAATGAAGCGAACGTAGGGAACTGAAACATCTAAGTACCTACAGGAAAAGAAATCAATTGAGATTCCGCAAGTAGTGGCGAGCGAACGCGGAGAAGCCGTTACGATGTAGTTTTTTTGTTAGCTGAACGATTTGGAAAGGTCGACGATAGAGGGTGATAGTCCCGTAAGCGAAAACGAAGAAATGAAACTAAGCGTAAGACAAGTAGGACGGGACACGAGAAATCCTGTTTGAATATGGGGGGACCATCCTCCAAGGCTAAATACTCCCTACTGACCGATAGTGAACCAGTACCGTGAGGGAAAGGCGAAAAGCACCCCGGAGAGGGGAGTGAAATAGAACCTGAAACCGTATGCGTACAAGCTGTGGGAGCCTAAGAGTAATCTTGGGTGACCGCGTACCTTTTGTATAATGGGTCAGCGAGTTATTAGTCGTGGCAAGCTTAACCTTAGATGGGGAGGCGAAGGGAAACCGAGTCTTAAAAGGGCGACAAGTCGCGGCGAATAGACCCGAAGCCGGGCGATCTATCCATGACCAGAGTGAAGGTGCGGTAACACGTACTGGAGGCTCGAACCCACTCCCGTTGCAAAGGTAGGGGATGAGTTGTGGATAGGAGTGAAAGGCTAATCAAGCTCGGAGATAGCTGGTTCTCCTCGAAAGCTATTTAGGTAGCGCCTTGTGAATAGCGCAGGGGGGTAGAGCACTGTTTCGAATAGGGGACCGCAAGGTCTACCAACCCGAGGCAAACTACGAATACCCTGTTGCCGAATCACGGGAGACACACGGCGGGTGATAACGTTCGTCGTGAAGAGGGAAACAACCCAGACCGCCAGCTAAGGTCCCAAAATAGTAGTTAAGTGGTAAACGATGTGGAAAGGCATAGACAGCCAGGAGGTTGGCTTAGAAGCAGCCATCCTTTAAAGAAAGCGTAATAGCTCACTGGTCGAGTCGGTCTGCGCGGAAGATGTAACGGGGCTAAAACTACTTACCGAAGCTGCGGATGCACACGCAAGTGTGTGTGGTAGAGGAGCGTTCTGTAAGCCTGTGAAGGTGAACTGAGAAGTTTGCTGGAGGTATCAGAAGTGCGAATGCTGACATGAGTAACGTAAATGCGGGTGAAAACCCCGCACGCCGAAAGTCCAAGGTTTCCTGCGCAACGGTAATCGACGCAGGGTGAGTCGGACCCTAAGATGAGGCTGAGAAGCGTAATCGATGGGAAACAGGTTAATATTCCTGTACCTTTTATGACTGCGATGGGGTGACGGAGAAGGCTAAGTGAACCGGAGAATGGTTGTTCCGGGGAAAGTGTGTAGGGAGTTGTGTTTGGTAAATCCGGCATGACGTTGAACTGAGACACGAGACGACTAAATGAAAATTTGGGAAGTCACTGATGCCCTGCTTCCAGGAAAAACCTCTAAGCATCAGGTTATAGAAGACCGTACCCGAAACCGACACAGGTGGACAGGTAGAGAATACTAAGGCGTTGAGAGAACTCGGGTGAAGGAACTAGGCAAATTGGCACCGTAACTTCGGGAGAAGGTGCGCCTAGGCTGGTGAAGGTCCTTGCGACTGGAGCTGGAATAGGTTGAAGAAACTAGGTGGTTGCGACTGTTTAACAAAAACACAGCACTCTGCGAACTCGAAAGAGGAGGTATAGGGTGTGACGCCTGCCCGGTGCTGGAAGGTTAAGTGATGGGGTGCAAGCTCTTGATCGAAGCCCCAGTAAACGGCGGCCGTAACTATAACGGTCCTAAGGTAGCGAAATTCCTTGTCGGGTAAGTTCCGACCTGCACGAATGGCGTAACGACAGCCACACTGTCTCCACCCGAGACTCAGTGAAATTGAAGTTGCTGTGAAGATGCAGTATACCCGCGGCAAGACGGAAAGACCCCGTGCACCTTTACTATAGCTTTACACTGAACTTTGAGTTTGTCTGTGTAGGATAGGTGGGAGGCGATGAAGTTTGGACGCTAGTCCAGATGGAGCCAACCTTGAAATACCACCCTGATAGACTTGGAGTTCTAACCTAGGCTTCTTAACGAGGCTGGGGACATTGTATGGTGGGTAGTTTGACTGGGGCGGTCTCCTCCCAAAGAGTAACGGAGGAGTACAAAGGTACCCTCAGCGCGGTCGGAAATCGCGCTATGAGTGCAAAAGCATAAGGGTGCTTGACTGAGAGACTGACGGGTCGATCAGGTACGAAAGTAGGTTTTAGTGATCCGGTGGTTCTGAATGGAAGGGCCATCGCTCAACGGATAAAAGGTACGCCGGGGATAACAGGCTGATACCGCCCAAGAGTTCATATCGACGGCGGTGTTTGGCACCTCGATGTCGGCTCATCACATCCTGGGGCTGAAGCTGGTCCCAAGGGTATGGCTGTTCGCCATTTAAAGTGGTACGCGAGCTGGGTTCAGAACGTCGTGAGACAGTTCGGTCCCTATCTGCCGTGGGCGTTAGAGATTTGAGAGGAGTTGCTCCTAGTACGAGAGGACCGGAGTGAACGACCCTCTGGTGTACCGGTTGTCACGCCAGTGGCATTGCCGGGTAGCTAAGGTCGGACGGGATAACCGCTGAAAGCATCTAAGCGGGAAGCCTCCCTCGAGATGAGATCTCTTGCACGTAAGTGCCTAAAGGTCCGTTGGAGACGACGACGTTGATAGGTGGGGTGTGGAAGTGCGGTAACGCACGGAGCTAACCCATACTAATTGACCGTGAAGCTTGACTCTATAACCCCAAGGGGTTATGAGCTGAAAGAGAAAGCAACATACATGTTTTTATATTTATATCTGCCGAAATTAACATCAAAAATTGATTTAATTTAAAGTTATCTATCACCGATTTACCGCTTTGCCTGGTGACCATAGCGAACGGGAACCACCTGATTCCATTCCGAACTCAGCAGTGAAAACGTTCTGCGCCGATGATAGTGTGACATAAGTCACGCAAAAGTAGGACATCGCCAGGCTTTTTTTTATCTGGTTTTTATGAGTTCAGCAGCTAATGTTTTCTTAAGTTTTAAAATATCTTCTGTTATACTTCAACGTTTTTACAGCACGAGGGATTTTTCATGTCTTCAATACAAAGAACATTGTCTATCATCAAGCCTGATGCTGTTGCCAAGAATCTTATTGGTAAAATCTACACTTGCTTTGAACAAGCGGGTTTGAAAATCATTGTTGCAAAAAGAGTCCATCTTACAAAGCATCAAGCTGAAAAATTTTATGAAATTCACAAAGAGCGACCATTCTTTAATGACCTCGTTAAATTCATGATTTCAGGTCCTGTCATGATTCAGATTTTAGAGGGCGAAGATGCGGTTATGAAGCATCGCGATATTATGGGTGCGACGAATCCCAAGGATGCAGCAGCTGGAACTATTCGCGCACTTTATGCTACGAGTATTGATGAAAATGCTGTTCACGGTTCAGATTCACTTGAAAATGCAAAAATTGAAATTGCGTTTTTCTTTGATAATAAAGAGATTTATGAGCGTACCCATTAACTTATTAGATTTTGACAGAAAAAGTCTTACTGAATTTTTTAGTGCTCGTGGTGAAAAACCTTTCCGTGCTACTCAACTACTTCAGTGGATACATCATTATGGTGTGATTCATTTCGACGAAATGACCAATCTCAGTAAAGAATTGCGTGAAAAATTAGCTAAAAATACTGTAATTGAATTACCTGAAATCGTTACAGAGCAACTTTCAAAAGACGGCACCCGAAAGTGGGTGCTCAAATTAAAAGATAATAATTGTATTGAGATGGTTTTTATTCCTGAAGAAGATAGAGGTACCCTCTGTGTATCTTCTCAAGTAGGCTGCGCGCTTAATTGTAGTTTTTGTTCGACAGGCAAACAGGGCTTCAGTCGAAATTTGACCACAGCAGAAATCATCGGCCAAGTTTGGATTGCAAAGAGAGCAGAGCAAGTAACTAATGTTGTCATGATGGGAATGGGTGAACCCTTGCTGAATTTTGATAACGTCGTTAAAGCGATGGACATCATGATGGATGATTTTGGATATGGTTTATCTAAGCGCCGTGTGACGTTAAGTACGTCCGGTGTCATTCCAGCGATGAAAGAACTCTCAGAAATTAGCGATGTTTCATTAGCTGTTTCGCTTCATGCCCCAACGGATGACTTGCGTGATATTTTAGTGCCTATTAATAAAAAATATCCGCTTTCAGAATTGATGGCTGTTTGTAAGACTTATTTTGAAGATGAGCCGCGTCGTAAAATTACGTTTGAGTATGTCATGCTAGAGGGAATCAATGATAAAAAGCAGCATGCGGAACAGCTAATAACACTGTTGAAAGATGTTCCTGCAAAAGTGAATTTAATTCCTTTTAATCCTTTTCCATATACACAATATAAACGCTCTTCACAATCTGTGATTAATGCATTTCGTGATATATTGAAAAGCGCTGGACTGATTACCGTGACACGCAAGACACGTGGTGATGATATTGATGCGGCATGTGGGCAGTTAGTTGGTAAAGTTAATGATAAGACACGTCGTAAGGAACAATATGCTAAGGAAATTCTCAACCGTAGTGCTGATATTGCTGTGTAATATTATTCAAAGTTGCACGCCTGTGGCTTTTGATGCTAATCAGAATCTGGCCGCAAGAGATAATGCGGCGCTTGGTCTTGAATATTTAAAAAATGGTAATAAAGTTCGTGCAAAAGAAAAACTATTGCGAGCATTGCATGAGTCACCAAAAAGTCCAGCTGTTCTTGATGCAATGGCATATTATTGGGAAAGCACAGGGAATATAGCGTTGGCATCGCAATATTATGAGCATGCTTACCAGCTTGCCCCTAATGACGGTGCAGTATTAAATAATTATGGTGTTTTTTTATGTAAACAACACCACGTTCAGCGTGCCGAAATATTATTTTTGAAGGCAGCAAATTTGCAAAATTATATTAATACTGCAAAAGCGTATGAAAATGCAGGGGTTTGTGCATTAACGGTTAACGATAAGGCGAAAGCCAAGGATTATTTTACAAAAGCATTGGCAAACTAACATGACTGAAATACATTCTTTTGGAGACAAATTGCGCCTTGCTCGTGAAAGACGTGGATTATCGCAGGAAGAGGCTGCAAAATCGTTATGTTTAAATGTTGAGATTATCAATGCGCTTGAGTGTGAGCAATTTGATAAGTTGCCCTCCGCGGTTTTTGTTAGAGGTTACATCAAAAATTATGCAAGTCTATTACGTTTAACGGTAAATGATCCTTCTCTTGTTTCTGCTTCGTCAGTCAATTCAGCGAAGTCTTCCGCACCGGTTAAACAATTCTCATCGCGTTTTAAATGGGTACCTCTTTTGAAGGATATTTTTCTAAGAGCGTTGAATTATGTCGTCGTTATTTTGCTTTCAGTGTTGGTATTTATTTGGTGGCACGAGCGACGTCACGCCGTTGAAAAAATTGATACTACGCGATCTATTATTAATATGAGTGTAGAAAAAATTCCTTTTGAGCGCCTCAGCGATCACGGTTTACTGCCGGTAGTTAAAAATAATGATCTAATTGAGGATGTGTTTCCAGGATGGCCATTATGAAATTAATCCAAGCAGTAAAGGGCATGAACGATATTTTGCCTGAGAGTACTCCACTCTGGCAGTGGGTAGAAAATCATATCCGAATATTATTTTTTAATTATGGCTATGAAGAAATTCGTTTGCCCATCGTAGAAAAAACAGAATTGTTTAAGAGAAGTATTGGCGAAGCAACAGATATTGTCGAAAAAGAAATGTATACTTTTTTAGATCGTAGCGATGAAAGTTTGACGTTACGTCCCGAAGCGACTGCGGGCTGCATACGGGCAGGGATTGAACACGGATTATTTTATAATCAAGTACAAAAACTTTGGTGCCAAGGTCCTATGTTTCGTTATGAACGTCCACAAAGAGGACGTTACCGTCAGTTTTATCAAATAGATGTTGAAGCAATAGGATTTCAAGGACATCTTATTGAAGCAGAATTATTGTTTATGTCAGCGCGACTATGGAAACAACTAGGTATTTCTGAAAAAGTTAAATTGCAAATTAACACATTGGGTAAATTAGACTCACGTGCACATTATCGTAAAGCGTTTGTTGAATTTTGTCGGGAGCATCATGCCCATTTGGATGAAGACTCAAAACGCCGCTTGAATACAAATCCACTGCGTATATTGGATACAAAGAATCCTGATCTTCAGCATTTGCTGAATAAAGCGCCTAAATTAATGGATTATCTGGATGATGAAGATAAAAAACAATTCGATGCATTATGTAAATTATTGAGCGAGAATGATATTCAGTATGAAATCAATCCAAAATTGGTACGCGGTTTAGATTATTACACTGGCGTGGTATTTGAGTGGGTTACAGAAGCGTTGGGTTCGCAGGGTGCAGTAGGTGGAGGCGGACGTTATGATGGATTAGTTGAAGAGTTAGGCGGAAAAAATACACCCGCAATAGGTTTTGCTATTGGCATGGATAGACTTATTGAATTATGTTCAGAAACGTTCACAGAGAAAACAATAGATGGTTATTTTATTGTGGTAGGAGAGGCTTCAGAAAACAGAGGTGCCGTAGTTATAGAAATTCTCCGAAATAAATTATCTGATTTAAGCTTCGTTTTAGATTGTGCAGGCGGTAGTATAAAATCACAGTTTAAAAGGGCAGACAAAAGTGGTGCGAGATTTGCTCTTATTCTAGGTGAAGACGAGTTAGCAAAAAATATGATAACCTTCAAAGATCTTCGCGAAGAAAAGCCGCAACAAAGCTTTTCGATTGATGAATTGATAGAGCACGTAAGGAGTGTGTTGTGAATACCTACTTAACGGAAGAGCAACAAATAGAGCAGTTGAAAGAATGGTGGAAAAAGAATGGGAATTTTGCCGTTGGCGTGCTGCTATTGGCACTTGCGCTAAGTTTAGGATTGCATTTCTGGTTTAAGCACCGAGAGGTAAAGCTCGAGCGTGGTTCCGCACACTATGAACAAATGCTCAGCGCGCTTGTCAATGATGATGCTGCAACAACAATGAGAGAAGCGAATTTGTTGAAAGATGATTATTCGCATACCCCTTATGCTGCACTGGCCTCACTTATTTTTGCACGAAATGATGTCTACCAAGAAAAATATTCTGATGCTGAGAATCAGCTAACATGGGTGATGAACCATGGAAATACTAATTCTCTGCGTGAGATAGCAAGACTTCGTTTGGCGCGGATTGAAGTACAGTTAAATAAACCTCAAGAAGCTTTAAAAGTACTCGACAAAATCAATGATTCTGGATATTTGCCCATGATTGATGAAGTGCGAGGTGATAGTTATCTTGCGCTAAATGAAACGGATAAAGCACGTGAATATTATCAAAAGGCGGTTAATTTACTGCCGAACTATGCAGTCGCTCGTCCATTATTAACAATGAAGTTGAATGATTTGGCAACAGGAAATAAATAAATGAAAAAGATTGTTAGTTTAGTCCCGCTCTGTTCTTTATTACTTTTGACATCGTGTACAACTATTAGCGGCATTGGCGAAGATAATACTCCCGCTCCTTCAAATCTTGTGGCTTATCAAGCAAAGTTTTCTCCACAACTTGTATGGTCAAAAAAAATGGATGCTACAAAAACAATATCTATATTTAATCTTTCGAGTGGCGAAATGTATTGGCAAACACCATTGAAGCAAGCTTTAGTTGCTGGTCCTAGCCTTGGAAAAAATCTAGTACTTGCTGGCGATAACAACGGTGACGTTTGGGGATTGTCTTTAGACAATGGCCAAGCTGTGTGGCATGTTACTCTTTCTGATCCTATTGTTGCGTCTCCAGTAATTTCAGACAGAAATACTTTTGTACAAACACTGGATGGAACGGTATGGGCATTAAATAATTCTGATGGCAGTGTTATTTGGAAATCAGCTAATGCTACTCCTACGATGATTTTATCAGGTGGAAGCAAGCCGTTATTAGTGGGTACAACTGTTATTGTGGGTTCATCCAATGGGACATTGACGGCGTATTCTTCTCAGACGGGTGCAGTAAAATGGCAGTCAACAATTGCACGACCTCAAGGAGTCGCTGACGTAGAAAAAATGGTTGATATTGTCGCGGATCCCAGATTCTCAAGTGGCATAATTTATGTTGTGACTTATCAGGGAAATTTAGCTGCTGTGAACGGACAGTCGGGCCAATTAATTTGGCAGACACCTCTATCTTCTTATTCAGGATTAGCGGTTTCACAAGATATGGTTTTTGTTACTGATGCGAATGGAGTTGTATGGGCGTTTAGTCGCAAGTCAGGTAAAGAAATTTGGAAGCAAGATTATCTACAATATCGACACTTAACGGCTCCTGCAATTGCAGGCAACACTATAGTTATCGCAGATGGTGAAGGATATGTTCATTGGCTAAGTCAAGCTTCAGGTCAAACACTTGCGCGTGCGCAAGTTAGCAGTTCATCGATTTCAAGTGCGCCGGTTGTACGTGGCAATGACGTTTATATTTTATCCAGTACTGGTTTGGTCAGCGATTACCGGTATTAATAATTTATTGAGATATTTGAGCTAATTTATTTTGCCTAAAATATAGCGCTAATTGTTTTTGTTCAGCTAATTTTCCGTCGAGACGTTGCATGTAAACATAATGCCAAACATCAGGTGAAAGTGGCGTTTCTAAAATTGGCGTACCCATCGTGTTTAATACTTGATCTTTTGTCATTCCTAGTTTTAATTCGGCAACAGCATTTGGATTAATCACATTACCCTGTTGAAGCGGTGCATGATATAAAAATGGGTAACAACCGGTTAATCCTAATATAGCGACTAACAAAACAATAGCTAGGCTAATTTTATTGCTCATCTTCATCATCAATGTCCTCTTTTTTGCTTGTAGGTAAACCTGCGGGTTTAGGTGAAGTACTAAAGGGTGAAATACTAGATTGTTTGTCATGACTCTCTGCAGAGTGCACAGATTCATATTCTTTTGCATTCACTTCTTTTATGACGTCGCTGTGCGAGTATAGCCTATAAATCGCTTCTACCTTTGTTTTATGATCCCAGGCTATTTTAGCATCCATAAACTCCAAGGCATCTTTATTATCAGCAAAGGCTGCAATGAGCTTCTCTACACTTTCTTTAAACTGTTTTGTTAGCTGGAACTGTAATGCCAAAGGACAATCTCCTCATTATCAAGCACAGGATTCTAACGCATTTAGTCTTCCCAACTCAATGTGCCACCCGTTTGATATTCTGTCACTCTGGTTTCAAAGAAATTTTTCTCTTTCTTCAAGTCCATGACTTCGCTCATCCAGGGAAAAGGATTTTCGGCGCCGGGATATTCTTCTGCTAATCCAATTTGAGCTAGTCTTCTATTTGCAATAAAGTGTAGATATTCTTTAAACATGCCTGCGTTCAAGCCCAAAATGCCACGAGGCATGGTGTCTACGGCATATTGATACTCAAGTTCTACGCCTTCTTTTATTAATTTAACCATTTCTGCTTGGAAAGATTTTGTCCACAAATGCGGGTTTTCAATTTTAATTTGATTAATAACATCAATACCAAAATTTAAATGCATAGATTCATCACGCAGAATATATTGAAATTGCTCAGATGTTCCCGTCATTTTATTACGGCGACCCATCGACAAAATTTGAGTAAAGCCGACATAGAAGAAAATACCCTCAAAAACAACATAAAAAGCAATTAAATCTCGTAATAAGCGCTGATCGTTTTCAGGTGTGCCCGTATGAAAATGGGGATCGCCTAGGCTTTGTGTAAAGGGTAGTGCCCACTGCGCTTTTCTTGCAACTGCTGGAACCTCCCGATACATATTAAATATTTCTGCTTCATCTAGCCCCAAACTCTGAACAACATGCTGATAAGCATGAGTATGTATAGCTTCTTCAAATGCTTGGCGTAATAAATATTGTCTGCATTCAGGATTAGTAATATGTCTATAAACAGCAAGAACTAAATTATTTGCAACGAGAGAATCCGCTGTCACAAAAAAACCTAGATTTCTTTTAATAATCATTCTTTCGTCATCAGATAACCCGTCAGAATTCCACAGCGCGAGATCTCGAGACATATCAATTTCATTCGGCATCCAATGGTTTGCACAGCCGGCGTTATATTTATCCCATGCCCACGGATATTTAAACGGTACGAGTTGATTTACATCTGCACGACAATTAATAATTTTTTTATCATCCACTTGGATGCGCGCAGCACCCATTTCAATAATTTCAAGACCCATAATATTTCCTCAACAATAATAGATATTAAATAATTTACTGACAGGATTCACAGTCAGGATTATCTATAGAGCATTCTTTGGATGACACAGCATTCAATGTCCCATTGGCAACAGTAGATTTTTCCGTGCCTGTTGCACCCAAACTACGTAAGTAATAAGTCGTCTTTAAACCCTTAATCCAAGCTAAGCGATATAAAGCATCAAGTTTTTTACCAGAAGGTTGAGCCATATATAAATTCAATGATTGTGCTTGATCAATCCATTTTTGACGTCGCGATCCGGCTTCCACTAACCAACTGGGATCAACTTCAAATGCTGTGGCGTAGAGTGATTTTAATTCTTGGGGAATACGTTCTATTTGAGTAACACTGCCGTCAAAATATTTTAAATCATTGATCATGACATCATCCCATAAATTTAGATTTTTTAAATCGCGCACTAAATAGGGATTTACGACGGTAAATTCGCCTGACATATTAGATTTTACAAATAGGTTTTGGTAAGTGGGTTCAATGGATTGAGAAACACCGCAAATATTTGAGATTGTTGCAGTGGGTGCAATCGCCAATATATTCGAGTTTCGCATGCCGGTTTTTTTGACTTTATTTCGCAGAGCACTCCAATCAAGCGTTTGAGCTCTGTCCTGGTCTAAAAATTCCCCGCGCGTTTTTGCTAATAACTCAATAGAATCAATAGGCAAAATACCTTGATCCCACAAAGAGCCCTTATAGGTTTCATAGGTACCACGTTCTTCAGCCAAAGCATTGGATGCTTCTATCGCGTAATAACTTACGGCTTCCATAGAAGTATCTGCAAAGTTCACCGCTTCTTGAGAAGAGTAGGGTAGGCGTAATTCATATAGCGCATCTTGAAAGCCCATAATGCCTAATCCAATCGGGCGATGTTTCATGTTGGATTTTTTAGCTTGTGGGACAGTGTAGTAATTAATATTAATCACATTGTCTAACATTCGAATAGCGGTATGGACTGTTTTTCTTAATTTGTTTTTATCTAACCCAGCTTGTGTCATATGTTGAACAAGATTAATACTGCCTAGATTACATACAGCAATCTCATCTGCAGAAGTATTTAACGTAATTTCTGTACATAAATTTGAACTATGGACTACACCAATATGTTGCTGTGGCGATCTTAAATTACAGGGGTCTTTAAATGTCACCCAGGGATGTCCCGTTTCAAATAAAAGTGCCAGCATTTTTCGCCATAAGGTTACGGCGGGAATTTTTTTGTGAACATAGAGCTCACCTTTTTCAGCTTTCTTTTCATAGGCAACATAGGCTTTTTCAAATGCAGCACCATACAGATCATGTAAATCAGGTACTTCATTGGGTGAAAATAATGTCCAATCACCATTTTCTGCAACGCGCTTCATGAATAAATCAGGCACCCAGTTGGCGGTATTCATATCGTGTGTACGTAATCTTTCATCGCCTGTATTTTTACGAAGCTCTAAAAAACGCTCGATATCGTAATGCCATGTTTCTAAATAGCCAACGACAGCACCTTTGCGTTTGCCGCCTTGATTCACAGCAACAGCACTAGCGTTTGCTACTACCATAAAGGGTACTACGCCTTGTGATTTGCCGTTTGTGCCCTTAATGTGCGCGCCCATTGCACGAATAGGCGTCCAATCGTTTCCTAGTCCACCTGCGAATTTTGAAAGCAATGCGTTATCTTTAATGGCGCTATAAATACCATCTAAGTCATCAGGAATGGTCGTGAGAAAGCAACTGGATAATTGTGGACGTAGTGTTCCTGAATTGAACAGCGTTGGTGTGGAGCTCATGAAGTCAAATGATGACAATAAATCATAAAATTCAATAGCCCGTTCATTTTTATCTTTTTCTTCCATCGCTAATCCCATCGCAACACGCATAAAGAAAGCTTGCGTTAATTCAAATCTCTTCCCGCGCGAATGGATTAAATAGCGATCGTACAGAGTTTGTAATCCTAAATAAGTAAATTGCAAATCGCGTTCTGTTTTGATGGCTTTGGTTAATTTATCTAAATCAAATTTAAGCAAATCAGGATTTAATAATTCTAATTTTATGCCCGCTTGGAGATACGCTTTAAAATAGTCGGTGTAGGACGCTTTTTCAGCAAGGTCTAAAAATAAATAAGCTTCGTCTTTAACTTCTTCCAATAATAGACGCGCAGCAACATAAGTATAATTAGGTTCTTTTTCTATCAGTGCTCGGGCACTGAGTTGTAATGCTTTGTTGATATCATGTTTAGTTGCGCCCTCGAATAAACCGCGTTCTGTTTCTTTTAAAATTAATTCAGGGCTGACTTCGATGAGACCTTCACAGGCTTCTAGAATAGATTTCTTTAAGTCTTTGTCGACGGGCTTTGCTTTATGTGTTTTTTCTGTTTCCGCAAGGCGTTCTTTTCGACGTTCTTCACGGTATAAAACATACGCGCGTGCAACTTTGTGTTCTTCGCCTCTCATCAGGGCAAGTTCGACTTGATCTTGAATATCTTCAATATGAATCGTTCCGCCGGTAGGCAGGCGACGTTGAAAAGTATGCGTAATTTGATCGGTCAGTTGGGAAACTTGCTCATGGATACGGCTAGATCGTGCAGCATTGTCTCCCTCGACAGCCAGAAATGCTTTTGAAACAGCAACTGAAATTTTGCTCGGATCGTAAGGTGTAATTTTTCCATTGCGACGGATTACACGAATCTCACCGGGCATGATGGCATTTAATTCAATAACAGGGCTTGACAATTCGGTTGGCATAGGCTCCTCCAAGAGCAATGAAAACACAAGATAATGTGTTTTTCGTGAATGACGAACGCAATATATTGTGTTTATGATTTTTCTGTCAAGGCTTTGGTCAAATATATTTTGCCTTGCTGAGGGGTGAAAATTCTGGTATAAAGCGGACCTAATTTTAGGAGAATGGTTATGGCACGTGTGTGCGAAGTAACGGGTAAGCGCCCGATGAGTGGTCATAATGTGTCCCACTCCAACCGTAAGACCAAGCGTCGTTTTTTACCGAATCTGCATGAGAGAAAGATCTGGTGTGAAGATACCGGTCGTTTTGTGCGCGTACGCATTTGTCGCAAAGGTCTTAAGCTGATCGACAAAGTTGGCGTTAAGAATGCGCTGAAAAAGAAAGAGGGTTAAGCCATGGCAAAATCAAAGAGAATCATCAAGATCAAAATGAATTCAACGGGTCTAACCAAAGAAGGTAAGACCACGGGAATTTATTACACGACGACCAAAAATCCTAAAAATTCACCGACTAAATTCAAAATGAAAAAATTCGATAGAAGGGCGTTCAATCCTGAAACAGGAAAACAAGGGATGCACGTTGAATTTGAAGAAGGCAAAGTTAAGTAATCTTGTCATTATTGGCAGCGGACTGGCGGGTTACACGTTAGTCCGCGAAGTCCGCAAGCACGATAAAACATTCCCCATCACTGTTATGACTGCAGACAACGGTGATTATTATTCCAAGCCGCAATTATCCAATGCCCTGACTCACAAAAAAGAAGCCCATCAATTAGCTTTATTTACCAAAGAAAAATTCGCGCAGCAATTTAATATCGACATAAAATCTCATATCTTATTAAATTCTCTTGATGATCTTGATGAGCTAAATCCAGATTTTAGCCATGTTGTTTTAGCGACAGGCGCAACCCCTGTTATTTTGCCCAACTTAAAAAATGCCCATGTGGTTAATAATCTTGCGGATTATATTAAGTTCAGAGAAATTATTAAAAATCATAAAAACATTACCATTGTTGGCGCGGGATTAGTGGGTTGTGAATTTGCGAATGATTTAGTGAATGCTGGGTATCAAATTACTGTTATAGCCCCCGAGAAATATCCCCTGTTTAATTTGCTTCCCGAAGCCGCTGGTTTGGGGTTAAAAAAAGCGCTTGAGCAAAAGGGTGTGAATTGGCAATTAGGCAGATATTTTCAGCCCGAAGATGATCACGGAATTATTCTCAGTGCAGTAGGTTTGAGATCTAATACAGCTTTAGCAAAATTAGCTAATCTTACTATTAATAAGGGCATTGTGGTTAATCACTATCTAGAAACTAGCTCTCCTGATATATATGCCTTAGGCGATTGTGCTGAAGTATTTGGTCAGGTTTTGCCGTACATACAACCCTTGACGCTAGGAGCGAGGGCATTGGCTAAGACTATCTTGGGTGAGCCTACTGAGCTTATTTATCCCGCTATGCCAGTTCATATTAAGACGCCGGCTTATCCTATTGTGGTTATCCCCCCGCCAGTTTCCCCTGAAAATCATTGGGAAATTGACTCTCATCCCGATGGGGTAGTGGGGCTATGTTACAATCAGAGCCAATTAGTAGGTCTTTGTTTAACGGATAAACAGACTGGCAACGTTAACGAATATCTAGCGAAATTCTGAGGACGCATTATGGCACATGAAGGAATTATACGAGGCGAGTGGTATACCGACGCTGATATGAATGCGTTAGTTAAAGCATTGCGCCTGAAAAAAGGACTGGCGTCAAATTGCGATTATTTACTTAAAGATAGGTCTTCTGATGGTTTTCATGTGGTTCTCTTGGATGTTGCTAATGGCCAAAAGGGCGCAACAGTTGCAGCACAAAATCTTGATTGGCATTTAAATAGACGTAGTAGACCACAACGTAATTTACTTCTGAAAAAACTTGCTGAATTAAAATCTGTGCCAAGTATGACTCAACTTACCCAATTGATTGCTTCAGAAAAAGCTTCTGAAATTATTGCTGCACAGATATATGAAAAATTCGGGAATTTTAAGGGTGATATTACTGCTTTTAGGGCAGCTGTTGAGTTGGCAATTCTAGAGGAAACCGGAAAAGATGCGTTTGATGAAATTGAAGAACTTTTAAGAAAGGGGGATTCGCAATTTCGTATTTTATTTCCGCTGAATGTAGGACGATTTGATGCAAAAAGATCAGATACCGGTGTGCATTGGGTATTTGGCGAAATTAATATTATAAAACTAGGTAATAATATTACGGTTGATTTTTATAAGCGTAATTCTTTTGGCAATGATGAATTTACAGCTGAAGAGCTGAGTTTTTGCGCCAATATAGTTCATGCTCGGTTGCAAGAGATTGTTGACGATGACGTTAAAATTACGCTGATGGGAAAACCCAATCGTGATCCTAAGCGACAAGAGGATAGTTCTTCTTGCGGCGCCTATGCATTTCATGGCTTGCAATTACGAGCAGAAGGAAAACAAATCGCTGATGTCGCCACCCCTTCAGCAACTGAATTAAGACAGCAACACTATAAAATGATTGCAGGTGTTCCCACGGCTCAGAAAATTGCTGCAGTCAGCCCAAGCCGAGCAGCTGTTAAACCCATTGATGAAAAAGTATTCCAACGTATTTTTAAAGAAGGCGATGTTAAAGTAAATGCTACTTTACACGAAGACGGTCAGATTATTTCAACGACAGATCTGTCACTCAATAATTTGAAAGCCTTAGTCGAAAAAATTGCTGCACTGATGTATGAATTAAAACTGGGAAATGAACTCGAAATGTACGCTCCTGATCCGGAGAGCAGAAAACACTTAGAAGCACTTTGTGCAAAACATCATCTGAAATTAAAACGGGATCCTGAGCCGATGGTGCATCAAAGGTTTGATCGAACACCCGTCGCTGTTTATTAAATACCTATCAAAGCGGAAATCTATAAAAGCTATATCTATTCGTAATATCAAACCCACAAGATTCATAGAGTTTTAAAGCTGCTGTGTTATCACCTAATACTTCTACTGCAATAGGCTTCGCATAATCTTTGGAATGCTCTTTGAGCCACGTGAGCATTAATGCTTTGCCATAACCTTGCTGTCTACATACTTTTGCAATACCCACGTCGTGTACATAAATTCTATTGAAATCTTCTCGTGCGTGAATTTTACCGACAATTTCACCTTTTTCATTGCGAGCAAGATAGGCTTTACGGTTAGGTTCTTTTAACGTCACGGCAAAACGATCTTTGATGACATCATAATCTGGCTTGCCAAAGGCTTGAATGTGAAGATCCGCCAAGACATCTAAATCCTCAAACGTCGCGCGTGATAACGTAATTTTCTTTTCTGATTCGAGAGCAATATTTTCGCGAGGACGCATCTCGACTTCTCTGTGATCCAATACTCCATGACGCGCTATACACTCAGCCATAAATTTTTCGAATTTTTCGTTTACGATAAACATATACTCGTGGACGATATAATTGCGTAATTTTGTGAGTCCAATCATGAGTAGTTTTTTGAAAATTCCCTGATGACGAAAATCAGGATCAACTAAGACAGAAATTTCAGCGACATCTGAGAAGAAAAAAATATTTAACATCCCCACAAGTTTATCTCCAGAATAACAAAGATAATCCAGGGAATTAAGATCAAGATGACGCTCTCGTAGCGTCTGCCAGTACAATTTTGGCGAGAAGCCATCAAATTGCTCACAGCGATAAAATAGCTCATGCGCAGGTGCAAGTGTTGGAAGTGATGTCAGGCTTTGTTTAAAGTTTAATGCGCTCATAGATTTTTATCTTCATATTCACAATAAGGCTGGATTATACAAGTTTGGCACTTGGGTTGGCGAGCGGTACAGACATATCGACCATGTAAAACTAACCAGTGATGGGCATTTTTTAAGTACGCTTTAGGAATAGCTTTATTGAGCTTGTCTTCGACTTCTCTGGGTGTTTTGCCTGGTGCCAGTTTGGTTCTATTGGCTACGCGAAAAATATGGGTGTCTACAGCAATAGTGGGTTGGTCGAAAGCGATGCTTAAAATAACATTGGCTGTTTTGCGTCCTACACCCGGTAGGCTTTCTAGATCTTGGCGGGTTCCCGGGACTTCACTGTTATATTTTTCTATTAAAAGCTTGCAGGTTTGCAGCACATGTCTTGTCTTAGCTTTATAGTAATTAATGGATCTCAGCAGGCTACTTAATTTTTCTTCGCCTAAATCCAACATTTTTTGGGGTGTATTAGCAATGGGAAACAGCTTGTCTGTTGCTTTGTTAACTCCCTTGTCCGTCATCTGAGCGGAAAGCATGACGGCTATAAGAAGTTCGAAATGAGAAGCGTAATGAAGTTCTGTAGCCGGAGTTGCGTTATGGGACTCAAAAGCTTTAAAGATGTTTTTTCTGTGTTCCAGCTTCATCATTGCCTCCATAAAAGAGGTTAAATATAGTACAATCCCAGCATTACTTCATCTCCCTGCATTGAGGATTACTAATGGATATTAAAAGCGGTCTTACTATTGTCTCGAGTTTGTTAATTTCTAATTTAGCTTTTGCACTTCCCCAAAACGGACAAGTTGTCGGAGGCAGTGCAACGATTTCACAATCAGGCACCCAAACAACTATTAATCAAGCTTCTCAAAATACTGTGATTAATTGGGGTGGATTTGATACGGCTTCCAACGAATCTGTAAAATTTACCCAACCTAATGCTTCCTCAATAGCTTTAAACAGAATTAATTCCGGCGTGCCAACAACTTTCGCGGGATCACTTAATGCCAATGGCCGTGTTTTTATTGTTAACTCTTCCGGAATTTTATTTACATCAACCAGTAAAGTTGACGTTGCTGGATTAGTCGCGACGACGGCAGATATTAATGATAATGATTTCATGAACAATAACTATAATTTTTCTAAGCCAGGTAAAGATAATGCGAGTGTTGTTAATAACGGAACGATTACAACGGGTGACGCAGGTGTTGTGGCATTAATTGCGCCGAATGTTTCTAATGGTAACTCAGGAATTATTCAAGCAAATATCGGAACAGTAGTTTTATCTTCTGGCAAAACGTTTGTTTTAGATTTTAATCAGGATGGGTTGATTAATTTTGACTCAAGTTCAGTGGTAAAAAATGCACACGTCGAAAATGCCGGAAATATCCAGGCCATTAATGGAAAAATTTACATGACAGCGAATACAGTCTCAGAAGTATTGGACAATGTTATTTGCCTCTCGGGTGTGACTCAAGCGGATACGCTTTATACGGATAATGGTAAAATTGTCTTAGATGCAGGTGCTGGTCGCGCGAGTTTTTCAGGAAATGTTACGGCATCAAGTGTTCAAGTAAGTGCAGATTCTGGCATCACGATTAGCGGATACTTTGGTGGGAGCGATGTAACGCAGCTTATCGCAAATAACGGTTTTATTACTGAAACACCAGACGGTGAGATGGTGACAGCTATCTTATGGTTGAGTTCCTCGACGGGAACAACCCTTGCGTCTCAGCAGAATTCTATTGGGATACAGTTCGGTTCCTAATAGCTGATTGGTGCTATCTTCATGCGATAAACTTGCCAAGTCTGAGATTTCCGGCGATCATTGCGCCTCCTAGATTGAGGCTTAATGCATGCAAGATATTGATCCTAACGAAACCCAAGAATGGTTAGAGTCCCTTGAAGATGTTATTGAAAACCACGGCAGAGAACGCGCCCAGTTTTTATTAAATCAGCTATTTCAAAGCCCCTACGTCAATACTATTCCAGTTGAGAGTCAGCCAAGTTATCCCGGCGATATAAAAATAGAATCACGCATTGGTGCAATCTTGCGTTGGAATGCGACGATGATGGTGTTACGTGCTGGAAAAATCTCTTCTGAATTGGGTGGTCATCTCGCAACCTATGCATCTAGCGCTAATCTCTATGAAGTCGGCTTCCAGCATTTTTTCAAAAAAGATGATTTGTTATTTATCCAGGGACATTCTTCGCCCGGTATTTATGCCCGTGCTTTTTTAGAGGGACGATTGTCTGAAACACAGCTTGATCACTTTAGGCAAGAAATTGGCGGTAAGGGAATTTCTTCTTATCCTCATCCGTGGCTAATGCCAGAGTTTTGGCAATTTCCTACGGTGTCTATGGGGCTAGGCCCGCTTCAGGCTATATATCAAGCCAGATTTTTAAAGTATTTACACAACAGAGGTTTAGCTGATACTGCAGGACGAAAAGTCTGGGCTTTCTTGGGAGATGGCGAAACGGATGAGCCGGAATCTTTGGGGGCTTTGTCTATTGCTGCGCGAGAGGGTTTGGATAATTTAATTTTTGTGATTAATTGTAATTTGCAAAGACTAGATGGACCCGTTCGAGGTAATTCCAAAATTATTCAAGAATTAGAAGGTGTTTTCAAAGGCGCTCAATGGAATGTCATCAAAGTGGCTTGGGGTTCTGAATGGGATGAAATACTCGCCAAAGATAGTAATGGCTTATTAAAAAAGCGGTTAATGGCAATTGTTGATGGCGAATATCAAAATTATGCGGTAAAAGACGGCGCTTATATTCGCGAAAATTTATTTAATACCCCTGAATTAAAAGCCATGGTTGCGCATTTAAGTGATACAGATTTAAAAAATATGCGCCGGGGTGGATTAGATCCCGTAAAAACCTATGCGGCATATGAATCTGCAGTAAATCATACTGGCTCACCCACAGTAATATTAGCTAAAACCGTGAAAGGGTATGGCATGGGATCCGCTGCAGGCGAGGCGATGAATACCACACATAATCAAAAGAAAATGACTGATGATGCACTGAAAGCATTTCGTGATCGTTGGGAAATACCACTTTCTGATCCAGAGGTCAGTAAATTGTCTTTTTATCATCCCGGTAAAAATAGCCCTGAAATTAAATATATTCTAGAAAACAGAAAAAAATTAGGCGGTTTTCTTCCGTCACGAAGAACCGTTTCTACGGTAAAACTCACCGCGCCATCACTAAGTGAATTAGCGCCGTTATTAGAAAGTAGTGGTGAGCGTGAAATTTCAACCACAATGGCTTTTGTGAGATTAATAAATATTTTAATGAAAGATAAAAAAATTGGCAAAAATATTGTTCCCATTATTCCTGATGAATCCCGTACATTTGGTATGGAAGGCATGTTTCGTCAATATGGAATATATTCACCCGTGGGTCAGCTGTATACACCTGTCGATAGAGATCAGGTGATGTATTACAAAGAAGCTAAAGACGGGCAGTTATTAGAAGAAGGCATAAACGAAGCAGGAGCATTTTGTTCGTGGATGGCGGCAGGAAGTTCTTACAGTGTTAGCAACTTACCCATGATTCCGTTCTATATTTATTACTCTATGTTTGGTTTCCAAAGAGTTGGAGATTTGGCATGGGCGGCGGGAGATATGCGCTGTAAAGGATTTTTAATGGGTGGTACAGCAGGAAGGACTACGTTGGCCGGCGAAGGTCTACAACATCAAGATGGTCATAATTTATTATTTTCAGCGACTATACCCAACTGTATTTCTTATGATCCGACGTATGCGTATGAAATGGCAGTAATTGTTCAAGACGGTATTTGTAGAATGTATGAGAAAAACGAAGATATTTATTATTATCTTACCGCGATGAATGAAAATTATACGCATCCTGCAATGCCTGCCAATGCTGAAAAGGGAATTGTAAAGGGCATGTATTTATTAAGAGCAGCTCAAAATCCAAAAGCAAAGCTCAGCGTTCAATTATTAGGTTCAGGGACTATATTAAGGGAAGTGCTTGCAGCAGCTGAAATATTAGAAAAAGATTTTGAAGTTAATGCCAATGTCTTTAGCGCGACGAGTTTTACAGAATTACGTCGCGATGCTTTAAATATAGAACGCGAGAATTTTTTAAATCCTGAAGAAAAACCTAAGATTTCTTATGTTGCAAAGTTATTACACCCGTATAAAACGCCTATTATAGCAGCGACGGATTATATGCGAGCGTATGCAGATCAAATTCGAGCGTTCATACCCAATAAATACGTTGTGTTGGGGACGGATGGGTATGGAAGAAGCGATACGCGCGAAGCGCTTCGTGAATTTTTTGAAGTAAACAGATTTTATATTGTCGTTGCTGCACTCAAAGCGTTAGCTGATGAAGATAAAATTTTATTCAGTAAAGTAGCACGTGCTATGAAGACATATGGTATTAGCGCAAATAAACCCAATCCCGTGACTGTTTAACAAAAGGAGAAACCCCTTGTCTAAAGAAATTATTGTTCCTGATATTGGAACGACAGGAGAAGTGACGGTAATTGAAATATCTGTAAAACCCGGCGATATGATTAAAGTCGACCAATCTATAGTTACACTAGAAAGCGAAAAAGCCAGTATGGAAGTGCCGTCTTCTGATGCAGGTATTGTCGAAGCGGTATTAGTTAAATTGGGTGACAAAGTAAAAATGGGTAGTGCTTTATTAAAAATAAAAGCAGAAGGTGCAGTTGCATCTGTTCAACCACAAAAAACGCAAGAAGCTAAGAAAATAGATGAAATTAAAAAGCCCACAGTAATAGAGCCTGTTGTCGTAAACGTTGGAGGAGTTTATGCCAGTCCAGGTGTTAGACGATTATCCGCTGAATTAAATATTGATCTGTCTCGAATCAGAGGAACGGGATTAAAAAACAGAATCCAAAAAGAAGATTTATTAAATTTTATTAAATCAGCGATGACCAGTGGTGGTAGTGGTGGAAGTGTAGCAAATGGATTGCCCAGTGCACCCGTAATAGATTTTTCTCAATTTGGCCAAACAGAAATTAAGCCGCTGACTAAAATTAAAAAGCTTACTGCTGTAAATTTACATCGTAATTGGGTATTAATTCCTCATGTTACGCAATTTGAAGATGCAGATATTACAGAAATGGATATATTCAGAAAAGAACAACAAGCTAGACTAGAAAAAGATAATATTAAATTAACCCCTCTGATTTTTATTATGAAAGCAGTTGTGGCTTGTCTTAAAAATTTCCCGCAATTTAATTCGTCTTTAGATCCGACAGGCGAAAATTTAATATTGAAAAAATATTTTCATATTGGCGTTGCTGTCGATACTCCAGAAGGTCTTGTTGTGCCAGTGATTAGAGATGTCGATAAAAAGGGCTTATTAGATTTAGCAAAAGAGCTGTCTGAGATAAGTCTTAAGGCGCGAAATAAACAATTATTACCTAAAGATATGCAGGGAAGTTGTTTTACGATATCTAGCTTGGGGGGAATTGGCGGAACAGCATTCACTCCTATTGTAAATATGCCAGATGTCGCCATATTGGGCGTATCAAAAGCACAAATGAAGCCCGTTTATAAAAATGGCGAATTTGTTCCCCGATTAATGCTGCCCTTATCTTTATCGTATGATCATCGAGTAATTGATGGCGCAGAAGGTGCGCGTTTTATTGTGGAATTGAGCCGACAGCTTTCAGATTTTAGATTAGTATTAATGTAAATCTAGAGGAAAAAACATGACAGTTTTACAAACAGAAGTGGTGGTGATTGGCAGTGGTCCCGGTGGATACAGTGCAGCATTTCGTGCTGCTGATCTCGGCAAGAAAGTTATTTTAGTTGAGAGATACGAAAGCTTAGGGGGAGTGTGTCTTAATGTTGGTTGTATTCCGTCAAAAGCATTATTGCATGCCGCGAAAGTGATCGATGAAACACACGAAATGAATAGCTTTGGTGTTCAATTTAATAAACCTATTATTGATTTAGCTAAACTCCGCGATTGGAAAAATAGCGTTGTTAAAAAATTAACAGGCGGGTTAAAAATGCTCGCTAAAAAACGCAAAGTCGAAGTAGTCATGGGCAAAGCAGAATTTATTTCGCCTAATCAAATCAAAGTTGGCGAAAATACTATTGAATTTCAACAAGCTATTATTGCTGTTGGATCAGAGCCCGTAAAATTACCGTTTCTTCCTGAAGATCCGCGCATTATGGATTCTACTGGCGCGCTAGAATTGCCAGATAATAAAGGCAGCTTATTAGTGTTAGGCGGTGGAATAATTGGTTTAGAAATGGCGACGGTCTATTCCGCATTAGGTGTTGAAATTACGGTAGTTGAAATGCTAGATGGTCTTATTGTCGCTGCAGATAAAGATATCGTTGCGCCATTATTTAAACGCTTACAAAAGCGCTATAAAAATATTTACTTAAATACTAAAGTTACAAAAGTCGAGGCAAAAAAAGACGGCTTATGGGTAACGTTCGAAGGACAAGATGCACCAAAAGATCCACAGAGATTTGACAGAATTTTATCTGCTGTTGGCCGTAAACCCAACGGCAAAAATATATCCGCAGAAAAAGCGGGTGTTAACGTCGATGAAAGAGGTTTTATTGCTGTCAATAATCAATTACAAACCAATATTTCCCATATATATGCAATAGGCGATGTCGTAGGCCAGCCAATGCTTGCACATAAAGCCGTGCCTCAAGGTCGAACGGCAGCAGAAGTGATTGCTGGAAAGAAACATTATTTTGATCCTCGCTGTATTCCGTCTGTTGCTTATACCGATCCAGAAATTGCATGGACAGGTGTCACCGAGACTGAAGCAAAAGCCCAAAATATAAATTATGGAAAGGGCGTGTTTCCGTGGATGGCGAGTGGTCGATCACTTTCCATTGGGCGTGACGAAGGATTGACTAAAATATTATTTGATAAAGACACGCATCGTGTGATTGGTGCGGGTATTGTGGGTACAAACGCTGGGGAATTAATTTCTGAATTGTCTCTCGCGATTGAAATGGGCTGTGATGCAGATGATATTGCATTGACCATTCATCCCCATCCTACGTTATCAGAAACCGTTATGTTAGCGACGGAAGTCTTTGAAGGGACTATCACAGACCTGTAAAGTACGCTATATTTTGACGATTCCGTAGGCACGTAGCTCAGTGGTAGAGCACTACCTTGACATGGTAGTGGTCGGTGGTTCGATCCCACTCGTGCCTACCAATTTATTTAATCGAGCAAGAAATGCCTAAAATTATTCTCCCAGATGGAGCTGTAAAAAGTTTCGATCACCCTGTTACTGTCGCAGACGTTGCGCTGAGTATCGGCGCAGGTTTAGCTAAAGCGGCTCTAGCAGGCAAAGTAAATGATAAATTAGTTGATCTCTCTTATTTAATAAATACAGACTCAACACTGAGTGTAATTACCGAAAAAAATCCTGAAGGCTTAGACATTATTCGCCATTCGTGCGCTCATCTCTTAGCTCAGGCTGTAAAAGCTTTATTTCCCAGCGCGCAAATTACCATCGGTCCCGTCATAGAAGATGGCTTTTATTATGATATTGCTTATGACAGAACATTTACGCCGGAAGATTTAGAAAAATTAGAAAGAAAGATGACGGAAATTTCTGAGAGTGATCTCGAAGTTACCCGCAAAGAATTATCTCGCAAAGAAGCCATCACATTTTTCAGAGAACAGGGGGAAGAATATAAAGCAAAAATTATAGAAGATATTCCCGAAACTGAAACGCTTTCTATTTATACCCAGGGTAATTTTAGTGATTTATGTCGTGGTCCCCATGTTCCCCGTACGAGCAAATTAAAAGCCTTTAAATTAACCAAAGTGGCGGGTGCGTATTGGCGTGGTGATGCTAAAAACGAAATGCTGCAGCGTATTTATGGTACCGCATGGGCCAATAAAAAAGATTTAGATTTATATTTAAAGAGATTAGAAGAATCCGAAAAAAGAGATCATCGTAAGATTGGTAAACAACTGGATTTATTTCATATTGAAGAAAGTTCTCCAGGTATGGTTTTTTGGCATCCCGATGGTTGGATTATTTATCAAGAAATAGAGCAATATATTCGCAAAAAACTTTTAGAGCATAACTATCAAGAAATTCACACGCCTGTTTTATTAGACAAGACTTTATGGGAAAAGTCTGGTCACTGGGAAATGTTTAGCAAAAATATGTTTATCTCAGAATCTGAAAATAAAGCTTATGCCATCAAGCCGATGAGTTGTCCTGCGCATGTCATGATTTTTAAACAGGGTTTGAAAAGTTATCGTGATTTGCCTGTTAGATTTGCTGAGTTTGGACATTGTCACCGTAATGAGCCATCCGGATCGTTGCATGGATTAATGCGTGTGCGTGGATTTGTGCAAGATGACGCACATATTTTTTGTACAGAAGATCAAATCCAAGCAGAATCTGCAAAAGTTTTAGAATTATTATTTGAGTGTTATACCGATTTTGGATTTAAGCCAATTGTTAAATTTGCAACGCGACCAGCAGAGCGAATTGGTTCAGATGCCCAATGGGATAAAGCAGAGCATGCTTTAGAGAAATCACTTAAGGATAAAGCAATACCTTTTGAACTAGCGCCTGGAGAAGGGGCTTTTTATGGTCCCAAGCTCGAGTTTCATTTGAAAGATTGTATTGGCCGTTTGTGGCAGTGTGGGACGCTTCAAGTGGATTATTCACAGCCTGAAAGGCTAGATGCTTATTATATCGCTGAAGATGGAAGCAAGCAGAGACCCGTCATGCTTCACCGTGCAATCTTAGGTACCTTGGAGCGGTTTATTGCTATTTTGATTGAGCATTATGCTGGAGAGATGCCGTTGTGGTTGTCGCCTACTCAGGTCGTTTTAATGAACATTACGGACGATCAAGCGGAATATACCCAAAAAATAGCCCTGGATCTGAAAAAAGAAGGCTTTAGAGTCAAATTAGACTTGAGAAATGAGAAGATCGGCTTTAAAATCCGCGAGCATACATTGGGCCGCATCCCTTATCAGCTAATCATCGGTGAGAAAGAGAAAACCCAGAAGACCGTTTCTGTACGAACGTTAAGCGGTCAGGATTTGGGTGGGATGTCTGTTTCAGCGCTGACGGAGTTGTTACAACAGAAAGTAGCTGAGAAATGCTCATTAAAAGAGGAGGATTAACACATTAGTCACGATAAAAGTACTCGAGTCAACGGAGACATTCGAACACCAGAAGTACGTTTGATAGGTGCAGAAGGCGAACAAATCGGGATCGTTTCAAATCGAGAAGCGCTACAAAAAGCATTGGATGCGGGTTTGGATTTAGTAGAGATTGCGCCAAATGCAGCTCCGCCCGTTTGTCGATTAATGGATTATAAGAAATATTTATTTGAACAAAATAAACAAAGACATGCGGCAAAGAAAAAACAACGCAAATCGACAGTAAAAGAAATGTCCTTTCGTCCCAATACAGATGTCGGTGATTATGGTGTAAAGCTTAAAAAGATTATTGGATTTCTTGAAGAGGGTGACAAGGTTAAAATTTCCTTACGCTATCGCGGAAGAGAAATGTCTCACCAAGAATTGGGATTGCGATTAATTGAAAAATTAAAAGGTGATTTAGAAGCGCATGCAAGTATTGAGCAAGCGCCAAAGTTGGAAGGCCGGCAGATTATTATGTTAGTTGGGCCAAAAAAGAAGTAGGGGCGGGATACCAGCTTGCCCTTCATTAACGGGAGTAAAAAATGGCAAAGGCAAAAGTGAAAAAAACAAAGTTGAAATCAAATCGCGGTGCGGCAAAACGCTTTCGTAAAACAGCGGGCGGAATTAAGCATCGAGGTACAGGTCGTAATCATATTTTGACGAAAAAAGGTCAGAAGCGTAAACGTAATTTGCGTGGTGCACGTTTAGTCAATGCGTCTGATGAAAAGTCAATTGATCGTTTGTTACACGGGTCTTAATTAATAGTTATTAGTTGGAGTAAACAATGGCAAGAGTAAAGCGTGGTGTCACAGCGCGAGCAAGACACAAAAAAGTTTTAAAACAAGCGAAAGGCTACCGTGAAGCACGCAGCCGTGTATTTCGAGTTGCAAAACAAGCGGTTACACGTGCAGGGCAATATGCCTACCGTGATAGACGCGTCAAAAAACGTGATTTTCGTGGACTTTGGATCGTGCGTATTAATGCAGGTGCACGTGAAAATGGTTTGACCTACAGTTTGTTTATGTCAGGTCTGAAGAAATTAAATATTTTGGTTGATCGCAAAGTATTGGCTGATATTGCTGTTCATGACAAAGTCGGCTTTGCAGAATTAGTCGCACAAGCAAAAGCTGCATAGTAATGCGTAGGGGCGGGATATCAGGCCGCCCCGAATATCATCCCGCCTAATTTATTCCGCGCGTTTCAAAATGCTGGTAATCTTTAAACGCTTTCCAATTACCACCCCATTTCCAATTATGTTCAATAAATATTTGATACACTGAACTTTCAGTGGTAATCATGCCTGGTTTATTTAAAGTGCGGTCAGCATAAATTTTGCCATTGGCGGGTAAAAATTTCGTATGGCTAATATAGGGATTAAATACAGGATTGATATCAATAGCCAATCCATACGCATGTTTTGACCATCGATTAGAATTGCTGGTCATTTTCTTGCAGTGATACCCAAAGGTATCGTTATCTTCCATCGCTTTTTCTTCGTTATTATTGTAATCCTCTAATGGTTTGATTTTTGAAATAGGAAATTTAATTTCATATATTTTTTGGAAGATCTCTTGAACTTGAGCTTCAATATTTTTATTAACCACTAATATGCCCGTATGAGATTTATGATCAAACCCCCAGTAGGGAACGTGTACATGAATTAAATCATTGGGAGAAAGAGGGCAAACCAGTGCGGCGAATAACCAATATTTTTTCATGCGAAATTAATCTTCCCGTTCAGCTTTTTTGGGTTTACTTAAATAATGTACTCTGGCAATAATTTCCTGGCCCGTATAACAGCCCTTTTTAAAATCAATCATATTTTCTATTTTATGGTAATTTAATTTATGTGGGGTGAATTTTCCAGATGTTTCGGGCGTAATCATTGTTATATTATTATTGTCATCCTGGATATCGTGAAGAATCTCCCGGGATAATATTATTTTAGAAAACTGGGCATATTTTTCTAATGTCTTGATAACAATTTCTATCATGGACTCGGATAAGATCATATAAAAATTATTATTAATTTTAATTAAATTAAAGCTCGCGATGACTCGACCCTTTCTATTACATAATGCACAAAGCTGAGGTTTGTTTTCGAG
>Ga0206884_1006_pt1 | contig 130882 bp, 118 predicted proteins | sample Alteio_BWOrgCont_FD_152914 | JGI IMG/M metagenome (GOLD analysis project Ga0206884, IMG submission 152914) | Enriched cells from forest soil in Barre Woods Harvard Forest LTER site, Petersham, Massachusetts, United States -... | ecosystem: Environmental > Terrestrial > Soil > Temperate forest > O...
CACTTGAAATCCATGCTTTTCATAGAAGCGTTTTGCTCTCGTGTTTTCTTGAAAAGTATATAAACGAATTGGGGAACCGAGTATAGATTTTGCAGTTGCGATAAGCAGCTCACCTATTCCACGCCCCACCACTGCAGGTGAAAGATAAAGTTGGTCAATCCAACCGATATTCTCTTTTTTAGATAACGCCATCATGCCCACAACTTCACCATTTTCTTCGACAACAAATACCTGATCAGTTGGAATAAGGGTTGTGCAAATCCATTCATGAATGTTTTTATCAGAATGCGCGAGGGGTGCGAAAGCAACAAATGCTTTTCGTGATGCTAAATAAATAGTGGCGATAGCAGCAGCATCTTTTTGAATTGCTTTTCTTACCAGAAATTTCTGCATCATAAGTTAATTACTTCTCCCAAATAAACGCTATATAGACAATTTCAAAGAGTGGCGCTCGCGATTCAAAGTACGAGCAATGGCTACGGCGATACTAATGCACTTTCCCAATTCTCACCAGTGTGTGAATATTTTATGACTTCGGAAAATGTTTCTATTCCTAACGTATAAAAATAAATAGTATCCGGACAAAGACGATAACCACAATAAGCATCGCTGACGGGTATTTTTTTATTGCGATAGTTGCTTAAAAAATCTTTATATTTACTCTCTAATTCCAGCAAAGAAGAAATTTGTTTGCCCGATCGGTGTAACGTAAACTTTACCTGTCGTTCATAAGATAATGTATCCCAATAAAAACTATTTTCGTCTGGTGTTAGAATTTTAACAATACCATCTAGAATAACTTCACGTTGTTGCAAGGGTAGCCATAATGTCATCGAAGCTGAAGGATTTTCTGTTAAATCAGCGACCTTTCGCGTTGCTTGCTGCGTAAAAAACAAGACACCCGCCTCGGTAATTTCTCTAATAGCGACTATTCTACTGTGCACTTTACCCGCAGCAGACGCTGTGGCTAAAACAATTCTGTCAGGATTTGTCGAACCCAAATTTTTTTCTATTTCTAGCCATTCGTTTATTTTTTCTATGGGCATATTATTTGCTGTCATGTCTAACTCCTCAAACTTGCGCAGAGAATTGCAATTCCAGAAAAAAATAATTTCATATTGCTATTTTCTGGCTTAATATTTTTCGATTATACTTCACAAATCAATGTAAGAAATATAGGAGGCTGTATGGATAACAATCGTAATAGTGAAGTGCTTTTTTATCAGACTCAAGATGGGGTAACTCGAATTGAGGTTAAGGTTGAAGATGAAACGGTTTGGTTGTCGCAAGGGCAAATGGCCGAGTTATTTGAGACTACAAAGCAAAATGTAGGCATACATATTAAGAATATGTTTAATGAAGGTGAGCTAAGCAAGAATTCAGTTGTAAAGGATTCCTTTACAACTGCCAATGATGGTAACCGGTATAAAACTATCTTTTACAATCTTGATGTGATCATCTCTGTCGGCTATCGAGTCAAATCTCACAGGGGTACCCAGTTCCGTATCTGGGCAACCCAGCGTCTAAAAGAATATCTTATTAAAGGTTTTGCATTAGATGACACACGTTTAAAAAAAGGCGGTGGTGGTAGTTATTTTGACGAACTTTTGTCACGTATTCGTGATATCCGCTCCTCGGAAAAAGTTTTTTGGCGAAAAGTTTTGGAAGTTTATGCGACGAGCATTGATTATTCACCCAATACAAAGGCATCTCAAACATTTTTTAAGGTAGTGCAAAATAAAATGCATTGGGCAGCGCATGGACAGACGGCTGCCGAAGTAATTTCATCGCGGGGAAAGTAAGCCATGAACACGCTATAGAAAAAGCACAGGCTGAATATGATAAATTTAACGCGATTAAAACAGAAGAAATCTCACCCGTTGAACAGCACTTTATTGATAGCTTGGCTGATATAGCAACGCGGAATATAAGAAATAAAACTGTATAATAGCTCTCATAAAGTGAGGACTCATGAATTTAATCTTTGATTTCGATGGCACACTCGTCGACAGCCTACCCAAGGTTATTGAGAAATTTAATGGCATGGCGGACGAATTTCATTTCCGAAAAATACAGCCTGACGAATTACCAAATATCAGACATTTGAATTCACGTGATGTGATTAAATATATGCAAATACCGTTTTATAAAATTCCGCGGATATTGCACCGCGCAAGAAAACTCATGAATAGTGAAATGCCATTTCTTACACCATTTTTACATTTACGCGAGGTATTACAGCAACTGCATGCCGAAGGTTTCTTGCTCGGCATATTGACGTCTAATTCATCCGAAAACGTAAATACCTGGCTTGAGTTACATAAAATAAACCATTTTTTTAATTTTATTCACGCTGAATCGAGTTACTTTGGTAAAAGTCGATTAATCAAGAAATTGTTAAAAAAATATAACATTGATAAATCTCACGCTTTTTATATTGGCGATGAAACACGAGACATAGAAGCCGCAAATAAAAATGATATTTATTCTGTTGCTGTAACATGGGGGTTCAATTCAGAACAAATTCTTTTACAACATCAACCGGATTATGTCGCGCGAAAACCAGAGGATTTGCTAAAAATTATCCCTCAAGTGGGAAAACCGTGTACGACATAATTTTATTTGATCTCGACGATACCCTGCTTGATTTCGCTTCATCTGAACGCGAGAGTCTTAAAAGAATTCACGCAGAGTTTTATCCACAGCTAAATTATTCTATATTTGAAGAACATTTTTTGTCTATTAATAATCAATTATGGAAAAGAGTGGGTGCGCATGAAAACCCTCTAACACCCGGCGAAATTAGATTACAGCGGTTTATGGAGTTTAATCAGAAATTTAATATTAAACATGATCATGAAATCATAGCCCATCATTACGAAAACCATTTAGGCGAAACGGCAAATTGGTTACCCGGCGTAAAAGAAGCTATACAGCTTCTTCATAAAAAAAACTATATATTGGGCATAGTGACAAATGGTTTAGTAAGCGTTCAATATAAAAAATATGAGCGACATGCATTAGGCAATTGGTTCAAAAGCTTTATTGTCTCTGACAAAGTGAATATGGCTAAGCCGCATAAAGGTATTTTTGAATTGGCTTTTTCAGAAATATGCGCACAGAAAAATCTCAAGATGATTGATGTGAAAAAAATCCTTATGGTTGGAGATTCTCTTGTCAGCGATGGTCATGGTTCGAAAAACGCGGGGATAGATTTTTGTTTTGTTGGACAAGAATCCAAAATAGATCATGAAATAGATCACGAAATACCCATAAAATATATTATTCCATCAGTTTGTGCGTTACCGCAAATATTAACTCCCATTCTTAATAGGTAAAAACCCATCCGTCTGCATATTCCACAGCATGGCAAAATGGCCATTGGCTTTTAATAGATTTTCTTTTGTGCCTTCCTCAATAATTTTGCCCTTATGAAATACTAAGATTCTATCCATATCCGCCAGTGTTGATAACCGGTGTGCGACCACAATAGTCGTTCTTCCCTGCATTAAACGATGCAAACTTTCTTGAATTAATTTTTCCGTAACAGAATCAAGTGATGAAGTCGCTTCGTCTAAAATTAATATAGGCGCATTTTTCAAAATAGCACGCGCAATCGCAACACGTTGACGCTGCCCACCCGATAATTTAATTCCTCGCTCACCGACCAAAGACTGATAACCATAATCTAATTTTTCTATAAATTCGTGACAATGGGCGAGCTTAGACGCATGAATAACATCTTCATCGCTGGCATCTAAACACCCATACCGAATATTTTCCATCAGAGTCCGGTGAAAAAGCGCAGGATCTTGCGGAATCATGGCTATTTGCGCACGTAGAGAGTCTTGCGTTACGTGTGCGATATTATGTCCATCAATCAAAATACTTCCCGACTGTATATCGTAGAATCGCAAAATTAAATTCACAAAGGTTGATTTTCCTGAACCCGAAAAACCTACCAACCCTATTTTTTGGCCTTTTTTAATCGTGAGATTTAAATCGTGAAAGACAGGATATTTTTTTTGGTAAGCAAAATTAACCTGTTCGAAACAAATATTGCCCTCTGTAATAACAATAGGCTGAGCGCCTTTTTTATCTGTAATATCATGGCCTTTTTTAATGAGCTCCAACGCATTTTCAATCGTTCCCGTTTCTCTTGCAAAAATGGATAGCTGGAAACTGATAAACCAAAGCCAACCCAACAACCAAAATGACTGCATTAATACCTGCGTAAAATCACCCAACGTCACCCAGTGATGTACCCAGCCATAAAGCAATGTAAACAACATGCCAAAGATTAATAATAAGCCGTTTATACCCAAACCAATGCGCATGATTTCTACAACCCACATGGCTTTTTTAGCTTTTGATAGCTCATCTTCTTGGAATTTTTTAAGGTAACTTGCTTCATAGCGCTGATGTGAAAATAAACGAACGTTTAACATATTGGTAAATACATCCACTACTTTTCCACTGAGAGTAGAAACTGCTTCAGAATGTATTTCTGATAATTGATTGCCATTACGTAAGAACAGAAAAATAATACTAAAATGTAAACACAGCCACACTGATAAGATCATTCCGAAATAAGGGCTGGTCAGCCACATCATCACTAATACAATTATTGCGCCCGTTCCGGCCGTCACAAATTGAAAGCAGACAATTTCCATAATGGTTTGGCAACTGGTTGAGAGATCTGCTAATTTTTTTGCGATATTTCCCGAGAAATTGCTGGAAAAATATTCATGTGAATGAGCGGTTACATAATTAAACACGGCTTCTCGAATATTCGCCCGAAATCGAGGAAACGTATAAATCTCCAGAATACCCTGCAATCGCATAAAAAATTCTGAGCCGACCCAAAATAATACGAGCAAGATGAGTACGCCACTTAAAGCAGAATAAATTCCTGCGCGTTCGCCATGATAAGCCTCTACGGTATTTACAATGCGTTTCAAGAAATAGGGAAACACCGCATCGCTCGCGGCCCACACGATGAAGGAAAAAATGAGAATAGAAAACTTAACCTTCTGTTGCTTGGCAAAATGGACTATAAAACGGAAGGTCGATTGGGGTAAGTTCATAAACACCTTATATATATATATCAAGCGGCACCCAATCATATTAAACGCAGAAAACGCAAAAGCCCATAGACTAGTCCCTCCACCCTAAAAGGCCATCCTAATTGACAAACAAGTCTAAATTAGACTATTATGGCTAACATGAGAAAATCCATTAAAGCATTTCTTCCTACCGCCGAAGCCATTCAGCGCTTACTACATCCCCATGCCGAAGTCGTCGTGCATGATATAAAACAAAATAAAATAGTCGCCATCTATCATTCTTTCTCTAAACGGCGAGTCGGCGATTCGTCCTTATTTACAAAAGAAGAAGAAATGGCAACATTGGAGGATTGCGTCGGTCCTTATGAAAAAATCAATTGGGATGGCAAAAAACTCAAGTCCGTCAGTAGCATCATTCGCGATGAGAATAATCAAGCAGTAGGAATGCTATGCATTAATCTTGATACTTCCCTATTTGAAAAATTCAGCCAATTAATTTCAGCCTTCACGCAATATACACACACAAACACTCAACCTGCTCCCTTATTTAAAGACGACTGGCAAGAAAAAATTAATCAATATATCCATAGTTATTTAAGCAAACACCATCTTGCACTCGACACATTAAGCCGTACAGAAAAACAAAAGCTTATTGAACACTTATATAACAGTGGCGCTTTTACAGGTAAAAATTCAGCGAAATATATCGCTCAGATTTTTAAAATTTCACGCGCAACGGTATATAACTATTTGGGAGTAAAATCATGAATGATATTAAAAACACCGTACTTTTAGCGGAAACACATATACGCCCGTATATACGCGAAACGCCATTAAAATTCTCAGAGACACTCAATACGTATCTCAAATGCGAAAACCTTCAACACACTGGCGCATTTAAAGTCCGAGGGGCATTTAATAAATTACTTTCCTTAACACCCTCACAACGCAAATTAGGGGTAGCCACCGCATCAACAGGTAATCACGGCGCCGCCGTTGCCTTTGGATTAAAAACATTAAATATCCCCGGTATTATTTTTGTACCAGAAAACGCCTCGCCCAAAAAAATTATTAATATTCGCCATTACGACGCTACGCTTGAATTTTTTGGCACTGATTGCATACAAACCGAACTGCATGCGATTGAGTATGCCAAGAAAAATAATATGATTTATGTTTCGCCCTATAATGATTTAGCTATTATTGCAGGCCAAGGCACCATTGGATTAGAACTCAAAAAACAATTACATAAAATCGACGCTATATTTGTTCCAATTGGTGGCGGCGGATTAATTTCTGGTATCGCCGGATATATCAAATCTGTTTCGCCTGAAACAAAAATCATTGGCTGCTTACCTAAAAATTCACCGGTCATGGCAGAATCTATAAAAGCGGGAAGAATCATCAAAATGGAAACATTGCCTACACTGTCTGATGCAACAGCGGGAGGCATAGAACCTGGCGCAATTACATTTGAATTCTGCCAAAAATATGTCGATGATTATATTTTAGTCTCTGAGTCAGAAATCCAAGATGCCATGAATACACTTATTAAAACAGATAATTTGAAAGTAGAAGGCGCCGCGGGTGTTGCACTCGCTTCGCTTTTTCAAACAGCTAAAAAATTTGAAGGCAAAAATACAGTAGTTATATTAAGCGGCGGAAATATCAATGATGAAAATTAACTCTAGTACCCTCATTCATTTTCCAGGAGGCGCGCTATCAGGAACAGCAACTATTATTGCTTATAAACAGCTTGCTTCTCATCCTAATAAATTAATTATTATTACTGACGCTACGCCTTTCCATCCACTTGATTATAATTGGCCCGATCAACCTAGCGATAAAGGAACTATAAATATACACGAAAAAATTATTCCTATAGATAACTGCTTGATAGGCGCTGTTCATATTAAAACAGGCGAATTTTTAGTAGACCAAGAAATAAAAAATTTAAAAATTAAACGTGATGACCCCAATTGGTATTTTGTCGTTGCGCATATTATTAATGCAGACTTAATAAATACAGATGAATTGATAGATAAAAATATACAGCTAGAAGTTGATGGCACGTATAGATTAGCCCTATCAAAATCACACACTGCCTGTCATTTAGCGGCGTTAGCTTTAAATAAGCTAACAGCCCCGTTTTGGAAAAAATTGCCTGAATATTATGATTCATTAGGAAATCCAGATTTTGATAAAGAAGCGCTCACGTCCTCGAGAATAAGCGAAGAAAACAGCATTGAACATTACCGCTGCGGAAAAACATTACGCAAAAAAGGCTTTGATAGTCAATTATTTTTAACAGAAAATAGTCTTACAGAGACAGAGCTTGCCGTAAATAATCAGTTATCAAATTGGTGCCTTGATAAAAAGGGTATAATCATTTCAATTCAGTCCGAAAAAGCTTTTTTACATGAAGTCCGAAAATGGCATTGTGTATTTCCAGACGGGAAAGAAGCTGTCATTCCCTGCGGCGGAACGCATATTAAGGCTATAACATCCCGTGAAAAAATAGTTGTTAATTTTATAAAAGAAAACGATCAAGAATTTAGCATGGTATCAAAATGGGTAGCTGCGTCTAATTGAATAAAAGCTAAGGATTTAGAAATTAAAGATCTCACCATGGCCTACGTTGATAAAGACAGCGGTGACCCTATTATTTTTATTCAATGCATCAAATGGAAACAGTAATGATTAATCTTATGCAGCTCTTTTTAGCGATAGCGTTTATTACCGTAGTTTGTATTATGACTTATAAAATATTGCGTCCCTTGTGTTTGAAAATTATCGACCTTTGCTTTGATTCAAATCGTTTCCGCATTGGGATATGCATTTTTCATGAATACAAAAGCAAAGCCTGACTTAACTTTAACGCTAAATTTTATTAATCGAAAATCCGCCATAATTAGTGTGGCAAAATTAAATTGTTAAATAAACTGCTACATTTCATTTTTTACCATCTTTCTGCTCGCACTGTATTTGTAAAATATTCTGTCAATCTACGCTTCGTTCCTGGACTTACCATTTCGGGTAATTGATCATAATGAAACCAGCCCATTTTTTCGATCTCGGGTGAATCTGATTTTATTAAAGAATAATTTTTAACAATAAAAATTACGGGGTAGTCATTGACGCCTAAATAGGTATGAAAATAAATACCAAATAACTCCGGCTCTTCTGTAGGAACAAGGCCAACTTCTTCTTTGAGTTCACGAATAACTGCATTTTTTACAGATTCAGTTTTCTTGACTCCACCACCGGGCAAATACCAATGCGGTTGATACGTATGCTTAACCAGCAATATTTGATTGTCTTTATTTACAACAATGGCTCGAGCGCCAAGCGTGACTAAACCCAGCAATGATTGCAGTTTACGGATGGATCGTGTCGCAACCTTATGAAAGAGATTAACTAAGTTCATGGGGTTCTACCTCAGCTAAAAAATCGGGATTATAGCAGCATATTAATAAAGCTCAGGATGACAACTGGAGAATGGTGGCCGAAGCTGGAATCGAACCAGCGACACAAAGATTTTCAGTCTAACGCATGAAACTTAAATCATTGTTTTATATATAAATATTACAGTGGCGACCATCATGATTAGCACCGTAGAGCATAGTAAAGCACAGTTCACTCACTTAGAATCCCACAAGAAGATTTGGTAAATCACATTAATATTCTTCAACTAGATACTTCTCAAAAAACAATCTTCGTGGGATAGAAAGATTGGGCAGGTTAAACACCGAGGGGCAGTATGATAGAATTTATAACACATTATGCCGAAGCATTTGCCCTATTTGAGAAATACGGATTTAAGCACCCTGTAATTTACAGAAAAGTATGGGGGATAAACTCATCCAAAGTTCACATTGAGGTAATAGCTAAAGACATAGAAGAAGAGCTTAAACTTAAATGTTTACAACTATTATGCAGCGCATTAAAAAAATACTTCACTTGTAGCTATTTTTTATGTGTGAAAAATACCAACCTACCTGAATCCGCGGAAAAGAATCAACCTGATTTTTTTCTTTCTTTTTCACTACCCCCCCACCTAACATGGACAGCGCTAGAACAAAAACTCGTAGAAATTTTTGGTCGCCCGTGGGTATCTGGTGGGACGGAAGACATTGAACTTCTCCAAAAACTTACCTTTTCTGCAGGCAATGGGATGCAGTGGATGACTTCGCTGAAAATAGATCGTCTTCAGCTAAGCGATGAAATCGTTTCGGTATTGAGTGAGATCATAAAAAGCAATCTTGTCTTAAAACAATTATCCCTCTCAACGACTCACTTATCCACTAGAAATGGGAGAAAAGTAACCCATGCCTTACGCTATAATTCCAGCCTTACTTTTTTTGACATTTCAAATAACCAAATTGCGTGGGCAACAGAAGACTTTAGTCAGTTACTGAGCGCTAATCACTCGCTTCAACAACTTTATTTAGGAGAAAATAGCGCCAATTATCATTTGGCGGAAGGATTAGCAATAGGTTTACCCCAAAACCACACAGTGACGCATCTGGATTTAAGCGGATGCTTGCTCGGCGATGAACTAGTTCATGTTTTTTTGCAGGGTCTATTCGGTAACACAACACTAACTGTTCTCAATCTTTATAACAATAGAATTAGTTCCGTAGGCGTAGCAGATATTGCTGCGCTACTTAGCGCAAATTTCGCTTTACGTTCGCTTAACCTCGGCGATAACAACTTCGACATTACAGGCATGAACCATCTATGTAATGCGCTTATGGTTACTACCACACTTCAACATCTGGGGTTAAAAAATACCCGTCCTACTCAAGATCACTTGAGAGTGCTAAAGACCACTTTAGAAAACCATACTTATTTAACTTCTCTGGACGTAGAAATAGAAAAAGGAAACAAAGAGCAAGCAAAACTCATTGGTTTAATGCTAGGAAAGAATACCTCGCTGCGCACAGTGGATTTAGGAAATAGCCACCTAAAAAGCGCTATAGCTAGAATATTGGCTACATCACTTCGAAAAAATCATACACTTACCACATTAAAATATTGGACATCTACCATAAAAAGAGAATATAGGGATGAAATTAGTTTATGGATTGAACGAAATCAAAAAATACGCACCGTAGTAAATCGCCAAGAATTTATATTTATATTGATCTTATTAAATCAAAGCTCGTCTTTATGGAAATCCTTGCCACTCGATATCAAATTACACATTTTAAATTTTCTTGACCTTACGAAAGAACAAAATATCGGAAAAAATAAAGCTCAAGTTTATGGATGTGCAAGATTTTTATTTTGGCGTTTCTCCGAATGTCACAGTTTAATCAAAGCAAAACAAAAAATAATTATCCTGGAAAGTACTGACCCTCAGGGTCATTGTCAGTTTCGCTTTTTTAAAGAATGTGGAACATCAACAAAAGTAACAAACGAAGATTCCAAAGAAAAACCTAACATGAAAAATTTTGTCGAACATTATGCTGAAGCATGGGATTTATTTCAGAAAAATGGATTTGGAAATCCATTAATTCACCGAAGCTTAACCACTGACTATTCTGGCAAAGTACTTTTTCTTATTACAGACAGCTTGACCATTCTTCATCAAGCAGAACCTCAATACAAACGAATTTCAAAATTGGAAGAGGAATTAAAAATTTATCTCGCTTGTGAGTTTCGTTTGTTAACAGTTGATGATTATGAGACTTCTTATTTAGAAAAACTTAGCTTCCCGTATTATCCCTCTTTTCTACTCACTCCTGATTTACCAATAAATAACCTTGTATTAAAGTTAGTGGAAGTTTTTGGCGAACCTTGGGTATTTGGCCACAGCCCCGCTGAAGTAATGGTGGCCGAAGCTGGAATCGAACCAGCGACACAAAGATTTTCAGCCTGAACCAGGTTTTTTAAGTCGTTGAATTATATAGAAATATTACAGGGCTGACCATCACACGATAGCACCGTAAGGCACAGTAGAGCACAGTTAATCTACTCAAAATCCCACAAATAAAAATCAGGGTTATCGAAGAATTCTCCATACCTTCGTCGATAAAACGCCAACACCCACATTTTCTAACATATCCATTTTCTATATCCCCCATTTAAATTATTCTAAAATATTATCTCAAAACCGTTTTGCATAGGTGCGATTATTGGGGGCTTACTTCTAAAGGATTATGTAAAGCGTCACCTTCTGAAATCTTACAAGGGAAACAAAATGTTAAACACTCCTGCAAACCATCAGTAATAATAGCTTCCGCCGCTGAATTTTTGTTACCATCCCAACGGAGTTTTTTACTCGCATCGTACTTTCACTACAAAATTTATTTAAGAGGAAACATAATAGGAATTAAAAACATTAACAACAATGAAGTTATAAATAAAATCATACAAAAAAAACAAACAAAACTCATTATTAGCTCTATTTTTGAGGCAGTTTTAACATCATAATTTGCATTAGCCAATGCCCTTGTTTTATCAAATTTTATTTTTACTGTATCATTGAATATTTTAAAATTTAAATACATTAATGCTATGGTACAACCTAACTCAACAGGCCCAACAAAATACTTTCCAAATGGAGTAATCTCATACTGTGGATGGAATTTTAGTTTATGCCCAACTCTATTCTCAATTTTTGGAACAACAAAAATCCAAAACATAAGAGGGAGTAGCGTTAACATAAATATAGCATTTGCCATACCCGTAAAGAGGATAATACCCATTGCAATATGAGGGCTCATATAAAATATTACTCCTAAAAACTATTGCGAACATTCACATTATGGGGAGCCAACTGCGGTTCAAAATAATCAACCCCGGCTTTCCATAAAGACATTACCACTAAATCTCCAACAATTGCTCCAACTACTGGTGCACGCGAAATAAGTGCTGCACCTGCAATCCCACCGGCTGCACCAAAGATCACTCCACCATATTCTTTTACTTCAGAGGATATTTTCGAATTTGGTGGCGCTGCTTGTATATTATCATGCGCTATTATAATTTGGAGTCCGAGCCCTAATGCTAAAAACGATCTGCCACCACTATCCAGATTCAACGCAAGCGCACTATATGCAGCTGCAGTACGTGATATTTGTTGTACAAATTCTTCGTATTCAACTTGCGATTGGGGCAATTCCCCCGTTGAAAAGTTATTTGAATTAGGTATCGCTTTCGAAAGTTGAGACGCTAAATTATCATAATCATTTGCAATCGCCATATTATGTTCACCCCCAGCTTTAAGTCTACTGGTGAGTCAATTAAGATGGGACTGGGAAATTAAAATACCAGAAATGGGTACGGTGTTTTTAATACCCGGTCGTTACACAAAGAATGGTGAAGACCGTTTGGTAGTATTAAATGAAGTCGCGTATGAGGTAATTGAGGAAGTGAGGAATATGCACCCTGAGTATGTTTTTGTTTACAAAGGAAAACACATGACTCGAATGCTTAACCACGGTTGGATGACCGCTCGTGAGAAAGCAGGCTTGCCTCAAGTACGAGTACACGATTTAAGACATACTTTTGGGAGAAGATTACGGGCTGCAGGTGTTTCATATGAAGATCGACAAGATCTTCTTGGACATAAATCGGGAAGAATTACGACCCATTATTCTGCGGCTGAATTAGCCAATTTGATCGAGGCAATAAATAGGATCTGTAGACGCAAAAAAGGCGTCCCCTTATTCCTAATTAAGCACCTCGCGCAGCTAGGTTCCGTAGAAATCCCACAAATTGGTTTTAATGTCATCCAACACGAGGGTGAGAAAATCGTCCGAGAGGTTGATATAACGGGCTGAAAGAATGGTGGCCGAAGCTGGAATCGAACCAGCGACACAAAGATTTTCAGTCTTCTGCTCTACCGACTGAGCTATTCGGCCTAATCTATAAGGGACCGCTATTAAACCGGCTTAACTCTTAAGCGTCAAGTTACGCCCATAAGAATTTTTTTCACTGGCGCAGAAAGCCCCAGTTTTGACGGCTTTTGTGGATCAAACCACACTCCCCCGTCATGCTTCACTCGCTCGAGCTGTCCTTCAATGGGCGTAATATCTAAGTGGTAGTGGCTAAACGTGTGACGAAACGGCGCCAATATTTTAAGCTTTTTGATACCCGCATACTTTTTTAATATGGCTTTCTGGTCTTCAAATTCGGGCAGGCTCCATAATCCACCCCAAATTCCTGTCGAGGGTCTTTTTTCTAATAACACTTGTCCCAATTTATTTTTCAAGACTAATAATATAGTTTGTTTGATAGGAAGAACTTTGGTGATTTTCTTACCCGGAAATTCTGAGATTCTATCTGTCAGAGACGCTTCACAGTATTTTTCTAAAGGACAGAGATCACACTTGGGCTTGGTTCGCGTACAAATCATCGCGCCGAGATCCATCATGGCTTGAGCATAATTATGGGGATTTTTTTTAGGAAGATAGGACTCTGCATGCGTCCACAACATGTCTATATTATTTATAGCCAAAAATCTCGACAAAACTCTTTTAACATTACCATCTAAGATAGCAGCGGGTTTTTGAAAGGCGATAGATAAAATAGCCCCCGCTGTAGAACGGCCAATGCCGGGTAATAGCTGAAGACTTTCTAAAGTATTAGGGAACTCACCCTTAAATTCTCTTAAAACTATCTTAGCAGCCTTGTGTAAATTTCTCGCGCGGGCGTAATAACCTAAGCCTGTCCATAAATGCAAAACCTGATCTTCATGGGCTTTTGCTAAGGATTTTACATCCGGAAATTGCTTCATGAATTTTTGGTAATACGGAATGACGGTATTTACCTGCGTTTGTTGCAACATGATTTCAGAAATCCACACGCGATACGGCGAAATAGCCTGTTGCCACGGCAAATCTTTTCGGCCGTGTTTTTTAAACCACTGTAAAATAATTTTCGAAAATTTTTCCATAATAGTTAAACTTTATAACAAATGCCGTCCCACATTCCCTTACACATGCCTTTGAAACGTTCCCAACGGTGATCCAAAAACGGTATTTTTGCCGCTAATTTGAGATTTTGACGACCCGTAAGAACAATTTTTAATTTGTCACTCCACGAAACGTAGGGTTGTCTCGCTAAAATAATAGAATTACGAAAAAAATAATAATACAGCGGCGCTTTATGATAATAGACTTTACCCAGCCATTTTACTTCACGGATCTCCCCCATCGTATGCCGCATCGCGACATTATAAAACTTCATAATGTAATAACCTTTCGCGCGCACACGGTAACACCACTCGGAATCCACATGATAAATAAATAATTTTTCGTCCATTAATCCTACTTTTTTTAATTCAGGTACGGAAATCATACAGCCCGAGGCGATGACAAATTTATGAAAACGGTTAGGTTTTATCTCTGAAACACTTGCCGAATTTTCTAAACGCGGATCAATAATCGCCGGCCCACCAGCAATAATGTTAGGATTATTTTCACGCGCTTTTTGAAATTCATGAATATAAAATTCTAAGAAATCAGGGGCAATTTCACTGTCTTGATCAAATAAAATAGCCAAATCATAATTTTTTTCTATCGCAACACGCAATCCTACATTTTGCGCGGCACCCAAACCCAGGTTTCCAGCATTACGGTGATAGGTCACTCGCGGATTTTTTAAGATATCGTGATCAAATTCAGCATTATCTGATAGAAAAACATCGCAGCCAGAATAATTAAGGCAGTGCGTAATCAAATTAATCAAGATGGGTGTATCAGGATGAAACAACGTAAAAACCGCTAAAATTTTTGTCTCACCCTTATTACCCATTTATTTTCCCAATAACGACTGCAAGCCATCCGCAATCTTTTGATTAATTTGTGGCGCATACTGTTGAACTTTATCAGCAAGTTGTTGCTTTACTTCCGAAACAGCCAACGATGTCATATCTAATTTTACAGAGGGACTACTAAAATTGCCGGTAATCGTCAGAGGAATTGCAGGTCCGCGTGGTTTAGCTTCTGCTCCACTCGTCATGCGCTGTAATGACAAACGATAATCTAATTGCTCCGTATTTAAATTCGCCGTGCCTTGACCTGTCGCGTTTACTTTTGAGGCTTTAATGAGTAAATCATTATTGATAAATACACCTGATTGGATTTTTGCAGTACCTGTTAATTCCCCAAACGGCGTTTGTTTTGTATTACTCAACGTTGGCGCTTTTTTATTGGATAAACTATCTGCCACATCACCGTAATAATATAAATCAATGCCATAAAATATACCGTTTTGGACAGCAAATTTCATATCGCCATTGAGTGTACTGGTTGAACCTGCGCCAGATAAGTTCGCCGATAGTGTTCCGGTACCTGAAATCTTCAAGCTATTTTTCTTGAATAATTTCAGTAAATTCTGAATATTAATATTATTTAAATTAATATCCGCATGCCATTTCACCGTATTTCCCAATACAATATTTTCATCGCCGGTTAAAACCAGATCATTATTTAAAGCCGCATGAATATTTACCATATTGATTTTATTCTGCACAGGAGAGTAGCTAATATTCGCCTGCCAATCTACATCAACAGGACCCGCAAGATTATTCGACTCGGCTGTCATGGATAATTTTACTGGGAAAGATTGATTGACTCCGACATCAGTACTTTCAAAATTAAAATTTGTGATCTTAATATGCTTATCTTGCGTTGCATCATCAAACGTAATTTGGCTGTTTTTAATCTGAATTTCTGAGACACTAAAAGCAGCTATTTTTGCCGTATCACCAGATTTATTTACTGAAGATTGAGATGATTTTGGTACTGAAGAAGGCTTCCCCGTGTTTTCCCAATTCGTCTGGCCATTTGCCTTTTTAACCAATGTTAAATTCAACCCATCTACGACAATCTTTCCTATGCGGACTTCTTTGTGTAAAAGCGGCCGAAGCGCTACGCTAAATTCTAATGTTTTTACAGTAAGCAGGCCCTGCATAGAAATCCCTTCTGCTTTAATCCCCACCGTCGGATAAACCGCCCAATGCAAATCGCCCTGAATAACAAACGGTCTGTTCAACGCGGCTGAAACTTCTTTCTGAATTTGAGATTTGAATTGATTGGGATTAACAAATATCATCAGGACCACGGGAATCACTACCGCCAAAGCAATCAACATAAAAATCACATATAAAAATGCTTTCAATAGCTTCATCAGGGGCCTCACATGCAAGAAATAACGTTTCGCGGAGTCATCATTGGCTGTATTCTAGCAGTAATTCTTGCCGCGTCTAACACCTTTCTGGCTCTCAAAATTGGCATTCTGACTTCTGCGTCTATCCCGGCTGCTGTCATTTCGATGGGTATTTTAAAATTCTTTAAAAGATCAACGATCCATGAAAACAATATGATCCAAACCTGCGCGTCAGCCGGTGAAGCAATCGCAGGCGGAATCGTCTATGCCATTCCTGCATTGATTATTATTAAATATTGGACGCATTTTGGTTATTGGCATAATTTCCTGATTGCACTGATTGGCGGAACCTTAGGCGTACTATTTTCAGTTCCTATTCGCAAAACACTCATGGAAAATAGCCATCTGAGATTTCCTGAAGCCCAGGCTATTACGCGCGTATTAGAAATAGAACAACAAGGCACGAGTCAGATTAAAAATTTACTCATGGGCGGCGCCATCGGCGGATTATTAGAATTTTTCCAATCGGGTTTACAAATTATTGCCGCAAGCATGCAAAAAATATTTACCGTGGGCAAAACAGCATTCGGATTTGGCGCAGGGTTTTCTGCAACCCTCTTAGGGGCGGGATATTTAATTGGCTTTCCCGTCGGACTAAGCTTACTGATAGGCGCTATTACGGGTTATCTAATAATTTTGCCTATATTAACAGGCCATTTTCATTATGAAATAAACACGGTCTTATCAGAACAATTACGATTTATTGGCATTGGCAGCATGTTAACCGCTGGCGTGTGGACTCTACTTTCGATGCTAAAACCTATTATGGCCGGCATACTCACACCGTTTCGTGCATTGGCTCTTGAACAAGCAACAAAAAAAGAAGAAAAAACTAATCAAAAAGACATTCCGTATTTTTATGTTATGTTGGGAATACTATTTTCAGCTATAGCCAGTTATTTTTTATTAAACGCTGTTCTTGAATTCAACATACTAGACAAATCAAATATTATATTAATATCCGCCAGTTTTATTTTTATCTTTATCATTGGGTTTATTTTCGCAGCAATATGCGGCTATTTTTCAGGCTTAGTCGGCGTTACGGCAACACCGGGTTCGGCCATTATCATTGGTGGACTAATGATCGCGGCTTTTACACTACGTGGATATTTACACATGAGCGGCATAGCGCTTACGCATGAAATTATCTTAAATTCTTGTGCTGTTGTTATTGTCTTAATTTCTATCGTTGAGGGAATTGCGGCTATTACAAATGACAATGTGCAAGATCTTAAAGTGGGACACTTGATTGGCTCTACGCCATGGAAACAGCAAGTGATGTTACTGCTGGGAGTATTATGTGCAAGCGCCGTCGTTCCCCTCGTCATGCAATTACTATTCAGCGTATACGGCTTAGGAGGCGTTTTTCCACATGCAGGTATGGATGTGAGCAAAACACTACCTGCTCCAGTAGCATCCGTATTGGCAACTATGACGCAAGCTATATTTCATCATGATTTGCCCTATAACATGTTATTTGTCGGCGCAGGAATTTCCATATTTTTTATTATTCTCAGCTTTTTTACGTCAAGAAAACTTTCCGTGTTGGGAATCGCCATGGGATTATATTTACCCCTCGCTTCATCTACGGCTTTATTTATTGGCAGTCTAATAGCGTTGTTTTCTAAATCAGAGAAATCTGTTTTGACAGCCTGTGGTCTAGTAGCGGGCGCTGCATTAATGGATGTTCTACTTGCTGTGCCATTTGCCATCTCAGGTAATCCGAATGTATTAAGCATTATGCCTGCTTCTTTACATGGTATTGCTGTAATATTGGGAATCTTATGTGTGGTAGGTTTAGCGAAGTTTTTAACGCGAGAGGTAAAACCATGAAAAAGTTCTATGAGGAAGTCGCATCCATTTCACTTGTGATGGGTAATCTAATCGGCTCGGGGATATTTATTATTCCCATTGCTTTAGCGCAATTTGGTTTTATTAGTCTCGTTGGTTTTTTATTTGCAACCGCAGGTGCTTTGCTGATTGCCGCTACACTCACCCATCTTAATAAATATATTCCCAAAACGGGCGGGCCGTATTTATATGCAAAAGAAGCCTTAGGCGATGCCATGGGATTCAACGTTGCCTGTAGTTATTTCATCGCGTGGTGTATTGGCAATGCGACAATGATATTAGCGTTACCTAAAATGATAGCGCCTATTTTTCCTATTTTTGACGAAACCTCTAAAAGTTTTAGCTTATTTTATACGCTGTTTTTTCAATTAGGCATTACTTGGCTGTTTATACTATCTAATTTATTGGGCATCAAAGTGGTCAAGTGGGTACAAATTATTACCACCCTGCTTAAAATAATACCCCTATTTATTATTATTGCCTTTGGATTCGGCTATATTCATCCCGCTCATATCACTGAATTTAATATTAGTACTCAATCTAATTTTAGTGCGATTACCAGTGCTTCAACACTCGCGCTGTGGTTATTTATTGGATTAGAGTCAGCCATTATACCTAGCGATGAATCCATGGATCACAAAATGATTACGCGCGCGACATATACAGGAACGATCATAACCGCGGTAATTTTGGGCTTAAGTTATCTTGTGTTGTTTTCCGTCATTGAACCTTCGCAAGTTAAATCCATGGCTTTTCCGTTTGCAAACGCCGGTGAAATATTATTAGGACACATGGGAATGCTATTAATGTGCTTTTGTGCCTTTATTGCAACGGCGGGTGCAATCAACGGCTCTTTATTAATACAAGTCAAAGACAGTTATGGCGCAGCACGCGATCATCTTATGCCTAAATTTTTTGGGGTAGAAAATAAATATGGCGCACCCCAATATGGCTTATTATTAACGGGGATAATTATCAGTTTTATATTAATTATGAGTATTCAAAAGCCCTTTGTGGATGCTTTTAATTTTATTGTATTGCTTTCTACCGTAGCGTTTGTGATTCCGTATTTTCTTTCAGCTATCAGTGATTTGATATTAACCAAACAAAGAAGTGGTCGTAAGAAATTTCTGCGATATAAAATAGCCATACTTGCTGCTATTTTTTCGTTCTGGGCTATTATAGGCGCGGGTAAAGATGCAGTATTTTTGGGGCTATTGTTCTTTATGGCGTTCTTTCTGTTCTATGCGGTTTATCACGTGTTTCGTAAAAACAATTAGTCAAAACAGCCCTCACCCCCGCTTCGCGGCCCCTCTCCCACATCCGTTCGCTTCGCTCACGGGAGAGAGGAAAAGAAGGTAAGTGTATAAAACCTACACTTTTTGCAAGTTTGTACCTCATGCCTCCCCACAACTGTCATCCTGAGGAGCGTTTTTTTGCGACGAAGGACCTGCTTCTTTTTTATAATATGGTTGATTTACCAGATCCTTCACTACTACGCTATGCTTCGTTCAGGATGACAGCAGCAGGAGAAACTTCAAAGCCCGTTTTTATACGAATTTAGATGCGTTTGCCCTGGAAATCTTGAAAAAATCTCGAGCCTTAAGAAAACCTTAAGCTTTGGCTGGTATCATGACGAACATAATTTTTTGAATGAAGAGCGGGAGAATCATCATGGATCAACCAAACAAAGAACAACTGCCTGTACTACACAAACAAAAAAAAGGTTTTTTTACAAAACGACTTTCTGGCGATGATGCGCCCGCCTCAAATATTAATAATCCGCTGAAAACCTTAAAGTATCAGGAACGATTAATTGTCATCGTCAATGGCCAACCGTTTTATAAATCTACCGGAAAAAACTCAGGTTTAGCTGACACTTGGCTCCCACTAATTATGATTTGTGGAACCCTACCGTACCCAGGAATTTATGCTGGATTTGAAATACCTAGCCCTTTTATCAGATACTTCTTGGATGACATATTAAGCGACTCAGAAAAAACGGGATGTTTTATTAAATATTCTGTTGAATACGTCTCTAAAGAAACATTTGATCTAGACATTAAGGCAATAGATAGTGCCCTAAGCAGCGTCTCTAGAAAAACTAACGCAGATGGAAGTCCAATCTACCGCGATGATTCCGCAGGTAGATTTGTACGAAGAGAGCATTTAATTATTTCTGCTCGGTTAGGAGGAGGATTTTGGAACGATACAGATAAAAAAAATGAGTTCTTTAAAGCAGCCAAATTGGATCCTGATGAAATCCAATCTGCAAACACCCCCCTGTTTGTTTCTGCGTTACCAGAAACAGAGATTTTTGATCCTAATGCCGTAAATATTTGGCTAATGAAAAATGGGGCCTGTGATATATATGATATTTTACTTTTGAATGAAGAAAAATTATCTGCATTCACCTGCACATTGCTGAGTTCACTGCCAACTATTTGTGATTTTTTACACTCCAAAGCATACCCGTCCTGGATGGATCGCTATGCTCCTAGTGACCCACAGATAATCTTGTTATTTAAACAATTCTATACGCCCATCAATGATCTGGTAGAAGCACTAATTGGATTATCTAAATCATGCATTAAGGTTGGCCAACATACTATCAGCGATGATCAAAATGTGATCATCGATCTTGCGCAGGAAACAGCTAGTTGGTTACAAACAATAATGCCTGATAGAACAACATTCACGCCAACTAAAGAGAATATTCGAGAAATAAGCGAGTATTGTTCAGATAAAATTAAATTTCTGGAGAACTATACCCTCACCGCACCGACACATACCCACCCGGTACGCCTTCTTTAGAAAGTACTATCTGCCAAAGTTGATTGACTCGCGCACGAAATGCACCCGCGCATGTGAGTAAATAATAATTCCATAATCTAAAAAAATTATGGTCATAATTATTTTTTAGTTTATCCCAGTTTTTATTAAAATTTTCATGCCAGGCTAATAACGTCTTGTCATAATCCGCGCCGAAATTATGCCAATCTTCCATGACAAATAATTTCTCGATAGATTCACCGATTTGTTTTATCGACGGCAACATGCCATTGGGGAAAACATATTTTGCGATCCACTCATCCGTAGCATAGGAAGTATCATCGCGACCAATCGTGTGTAATAAAAATAAGCCACCCGGCTTTAAGCTGTCATACATAATTTTCATATACGTCTTATAATTTTTATGACCCACATGTTCGAACATTCCCAGCGAAACGATGCGGTCGAATTTTTCCATTTTCTCCCCAGACTTTTTTAATTCTCTATAATCTTCAAAGCGAATCTCAATAGGAAACTCTCTGCAATTTTGTTGAGCTAATACAGCCTGATCTTTGGAAACGGTAATTCCTACACCCGAAATGCCGTATTTCTCAGCAGCGTACTGTAAAAACGCCCCCCAACCACAACCGACATCGAGAACTCTCATGCCCGGTTTTAAGCCTAATTTTTGACAGACTAATTCGAGCTTCGCTTCTTGTGCTTGATCTAAATTTTTTGCTTTTTTCCAATACGCGCACGTATACGTCATACGCTTATCTAACATCGACATAAACAAATCATCGCCTAAATCATAATGTTTACGTCCTACTTCAAACGCCCGATGTTTTGTTTGAAAATTAAACACTCTATGAAAAAATAGTCTTAATAATAAACGCTTATTTTGTTTTATTTTGCTTTCTATATTAGAACGGTAAAGTTTATCTATAAAGCTATCTATACTTGGGCAATCCCACCAACCCTCGACATAACTTTCGCCTAATCCCAACGTTCCAGATTTCAAAATACGCGAATAAAAATCTTTGTTATGAACCGTAATATCCCAAGGATTCGAGCCATTAATTTGAATACCCGCTTCTGCTAGTAAACGTTCAATCACTCTATAACTCCATAACTCCGTAAATAGCATGGGACTTACCTAATTGATGCGCCCAGTATCTATCGCCATACGACCAATGCCAAAATTCCGTAAAGTAATTTACAAAGCCTGATTTGCTTAAAACATCGGACATAATATGTCGGTTCTTTTGTGCTTCATCACTAATGTGTGTTGCACCAGTTTTAGATACGGTTCCGTCAACATCTAATAGCCAGTCTTTTGGGTGAATACCCATATCCAGTGCTTCACCATGTTCATTAATTAAATAAACATCTACCGCTGCGCCAGTTGAGTGCGGCGGAATATTAATAGACCCATCAAAATTAACCACCGGCGAAACCATTTTGATCACTTCATCAAATAATGCTTTGCCCGATAAATCCGGATGTTTTTTTTGAACTAATTTTTGACGCGATTCAAATAAAAATTTTTGAAGTTTTAAAGATCTATAGGCTTCGTATAAACAAAACCGTATATTTTTAGGTAGAAGTTTTTGCGCAGCTAAAAGCTTTTCATAAACCGTTCTACGCATTTTTGTATAATCCGTATTATTTTCTATTTCGGGCGATGGACCCAGTATGATTTCGGTTTGAGAAATTAAATCTACCAGGGGTTCATGGTTATCTTCAACAGGTATTTTTAATACACGCGGATCGACGATTAATATATCCATAAAAAATTAAATCCCAAATAAACTCTGGATAGCTAACACTATAAATTGAACAGGGCCTGTTAAGATAAAACTCAAAATACCCGTCAAAATAAAAACTAATAAAATAATTAATCCGTAGGGTTCAAGTTTATCAAAATAATAAGCCATTTTTCCAGGCAAAATACTTGAAATTACTCGCCCGCCATCAAGTGGTTGAATAGGCAATAAATTTAATACCATTAATATAGCATTCACCGACATGCCAATTTTACCCATCGCTTCAAATATAACGCCCGCCGTAATATGTTGTGATTCTAGATATAAGCCTAATTTAATAGACACTGCCCAAATAAAAATCATCAATAAATTTGCACCCGGTCCGGCGAGAGCAACCAATGCCATATCACGTCGTTTGTGCCGTAAATTTCGCCAGGTAATAGGAACAGGCTTTGCCCAACCAAAAATAATTCCGCCCAGCCAAATGGTTAACGCAGGTAAAATAATCGTCCCAAAAAGATCAATATGCTTGATGGGATTCAGGGTTAGTCGTCCCAGAATTTTTGCTGTGGGATCGCCTAATTTATACGCCACCCATCCGTGAGCCACTTCATGAACCGTAATAGCAAATAAAAGCGGAATACCCCATAAAATTATCGCTTGAGGTAGCGTAAATTGAATATTATCCAACATAAGGTATCCTCTGTTTAATTTGCACCATACATCAGGAGATCATATGGCCTTGACCCGTGAACAAATCGCTGCGCGTATCGCCAAAGAACTGCGCGACGGGGATTATATCAATTTAGGCATCGGAATACCCACGCTGGTCGCAAATTATATTCCCAAAGGCGTGAATATTATTCTTCAATCTGAAAATGGTTTATTAGGCATTGGAGCGTTTCCGACCCAAGAGACTGTCGATGCGGATTTAATCAACGCTGGAAAACAAACGGTGACCGCAATAAAGGGTGCATCGTATTTTTCTTCAGCCGAAAGTTTCGCCATGATTCGCGGTGGGCATATTGATCTCACTGTATTGGGCGCGTTTGAAGTTGATCAAGAGGGGAATATTTCCTCATGGAAAATTCCGGGCAAAATGGTCAAGGGCATGGGTGGTGCGATGGACTTAGTCGCCAGTGCTAAAAATATTATTGTCGCTATGCAACATGCCAATGAAGGCAAATCAAAATTACTCAAAAAATGCTCTCTTCCTCTGACGGGCGTTCACTGCGTCAAAAAAATAGTGACCGATCTGGCTGTATTGGAAATCAAAGATGGTGCTTTTCATTTACTAGAGCGCGCGCCAGGTGTGAGCGTCGAAGAGATTTTTGCCCTGACCGAGGGAAAGCTGGTTATTCTGGATGATGTGCCGGAAATACAGATATAATACGAACGTAGGGACAGTACTTTGCCCCCTCTTCCCGCCCTAACGCCACCTCCGCCCCGCCCCAACATGATCTATACCTTATATATAGGGAATTGGCCCTAGGGGTTCAAAAAAGTAGAGGCGGGATACCAGCCCGCCAATAGCTCTTAATATTCCCTTAATGTTTGTAGGGTAGAATGGCGGAATGTAAATGAGGAAAACGAGATGGATACTGAAAGCCGTGGTAGTGACAGAACGCCGCTTCTTGCTGCTGAGCAAAAAACGTTAGATCAATTAATTGACGCTGTGCGTGTTGCGGGTGCGAAAAAATATCCGTGGTGGCACCCCATCAAACGAAATGCAGCGAAAAAAGAATTACGTGCGGCGATCGATGCATTAAAAGCGTGCTGGATGTGCGAACAAAATCCTTTTGAACAACAAGGCAGAGATGTTGCACTGCTTCGCAGTACGTTAGACGTAATGGAACAGCATTTCCTTCCGAAAGATATTCTGGATGTTTTAAAATATGAAAAAGTGGGCGAGCATGGGTACACCATGCCGCTAATGGTATTTATAAGAGCCTATGATCCTGCAAATCCTGATTTTGAGAAAAATCGTCCCAATATTCGCAAAGCAATTCAAAAAAATGAACGCGAATTATTTCAAAATTCTGATCATGAATTTGATATTAGAACATATACAACTGCTGGATCGGTTATAACAGACATAAAAGTATTATTTGATCACGGTTTAACTGCAAAATCTAAAGATAAGAATGGCTCAACAATATTGCATAAAGTACTTGAGCAATTAAACTCTGAAATGCCAGATGCTGAGATTATTAAAATTTTTAATTATCTAAGAACCGCAGGCGCAGATTTTAATGCGAAAGACGGTAAAGGAAATACGCCGCTGCATATTGCTGTAATAAGTTGGGAAAAAAGTAGAGTAAAGAATGCCATTCGTTTATTACTCACGTTTAATGTTTCTCCTAGCCTTGCTAATAATGCGCTTCGTCTTCCCCGTTATTTGTTGCCCATGAGTGAGAATGCTCTCCGTGACGAGATAATAAGAAAAGAGTCTATGGGGCATGGTGCGATTGAGTGTCGCAATTTAGAATCATTTGAAACTGTTCTGAACGACTATCGTAACGGATTTCAACCCAGTTTTATTGAAAAAGATGGTGTTTTCAATAACACCCCTATTCAGCATCTTCAAAATTTAATCACCAAATATAATAGCGAGCCATGGTACAAGCATTCTCCTCGTCAATGGTCACGTCAACAAATATTAATACAAATGTTGGAAATTTATTTTCGTTATCTTGAGGCCGAGGTTCACGGCGATAGTCCTGATCCGAAAAGAAGAGAGGCTGTCGGTAAACAAATCCGTTTGCTTTCAGAGGAAAATAGAGAACGTTTTCTGGGAAGGTATTCGGATGTGCAAAGACAAAACTATGTTACGCGTTATTCACTGGATGCTCCTGCAATTCCTGTAGAAATGACTTACGAAAGCGCTATTGCTTTATTGGAACAAAATCCTGATGTCGTTGCCTGTGATGCCGCTGCAGATTTTCTGATGTCAGAAAAAATGACTGCGGAAAACAAAAGACATTTTGAGCATTGGGCGAAATTAGACAGTGAAAAATCGGATTCTGTTCTGAAGCGCGCCATCACATTAGGTGCGCACAAATTAGTAGAAGCCTTTGTTACAGTGGGTAAAATAAAAACATTTTCAGATCCAATCAATCAACTTCGCGAAATCGCAAGCGTACTTTTCGGTGGCGGTCATCCTCAATATTCATCTCAAGAAATTTGCACGTTAATTTATCTTGCGCGTAAAGACATTAATGGTGAACAAAAAATTACAAAGCTCGATAAGCTGTGCTTGATCGCCGCTTTTGAGTTAGATGCACAAGCGCGCGATATATTTATTCAGGGGAGTAAGGAGTGGGGGTATTTTATCCTTCGCGAAGAAGCTCGTCGCCCCAAAAGAGTGAAAATTGTACAAGAATTATTAACTTCGGGCGTTGATCCGAATTACATCCCTCCTGACATTGATCCTACTCAGACACCGCTAGCGTGTGCACTTGAGGCTGGAAATTATCAAGCGGTAGATCTTTTAATTGGAAAATATGCAAAAGTAGATGAGAACGTATGGATTGCGGTGAGGAAAAAATTTGATAACGCGAGAAAAGAAGAAAGAAATGCCTGGTGGGGAATTATTGAATTATTAAATCGATTTGCGCTTGGTTCGAAACCGCCAGAAGAATCAACAGATGTTGTAAATCAGCCATCTCAACCAAGTGGACGTGGCGACATCGAACCCGTTCATATTGTTCATTCTGTGCCAGCTATTGTAAATAGTAACTATTCAGAGCATGACGCGCTTAAAGACGAATTTGAGCAAGCAGTATCCGAGAAAGATCTTACTAAAGCAATGAACGTTATCCAAAAAGGGATAATTCTTAAGTCTTTGCCTGTATCTACGCGTGAAGCGTTTATAGGATTGGCTAAAGACAGTGAGGATGCTTTCGTTAAATCATGTGTCGAAAAACTAAAAACTCAAGCTTCAGCTGAAGCTGCACCACGTGTAAATAGTCCAGTGAACCAGACTCAGTCAACAAAAGCGCCAGACCAACAGCATACAGCGGAAAGTAGTTCAAAAAACCCTAAACCTTGAGTAATTTCATTGAGAAAGATAAGCATCAAAAAATTCGCGAGGCTTCATCACACGAATATCTTGGTATCAATGATTATTCTCATCTCTCTTTCTAGATTCCTTAATAGCAGCAGCAATTGCTTCTTTGGTTAACCCTGCCTTTTTTGCTTGTTTTCTCGCTTTTGATATGAGATTAGAAAACTCTTTAACCGAGGGCTGGGATAGCCTTTTTAAAATAACCACATCATTTTCCGCGACAGCGATAAACTGATCACCTGAATGCAATCCCATGCTTAGACGAATTTCTTCAGGTATTACAATTTGTCCTTTTGAGGACATTCTAGTCGTTGTGAGTGAGCTCATAAATGGGTCTCCATAGTCTTACCAGTAAGACTATAATCAAGAAACCCTATTTATTCAAGGTATCTATAACTGCTACACTATATATATAGTATAAACAGGAGGTTGGGCTTTGATTATCGTTACCGGCGGCGCAGGCTTTATAGGCTCCAACTTCGTATTGGACTGGCTGGCTCAAGAAGATGAACCCATTCTGAATATCGATAAATTAACCTATGCAGGGCATCTGGAAAATCTCAAAACTGTCATAAATGACCCTCGACATACTTTTGTCCAAGAAGATATTAATAACCGTAAAGTGATAGACAGCTTACTTATTACACACCAACCCAGAGCTATTGTTCATTTTGCAGCAGAAAGTCATGTTGATAGATCCATAACGGGTCCCGCTGAATTTATCCAGACGAATATATTGGGGACGTTTAATTTACTGGAAGCCGCTAGAGAATATTATGCTAAGCATCTCAATAATAAATCTGATTTTAAATTCTTACATGTCTCTACTGATGAAGTATATGGATCACTGGGAGATCAGGATCCGGCTTTTACTGAAACCACACCCTATGCGCCCAATAGTCCGTATTCTGCTTCCAAAGCGAGCTCAGACCATTTAGTAAGAGCTTATTTTCATACGTATAATCTACCCGTCTTAACAACCAATTGTTCGAATAATTACGGCCCGTATCAATATGGCGAAAAATTAATTCCTCTGATGATACAGACTGCGCTACAAGAAAAATCTTTACCCATCTACGGCGATGGCAAAAATATTCGCGACTGGTTATATGTAAGCGATCACTGCTCGGCTATCAGAACAGTCTTATCAAAGGGCACGTTGGGCGACGTTTATAATATTGGCGGCAACGCCGAAAAAGATAATCTTACGGTTGTTCATAAAATCTGTGAATTATTAGATGAAATTTACCCTCGCAAAAAGGGCTCATACAAAGATCTGATTTCTTTTGTAACAGACCGTCCGGGTCATGATAAAAGATATGCGATAAATTCTACAAAAATTCAAAAAGAATTAAACTGGGCGCCTCAAGAGAATTTCGAATCTGGCCTACGCAAGACGATTCACTGGTATTTACAAAAATGGAACTTACAAAAAATGGGGATTTCAGCATGAAAGGAATTATTTTAGCCGGCGGTTCTGGCACGCGACTCTATCCTGTTACGCAAGTTGTCTCAAAACAATTATTACCTATTTATGACAAACCCATGATTTATTATCCCCTCACGACACTCATGCTTGCGGGAATTAAAGATATTTTAATTATCTCTACGCCTGAAGATACCCCCCGATTCGAACAATTATTAAAAAACGGCTCACAATGGGGAATTAATTTACAATACGCTGTTCAAGCTTCACCCGATGGCTTAGCTCAGGCTTTTATTATTGGCGAAAAATTTATTGGCCAAGATAATTGCTGTTTAATATTAGGCGACAATATTTTTTATGGCCATGATCTTACCGACCAATTACATAAAGCGTCTATGAAGAAAACCGGCGCGACCGTATTTGCCTATTTAGTCAGTGATCCCGAACGTTATGGCGTAGTCCAATTTGATAAAACCGGCAAAGCTGTTCATCTTGAAGAAAAACCAAAAGTTCCTAAGTCTCACTACGCTGTCACGGGATTATATTTTTACGATAACCAGGTGATAAATATAGCTAAATCATTAAAACCGTCTGCACGCGGTGAGCTAGAAATTACCGATATTAACCAATATTATCTCTCTGAGAATAAATTAGATGTCGTCACTATGGGTCGAGGTCACGCCTGGTTAGATACAGGTACGCATGATTCTATGTTAGATGCCAGTTTCTTTGTTGAAACTATCGAGAAAAGACAGGGTTTAAAAATAGCTTGTCCTGAAGAAGTAGCCTATAGAATGGGTTATATCACCAAAGAGAAATTAGAAGTTCTTGCTAAGCCGTTTTTGAAAAGCGGTTATGGAAAATATTTAATGGATATCGTTCGTGCAGACATCTAAAATTTATTATGACTCTAGCAAACGTGGACTTGCTATTTGGGAAGAACTCAAAGAGTTATTGCGCTACCGTGATTTATTGCTGATTTTAATTATTAATAATATTAAATCCCGCTATAAACGCTCGACGCTGGGTATTGTTTGGACCATGCTCAATCCGCTGTTATATATGACCGTCATGACCATTGCATTCTCCCATTTACTCCGCATGCAGATAACCAACTACCCTGTGTATTTATTAACGGGCTTGATTGCCTGGAATTTTTTCTCCCAAACCACGACACAAGCTATGGGAACGTTACTGTGGGGCGGCGCTTTATTGAAAAAGATTTACATACCCCGAACGATTTTTGCAGTTGCCGCCGTGGGAAGTGGAATTATTAATTTATTGTTGTCCTGTATACCCCTCGTATTGATCATGATGATGACACATCAGCCGCTCTATTTTACATGGTGGTTCTTGCCCATTTCCATTTTGATTTTAGCGGGTGTATCGCTGGGCGTTGCACTGATACTGTCCATGATTGCGATATTTTTTGCCGATATTGCAGAGTTATACCAAGTTTTATTACAAGCGACTTTTTATCTCACGCCGATTATGTACCCAGAAACGATATTGCCAGAAAAAATCCAGCGCTTTATTATGCTGAATCCTATTTATGATGTCGTCAAAGTTTTTCGCGGGCCTATTTATGACGGTAATTTACCGTCTTTTTATTCTCTATGCACCGCACTATTTTCGACGGTCGTTGTTTTATTATTCGGCTGGTGGTTTTTCACCCGCAAAGCTGATCAAATTTCATATCGAGTATAACTGATGGAACCTATGATTCAGCTGGAAAACGTCTCAGTCCACTATGAGGTAGCCAATCTAAAAATATCGTCTATTAAAGAATATGTGATTAATGTCATCCAGCGCAAAATGTTTTATCACCAATTTCATGCTTTAAATAATATTAATCTTGAAGTAAACCAGGGGGAAGTCTTAGGCATCATTGGCCATAACGGTGCCGGTAAAAGTACCTTACTTAAAGTTATTGCGCGTGTATTACGCCCTACAAAAGGAAGAGTCATATTAAGAGGCCATATTTCACCGCTATTAGAATTAGGCGCGGGATTTGATCCAGAATTAACGGGCCGTGAAAATGTCTTCCTCAACAGTGCAATTTTAGGCTTTTCCAAAAAAGATATTAAATCCAGATTTGACCGTATTGTTGAGTTTGCTGAATTACAAGAATTTATAGATACACCCGTACGAAATTACTCAACGGGTATGATAAGCCGTTTAGGTTTTTCAATCGCAACTGACGTACAACCTGAAATCTTAATTATCGACGAAGTATTGTCAGTAGGCGACAGTAATTTCCAACAGCGCTGCGCAGATAGAATTAATCATTTTCGTAAAAATAACACGACGATATTATTAGTCTCACATGATCTGAGCGCTATTCAAAAAATATGTGATCGTGTGGGTTGGTTGGAACAGGGAAACTTGAAAGCGGTAGGGAATCCGGAGAATATCATTGCAAAATACACAACAACGCATCACGAGTAAGACAGAAGGATATAAAATTGTTCACATACCTAGCATTATGGATGAGCGGGGCGGCCTCTCATTTGCTGAATGTGGACAGCTTTTAGATTTTACCATCAAGCGAGCGTATTGGTTATATGACATAAAAGATACCCGCGGTGGGCATGCTCATAAACAATTGAAACAACTGATCTTTTGTGCACACGGGACGGTTGATTTTATTCTCGATGACGCCGTGAGCAGTGAAGTCATAAAACTGGATTCTCCCAATAAAGGTTTGATTATTAACCAGACTATATGGCGTGAAATAAAAAATTTCAGTCAAGATGCCGCTGTTATAGTCTTAGCGTCTGATATTTATGATGAAACAGATTACATTCGTTCCTACGAGGAATTCAAAAAGTGGAAGTCCCCCTATTAAATTTAAAACAAGCCTATCAAGAACTCAAACCCGAATTTGATCAGCTCTGGCAAGAGATCAATCAAGACAGTTCGTATGTACTGGGAAGTCGATTAAGTCAGTTTGAAAAAGCCTTTGCGCAATATTTGGGTGTGAAACATATCGTGGGAGTGGCTGATGGTTTAGACGCACTCACCCTCAGTCTGAAAGCATTGGATATTAAACACGGCGACGAAGTGATCGTCCCCTCTTTTACTTTTATTGCTACATGGCTGGCCGTATCAGAAACAGGAGCGACACCCATCGGTGTAGACGTCAATCAAGATTATCTTATTGATCCCAATAACATAAAAAAAGCGATAACACCCAAAACTAAAGCCATTATGCCCGTCCACTTATACGGCAAAGTTTGTGACATGGAAAATATTATAGCCATAGCAAAAGAATTTAATTTAAAAATTATTGAAGATTCTGCACAAGCCCATGGGGCTTTCATAAAAAATAAAAAAGCAGGTTCTTTTGGGGATTGCGCAGGATTTAGTTTTTACCCCGGCAAAAATTTAGGCTGTTTTGGAGACGGCGGTTGTATTGCAACCAATGATGATGCACTTGCTGAAAAACTGTTGGCATTGAGAAATTATGGCAGCACGGTTTCGTATGAACATCATATCAAAGCCGGAAATAGCCGATTGGATGATCTCCACGCTGGAATATTATCCATTAAATTAAAACATCTAGATACTTGGAATAATAGACGTCGAAAGATTGCTAAGATTTATCTGCAAGAATTATCAGGGATACATGATCTTATTTTACCCTCTGATGAAGTTGGCCATGTGTGGCATATTTTTGCTATAAGAACTTCACGCAGAAATGCGCTACAACAATTCTTAAGCTCGAAAAATATTGGCACCAAAATTCATTATCCCAAACCCATACATTTACAAAAAGCGTATAGTGATATGAACATGAAAGCCGGTGACTTTTCTGTGACAGAAAGTATGTGCAAAGAAGTATTGAGCTTACCGATGGGTCCCCATTTAACAGAAACAGAAGCACTATTTTGTGCTAAACAGGTAAAAGATTTTTATGAAGCTATTTGATTTGTACAAAAAATTAACATTAGCCAATCTTCTTAGCTTAACGGCGATGCGATTATTTAAATTATCTCGGCTGTTTTGCAGTAAATTAATGGCATATGCCATTAGATTAGATCCGCACAGAGCGCTATTTCGAAGTCATCTGATTACCTTAGGCGTATCACACGACGACACGACAAAAAAAACGCAAAAACAAGAGATTCGTTTTTATTCCATATCTGAAGGCTGTGAATTACTGTCTCAAAAAATAAATTTCGTCGAGACAAACCGAACCATAGCACTTTCCCTTCCTGCTGTTATTAATCCGGATTTTGTTGTCCCTGAAAAATATGCCTGCGAAGCGAAATTACCGGATACCTACCTTGCAGAATTAAATAACGCAACAGTATTTGCCAGCACTGATTTAATTGTAGTACAAGACATGGCTTTATATGATGAAATTGATCGCCACGCCATTGACCAATACGGCATTAAAACGCGACTCATCGAAAAAATCTCTTCCGATACCTTAATCTTAAAAACACCGATTACTACTCTGGATAGAACCCTTCCGTCCGGAATTCATTTTGCCAAAGATTATTCAAAAAATTATTTTCATTGGCTAATAGAATGCTTGCCCCGATTGAGCTTAATTAGCCAATTAGATAAACGCATTCCGTTATTGGTTGATGAAGATATTTATCCTCAAGCATTAGAGGCTCTCACGCTGCTGAATTCAGACAAAAGGCCCTTGATTAAACTGCAAAGTCAGATGGCCTATAAAATCAAAAAACTCTACTACCCTTCGCAATTATCTGTTGTGCATGATAATTATCAGCATCCCCTTTACCACAAAGATGTGGTTTACTCGCCTGATGCAATACATTTTGTTAAAAATTCGGTATTCCAAAAATTAAATATAAAACCGCAACAACCCTTCAGAAAAATATATCTTTCTCGAAAAGCCTCTACGCACAGACAACTCCTGAATTCTACTGAAATCGAAAACTTTTTAGCGACACAAGGTTTTGAAGTTATTTTTCCCGAGCATTTATCGTTTCATGCTCAAGTCCATATATTTTCTGAAGCCAAAATTATCATAGGCCAAAGCGGTGCCGGAATGGCCAATTTTATTTTTGCGCCCCAAGGCTGTAAGGTATTGATGATGTTTAACGGCGCACCTGAATGTAATATGCATATATTTGGTGCACTGGCGAAAACCATTGATCTGGATATAGAATTTCTCCTTGGAAGAATGTCATTTATCATTCCGCACGTTCCCATCTTGCATAATGATTTTCACGTCGACATGAATTTGCTGGTTGATTTTTTAGACCATAATAATTTTCTTAAGGAATAATATGATCACAGGCAAAAATATAGACCTTAGACCCATTGAAATCAGCGATGCAGAATTTATTCTGTCTTTACGTCTGGATCCCGCGTTAAACCAATATCTTTCTTCCGTAGAAAATAATATTGAAAAACAACGGGAATGGCTCCAATTCTGTCAGCAAGATCCTACTCAACATTATTTTATTATCCAAAACAAACAACAGCAGCCCTTAGGGACCATTCGGATTTATGATATTAAAAATAACAGCTTTTGCTGGGGAAGTTGGATTGTCATACCAGAAGCCAGATCGTATGCGAGTTTCGAATCTATAATTTTACTATATCACTATGCTTTTTTTGAGTTAGGTTTTGATCATACAAACTTTGATGTCAGAAAAGAAAATACAAAAGCCCTGAATTTTTATTTACGTTTTGGTGCTGTAATCACCCACGAAAATGACCAAGACTTTTTTCTCACCTACACAAAAGAAGATTTTTTAGATAAATATAAGAGTCTCCTATGAGTAGCGCTATACTTACCGTTTTGATGCCTACGTACAACCGGGAAAGCACTATTGCGCAGGCCATCGATTCTGTGTTGATGCAAAAAACCCAGTTTGAATTTGAACTTATTATTATTGATGATAAATCAACTGATCGAAGCCTAAAAATAGCCCAACACTATCAACAACGTTACCCTCAAAAAATCAAAATTCTTACCCATGCTAAAAACCAAGGCTGTTTATCTGCTACCCTAAAAGGCTATGAACATACAAAAACAGAATACTTTTGTGTATTAGATCCGGATGACTATTGGATCAGCGAAAACAAACTCCAAAATGCCGTTGATTTTTTAGAGGCTAACCGCAATTTTACCCTCTATATCAGCAATACGTATCTCGAAGAAAATAAAACAAGAACCCCCTATTTTACGCTGTCCAAAAAAGAAACGTTTGAGTTTAAAACACTTCATAAAGCAATCTACGGCCATACCTCAGGCGTCGTGTTTAGAAACGTTATTTTTAAGCATGGCGTCCCCAAAGAGTTGTATTCGCATATTGGCACAAAAAATGAACGGCATTTTGAAGGAGATTCTTTTAGAAATCTTGTTCACTTAAGCAAAGGCAAAGCGCATTGCGTCAATGACATAGAAAGTGTGTACCGAATAACTTCTGACGGAATTTGGACACGCTGCAATAAGTTTCAACAAAATATACTCAATGCGGGATTCTTTTTAAGCATGTTTACCTACTTCGGTCACACGCAGCCGGATTTTTTTCTGGATAAATGCTTTAATTTCTTGAAACTGAATTTTGCGTTACTTGATGAACCACACGTAAATAAAGATCTGTCAGATTTTTGTACCGTTCTTGCTGAATACCTCAAGCATCACCGTAGCTTTTTTGCAAACACCCATACATTAAATAATCCTATTATTTTTTATATGCCCAGCCGAATCGTCGGAGGATATGAATTTTTCTTTATGAAACTTGCTTCTTTCCTGGCCAATAAACTGGAATTGAACGTCCACTACATCGATTACGACGATGGTTTCGTCAAAAAACAATTATCGGAAACCCAAACAAACGTAAAATTTTTAACTCATTCCAATAATAATTCTCAACTGGATTTAAATAATCCGGTTAATCTCATCGCTCCCATCACGCTACTTTCTGAAATACCCACACTTAATCATCCACATTCCAAACCCCTTTTTTGGTGCGCACACCCCCGTAGTCTCACATGGTTGGAACACCGCTCTGGACTCCCGAATAAGCAGCTGACGTATTTTTTAAACAAAGCATCTGCTGCAGATTCAGTGTGTTTTATGGATTGGGCGTGCTGGGACAGTTCTAAATCCACTTCACGCACGCACTTCAAAGAAGTATATTTGCCGGTATTTACCGATGAAAAAGCCAGCGTCCCGCTAAACGATACGATAGCCCTTGTACATGAAACAGATATAAATATTGGATGGTTAGGTCGCCTTGATTCTGACAAGATTTTTAGCTTAATCAATGTCCTCGATAATTTTTATTATCTCAATTCTGGGGAAAAGAAAAAAAATATTCATATTATTGGAGACGGCGACAGCAAGCATTTAATTGATGTAAAAAAATATGCAGATAAAATCAATCTTATTTTTAAATCAACATTAATTAACCATACACTTTATCAATACTTACTCGAAAATGTGGATGTATTATTCTCCATGGGAATTTCTTCACTCGAAGCCGCCAGTTTAAAAATTCCTTCTGTATTAACGTGCTTAACTGACCGCTCTACAAATACCGATATATTTCTATGGGTATTTAACTCAAAAAAATATACGCTCGGGTACGGTTCAGAACAACTCAACCGAGCCGACCTACAAACTATTTCTTTTGGACAAATCATAGATGAAATATATATTCAAAATATAAAAAAACAACGGGGATTAGAATCATATGACTATTTTACAAAAAATCATCACATTGAATCTGTGGTGGTAAAATTAATTAAAATTATATTGAATGCCAACCATCCGGGTTTATTACAAACCTCAGGCTATAGCAAAATACTGAATAAATTTTATATGAGGCCGATGAGATTCGCTCGACGCCTCCTGGCATTTTGCAAAAGAAAATATCGAGGTTACCGCACATGATGATCAGCTTATCCATTACCAGCCACGGGCAATTTGAGTTGGTTAAAAATTTACTGGATGATATAGAAAAATATTGTATTCCCGAGAGTATTAATACAAATAATACTATAGAAATTATCTTAACTATAAATATACCCGAAGAACTTCCGACTGAATTTACGTATTCTTTTCCACTCAAGATCATTCGCAATATGACTCCCAAGGGTTTTGGGGCAAATCATAATCAGGCGTTTTTAGAAAGTTCGGGGGAATATTTTTGTGTATTAAATCCGGATATTAGATTACTCAACAATCCTTTTCCTGAATTAATTAAACATAATACGGGTGTAACAGCGCCGCAAATTATAGACGAATCGGGACATATTCAAGATAGCGCCCGGGAATTTCTCACGCCGCTGAGATTATTAAAGCGAATATTTAATAAATTTTTCAAGAAATCATCCTATAAAAACAATATAAATATTATTCATCCCGATTGGGTCGCCGGCATGTTCATGGTTTTACCGAAAAAAATATATAAAGCTATAAACGGCTTTGATGAACGATATTATTTATACTGCGAAGATATGGACATCTGTTGGAGATTACGAAAGAAAGGCTACGAAGTAACTCTAGATAAAAATACTAAAGCCATTCATGCCGCACAACGAGATAGCCATAAAAAATTGAAGTATTTGTATTGGCATGTGAAGAGTTTATTTATTTTCTTTTTTTATCCTCACCCGTAAACGGGCACTGCTAAATAAATCATGTTTTGTGTAAATTCAATGTTGGGCGAGGCGATGCCTACAGGCTGCAAGCAGCCTTCGCCCCTACAGTTATTTATATAAAACCTACTCAGATTATTAAACAAAACTTGTGATGGCAAAGCGTGCTTTGCCTTTTAGCCTTATGAAGATAATCTAAAAAATGTTTAAAATACTTTTTTGAATAAATTAAAAATCTAGATGGAGAAGCATGCTTCGACCCTACAGATATTATTCAGTACGCTGGGGTTTTATAAAATCAGTGTAGGGGCGAAGGCTGCTTGCAGCCTGTAGGCATCGCCTCGCCCAACATTGAATTTACACAAAACATGATTTATTCAACAATGCCCACAAACGGATGGGGATCTACTTCAAATCAACCCTCTTAAATGCCTAAACGCCGTCAACCATCCGACACGACGCACGCGCTCAAATATCCTCCGAAGCTTTTTGATTTTCCATCGCAGCGTATTCAATAAAGTCGCTTCATGTTTTTGAAGTAATTCATCTTGTATTGAAGCCTGAGTTAAAAAATCATCTGATATTGGCATAATACTTTTTGAAGCGTGCCCAGCAATATGAGTAACGGCAAGATAATCCGCCAAATAAGAGCGCTGATGAATTTCTTTGCGCAAACCCTCGACATAGTTCTCTAATTTTTTTTGGTAGCCATCACGCTGTGTTTTTGCGCGATATACAGCATCTATTAACGCTGTCGGAGTACAGGCACTCATCACAACGCCTATTTCTTTTTCGTGACACACATACGCCGGATTTCCGTAAGGGCCTGCTATTGGAATAGCAGTGGGACACAGTAATAATCCTTCAAAAAAAGTATAGCTAAACGTTTCTGCCCAAATAGAAATATACCCCAGAAAATCCGGCCCGCCATTGTCGGATAATAATTGCGAGAGTTCTTGAGCGGATTTATATAATTTTATTTGGGTATTTTTAAGATTGGGATGATAACGGGGGAAAATAGAACCCAAAATTTCTATTTTAAAACCCTGCTTTTCTAATTCCGGAATAGCGGCGAGTAAAAGATTTGAGCCCTTGCGGCCATCTAAAGCGCCTATAAACGTAAATTTATTTTTTGTATTTGCTATATTTACTTTATTTGCTTGGTAGATACCCTCTAGGTAACTCAGATCATGAGGCAATATATTTACTTTAGGTAATAATTTATCCCAATCTGACCCATAGGCTTTCTTAAAATAGGGTAACAAAGAAACCGAGGGAACTAAAATTCTATCGAATTTTTCCAGAAATTTTAAAGTAATACTACGGTATTGTTGAATGGTTTCATGAGGACGTTTCCACTTTGTTGCCAAGCAGTTATTGCATTTTTTTAGATCACGCTCGACTTCGCAAAACCGTTCTGGATGATATTCTGTTAATAACGTAATAGACGGGCATAAAAACCAAAAATCGTGGGCCGTAACTATTTTAATTTTAATCGCGCTATTTGATAAAGCCTCTAATCCAACCGCGGACCACTCCATCGTATGATGAACATGAAGATTATCTACATATAATTCAAGTACTGAGATTAAATTAACTAAGCTATCTTGATGAAAAAATTCTTCACTAAAAATTTTCTCGCCAATACTCCCGCGGAGCACAAAATTTTTATTTCCCGTTGGCGCTAAAATTAATACGGCTTTATTTGCGTTGAGTAACAAAGCGCGTAGCTGTTTTACATGCCCTTCGGTTCCACCTGTAAATACTTTATCGGGATCAGAATGCAGTGTGAATAAAATAAGATCCGTATTTTTGCTTTTGATGAGCTTAAGGGCTGTATCAATACGATGAAATTTGTCCACTACCACACCCACGCTCCCGATCAGACTAATGTATTATATAAATTGTCGAAATAAGCCATAATACAAACGTAATCATTAGATGTTTATCTTGCACCAAATCTTTTGCCATATCTTCACCGCTATTTGCAATCGCTTGATGTAATAAATATAAATACCTAAAAATGCCATATACAACAAACGGCAAAGTATAAATCAAATTTTGTGTATGATGCGCCATCATGGTTTTGTCGCTCATGGTATACAAACCGTAACCAATAATAGAACAACTGGCGGTAATACTAATCATTTTATCTAAAAATACCTGGTTATATTCTTTTAATACTTCGCGCGTAAAATGCAGCTCTTTTCCCATTAATTTACTTTCTGCACGGCGTTTGGTGAAACCCAAAAACAAGGTAATCATTAATCCACAAAACATCAGCCATTGTGACGGAACGATGCCCACTCCTACCGTACCTGCCAAAAGTCTCAGCATGAATCCCATCGAAATTGCAAAGACATCGAGAATAACGATATGTTTTAAGCTATGTGTATAGGCCAGATTTAAAACAAAATAACTTAATAATATTACAGCCGCTTGCCACGAGACAATAAATCCTAATCCTAGGCCGAATATAAATACGGTTCCTAACATTAATTTTGCGCTTGCAATACTCAGCTTTCCGCTCGGAAGTGGCCGATTTTTTTTAGTCGGGTGCAATCTGTCCTGATCAATATCTATTATATCATTGTAGATATACACGGCACTCGACATCAAACAAAACGCGGCGGCTGTGATGAATACTGAAAAAACAATATGGGGCTCACTCCAGGCATCTGCAAAAATCAAACCCGCTAATACAAAAATATTTTTAATCCATTGATGAGGACGAAGTAATTTAATGACGTAATAAAAATTCATGGAGATCCTTTTGGCACTGGTATTGTGCATTATCAGAATAGACAACAGCATATATTCTAAAATTATACGGCGGGGTTTGTTGTGTTAAGTTTACTTCTTTAAATAAAACAGGGCATGTATTTATAATTTGAGTTAACACCTTATCAGAAGGAAACTCGGGTGGGCTGGACATCAGCATATAATCCGGCTTAGCCAACATCAACATATCATATACGGCTTGAATATTCTGCGTATCTTTGGGTGAAATCAATCGGTTATTAGCAAACAACGGCGCAATACGCCAATTCTGAATCCAGAGTTTTTTCTCAGGATGGGTGTAGAGCAAATGATAAACATACTCGCCATCTTGTTTAAAATAATGATTAATAATAGTTTTAGGGCCATTGAGGGGATAGCTGTAATTATAGCTCATATTATTGCCCATATTATTATAAGAAATATATATAAAACTTACTGAGCTTAATATGATCATACATACTAAAATTATTTTTGGCTTAATTTCAGAAACTAGCATGGGTATTTTATTTAATTTATTGAGGGGGTAAAAATTATTATAAGATATTAAAACAGCACAAACGCTTAATAATTGTAAGCCTAAACGTGCACCATAGGATCCCAACATAAACCATAATAACGTTCCTGGAATCACAAAAAAATAAAAAACTAATCTAGAAACCTGATTTTTATAAGGGTTTTTATATATAGCCATGGTGGCCCAAATATAAAGCAGCAATAAATCTGGTCTTTTGAGCCAATATTTTATAATAGACAATCCCAAGGTTGAGAGAAGCGTGCTTATATGTAACGAAGCACTTCCGGTAGACGCAACAAGCACACCTGAATTATGGGTAAAAAATAATCCCGGCCCGGCTATCCATAATAAAGCGCCTGCGGCGACAGTGAGCATCGCAAAAATTTCTGCGTTATTTAATTTCCGCTGTCTTTTAATGGCAATAATTAAAATAATAGGAAAGCTGAATAATGCCCATAAAAATCCGGGTTGCTTACTGAGTGCGGCAGCAATGCTTAATAATGCAGCGAGAAGTAAATCAAATTTATCATGGCCATCTTTATTGTCTAAATACGCTATTAATATAAAAACAGCTAAAGCCAGAATTGCAGCTAATAACGGATCGGCAAAGCCTATGCTATAAAAACTATAATTCACAGGACTGAATAAACTGATATAAGCAATGACTATAAATCCAGTAAAAATTAACCAAGATTTTTGGCTGATTTTTCCTGCAACCGCAATGCTGTTCAATACTACAAAAGGAAACAGGGCGAGCACTGTTTTTGCAACGCCTTGATAATCTGTCGTGCCCAGAAATTTATAAATATACGAAAGTAACAGGGGAAACAATGGCGGATATCCAGCTGCACGTAAAAAATTGGGGGCAGAAGTCGTATTCCCATAATTTTGCGCCCACGCACTCCACGACCCCGGACCCGGAAATCCAATCGCTGAATTAAATACAACATGCGCATTTCCGTAATAATAATATTGTGCCCATGCATTCCAGCTCAATAGCGCATCGCTCTCCATAAAAGCAGAAAGTCCACCTAATGCGACAAGGGGGATTACGACCATCAGATTAATTAAAATAATATAACCGTCGTTGGTTTGCCATTGGCTAAATCCCTGCCAACGAAATACGGCTATAATTACAAATATCCCCGCAATCGCTTGGACAACTAGTGGCATATATAACTGCGATTTAAATAATACGGCGGCTATAAAAACATTAATCAAAATGCTAATAATAGGTACAGCCATAAAATAAGCAGGTTTTTGAGTGAGTCTTGGAAAAAGGGCCAATGCAGGAGCAAACAGCAAGCAAATATATACCATGACGGCATAAGGCAAATAAGAGAACGCGTTAAAAAAATGGGGGGCCGTAGAAAAGACGTGTGCTGATTCTAGCATGCGGTTATAATAATCCCTTTAGATACTCTCTCGGAGCCGTAAATTTCGTGAATTTTGTCATACTTATTCCAGCGTATCAACCCGATGAAACGCTCATTCAGTTGATAAATCAGCTTATTCAGCTGAACGCTCAGCAAGATTTTATTATCATTAATGATGGTTCTGATACGGCACTTTCGCAGAAAATATTTGATCAACTCTCGGCTTTTTCTTCTGTTATCTTACTGACGCATAAAACAAATCAAGGCAAAGGCAAAGCCCTCAAAACAGGCTTGCAATACTTTTTAGAGCACTTCCCCCATAAAGCAGGTGTGGTTACCGCCGATGCCGATGGTCAGCATCTGGCTAAAGATATTATGAATGTTGGCAAGGCAATAACAGACAATCATTCACTGGTATTAGGCGTAAGACAATTCAGCGAATCGATTCCGTGGCGCAGTCGTTTTGGTAATGAATTAACGCGAAAAGTGTTTAGCTGGTTTTCAGGCGTTACCGTCAATGATACTCAGACTGGCTTGAGGGGTATTTCAAAAGATATTATTCCTGAAATACTGGCATTACCTGAAGATGGTTATGCGTTCGAGATGGACATGCTCATGCTAGCGACCACACACAAATGGCCCGTGAAACAAGTGCCAATTGAAACAGTTTATATTAATCAAAACCGAGGCTCGCATTTTAATCCGTTGTGGGATTCCCTGAAAATTTATTTTGTTTTTTTGCGTTACTCTGCACTTTCAGCGTTATCTGCTGTAATTGATTTATCTTTATTTTTCGTCAGTTTTTTTATGACGCATAATATTTTCTTTAGCACGGCGTTTGCGCGAATTTTGTCGGGTAGCTTTAACTTTATTTTTTGCAAAAAAATTATTTTTAGATCCGATGGCAATACCAGAAAAGAAGCTATCCAGTATATTTTACTTGCAATAACCTCTCTATTTTTATCTTACGGCTTAGTGAGTTTATTTTATCTTAAAGCGGGATTAAGCATTTTTGTAAGCAAGATATTAGCGGATACGCTAATTTTTGTAGGAAACTTTTTGGTGCAACGCTTGTTGATTTTTAAGCCTTAGCAACCTAGCGGTTAAAATATAAGCAAAGCCTATCGACAGCGTATATACATAAATTTGTCGTTGATGTGTTAAATACTCTACCCACAGGGGCAACGAATATTCCAGACACAGCATGAAAGCAGATAAAAGATAAACCCGCGCAATAACACGTACATCAATCATCGACTGAGCCGCGATATAAAAACATGCTGTTATAATAAAAGGTATTCCATCAAAAATGATTCTCGTGACATCCGTGCCTGCCACCAATCCAAACCCCAAAAAAGAAAGCGATATGAGCAATAAATTCATTAACGCCGTATCTTTCGCCGTAAAGCGGGAAAAATATTTCAGTAGCATCGGCAATCCACCCACGACCATCGCTATTGCACACAGCCATTGCAGTAACATAATGGGATGCTCAAACCGTGTTTTCAACCACACAAATACGGTAGACAACGATGACCCTTCACCCGGATAAAAAAATCCGCTATTGGTTAAGTGATTTGCGCCTATCCCTAGAATTAAAGCAAAAATAGACAGCACCAATGGCATTTTTTCTTTCTTGTCGAAAAACCGAACCATCTCGACAATAACTATAATAAAAAGCGATACTAAAAAACTTTCTCTTTGAAGCACGGCCAACGGGGCAAGTAAAATTAAATAATAATAATTTCTTTTTATGATGATCCAGATAAGCACAGCATTAAATACATATCCCAAAACATCCGTATTCACCACATCCCTGAAAAAAAAAGGAATGCCTGCTCTATTAAACAGCATCCAAAGCAGTCCCCACACAATCAACAACTGCGGCACTTTTAAACGAGCCCACACCACTATCAGCATAACAAGCGCAATATTAATAGAAACCCAATTGATTACGCTATAACTTGTACTAATAGAATGAAATGGCAGCAAAGAAACGAGGAAGGGCAATAAAATTCGCTGATTGAACGGAAAAACAACCGTAATGTTCTGGTGTGTTATAAACGCCTGTGTCATAACAGCATAATAGTGACAATCGTTGCCAGGAAAACACGGGGTAGATTTAATCATCAGCTGGTAACAAATTAATATGATATTGACGCAGAGAATAAGCAATACACCAGAAATCACTGATATTTCTTGTACTTGTAGCCTCACAAACTCAATCTCTTAAAAATAAACTCCGGAATAGATTTAATAATCAACATAATATATTTCCAGAACCAGGGGAGATATAAAACATTGGCTCTGCTCTCAACACTGTTCGCAATTTTCTCACCAATCTTATTCGGATCAGCGACCAAAAACATTCCCGGCAATCCAAACGTCATCGCGGTATCAACAAAACCCGGTTTTACCGTAATAACTTTAATATGATGTTTAAATAATTTATTTCTTAAACCCGCGAGATATACACTGAATCCGGCTTTTGCTGAACCATACAGATAATTACTTTGACGGCCCCTATCACCCGCCACGGAAGAAATGCCAATAATAAAACTCCTTTTTCCATTTTTCTTATTATTATTTAAAAAATAATCGGCATAATAATTTAAAAGTATTACAGCCTGATTAAAATTAATATTTAGTGTTTTTTCAACATCATTTCCCATATAACCTATAGCAAATACCACGCCGTCAAGATTATGTATATCAGGAATTTTTGTGTTATTTTCAATATCAAATTTTATGATTTCTGGTTTAATATTAAATCTAATTTTTAAATCTTGGGCTAATTTATCTAATTCTGCTTCATCTCTGCCCGCCAGAAATAAATGATCACCCTTCTTTGCAAAAGCCTGAGCAATACCGCGAGCAATACCCGACGTTGCGCCTAAAATCAAAATATTGCGGGCCATATTAATGTCCTATCTCTAAGCGTTTTGAAAGACTCGACTGGAAAATATTTTTAGGGTCTATTTTGTGTTTAATCTTCAAGAATTTTTCATAGTGCGGATACATGGATCTAAAATTTTTAGCGGATAAACACGCATCTTTGGCAAGATACACTCTTCCCTGATGCGCCAAAACTATGTGATCAAATTCCCGTAATAATTTTAGCGTATTATGATCAAAAGCAATATCCATTGCGAGAGTCAGACCCTCTATTGGAAAAGACAATAATCCGCCGCTGGGCTTGCCTAATCTTTTTAATACCGACAAAAAACTTACCGCGTTATTTTTGCGCATAAGCTTTAATATTTCTTGAACGCCAATTAACGCTGACGATTTAGGAAAAACCGCTTGATACTGCACAAAGCCCTTTTTGCCATACATCGTATTCCAGTTTTTAATGGCATCGAGCGGATAGAAATAATCTTGATAGTGGCTAGTAAATTTCGCTTTGCGGGATTGGCGCATAAAATATAAATTATTAAATAATTTAATACTGTAATTATTTAATAAAAAACTTGGCGGTTTCAAGCCGGATTTCTTGGGCTTGATTTTTACTGGGTTTTCAGCATGATGCGCGGTCATTGCAATACCACGTTCTCGCTGAGTATCTAACCATGTAACCGTATAATCATCATCGTAATAACCCATTTCAGCTAAATCATTTACCGCATGATGCTCAACACGCATCGCCTGATTTTTCAGTGGAATTAATTGTAACGTCACTTCGCCAATAATTCCCGTCAATCCCATGCCGCCAATGGTTGCCCAAAATATTTCAGAATTTTCACCAGGACTACAGGTAATGTGAGACTCATCCGCTAAAATTAATTTAAAACTAATCACATGCTGACCGAACGAGCCTACTCTGTGATGATTTTTGCCGTGCACATCTGCAGCAACACATCCTCCCAAAGAAACAAATTGCGTGCCGGGCGTTACGGGTAAAAACCAACCCGCAGGAACAATAACCGCCAATAATTCTTGTAAACTTAATCCTGCTTCAGCCGCAATAATTCCCTTTTGGTGATCAAAGCGGACAAATCTATTTAATCTTTCTGTCAAAATTACCGCGTGATCTTTATTAAGAGACGCATCGCCGTAACTTCGACCCTGCCCTCGCGCAATGCAAGAATCAGTATACGCATGCAGATCCGCGTATTTTTCAGGACGAAGTAACTCGCACGATTGAACGGGATATCTTCCCCAACCGCTGATTGATTTGGTAAGCGTTCTCATCATACTAATGGCCTGTGATAAATCATCTGGATCAAATTTCCATCGGGATCTTCGCAATAAAAACTACGAGCGCCATCGCGATGGGTACGAGGCTCAGCTTTGATAGTAATCTTATTTTTACGCAAATACTCACACCAAAGATCAACTTCCTCCGGCGTTTTGATAATAAATCCGAGATGGTCAAGAACCTGGCACTTATCTTTTGTGAAATTTTCAGACGCTCTATGCAGCGCCAAGTTATCATTTCCCGTGGTAAGATAAACGTTATCTGCATCGGGTTGCCACTCGATGCGCATGCCTAACACGTCTTTATAAAAAGAAACACAGGCTTCCAGTGGTTTGACCGTTAGCGCTACATGCCGAAGCCCCAAAGTATTCGATGGTCTCATAATAACTCCCCCCAATTTCCTTATGATATGGATGAGAAAATCCTTATGCAACGTATTACGTTATTAAATCCGCAATTAGCAAACCAAATCGCGGCGGGTGAAGTCATTGAGCGCCCCGCGTCCATTGTCAAAGAATTAGTCGAGAACAGCTTAGACGCCGCTGCTGCACGCGTTGATATAGAAATCGAAAAAGGCGGCACAGAATTAATTCGCATTCGCGACGAAGGCTATGGGATTCACAAAGATGATTTGGCTCTAGCATTAAGCCGTCACGCAACCAGTAAAATACTGGCTTTGGATGATCTCGAACAAATTGCCAGTTTTGGATTTCGTGGCGAAGCGTTAGCCAGTATTAGTTCTATTTCCAGATTTAGACTCGCCTCGCGCACACAAGAAAATTCTCATGGTTGGCAAATTGAAGTTCATGGCCGTGAACCTGAAATTTCTCATACGCCGATTGCACATCCAGTGGGAACAACGATTGAAGTTCGCGATATTTTTTACAATACACCAGCAAGACGAAAATTCTTAAAATCCGAACAAACAGAATTAAATCATATTCAAGAAGTCGTTCGCAGAATAGCCATGAGTGTATTCAGCGTAAATTTGAATTTAAAACACAACCAAAAATATCTCTTACAACTCCCCATTGCAAATTCTCTTATAGAAAAAGCAGACCGCATAGCCAAAATATGTGGCCGAGAATTTATAGACCAATCTTTACGATTAGAAACCGAAAGCAGCGATATGCAATTATCAGGCTGGTTTGGATTACCGACGTTTTCACGGTCTCAATCAGATCTGCAATATATTTATATAAACGGCCGCATGGTGAGAGATAAAGTTATTTCTCATGCTGTTAAACAAGCCTACCATGATGTTTTATTTGGTGGTCGCCAACCGGCGTATGTTTTATATCTCAGCTGTGATCCCACGTTAGTCGACGTCAATGTCCATCCTGCTAAGAACGAAGTGAGATTTCGCGATAGCCGTATGATCTTTGATTTTGTATTTCGCAGCGTGCAAAGATTACTGAAAGAAACTAAGCCAACTTCCCACGCTATACCACAATCTACTTATATTTCTGAGCCAGAACCTGTTTATAGCAACTATACAAAACCACAACAAAATCAGATTGATTTATACAAGACTTTAACAGCTGAGCCGCCGACAAGTACCGCTAAAGTCAGTACGCCAATTATAACTACCGCTACACCTACAGCTATTCCTACGCCAATATCTTCTTCCGAGCCGGTTAATTATCCATTGGGATTTGCATTAGCCCAATTAAAGGGCATTTATATTTTAGCTCAAAACGAAAAAGGCTTAGTTTTGGTCGATATGCATGCTGCCCATGAAAGAATTGGTTATGAGAAACTTAAAAAACAATTTGATACGCAGAATATTATTACTCAAAATTTATTAATTCCCTTAACTATTTCTATTAGCGAAACCGATGCTGAATTCGCTGATCAGCAAAAAGAATTATTCAGCTCATTAGGATTTAATGTAGAACGCATGGGGCCGGAAAATATCTTGATTAGATCTATACCCCTATTATTAAAAGATGCAGATATTAGTTTATTAGTTAAAGATTTAATTTCTGATCTCAAAGAGCACCACGTTACCAATAAAATACAAGAACATATTTATGAATTATTGGGAACAATGGCTTGTCATCAAGCACTGCGTGCTAACCGCCAACTTACCATTCCCGAAATGAATGCCATACTCAGACAAATGGAAGTAACAGATCACAGCAACCAATGTAATCACGGCAGACCTACGTGGACTGAATTGTCGCTATATGATTTGGATAAATTATTTTTACGAGGGCGGTAATCCTCCCACACCCCCGCTGCCGCGCGCCCCTCTCCCACACAGGGGAAGAGGGGCTAAGTATTTTTTCATGTTGCGCAAATCTACTTTGTGTTATTTTCTTTAACCTATGAAAACCGTTATCTGCCTCATGGGCCCTACCGCTACTGGCAAAACAAATTTGGCCATCAAGCTTGCTAAAAAATTTCCCTTTGAATTAATTAGCGTCGACTCCGCCATGGTCTATAAAAATATGGATATAGGCTCAGCTAAACCCAAAATATTTCATCACTTAATTAATATTCGCGAACCTAACCAGACTTATTCTGTGGGAGATTTTTGTAAAGATACTGTAAAGCTCATAGAAAATATTCACAAAAAAAATAAAATTCCTTTATTGGTCGGCGGAACCATGTTGTATTTTCGGGCACTTCAACAGGGCCTATCTGAATTACCGCAAGCGGATCCCGAAATACGCAAAAGAATTCGGCTTTTAAAAAATCCGTATGAAAAGCTCGCTGAAATAGATCTTGTTACCGCCAAAAAATTACATCCCAATGATCTTCAGCGTATAGAAAGAGCTTTAGAAGTCTATGAAATAACAGGGGTTTCTTTAAGTGAGCTTCATCAAACACAAGAAAATTATTTAAAAAACTATAATATTATTTCTATCGCTTTAATTCCCAGTAATCGCGAAAAATTAAAATCCCGAATTGAAAAAAGATTTATCCATATGTTAAAACAAGGCTTCATAGGCGAAGTCAAAAAATTATTAGCCTATAAAGATTATCCGGCACTAAAATCAGTCGGGTATTTCGAAGCCTGTGAGTATTTACTCAAAAAAATAGATAGAAAAACGATGATCCAAAAAGCCACTATTGCTACAAATCAATTAGCAAAACGCCAAATGACATGGCTACGATCGTGGCCAGATTTACATGTCTTTGATCCAGAATCTGAGAACCTAGTTAAAGACGTTTCTCAGCTTTTGCAACTACAAATCGAATAATGGCAAACAATGTTACGGCAACAAAAAAGATCAGCGCCCATTCAGGAATATTTAATCCGAACATACTCCACGTATCTTTTTTACAATCATCAGAACCTAATAACAATACTTTAAGCGTATCCGTAAACGCAACATGCTGAAACATGTATTCAAGAGAACTACAGGTAGATAAACCCGGCGGCTGAGAAATGATATATATTTGACGTGCAGCGAAGTAAATTCCCGACAAACTGAAAAAAGCCAGAAAACCACTGTGCAGTTTTTTACCAAAAGGATTCGGTGGAGTATAAAGCGCACCAATCAGAAACATCACACCAATGAGTAATATTATAATGCGTTGCATGACACACAACGGACACGGTGATAATCCGACGTGAACTTGCAAATAAGCGGCAAAACCCAATAAACCACAGCATACTAAGAAACCCGCAAAACTTACGCCTCGTGAATAAAAAAAGTTCATACATCCTCCCCTTCAATGATCTTGGCGTTCTAACCAATCCTGCAAAATAATTTGAGCGGCAACACTGTCTACCCGTTTTTTATGCAAGGCGCGATACCCACCTTGATCAAACATATTCGATCGGGCTTCAACAGAAGACAAACGTTCATCTACTTCATAGACGGGCAAACCATACCGCGATTTCAATTGGTTTGCAAAATGTTCAGCGGCATCAGTAATACTTTGTGTTGAACCATCCATATGTAATGGTCTGCCCACAATCAGCGCCATCGGTTTCCAATGATGAATAATTTTTGTGATGTCTTCCCAGACAGGTTCTCCCTGCTGAGCATTCAATATAGTAAGAGGATTTGCGGAACGCGTGACGGTTTGCCCAACGGCGACACCAATTCTTTTCATTCCAAAATCAAACCCTAAGACGGTTTGATTAGGCATGCCCAGCTTCATCTGAAAGATTCGTGAGATTAATACCCAATAATGCCATTGCTTCTGAGTAACGTAATTCAAAGGGAATATCAAATGTAATATGTGAAGTCGCAGGAATAGTAAGCCATGTATTCGCTAAAATTTCTTGTTCAAGCTGACCGGGTTCCCATGCACAACATCCTAGGGCTATGAGTACATCTTTTGGGCCCTGGTGTATGGCAAGCGCTTCTAGAATATCTTTTGAAGTCGTAATAAAAATATCTTCACCGGCTAATAACGTCGAGCGCCATGCACCTTTAGGACGATGGACAACGAAACCACGCTCTTGATGAACCGGTCCGCCAAACAAAACCGGAATATGACGAACAACATCATCTTGGACATTGATTTTCATATCAGACAATACATCAGCAAGAGAAATCGTCGTGGGCCTGTTGATAATAATAGCCACAGCGCCATTTTCGTTGTGCTCACAGATAAACATCACAGTATTGTGATAACTGGGATCTTCCATCGATGGCATGGCAACGAGAAAATGATTTTGGTAGTACGAGCTTTCTTTCAGTGATTTCATAAAGGATTCATCATAACAGTGATAGCAAATTGGTCAAGTTAATTGGCCCAACATAACATACCTAACTGCCGGCCCCTTACCCTTTCTGAGGATCTTCCCTTGCTTTATTAACTTATTAAGATAACGCGTTGCCGTGTTACGAGAAATATTTAGACTTTTTGTAATATCATCAATTGTTAATTCTGAATTAAATTTAAATTGCGCCATGATTAACTCATTCTGACTTCCGTCTCGTGATGCTGCAGGCAAAAAGTAAAAAGTAATTTTTACAAAATCGCCATTTTCACTATAAACTGGTTTTTTAAGTCCTGATTGAGCACCCATCTTCTTTTCATAAATCTGCGGAAATAAGCTTGGCTGCGTTGAATCATATAGAGAGTTTGGAAATTTTTCGTAAATTTGCTCCCGCATAACTTCGTCGATACCAACTATTTGCCTAGTCCTATCTTCTACACCAATAATAATTTCACCCCCAATGCCATTAGCAAATGCCACACAGGTTTTAATAAGCATGTTCAAACTCACCATTTTTGACTTAAACTCTAAACTTTTAGAATCCCGCTCTGGATATATCATTGCACCACCTCAAGTCGAATTGCACCAATTGCACCACAAAAAACCAACGCTATAGAATCTGGTTCAGAGCACACTTTTTGAGAAGACATCTCCACTAGTCAGTATCTTGTTATGACTAATAGAGTAATAAAACCAAGGTTAGAGTGGTAATAACCCTCTGCCCTTCTTCATACCGACCCGGACTGGTATCATTGGCCCTTTTTAGGCTCAGAGCACATCATGCAAAAGACAGCATTAATTACAGGTGGCGGAACCGGTCTCGGTCAAGCAATGACAAAACAACTCGCCCAAAAGGGACTGAGGGTTTATATCGTCGGACGACGTCTTCAAAAATTATGCGAAACACAAGCTTTCTACCCTGAAAATATTATTCCCATTAGAGCCGATGTCAGCACACCCGCCGGCCGAAAAATTATTGCTAAAAAACTCAACGGCATTCAACTCGACTATCTCGTCAATAACGCAGGAATTGTTACGCCCATTGTTTCACTGGCAGACATTACGTTAAAAAGCTTTAGAAAAACTCACGCAACCAATGTCGAAGGTCCGCTTTTTCTCACACAGCTGTTATTACCCCAACTAAATAAAAACGCGCGAGTGTTACTCATCTCTTCAGATTGCGCAAAATTCCCTCTCGCGCATTGGATCACGTACTGCACCTCAAAAGCAGCGCTTTCTATGATGTATGGTTGCCTCAAAAAAGAATTTGCAGACAAAGATATTCATATTGGCTGTATTGACCCAGGCATGATGGACACGCCCATGCAGCGCTATATTTGCCAAGAAGACATTATTTTTCCCGAAAAATATACCTGGGAAGAATTAACACAAGAAAACTTACTGTTATCGCCTGACTTTTCTGCTGCAGTGTGCGTAAAATTATTACTGGACTTGTCTCCCGATGCATTTAGCCACAAGGAATTTTGTGCCTATGATGAACCTCGCGTTCTGCCTATTTAAATACTATCCCTTTGGGGGACTTGAGCGTGATTTTCTACAAATTGCAAAAACATGCCAAGCCCGCGGTCATAACATTCATGTTTTTACGATGCATTGGGAAGGCGACATTCCCGAGGGTTTCACTATTACGTTTATTAAACCTTTTGGATTAACCAATCATGGACGCGCAAAATCTTTTTCCAAAAAACTTTCCCGAATACTGAAGAAAACAAAATTTGATTGTGTGATTGGCTTCAATCGCCTGCCGCACTTAGATATCTATTACGCGGCAGATCCCTGCTACGCGAAAGACACACAGCAAAAACACTCGGGTATCTATAAACTTTTGCCGCGTTATAAAATTTATGCGGATTTTGAGAAATCTGTTTTTTCTAAAGAAGCTCATACTAAAATTTTGTTATTAAACCCCGCGCATCTGGACGATTTTAGGGATTTTTATCAAACACCCAAAAAGCGATTTGTTATATTACCGCCTGGTATCAACGAAGATCGACAACGTCCGCTGGATCAAATCACACGTCGACAAACATTACGTAAAACATATGACGTTCGCGATGATGAAAAAATTATCCTCATGGTAGGTTCTGGCTTTAAAATCAAAGGTGTTGATCGTGCCTTATTGGCCTTTAAACAATTACCCCATTATCTTAAAGAAAAAACGCGCCTGTGGATTGTGGGCAAAGGCGAACCGTCTCCGCAAGAACATGTGACCTTTTGGGGAACGCGCAAAGATGTCATCGATTTCTATGCAGCCGCCGATGGTTTACTTCATCCGTCTTACAAAGAAGTCGCAGGAATGGTTTTACTGGAATCTCTCGTCGCAGGATTGCCTGTGATTGTCACGCAAAGTTGTGGCTATGCGGTTTATATTCAAAAAGCGCATGCGGGCGTAATTGTTCCAGAACCCTTTGAACAAGAAAGATTTAATCAACAGCTTGTGGCGTTTTTATCTGACGATGAGGCATTAGGCACCTATCGGCAAAATGCATTAAATTTCTGCAAAACACATCATTTATTTCAGATGGCCGCTGTCGTTGCAGATATTATTGAGGGAAAATAATACATGCAAACACGCTCAATTATTTTTATGGCGGTTTTGGTTAATCTGCTTTTTTCGTATCTCATGCTGTTATATAACCAGCCCGTTAATGTCGATGGAATTTTATATATTCATGCGGCGCAAGCGTATTTAAAAGACGGCTTGCAGGGCGCTGCGCAGATTTATGCTTGGCCGTTTTATCCGGTATTAATGGCAAAAATCAGCACACTCTTTCATCTCTCTTTATTAAATACGGGTTATATTTTAAACGGCTTTTTTACCAGTATATTAATTATATTTTTTATATTAGCCCTCAACACGTTTGAAAATTCACCTACAGTATTACTTTGGGGTGCGGCTGTTATTTTATTATTCCCCGCCCTCAACCATGACCGTTATAATATAGTCCGGGATATTGGGTATTATGCTTTTTTTATGGCGTCTTTATGGGGTTATATAAAATTCTTACAAACAGAAAAGTTTATCTATGCGCTATTTTTCATATTCGCGATTATTTTAGCCAGCCTATTTCGCATTGAGGGTATTATATTTTTAATACTCATTCCTGTTATTACACTGGTTGTAAAATATGATTTTAAATTAATTCTAATTAATATTATTTTAAGCATAGCGGGAATATTTTTATTACGGCATCACTTAACTTTCGGCCGAATCCCCGAGCTTATTGCCTATATAAACCCCCATCAATTATTTGCTTTTTTTCAACCGCACGTATGCAATCTTAAAAATTATCTGGGCATAAACGGCCAAGATGATGCATGCGTGTTTTTACTCAGCGGATTAGCAGGAATTTTAATTGTTTCTTTTTTAACAACGTATGGCATTTTTTCAAGTCTACTATTAGCTTATGGTATTAAAACAAGATTATTACCTGAAAATAAATCTGCCATGCAGAGTTTAATTATTTATATTGTTATTAATATAATTATTCTTGCCGTATTTTTGCTACATCAGTTATTTATGAACTGGCGTTATGTTTTTCCCGTTGTATTAATCAGTTTATTATTTCTGCCTGGAATTCTCGTAAGATTAAATAAATTATGGATTGGGGTTATATATCTACTATGTAATACGGCGTCGAGTTTTGGCCAGTTTGGGCCTTCAAATAGCTATATTGTAGATGCCGGACAGTGGGTTGCACATAACACCCCACCAAATACTAAAATTTATGCGAGTGATATTACAGCGGCTTTTTATGCAGAAAGAACAGAAGCTAATACTATAAATAAAGCTGACTATATAATTATTATTAACAAAATACATTCGCCGTCACAGATTCCCTTCAACACTCAGCCCGTTGTTAGCTTTCATAATAAACGGGGCGATACGGCATATATATTTAAACACTCAACTAGTTAACGATTAAAAAATAGGCTCGCCAGTATTACTTGAAGCACCCGAACCCGCAGGACCTGTATCATCTGGTGCTGTTTCTGACGGAACTGTATTTTTCGTAAAAAATTCATTAACCGCATCCGCTTGACCTGATCGCGCTAATAATCCTGATGTCGGATCAATCTGAACCATGGTTATATCCGTAGGCTGCTGATTAATCGTTTCTGGCTGTCCCTGTAATGCATTTCGCATAAAATCTATCCAGATTGGCAATGCCGCTTGTGCACCTTGTTCATGAGTAGGTTTTGGTTGATCAAATCCTAACCATGCAATTCCAACAATATTGCCATTAAATCCGTCAAACCAGGTATCAACCCCCTGATTTGTTGTTCCCGTCTTCCCTGCAATATCAAGTCGACCTAATGATCTCGCCGCACCACCGGTACCGTTTTGAATAACGCTCTTCATGGCATTTACAATTAAAAAATCTACTTCAGGCGATAAAATAGGCGTAGGTGCCGGAGGAGTATATTTAAATAACGTCTTGCCACTGGCGTCTTGTACTTCTTGAATTAAATACGGATTAACACGATAACCACCATTCGCAAATACCGCATAACCATTGGCCATTTGTAACGGCGTTACATCTGCAGATCCTAATGCCATCGTTAAATTTTGTGGAAGTTGAGCGGGTGTAAATCCAAACTGCGAAATAAATTTTGTTGCATATTCTATGCCTACGGCTTGAAGCACACGAATCGACACCAGATTTAATGATCGTGCTAACGCTACACGTAATCGCGTTGGTCCACTAAATTGTTTTTCAGCATTTTCAGGACGCCATTCACCATCATCTTGACTGGGATCATCAAACACCAATGGCGCGTCGTTAAATAAACTCGCCAACGTAAAACCTTTGTTTAGCGCAGCAGAATATAAAAACGGTTTGAAACTTGAGCCGGGTTGACGCTGCGCTTGCGTAATACGATTAAAATTACTCAAACGGTAACTGAAGCCACCCACCAAAGAAGTAATACCTCCTGTAGAGGGATTGAGCGAAACAAAAGCCCCTTGTGCTTCGGGAATCTGTGCTAATTGATACGTATTATTAGGTTGCGGATTGAGCCAAATGACATCACCCACTTTTACAGCGGCCATGATGGATTTTTTGCGCGTCCATGACATCGCTGACCACGGAAGTACCGCTGACTGAGCATTGGATAAAAATACATTGGCTTTTGTAGCATCCACTCGCAATACAATTCCGGGAACAAGACCATTCGCCGGGGGAATTAATTTCAAATATTTTTCCAACGCAGGTAATGGCGTGTTATTAACGTCTTTTAAATTTGCCATCGGTCCGCGATAACCATGGCGCTGATCAAAAGCTAATACCCCCATTCTGACCGCATTGTTTGCATATAATTGCAACTGACTATTAATGGTCGTGTAAACTTTATAAGACTGCGTGAACGCTTGATCACCGTATGTTGTTTGCATCATCTGTGTCACCATCGCTCCCACATACGGCGCTTCGATTTGCGCAGGACGACCATGATAACTCGCATCCATGGGTGTATTAACCGCAGCGTCATATTGAGCTTTTGTAATATATTTTTTATCGTACAATCGCTGCAGAACGTGATCACGCCTGTCTTTTGCTGCAGCGGGATTGGTGATGGGATTGATTGCAGAAGGCGCTTGCGGAAGTCCCGCTAACATCGCCATTTCGGATAACGTTAATTGATCCAATGTTTTACCGTAATAGGCTTGCGCAGCTGCAGCTATTCCATACGCCTGCTGTCCAAAATAAATTTTATTAAGGTACAGCTCAAGAATTTTATCTTTGCTTAATTCGCGATCTATCTTGAGCGCTAATAACATTTCTTCAAATTTGCGCGTAAAGGTCTTTTGACGCGTCAGATAAAAATTACGGGCGACTTGCATCGTAATCGTACTTGCCCCTTCAGATTTCGTTCCGGTCAGCATTAAATTAACGATGGCTCGCGCAAGTCCACGAAAATCTACGCCTGAATGTTGATAATAGCGCTGATCTTCTGTTGCAATTAATGCATCAATCAGTAAGGGTGGAATTTGGTTAAAGCTAACTGGCGCTCGGCGAATCGGGCCAAACTCACCGATTAATTTACCGTCGCTTGTGTACACATCCAACGGCACTTGCAGTTGAATATTTTTTAATTCAGAAACATCCGGCAACTGACTCTCTAGATAAACATAACCCAATGCGACCAAAATAAAACCGGAGAGTGCAATACTTGTAAAAAAAGACAGTACCCTTGGTAGGCGTGACATAAATTGAGAAAACCCCACTGGATCTATAAAGACCGCCAGTATAAAGGGGATGGGGCCCATGTGCAAAAGATGATATCCTCCCACTTTATCAATAATTAAAGTGGGGTATATTCATGTATGGTCTTGACCTAAATTTTCCAGCCGACATCATTGGCATTAGGGATCTTCCTGATGGCAAATTTGATGTTATCCATCCCCCTAAAAATATTTCTCTTGAAGTCGCGATAGCTCTTCCCGAAAGCGAAGTTTTCAGTAAAATACTTCTTCAGGACACGCACCTCTCTGACAATGAAATTCTCAACGGACTCGACGCTTATTTTGCAGATTTTAATAAGCCCTTGGCACTCGATTTTCAACGTCTCGAGAATAACAAAATCAAGGTCATGGCGGCGCCTCTCGAAAAAATAAAACAATTATGTGATCGCACTTCACCCAATATGAAAATTTGTGCCGTAGATAACGAATCGTATGCTATTGCACGTGCATTAAAAAAAACAGGGATCGTAACAGAAGAACACTTTGGTTTTTTTTATACTGAGCATCATAGAAAAAAATTAAGTGTCTTCAAAAACAATCATCTTGTTTTTTATGATGAGAGTGAACACACAGAAAATTGTCCAATAATTGCCGATATACCTAAAGAGATATCCATTATTGCCATTGAAAACAAACCATATTTACTTGCTTTGGGGCTTGCGTTGAGAGAAAAAACTGACTGGAACTTACTACCCTGGCGGGCGGAAAATGCACAATGCGTGCATCGTCACGGTATTTTACTCTTAGCAAAATCTATTATTTATAGCGTCTTATTTTGTGTTGCTGCGCACGTTGCGTTAATAGCGCTCATTTTTTCTCAACAAAAATATAATCAATTACTTGAACAAGACGTTGAAAAAGTCTCGGCGGAAACCTCCGCCGTCCAATTACAAAAAACTCAAATCAAAACGATGCAAACCGAAATACTCACTCTACAAAAATTAAAAAAACAACAACTTCCTTCTTTGCAATTATTAAATTCTCTTAATCATGCCATGCCTGACGGTGTTTTTTTAACACAGCTGTCTTTACACGAAAACACTATTCAAATTTCGGGTCGTTCAGTCACGCAAGAACAAATAGACCCCCTCATGAAAAATCTAAACAATATTCATACTATCGTCAATCCTACGTTGAATAACGTTCAACCTGACGACTCAGAACCTCCCTACCACTTTAGCTTCACGGTTTCTGCAACACAGAGAGAACCCTCATGACAAAAATCGCAATTATTTATAAAATATTAAGCTTTATTTTTTTTATAGTTATATTTTCGTTGGCTTACCGTTTTACATTACATCAACAATATTCGACCTATCTGGATACACATTTGGCCTCTCGGGGGCTTAAATTAAATTTGGAAAATCTCAAAAAAGATTTCAACGAAAAGGAAAGTTATGCGGTGCTTTATGCACAAACCCAAGAAACTTTTAATACCTTGATGATCGGCGTGCCTTCCGCCAAAAATTTCAGCACTGCACTCAATACGGTAAAAACAGCGGGAGCAAACGCACGTTTGCAATTTCAAGTAATGGCCTCTGCAACACCCGTTCAGAAAGATTTTTACACGGAAGTCCCCACACAAATAACTCTTGTGGGAACATACCAACAACTCTTAGACTTCATGCAAATGACCGCTGCGTGGAAAGGTCCGTTTTTTATATGGAAAGATTGGACGTTGTCTCACCAGTTTAAACCAAAAACAACTGTATTAAATGAAACGACAAATAACGATCTCTTAAAAATGGATGTGAATGCAGTCTTTTTTTATACCCCCTAAAGGAATGAACATGCGATACAAGTATCTACTATTTTTTTTCGCGGTCTTTATCGTAGTACACAATGTACTAGCGCAAGCTACAAATCCTTTTTCACGCTTAACATCGATGGATCATCCACTTAAACGCTACGCACCCGATCAACTCATCATGGTCGGCACCATCAGTCAAGATGGCACTATTTTAGGCATTGTAAAAGCACCTGATAATAGCGTTTATACAGTAAAGCCAGGAAGTCAGCTGGGTAATAGCGCATATGTTGTAGATGTAACAGCAAAAAAAATCACCGTGCAACAAGATTCAAAAATGGTAGACTTGCCACTGCGACAAGTTAAATAAATAATTTTTAATTTGAACTTAATGCTTTAATAGTTTAGCTTTAATACTTTGACTTTAATATCTTAATAAGAGCGAGAACATGAAAAATTTTATTGTAATAATACTGTTATTTTTTGTAAGCTTTAATGTCCTTTCAAAACCCATCAGCCTGAACTTCAATGACATCCCCGTTCGACAAGCCCTGCAGTTTATTGCCGAAGCTAATCATATGAATATCATCATCAGTGACTCTGTAAAAGGCAACATCACACTCCACCTAAATAACCTCCCCCCAGAAGAAGCGCTTGCGATTATTTTGCAAGAAGCCGGGCTGGGGAAACAAATTCAGGGTAATGTTATTCTAATCTCACCACTGCAAGAACTTGCCCAAAAAGAAAAAGCTCAGCAAGATATGCAAAACCTTGCTCCACTGCAATCTTCAGTGATCGCACTGCACTATGCAAAAGCGTCAGATATAACCAACAGCATCAAGAGTAATAATTTAATCTCAACACGAGGCAGCATAAGCACCGACACAAGAACCAACGCAGTTTGGATCCAAGATATCCCGCTTAAATTAAATGCTATCCGATCTTTTATTAAAACCATTGATATACCCGTAAAACAAGTTTTGATCGAAGCGCGCATCGTAAGCGTAGATGAACACTATGAACGTGAATTGGGTGTTAAATTCCAATCCATCCCAACCCAAAAAACTGCGCTTCAGGGACACTTTAGTGTCGATCTTCCCGTGGGAAATCCTAACGGCGCTTCTGTTGGTGTTGCACTCGCAAAATTAGGCGATGGGAGTTTATTAGATCTGGAATTATCTGCCCTTGAAACGGAAGGTGTAGGTGAAATTATTTCAAGCCCGCGACTTGTGACAGCCAACCAACAACCCGCCACCATTTTGTCCGGACAGGAAATCCCTTATCAGCAAGCGACGTCCAGCGGTGCCACCAGCATTTCATTTCAAAAAGCAGTTTTAAATTTGGCTGTCACACCTCAAATTACACCCGACGGAAAGCTTGTGCTCACTTTGCAGTTAAGCCAAGACAGACCCACGTCTACACTTATCCGCGGCGTGCCGATCATAGAAACACGACAACTACAAACATTGGTTACTGTCAAGAATGGGCAAACAGTCGTTTTAGGGGGTATTTATGAACAAAATGAAGAAAAAAACATCGAGAAAATCCCATTTTTTGGCGAAATCCCGCTAATTGGAGTCATTTTTAGGCACTCAATGATAAAAAACGATAGGCGAGAATTATTAATCTTTATCACTCCTAGCATTATCGATGACTAAATTTCAAGGCCAAAATGCCGATCGTAGGCTATAATATGGATACAGGGAAGATAGGTTGGAGCTGTAACGTAACGGAGAGGTAAAGGGAGGTACGCCATGAAAAAGTTACTGGCATTAATAGTTTTTATAGCTGTTGCCATTGTATTGCTGGTGATTCCTCGAGAAGGAATGTCCGCAGGAAGCTATGGAGAAGCGCTTTGCCACACACCCGGCTACACTTGTTTTAAAGTTCCCAAAGGCGAAACATGGGAAAGTCTTTTTCCCGACAATGCACAACGCAATATTGTTATGCGCCTTAACCGCATTAATGAATATCTTCGAGTAGGCAGCATCATTGCGATCCCCGAGAATCTTGATAACGTTGATACCATGCAATACTCTCCTTTCGATAAACAAATCCCACCACCAAATGAAAAACTTATTATCGTTGACCCTAATAAAATGGCATGGGGTGCCTATGATCAAAATGGAAACTTGCTTAAGTGGGGACCTGCTTCGTTAGGGCAAGCATTTTGTCCTGACATTCAAACCGGCTGTCGCACAAAACCTGGTCAATTTACTGTTTATAGTAAAGGCGGCGAAGGGTGTGTTTCCTCAAAATTCCCTGTCCCATATGGTGGAGCACCGATGCCGTATTGTATGTTTTTCCATAACGGATATGCACTCCATGCCTCAGAACTTCCAGGTTACAACGCAAGTCATGGATGCGTAAGAATGTTTTACGAAGACGCATACTGGCTAAGCAAAGAATTTGTCACAGTCGGCACAAAAGTAATTATTGAACCTTATGCAACATAACAATTCACGGTTTAACAAACGCCAAGATCACCACAATAATAAGAATTATTGTAGGGTACTCATTTAACCAACGATAAAAAATATGGCTGTGGTGGTTGTTGTTTTCTCTAAAGACTTTTATAAGATGCCCGCAATAAAAATGATATATAAGCAACGTTAATACCAAAAATAATTTTAGCTGAAACCAACTTGCAAAGATTAACATCGGCTTTTCACGAAGAAGTAAGAATCCAAACAAAACCGTCAAAAAAAGCCCGGTGGTTGTCATTATATAAAGCTTTTTTTCCATGATTTTAAAACGCGCGGTACCTAATTCATCTTGCGTCATACTGTGATAAACGAATAAGCGGGGCAAATAAAACAATCCTGCGAACCACATAACAATTGAAATAACATGAAAAGCTAACAACCATTGCATTTATTTAAATCGTCCCAGAATACCATCAAGCGCTTCCAGATTACGGTAATGAATAACCAACTTTCCACGACCTCTTTTGTTGTGTTGAATAATAACAGGCGTACCTAATTTATCTGATAGCTTCCGTTCTAAAGATCCTATATTTGGGTCAAGTAATTTTTGAGTTTTAAATACAGGCGTCGCTTTGTGCCATTGTTGAATTAATTTTTCAGACTCCCGCACAGAAAGCACTTTTGTGACAATAATATTTGCAGCTTTTGACTGTTCGGAAGGCGTTAAACTCATTAAGGCTTTTGCGTGCCCTCTGTCCATTTTCCCACTATGTAAATATTTTTGAACGCTGGAATGTAATTCCAATAGACGTAATGTATGCGTTACTGCAACTCGCGATTTTCCAACGGCCTCAGAAACTTGCTGTTGCGTCAAATGAAATTCATCTTGTAATTGTTTTAAAGCTTGAGCCTCTTCCATCACATTTAAATCTTCACGTTGGATGTTCTCAATAAGCGCCATCGCTATAGCGGCGTTATCCGGAACATCACGCACAACAACAGGAACTTCTGTTAATCCTGCTAATTGCGAAGCTCTCCAACGACGTTCACCTGCAATAATTTCATAGCGATTCTGAGAAACGGGTCGAACAATAATGGGTTGAATAACCCCTTGCGCACGAATAGATTCGGCTAATTCCTGAAGATTTTCTTGAGATAAAAATTTTCGCGGTTGATATTTTCCTGGCTGCAATTTTTCTACAGGTAAACGCGTTACAGTATTTTCTGGAGATTTTGCTAATGCACTAATATCAAACGGTACATTACTGAGTAGTGTGCTTAAACCACGGCCCAAACCACGCGCTTTAGTTGAAGTCGTCATGAAACAATTGCTTCCCGTTTAGCTAATTCCTGAGTTCGCTTTTCAACTAATTCTTTTGCCAATGAAATATACGCCAGAGACCCTGTTGCCGTTTTATCATAAACAACACCCGGCAATCCATGACTTGGTGCTTCTGCAAGACGTACATTACGAGGAATAGAAGTAATATACACCTTGTCTTTAAAATGCTCCAACAATTGTTCTGAAACTTGATTTGCCAACGACGTCCTTGCATCAAACATCGTTCGCAAAATTCCTTCAACGTGTAATCGACGATTTGCAGTTTTGCTAATTTTTTCAACAGTGCTTAGCAACGCCGTTAAGCCTTCTAATGCATAATATTCACACTGCATTGGAATCAACACAGAATCTGCAGCAACCAAGGCATTCACTGTCAACATATTCAGCGCGGGCGGGCAGTCAATTAAAATATAATCGTATCGACCTCGTTGTTGGCTCAACGCTTTCAACAAACGATGCTCTCTCAAAGGAAGAGAAAGAAGACCTACTTCAGATTCCGTTAATTCACTATTCGAGGGAACCACATCAAACCCTGAAGACACACTTTGAACAACATCCGTAATTAATTTTCTTTCTAATAATACATCATTTACGGTAGCTTCTAATTGATATGGATTCACACCACAACCCACTGTAGCATTTCCTTGAGGATCTAAATCAATAAGTAGAACCGTTTGCCTTTCAGCTGCCAAAGCGGCGGCGAGATTAACACACGTTGTGGTTTTTCCCACTCCGCCCTTTTGGTTCGCCAAAGCGACAATTTTACCCATTCATTGTTTCCGCTACTACCTCAGGTTCATAAGTCAAATCAACCACATGACGTTCTGCATCTAATTTTGGAACTTTCAACGGATGCGTATTAATAACTTTAAACGGTGCACCAATCTCCTGCAGCTCTGTTAAAGGATACACACCCTTCATCGCCAAAATTTGGCCGCCTGGTTTTACTAAGTGTTTACTCAATTGGAGATATTCCCTTAATGTACTAAAAGCACGCGAAACAACCGTATCAAATAATTGTTCCGTTTTGTACTCTTCAACACGCTGGTGAACAACACGCACATTTTTTAAGCGCAGTTGATACACTGTCTGCTGTAAAAAACGTGTTTTCTTTTGGTTGCTATCTAAAAGAACAAATTGTTTTTCAGGCATAACAATAGCAAGTGGAATACCAGGTAACCCTGCACCCGTTCCAACATCCAATACATTTTTGCCTCGAATAAAAGGCTTGATAGTAAGGCTGTCGAGAAGATGGCGTGTAACCATGGCATCTAAATCACGAATGGCCGTAAGATTAAACACACGATTCCATTGTGCAATCAGTTCAATATAACGAATCAGCTGTGCTTCCGTTCCTTTATCAGGAACATCATTAAGCTCAACCAGTCCTTGGTGTAATAGTTCGAATAATTCAATACGAGACATAGAATATAATCACCTTATCATGACGTTTGTTAGAAAAAATAAAGGGCAACATCATTATGATTATATTCACCATACAACCCACACTTCGAGTATCTTATCCAAAGCGACTGAAACTTTCCAATGCTTTCAGCAAAAAGCAAGTCGCCACTAAGAAGTCCTATTATGATGAGGAAGATAAATTCTGCTGAACTTGTGATTGATCATAATTAAGCTTCGTCTTATTCAATTGAGCTGACTGAACTTGTATTGCCACTTGGCTTGCTAACATTCTTTCCATAAGGAGCTTTTGCTGGAACAACTGTTTTTCAATCTCAGCTAATACAAAAAGCGTTTCACGCTGTACCGTAATCGAAGAAGCTGTATTCATCGCTGTATACCAGCTACTGTTCCCAACTCTTCGCTCGACCATAAATTGCTCTAATTGGAGCTGACTTGCATCATTTATTGCAGTTTGGGTACCGTCTGTTGGCAAGGTAGTATAACCCGCTTGCTTCCCTAAATTTTTTGCAATCACTCGCTCTAGAGCTAGATAATTAAGATTAGAAAATGCAACGGATTGTCCGGCAGCAGCCGTTCGCGCCTCTAATAAGTAACTCTGCACATCTGAACTTGCTAATTGATTTGCGCGTGTAGTGGCATCTGAACTAAATGTTAAACCGCCCAATGGTTGCACCCCTCCCGCCAAAAACAACACGAGAGTATTAACAGCATCCAACTTAGTGCTTGTACTTCCATTGACTGGTACAGCAGAAGTCAATTGGCTGTCAGTAATTCCCGTTGCTCCGAGTATGTTATCTGCGTTAAACGCAAAATCATTCGGGGTCGTTCCGCCTGGCGGCTCGAGATCCGTTCCATCTGTCAAAGCGTAAGCAGTTGAATTCAGCGTATTTTGATCACCAAAGGCAAGGACATTTTGCACACTGAGCGCCGTAGAAATAGTCGCGGCTATCAGAGTGCTCGTATTTGTTGTAACTATTTGGTTATTTACCAATGCTGTTATTGCAGCCATATAAGCACCGCTTCCAGCAGTAAAGCTACTTTGCTGTAACTGATAAAAAAAGCTTTCGTAATTAACTAACAACTGCTCGTTTTCACCTATCCACGGAAGATACGCATAACTCGCGGCGTCAACGACCGGCTGGGGAGTTCCTGAAGGAAACGCTGGAGCTGGCGGTGGCTGAATTGAAACATCAGTGGGCGGCGAGGCTGGCGTACTTTGCGCCAGCACAATACCAGAAAACACTGCCAACCCCACGCCCAACAAAAATTTTTTCAACCCGCACATAAAAAATCTCCCGTTCAAGTAGTTTCGTCTAGCGATATGGATTAGTGGTGTTATTACCATTTTGCGTATTACCACCTGGAGCATAAATATTATTATTCGCAGATGATGATCCGGATTTGTCTGGATTCACTGATATATCTGGCACCTTGCTAGCCGGCTGAGGTGCTGGCGTATAAAATTGCTGCGGGGGAGGAGGTGGTGGTGGCGCCTGCTGCACTGCCGGAGCAGACGGTGATTGCGAAGAAATATGGGGAGCTGGATAGGTTTTACTGAATTGTGCAGACGCGTCTGCATTAGCACTGTCAAATTTTTTCTGCATGTTTTCAACATAAGTATTTGAGCTTTCGTCTTGTTGCGCAAAAACATTTGTAAAAAATAAGCTCACCACACTAATTGCTAAAACCTTCCTAAGCATGATCCTCTCCTTCTAAAGCTTTCATGATCAACGCAATGCGTTGTGGGGCAAAAACGCGAGACAATAAACGCAACCGTTCAAAAACAATATTTCTTCGTAAAAATAAACCTGGAGGATCATCTGGAGTTTGACTAACTTCTTCTGCATGAATTAATAATTTTGATGCTGAACCCGGATGCGCTGTATCAATTGCTTGTAACACTCGCAATACTCGCGCAGCTTTCACGTGACATGCGATTTTAATAAATAATTCTTGTTGGCCTAATTGCCCGAGATCAACACCGGCAAGATTATCTAATTCCTGACCTAATTTTTGCAGCGCAGATTCTACTTCATTATTTCCATCTGCTGTCCACGTTTCTACACCTTCCATAAATGTAATAACGCGATAGACATTTGGATCCTGATATCGACTCCAAAATTCATGGACAGCTTCGCGACTTAAATCAGGCATTTAAAATTCCCTTCTATGTAGCGCGTGGAGTATAGTCTATAGGAATAAATTGTCAAAACATGTTAGACTTTTGAACTCATACGTCAGAGAGGCACAGTCAACGATGAAACGGTGGATTTTCCTAGGATTTCTTTTACTCTGGCCAACATTATTATTTGCACAAAGTGCTCTTTCTTTAACTCCCCCGAGTACAGATCTTTCTTTCCAATATTTAAACGATATGTTTGGACAAGTTGATGGCGTATTAACCGGAGGGGATAGTCAATTACTAGGTGTGCTATTCGGTGTGTTCAACGGTGCAATGTTAACACTTGCCGGAATCATTGTTCTTTATACGTTTTTTATTGGAACACTGAAGACAGCACATGAAGGTGAAGTTTTAGGAAAAGATTGGTCTTCCGTATGGATTCCTTTACGCGTAGTTGCAGGCATTACACTTCTCATTCCAAAAGCAAGTGGATATTCTTTTATTCAAATATTCATGATGTGGGTTATTGTTCAGGGTATTGGTGTTGCAGATAGCGTATGGAACGCCGCTCTTAATTATTTATATTCTGGCGGCATTATTATTTCACAAACATATAATCCCCAAAGTGCACAAAGTTCCTCTTATCCAATGATAGTTACTTCTGCTAAATTACTTCGTTCTCTTACTTGTGTTGAAATGTTACAACTGCAATTAAACAACTATCGCAATACTCAGGTCAAAAACGGGAATCCCGCAATTGATCAGCCCCCGGATTTCGTGAGCGATATTTTAGCGGCTATTACTGCCTCCACTGAATCAGGTACGCCACCACAAAATACTGTTCAATTCCCGCAAAGCGGCTATTACAACACTGATGGGGTATGCGGTACTGTTCAGTGGCAAGATGTCTGGCATGATCTCCCCGCTGCGATGCAAAGCAATCAACAATTCTTAGCAACCTGGCAAAACAACAAAAGTCGATCGACTGCACTGTACAATACGATCTCTCAACTCCAACCTTATGCAATAAATATCGCGAACAACTATTTTCTACATGCTACCGTACCAGCAACAGCACTACCTCTTGGACAAATGAACGCGAATGGTACGTGGTCAGGACCTAACAACGGTCCATTCTTAATCAAAGGATCGGTTTTGGGAGATGCAGCTACCGCTTACAATAATGTGATGTCAACCACGATGATAGCAATCGCCTCAAGCGCCAACAGTGGGACCTATGACGCAAGCTGGACACTGCCTGCCAAACAAAAGGGCTGGGCGTTGGCCGGCGCTTATTATTTCAATGTCGTAGAAGCCAACTCACAAATATCAGGTGTTATGACGGGAAGTCTCCCGCAAGTCGTTACAGAGGCTTCTTTTGATTTCACAAACGTAAGCGGTGTCACCAATCAATTGGGTGGAAAATCAAGCACCTATGTTCTCCAGCTTCAATCCCTTCTCAATGGACAAAATTCAACGTCTTCTAACCCCAGCTCTTCAAACAAAGATGACTACATTGTCTCCACTTCATCTTTGTTTATCAGCAACGCTGTAACATACGCCTCAGGTATGAGCTACAGCAGCAATAGCCAGATGCAAAATGGTACAGCGGGACAAATGGTCGCACCTGCTGCTGGCGCGTCAGGCGGTGTCTCAAACTTTTTATCCGGTATTGGGAATTCAGGCGCCAATGACAACCCCGTGATTGATCTTGCAAAATTTGGAGATACGCTTGTCATCATCTCGTTCGTCGCGCTCATCCTCATGTCCGTCATTGGCTTTGGTGGCACTATTGCCCTAGGCGCAATTCCATTTTGCAGCGTCGGCGCTGCAGGTGTTTCACTTGTTACAGCCATGAATAGCCTTTTTACACCCATTTTTGTTACGCTTATGACCACTGGGCTCACGATGGCTTATTACATCCCCATGATTCCCTTTATTATTTTTAGTTTTGGCGTTCTCGGTTGGTTTATTAGTGTTGCTGAGGCCATGCTGGCTGCGCCGCTTGTGGCCTTGGGTATTTCACATCCCGAAGGTTCACACGCTGTTTTAGGAAAAGCAGACCCTGCCGTTGGTCTTTTGGTAAATGTTTTCTTAAGACCCACCTTCATGATATTTGGTCTTCTTACCGGAATGATGCTTTCGTATGTAGGCGTATGGCTGCTTAACGCAGGATTCTCTCAAGCTTTTGGTACTGCGACTGAACAAACAAGCTCAAGCATTGGTGCTGCAATATTTAAACCTATTGCGAGTATTATTATTTATGTCTTAATTGTCATCCAAATCGTCCAAAAAAGTTTTAGCTTAATTCACGTTATTCCCGATCAAGTCTTGCGATGGATTGGCATCAATATTACAAGCATGGGTGGAGAAGCTGAAGCAGAAGGCGCTATTTCTGCAAAAGCCAAAAGTGGAATGGCTCAAATTGCAGGCAGCGCTGGTTCAGCTACTAAGATGGGTACGGGTGCCGGTAAAGGCGCAGGCGGCGCAATAAAATCTGGTATTGAAGAAGGCGGCAGTAGCGGTGGAACTGCGAGCGGTGCTAGTGGTGGTGCTGGAGGCGCTGGTGGTGCCGCACCACCACCAACGTAAAGAATGTCAGATAAGTGGCAGGCGTGTCATACAGGGGGAAAAGTAACTCATGGGTATTATTAATAGCATCACAAATTCGCTAAAAAGCGCCTTAGGAACAGAACAGATCCAAGCGCAAGCCAGTAGTCTTTCCAAAATAGCAGGTAGTGTTTTATCTGTTCCTAAGGGCCCCAAAAAATCAGAGACTTTTGAAGAAGCACTTAGTCGTCTCCATCTTTCTGAAGCTGATGTAGAACGTCGTAAAATTCAATTTTTGCGCTTAGGACGTATTTATTTGTTTTTGGCTGTGGTTGTCTTTCTTTATATGTTTTATCTTCTTTTTCAAAAAGCATTTTTTCCCGCGCTTGGGTGTGTGGGTCTTCTCATGATTGTGCTTTCGTTGTTTTTTCGTTGTAGTTTTTGGTTATTCCAAATGCGCGAGAGACGCCTGGGTTGCACTTTTTTTGAATGGTTATCTGAAATAGCAGGCAAGAACCGATGAAACGATGGATTCCCCTAGGATTACTTTTACTCTGGCCGACTCTGCTGCTCGCACAGAGTGCAGCTCCGGGTGCAAATAGTTTTGGAATTACTTTTACGCCCCCCACGACTGATCTTTCTTTTCAATATCTAAACGACATGTTTGGGCTGGTTGATGGCGTATTAACAGGTGGTGACAGTCGATTATTAGGCACGTTGTTTGGTGTATTTAATAGCGCCATCTTGGTCTTGGGTGGCATTATAGTCCTTTACACTTTTTTCATCGGTACGCTAAGAACCGCACACGAAGGCGAAACGCTAGGAAAAGAATGGTCTTCTATTTGGATCCCCCTGCGAACAGTAGCAGGTATTTCTCTTCTCATTCCTAAAGCGTCAGGCTATTCTTTTATTCAAATATTAATGATGTGGATTATCGTCCAAGGAATTGGTGTTGCGGATAGTATGTGGAATACCGCTCTTAATTATTTATATTCTGGCAGGATTATTATCGATCAAGCTTCGACGGGTAGTAATGCTATAAACTCAAGTGCCATGGTCACGACAAACGGCACAATACTTCGTTCTTTAACGTGTGTTGAAATGCTTCAAGCACAATTGAATAACTACCGTAACTATCAACTCGCAAACAATGTCTCACCTCTCAATCCGGTACCTGACTTTCGAGGTGACATACTAAATGCCATTAATACTTCGACAGAAAATTCAAGGCCTGTTCAGTTTCCTACGAGCCATTATTACAACACGGACGGTGTCTGCGGAAACATAACGTGGGACGATGTTTGGATGCAACTACCAACAGCATTGCAATCTGCTTGGCAAGGTGACACGAGCCGCACAGTAGCAGTAAATGCCGTTGTAACCTCCCTATTTCCATACGCAGCCTCTATTGCAAATAATTACCTCCTTCATGTATCGATTACTCCTACCACAGCTACCGCAGCATTACCACTTGGGCAAATGAATAGCTCTGGTGTTTGGGGTGGCCCACCACCGAACACGGCTTCATTTTTAATTCCCGGAACAGTTCTCAGTGGCCCAGCAACAACCTATTACAACCTTATGGCAAACACCATGATGGCTATTTCCAATGCGTCCAATACCCCAGACCAAAAAACTGCCTGGATATCAGCCGCACAAGCTCCCGGTTGGGCTTTAGCTGGTGCCTATTATTTCAATATTGTAAAAGCCAACCAACAAGTCTCAAGTATTGTTGATACAAAAATACCTACAGCCTCTGCTCCACCCACTGATTTTACTCAGGTATCGAACGTTACCAGTTTTCTCGGCGGACCAACCAGTATTTTGGTACTGCAACTTAATGCGCTCATCAATGGCGGGCAAAATAATAGTGCAAATGACTATATTGTCTCTTCTGACTCTATGTTTATGAGTGCGCTGACCGGTGCCCAAGGTATTGGTGGTGCTGGCGGACAGGCTTCGGCAGCTGCCAGTGGCGTTTCTACATCTGTGGGTGGTTTTTTGGGTGGGCTTTCAAGCTCTCAATCAACTGATCCCATCATTGGTATCGCTGTTTACGGTGACTCGCTCGTCACTATTGCCTTCGTCGTCATGTTACTCATGATGCTTATTGGTTTTGGTGCAACGATTGGCTTGGGCGCCATCCCATTTTGTAGTGTCGGAGCAGCAGGCGTTTCCATTGTTACCTCTATAACAAGTTTCCTTACGCCTATTTTCATGAGCATTATCGTTGTTGGACTCACAATGGCTTATTACCTTCCCATGATTCCCTTTATTATTTTCAGCTTTGGGGTTATTGGTTGGTTTATTGCAGTAGTTGAAGCCATACTAGCTGCACCACTTGTCGCTCTTGGTATTTCCCACCCTGAAGGCTCACATCCTATTTTAGGAAAAGCAGATCCTGCCGTTGCTCTTATGGTAAATGTGTTCTTGAGACCTACATTTATGATCTTCGGGCTTCTTTTTGGAATGATGGTGACCTATGTTGGCGTGTGGTTAGTTAACCAAGGATTTGGCTACGCATTTGGCCAAGCCACTGCAACTACGGCTGATCCGTTTAAACCAATCGCGATGGTTATTATTTACGTTTTAATCGTCATGCAAATTTTACAGAAAGGCTTTACGTTAATTTACGTCATTCCAGATCAAGTTATGCGCTGGCTCGGCATGAATGTGGCCCAAATGAGCGGTGAAGGTGAAGCAGAAAGAGCAATCGGCGAAGGTGCGAAAAGTGGCTTCTCTGAAGTTGGGAGCGCGACTGCTGGTGCTGTCACAGCCTCTACTGACATGGGTGCCGCTAAAGGGTCGATGATTAAAGAAGGAATCGAAGCATCTGCTAAAGCTGGGGAAGGAACTGCAAAAGGTGTAACAGAAGAAGCTGCCGCTGATAAAGGAGTAGGAGCAGAAGGTGCCAAAGGTTCTGAGGGAGCAGTAGACGCACATAGCGATGCGGGTCCTGCAAAGGGTGCGGCTGCTGGCAGTGCTGCTGGAACAAAAGATTCTACTGGTGGAGGCGCTACACCTGGTCCTGGTGGAAAGATTTGAAAAGGCTAATTCATGGAAATTAATGACGGACTACTAGACTCTTTATGCAGTGGCTCAACCGAGAGTTACGATGCTTTGATGGATATTTTTGTCTTTCATTCAGATGAATTAGACAATAAAAAACATATTGTTGAAGAATTAAATATTCGCGCAAATAATGGTAATGCAATCGCACAAGCTTTTTTATCTGCTCTATATTTAAATGGTTTTGGGGTTAAACCTGATCTTTCCAAAGCACTTTCACTGGCTCGTCGGTCAGCAGGTTTAGGTGAACCTAGCGGCGAAGTCAGATTAGGCATCATGTATTTATATGGTTATGGAATTTCAGCTGATGCTTCACGCGCACAATATTGGTTTCAAATGGCTAGAGATAAAGATTATGCGCCCGCCTATAATTTTTTGGGTTATATGTATGAAAGGGGTATTGGCATAAAAGCAGATCCTAAAATGGCTGTAATTAATTATACAAAATCTGCAGAAATGAAAAACGCCTACGGCATTTACAATTTAGGGTGTTGTTACGAAGTGGGATTTGGGGTTACACAGAATCTAAACGAAGCAGTGCGTCTTTACACACTGGCTGCACCCAACGTTCCTCGAGCAAAAAAAGCGCTGGAAGTACTCAAAACCAAGAATCGTTAAATCACAATCCCGCGTCTTTATCAGCATTCTTGGCACTTGCCAAAAGAATTTTATATTCCCGAGATGAAATCATTCCCTCGTTGAATCTTTTTTGCGCATCGACTTCCATTGGTTGTCCTCGTTCTTTTAATAATTTTCGTGTTGCTGCCGTAATTTTTTCAACATCAACATCTAATAAAATATCGCGCACTTCATCTGTAAAAATTAAATATTCACGTAATGCCACACGCTTACCATCAACCGTAGGTACCAGCTTTTGCCAAATGGCTAATCGAATGGTTTCTAAAATATCTATGGTTCGTCCATGACGCTCGTCTGCAGGAAATGTCGTCACTAATCGACGCATAGTTTCAGCAACACCGTTACTATGCAAAGTAGTATACACCGGATGTCCTGTGAGTGCCGCTTCTAACACAGCACTCATGGTTTCTTGATCGCGCGCTTCGCCGACTAAAATTAATCGCGGTTTTCGACGCAGTGCATTTCGAACCCCCGCAGCAAAAGACGGTAAGTGTCGCGGAATTTCAGATTGGCTCACTACGGCATTCGGCATCTCTAATCCATCGTACACAAATTCAATTGGTGCTTCATACGTTAATATTTTTCGATGGCTTTCTTCATTCTCTGCTAGATGACGAATAATTGAGGCTAGTAATGTACTTTTTCCTGAACCTGTTGCACCTGTTACGTACACAACTCCCTGGTATGGCGCAATTGCATCTTTAATATCGGGCGGTAATTCCATTTCATCCAAATGTGGGGGCAAACTTGGAATAGTTCGCAACGTAATTTGAATACCATCATGACCTTCAACCTGACAAGCGGTTGCATTTACACGATAACGATAACGCTCAGTACGCGTCGGTCGTACTTCATAGTGTGTATCAACATCTGAACCACTTAATAGTTGTGTTGTACCATTGGGACCATAAATAGCATTTAAAATTTCACCCGTTTCAGTATTGGATAACTTACGGTGCGTAACACGATAGAGCCGACCATAAATTTCAGCGAATACGCACTCACCTGTTTGGATGGTGATATCAGAAGCGCCTAATTGTTGGCAAAATGCGAGGAGACGATCTGTTTCTGCAGGAGTAAATCGTAAAGGTTCATTCGGAAAATTAAAATTCTCAATTGTCATTGTCGTCCTGTTTCTAAAGCCGGCTGCCAACGCGTACTGTTCGGTTCCAATGCAGGAAGTGCAGTAATACGCAGCACTTGGTCATTAACGTTCATACTTTCCCCGCCACCCGTCACGCCTAATTCAGTACGTGAAACAAATGGCGCACTCACAATATTTTGTGCACGTAAGTTACGATATAAAGCCATTCCTTTGTAATCTCTTTCTAAGCGAGAAAGATTGTCAGAATAAATCTGATCCGCTTGCTCAATTCCTTTGTTCCAACCATCTTCAGTCGCTTTTCGCCATATGTCAATTTCCTGACTGTTGTGCGGCAAAATACCTGAATCTGGCTTCGGTGGTTTTGGATAATCCATCCATAAATAATCACGCCACGTAGGAACGGTTGTGACAAATTTTGCCTGACTTTCAATTTCATACGTAACATCTGCCAAACGAATGGTATCTGGCCCATCTAAATTTAACGTTTGATGTGCTTCAGATAACACAGGCGGTAGTACATTATGAGGTAATAGCAATTGCTCAAAATCATAGGTTTGGTCAAGGGTTTTACTTTTTTCTGTTAATTGCGCATTGATTTCTTCTGATCGCGAATGCAATCCAGATTGGGCGCCCAAACTCGTCGCGACATCTTTCAATGCATCTGCTCGCATTGCATTCACTTCACCCGAGGATGCTTTCACTTTAGGAGGAGGCGCACTGATATCTTGAAGTCCTTGCAGAGAATCTGTGTTACCCGAAGGATGAGAGACTGTTGAAGAACATGAGCTAAATCCAACGATGCAGAGAAGAGCGACGCCCAACTGACTCAATTTCCGCATCTTTCGTTAACCCCTCGCGTAGCGCAACTCAATAATATTTTTATCAGGAATCACAACTATGTTGGCTTTTGATCCTGCCTGATAATCAATATCACGTAAAATATACCCAAGCGGAGTATTTTTTTGGTGGATAGAAACCAACACCGGTATAGCTGGCGATTCACCTAAAACATGCAATTGATAATGACTTGCTAGTGCAATTTTTTTCACAATAGGTCCTATTGGACCGGACCAATCAATCGACGCGAGTTGATCCATATTATATGAATCAGCATTCGGTAATGATTTCATTGATAAGGGATCTGTAGTAGCGCGTTGAATTTCTTCGGAAGCGGTTAAAGAATCACTGATGGTACTTGAAGCTTGCGCAAGTGTGATATTTGCATTTTGATTGTCAGAAGCATCAATATTTTTATACGTTGTGCTACCACATCCGGCGATCAATAAACTGGTTACACCTAAGGCGAAGAGTCGTTTCATATCCATAGTTTCCAGCGGCTTCACTGCGATAAAAAGGGTAAGTCATTGAAACAAGTTGGTCAGACCTTGTCAAGAACACAATCTATCATTACGGCTTAATCAAATAATATTTAATTTGTTTTGTTTTCCCCTCTTTTAAAATATGCCAGTGTTCTGGGAGAATAATATTTTCCCGATCTTTTTCTGTTTCAATATAAATATAAGATTTTGAATGCACTAATTTTTGTTTTATCAACCATTCACAGCTAGGCTTAATTAAATTTTGATGAAAAGGTGGATCCAAAAAAATAATATCAAAAGGCTCTTTAGGTAAAATAATATTTTCAGGCGCATGCCCCTGATAGAGGGTAATATTATCCGCACCTAATTGCTGAGCAGTCGTTCTCAAGGATTCAATAACCGTTGATGATTTATCGACCATCACAACATGTTTTGCTCCACGCGAAAGCGCTTCAAATGACAATGCCCCACTGCCTGCAAATAAATCCAAACAATAGGCGCCCGAAATAACAGGACTGAGCCAATTAAAAAGCGTCTCACGCACACGATCTGGCGTTGGACGAATCTCAACCAAATCCGGAATCTTAATTTTTCGACTTCGCCACTCTCCGCCAATAATGCGTAATTGATGTGTCTGGTTTCTGGGCATAGTGATAAACTACTCATTTTGTGAATAATGGAAATACTATGTTACAACGCTTGAAACAAAGCCTCAAACGTACGCGCGCTTTATTTACCCAAAGTCTAGCCGCATTATTTTTGGGTAAAAAACAAATCGATGCAGAATTAGTCGAATCTATCGAAACATTACTGCTTACGTCTGATGTAGGCCTCGAAACAACACAAAACATTATGCAAAACTTAACGGCACAAGTCTCGCGCCATGATCTCAACGATCCCTCTGCGCTTTTTCAAGCATTAAAAATACTCTTAATTGAACGCTTACAACCCTATGCCGTTCCGTTAAAAATTAACCCCTCACATCAACCCTTTGTGGTTTTATTGGTAGGAATCAATGGCGCAGGAAAAACAACAACCATTGGGAAGCTCGCAAAAAAAATGCAGCACGATAATAAGCAGGTTTTACTCGCTGCCGGAGATACATTTAGAGCAGCCGCCGTTGAGCAATTAAAAACCTGGGGGGAGCGTAATAACATTCCCGTTATTGCTCAAGCTTCTGGAGCAGACAGCGCAGCGGTTATTTTTGATGCCATTCAAGCTGCAAAAGCCCGAAAAATAGATGTATTGCTGGCAGACACCGCAGGACGTCTGCACACCCAAAGTCACTTAGTCGAAGAGCTCAAAAAAATAAAACGTGTTATTTCCAGAGTGGATGCCACAGCCCCCCATGAAGTTCTCTTAGTACTAGATGCCAGTATTGGTCAAAACGGGCTAGTCCAAGCTAAACAGTTCCATGAGGCCCTTGGAGTCACTGGGCTTGTTGTAACTAAACTGGATGGCACCGCTAAAGGCGGGGTGTTATTCTCTATCGTCCAACAACTCAAGCTCCCTATACGTTTTATTGGGACGGGTGAATCCATCGATGATCTTGCGGTTTTTGATGCCCAAGAGTTCGTCGAAGCGCTCATTCTGACAGGCGATTAAAATAAAGTTGCCACTTGCCTCTCGATATGCTGTATACTAGCGGCAATTGCAGGGATGTTCTCTGCAAGGTTTATATTTCATTTTTGAGGTTTATTTTTATTATGGCAACAGGTACAGTTAAGTGGTTCAATGAAGCAAAAGGTTTCGGTTTTATCACCCCAAACGACGGCAGCGAGGATGTATTCGTACATTTCTCTTCAATTAAAGGCGCGGGTTTCCGCACTTTACATGAAGGTCAACCTGTCACGTTTAGTGCAGAAAGAGGCCCGAAGGGTATGCAGGCAACTGCTGTTGAACCCGCAGGCAAAGAAAAAGAAACTACAGAAGAATAGTTTGTTTCTTTCTAAGAAAACCCTGCTTTCGAGCGGGGTTTTTTTTGGGCTTTTTTTGGTGAATAACGCATGATCATTGTTGCCGTCTCTAAAGGCCAACCTCTCGAAAAAATACAAAAAGCTATCTCCCTAGGTCAAACCATTTTTGGTGAAAATTATCTTCAAGAAGCACTCCCCAAAATTTTAGCTTTAAACGAAAAAAATCTAGAATGGCATTTCATCGGCAAAATTCAATCCAATAAAACACGCGATATTGCGACCTATTTTTCATGGGTACAAAGTTTAGATGATCTAAAAATTGCCGAGCGATTAAATAATCAACGCCCCACTCATCTTCCTCCCCTACAAATATGTATTGAAATCAATGAGGGTTCTCATAAAAATAAACCCGGCATTCCACTTTCAGAATTACCTGTATTTATTGAAAAACTAAAAACTTTGCCGCGTTTACACTGGCGTGGTTTAATGAGCACCATTACGGAAGAGTATAAAACAGTCGCTGATGCATTCCATCAACTGAAAAAACAGGGACACGATATTGATACACTGTCCATGGGAATGTCTAATGATTACAAAAAAGCGATTGCATTGGGTGCGACGATGATTCGAATCGGCACTGCATTTTTTGGAGAACGACAAGGGAGAGAACACCATGAGTGATGCACATCATCCTACCATTGGATTTATTGGCGCCGGTAATATGGCGCACTGTTTAATTAATGGGCTTATTTCAGATGAATATCCCGCCACTCAAATTTGGGCGAGCGATCCCAGCATCGAACAACTCGATTTTTTAAATCACCAGTTTCATATTCATACAACCAAAAAAAATGAAGACGTTGTGTCTCATGCCGATATTCTTGTTCTGGCTGTAAAGCCGCAGGTCATGAAGACTGTATTAACTCCGCTCGCGCCTATCATTCAGAAAAAACAGTCGCTCGTTATTTCAATTGCAGCAGGCATTACCGAGCCTGCATTAAGTCAATGGCTCGGAAATAAAACCGCCATCGTACGCTGTATGCCGAACGTTGCTGCTTTTGTAGGCAGTGCAGCCACTGGCATGTATGCCAACAAAAATGTTTCTACACTCCAACGTGATCTTGCTGAGACTATTCTACGATCAGTAGGCATTACACTTTGGGTGACTGATGAAAAACTCATCGATACTATTGCAGCACTTTCAGGCAGTGGGCCCGCTTATTTCTTCTCTATCATGGAAAGCTTAGAAAACACGGCTATAAAATTAGGCTTAAACCAGGAAGATGCCCACTTATTAACATTACAAACAGCACTGGGTGCTGCACGACTTGCCATGTCCACGAATGAAACCACACAAGAACTACGTGAGCGGGTAACCTCCAAAGGCGGCATCACAGAAAAAGCACTGGCCGTTTTAGAATCCCATGGGACACACAATGCATTTGCTAAAGCGCTCGAAGCTGCTTATGATCGCTCCATTGAAATGTCGAAGCAGTTAACCTAGGCTTTTCGATACGGAGGTAGCACCCATGGAGAATACTGTCTTGCAACGGATGGCAGATTTAATCGCAAAGGCTGAAATTACTTTACAGACTCCAAAAACGAATAAGCAAACCATTGAAGCGACCCTGCGAGAAAAATCAAAACAACTTGAACAACATCTTCTGAATATATCATCAGATATACAACATTTTCGTGAAATGATGACGCGCGCGGGAGCACAGCAATTACGCGAAGAAACAGAAAAGCTTTCTCAAGAAGGAAAAAAAGAAGTTAAACTCCTCGAGAATACCTACAAAAAAACAAAAACCGCTATTGCCTCACAATGCGTTCAATTAAATAAAGCATCGATGACGACGGTCAAAAATGTTTCTCAATTAGTCAGTTCTGTTAGAAAAAATCATCTTAAAAAATTAACTGAAGAAAGATTAGGTGAATTACAACAAAACTGCGAAACCAGCTCACAAAAAATATATCGGCTAGTGTCTTCTTTACACTGGCGAAATTTAGTCATGGCTGTATTAATTACCATACTCGTATCGACCATAGTAAGTTTATATGTCGATAATGCTTGGCCATGGCAGGCACATCAACAAGTGCTGAAACAACGTGAGGCAGGGAAAATTCTACTGAATTCCTGGCAGCAATTATCTCATAACGATCAGGACTTAATTGTCCAGGATGCCTAAAGTAAATTATGACAACCTTATCACCCGAAGTTGAACAACAGGTTTCTGAACTTGTTGCCTCGTACGAAATTGCGATGGCACGCTTAAACGCACGCGAAAAAAGTCTGGATGAACATTTTGAAATTTCTGAACATTTTCTTAATGAACAAATTGAAAAAGTAAACGCGCTCATGGCTGATCTTCGCGAAGTCATGACAGAAGCCGGTGCCGCACGCATGCGATTGTCTATGCAAGAAGCGTTAAAATTGGGCGAAACTCAACTGATCACACTAAAAAAACTCAACGAGGAAACAGAAAGTTTGATGGCAGACAGTTGCACGCGCTTCGAAAAAACATCGAACGCTACTGTCAGAAACGTCAACGAAGCCATCAATGCGTTTAAAATAGATGACTTCAAGCATTTTATTGAAGAAAGCTACGAACAAGTCAAAACAAATTCTGTTCATACGGTAGAAGAAGTTTCTAAAATATTGCGCTGGTTTCATTGGAAAAATTTATCGTTAGCACTCGGATTAAGCTTAGTCGTAGCAGTAGTCATAGGCCTTTATATTAACGCAGAATGGCCGTGGGAAATTCATCAAAGTGTTGTCAAAGAACGCGCAGCAGGAAAAGCCTTAATGAACGCGTGGCCACATTTAGGTAAGCAAGATCAAGAATTTTTGCAAGATAAAATATTGAAGACCAGCCAGAAGTAATTTTTCGCTGTTATTTTATGATTATCCCACACACCCACTGCCAAAAAATACTTAGCCCCTCTTCCCATGTGGGAAAAAATTAATCTCAAGAAGGCAAATCGTGGGAAACCAATTTTTTATATTTCTTTAATAACTCTTCTTTGGTTTCTTTATATTCTGGATTCAATGGAATACAGGCAACGGGACACACCTCGACACACTGCGGTTGATCATAATGCCCCACACATTCGGTACATTTATGCGGATCAATTTCGTAAATAAATTCGCCTTGTGAAATAGCATTGTTGGGACAAACCGGTTCACACACATCGCAGTTGATACACTCATCTGTAATCATTAATGCCATGATTTATTTTTTCAACCGTTCAACAACCACTGAGGGAACAAAAAGAGAAACATCGCCGCCTAATCGTGCAATATCTCTGACAAACGTCGATGAAATATGCGTAAACTTTTCATTCGGCGCCATAAAAATAGTTTCAATGTCTTTATACATATGTTGATTAGTGCTGGCTAATTGTCTCTCATATTCGAAATCCGCCATCGCACGAATACCACGTAAGATAGTCGTAATCTTTTTTTCTTTTGCAAAATCAACTAACAATCCTTTAAAACCAACCACTTCAATATTTGAAAATTGACCCAAAGACTTTTTGGCGAGTTCTAATCTATCTTCAGGAGAGAGCAACGTTTTCTTGCCAGTATCTATCGCCACCGCAACAATAACTTTTTCGAACAATTTTGCCGCGCGCGAAATCAGGTCCACATGACCAAGGGTGATCGGATCAAACGTTCCTGGATAGATAACAGATGTCGACATATGCTCTTTTCTGTATAAAATAAGCCCTGATCTTAAAGTAAGTGAATAGGAAAAGCCATGATTTCACCTGATAACCGTACTCGAGTGCAAACGATACTGGATGAAGCGCTCAACAATGCCATGAAAAGCCAAGCGGGAAAATGCGCATCGTATATTCCCGAGCTCGCCAATGTCGATCTTGAAACCACCATGGCGGCAATTACACTTTACGATGGCACAACGCTTACTTCTGGCGGACATCTTGATCATAGATTCACATTACAATCCGTCGCTAAAATTATCTTATTAGCGGGATTATTAGAAGAATATGGCGAAAAACTAGTATTCACATGGGTGGGCACAGAATCATCCGGCCATGACTTTTCCAATATCGTTCAATTGGAATCTTTTGGACCTAAGCCATCTAATCCGTGTGTTAACGCCGGCGCTATTGCACTGTGTGATCACATTCCAGGCGATACGGTTGCGCAACAATTAGCCTGGCTAGATCATTGGATGCAACGATTATTCGACGAGCCACTACGCATCAATCAATCTATTTTTGAATCAGAACGTACGACGGGCTATCGAAATTTTGCTCTCGCCAACTTAATGAAGAGCAATGGCGTAATTACACGCGACGTCAATGATGTACTGCGTTTATATTTCAGCTTATGTTCTTATGAAGCAACTATATTACAAACGTCTCGATTTGCTTCTATGCTGGCAAATGGCGGGAAAAATACAAAGGGTCATCGCGTATTAACCAAACGCAGTGTGCGTGGTGTAGTAAGCACCATGGCAACGTGTGGATTGTATGATGAATCCGGTCGACATTTATTACGCACTGGATTGCCTGCAAAAAGCGGTGTTTCTGGATTGATCATCGCAACAGCTGTGGGCTTAGGCGGAATTAGTGTATTTAATCCGCGGTTAAATCCAAAAGGCGGAAGTGTACGTGGACATATTATGCTGGAATATCTCTCGGCGAAATTGGGATGGCATTTCGCCACCCCACGTAAAATAAAATCGGTGCGGGTTTAGTCCATACCAAGACCAAAACTAGCTCCGCTTGGATCTGCTGTCTCTACTCTTTCAATCACATCCTTGAGTTCTGGTTCGGGGGTTTTCTTGATCAGCTCAGATTTTTTGGATTCCGCTTCTTGTTTAATTTTTTCGACTTGCGCAATTAATATATCCGAACCCTCGAATTCTAAATCATCAATACTATCCACTTTGAATTTCTTCTTCGCAAACTCGATAACTTGCTTTATTACTTCAAGATCTGGTTTAGAATCCATCTTCGGTTTATAGCGTAATTGGTTTTTGCTTTCATACATAACATCTTGGTCTATCATATCTTCCGACGGTGCTTGTTCAGGCGTAAGCGATTTTCCAAAAGTCTTGCCGTCGAAAACCCATACGCGTTCTGGCTTTTCATCAACGCCTGGTTTTCCAATCCGTAATTCTGGTGCTATGTTTTCCAACCGTTTTCTCAACAATGATAATTTTAACGCTTCCCAGCGATTAAACTTTTTAACTAATAAAATAGCGGTATCTAATTGCTTAAGATATTCTGGTATCTGGTCGGGATTACTTTTAAGCTCTTCGATTAATTCTTTTTGATTAAACCATTGATCGGTCATTAGCGCAGCGAAGAAATTCGCTTGCATATCACCCAATCCAAACGCCCCTGAAACAATTTCAAGAAATTCATTACATTTTTTCTTGAATTCACGCTGCGTAAAATATTTATCGGGAAATAAATTATTTATTTTTTCTACGGCTTCCTTAAATTTATCAGCGTGTATTTTCTTTGCAGACGCATCCGCTTCTCTATTTTGTAACGCTTTTACCATTGCCGCACGAAGATAGGGATTTTTGATTTCCCGCAAGTGGATCACGAGATTTTTAAAATTTCCATCAGGGAGCTGAGCAAGACAGTCATTAAGCTCCTTCGTCACATCTCTATCTTTTTCGGTAGACGAAGATAATATTTCGAGCGCTATTTTCTCAGAATATTTTGCTTTAGAAAGATTGCTGGTCATTGAATCTAATTTATCGTTCTTGCGTTGCTTACTAAAATCATCGACTCGATTAGCGCCGAAACCCGAAACTCTCATTGCATTGGCGCGTTTACCTGCGCCGTAATCTTGATTTTCTAACAGGCTTTCATCGAATCGTTCTTTACCCACTTTTGTTTTTATATCTAATCCGTCGCTTTCTACATCAACTAACGCCGTTCTACCACTCGCAAGATGCTCACTTCTGTCGCACGTTGATTTACAACTCCACGAAACCAGTGCGCCTCTTAATTCTTCAGAACGTATAAACTTTGAGGCAAAAAGAAATGCTTCGTATTCTGACGTCTTATAACTTTCGCTTTCATAGTCATGATCAACTTCAAAAAAATATTTTCGTTGTAAAGCATTTTCTCTTTTTTCTAAAACAGCCGTTTGCTTGTCTTTATATTTCTTAAAACCTTTATCATTAATTTTTTTCAGAACGCTATCGTTGACCAATAAGGCAGGCGCTTCAATTGAACCGGGTTCTTTGACGGAAATATTAATATGCAACGTAGATAATTTTACAGTAATACCATTGACCGTAATTTCTTCACCATCCAGTTCTTCGGCCAGCGCTTCATTATGGTCAAGCACTTGACGTGTTTCGGGTTGATAACCTTTTTTAAATTTTCCAGCAAGATTGCCAACTTTATTTAACGGCGTTAATAAACTAATAGAACTGACTTCTATGACTTGACCGGGAACGAGCGGACGCTTTTCTAAAATTAATCTATCAATAATATCTTGTTTTGCATTGGCGACATTTAATGCTTTTCTTTTCGCATCTTCTTCTACCTGAAGCACGGAATAACTCACGGCACGAGATCCAACGGATTTCACTCGAACCACTTTATCAATCAATTCTGCCGTCACATCTAACGTACTATTCGGATTGACGCCTTCTTCTTCTGAATGTCGATAATCAGACGGATAGGTTGTTTTACCTTTAGGAAATTGCGCGCTGATTTTTCTTCTGCTCTTATTTTTTTTATCAGGCGGAAATACATGAACAATGATGGGCCGACCATTGTCGATTAAATATTGCTGTCCAGCTGCTTTTAAATCTTTTATTTTCTCAGCTGCTTTACGTGGATCGCCCGGATAAACTGCACCAACTAACGCGGCTTGATATGCCCATAGTGTATCCCCTGCTTTTTTCAAAACTGTTTCATAATTTTTAGGAACAGTACTGCCTTTTTTTGCTTCTAATTTAAGATCTTTCCCCTCGAATACGAGTTTAAATTCTGCTCTAACTTTTTCGATATCTGTTTTCGCTGCAGGATTAAGACTTGCGGCAACCTCTGCAAAAAACTCAACTTTCTCTATGAAATCTTCTGTCTTGGTTCGCTGATATGCGCCTTTGTCAAAAAAACGGACTTCAACTCTCACGCGTTTATTTTTTTTTATTACATCACTATCGCCAGCTAATTCTCGGCCTTCCATTAAAACATCTACATCAGCAAGGGTCTTCGCATCTTCGCGTGTAAGAAAAACAGTCGCAACACCATACTGATCGTGTTCAATTTTTTGCGCGTTTACTTTTTCTACCGCCAAACTTATTATTTGCTGTAAACGATTTCGGATATGTGCATATTCGTTCATATTAGTGTCGCTCCTCTCTTCTTTGCTTGATCGCATTTTATCATCATTAATTAAATCACCGACAGTTTTATTGCCTAATTTATTTTCAATGTAAGCACGAATCTCTTGTAGCGGGGAAAGGTCGATTTGTTGGAGGGCTTGGTCGATATCTGTAAGTATTCGTGTTCTTGCTTTATCGGGCTCTTCCTTAGGATTAATGCTTAACCTATCCCGCATAGAAAGTTTCCATTCAATCGCTTTTTTTTCCACGGTCTCAAAAGCTTTTTGCATTTTACCCAAAGCAGTCAATAACGACTGCCTTTTCTTTTCGTCAACATCAAATTGTTTATCACGCAACAATTCTTTTAATCCTGGCGCAGGAATCCCGTTATCTTCGCCCATTTTTAGACCTTCAAAAGCACGATAAAAACCAGAGAAATAATCCTTAACTACCTGGAGATTTTGCTGAGCCGTAAAAAGAAAGATCGGAACATAAATCCGACTAGCCTCGATTTGGTTAGCACAAACTAATAAATCAAGAAAAAAGTTATTGATTAACTCAGACGTTGGATTCTCACTTACATAAGCTTTTACTGTCCGCTCACAGAAATCTTTTCGGTTCTCACTAATGCTATATAACTTTCCATCTTCTTTTAAAAAAAAGTTTTGTCCAAAAATTTGATAAGGCAAAAATTCTTTTTTACGTCCTTTCTCTTCTTCTTTAAATGCTTTTGTTTGTGCCGCGCTAGGCTCAACAAGAGAAACTGGATGCGTATAGCCGTTGAGCCATTCAAATAGATTTGTATCCAGTGGTATATTGAAAATCCTGATTAAATCGACAAAGCTTGTTTGCGGCAAAACGACTGGCTGCTGCTCATTCATTCTTGGTGCCTCCTGCTAGCCCAGCATTATCGCATTTTTCAATGAATCCGGCAAAAAAATGCCGCAACTTCTCACAAAAAACATTGAACTTTAAAGACTATTTGCGCTTAGGCTCTCTAAAACCTTGATCAGGTGGAACACATCAAATTAATAGGTTGAAAAAGAAGAAGAAACAGGTCCTTCGACTCGCTGCGCTCGCTCAGGATGACAGAGGTGGTGAGTGTGCACGCGGGCTACTTGCTAGTGAGGAATATGTCCGCCGCCAACTGGAGTATGACCACCAGATGCTTTTGGTGTCGTTGGCGCTGCGGGTTCTTCTACTAAAGCCGCTGGTTTATTAAGTCTAGCCTCCACAAATTTTTGCGCTAATGCTTTGAGATTATCACTACCCTCAAAAGCTAAATCAGTTGCTTTTGTAATGGGTTTACCTTCAGCCTCAAATTTCTTAAATGCTTCTTCAACCATTCTTTCCACTAATTCTTTCTGCTGTGTTGGATCCAATTGTTTACCCACGCCAGGAGCCGTATAACTATAGCCATCACTTTTCTCCTGAATAATATGCTGATCATTTTCTTCTAATAAACTCTGGATCTCTACTTTAGAATTAACTTTTTCAAATTTTTCATCACCCTTTTTATCAGGATGATAAACAAATACTCTTTGAGCCGGTTCAGCTTTGAGCGCTTTTGCGGAAGTTCCAGAACGTGTCACCGTGAATTCTACGGTTTCTACTGTCATAGATGTCACAACGCGTTCGACTGTTTCTGTCACGGCTTCCATTGATACAGCACGTTTCATCTCAGCTTGTTTATCTGTAATCATTTGAACATAAGAACTATATTGATCCCTTAGACCCGTTAACCTACCAGCCTCAGCACTCAACGAGATCATTTCCTCTCCCTGATGAGGTAAATGAGCGTCAAAAAGATGCTCACGGGCACTCAGAAGATGAGCTACATATCTATCTATACGTACAATCTCTTTATTGATAGCTTCAGCCATTTGAGTCAGCGACTCATAATTATCATTTGTTGCAATACTTTCTGGGGTAATATTAAACGGTCTTACTTCGAGTTTTTTATTTTCAGTCACCAACGCAATAATAAATTGCGGTCGTATGCCATTGACGATAGGAAGATCTTTTACAATTCTCAAGAACTCAGCATATTTTCTTAAAAATTCTTCAGGCATCGTATCTTCTTGAGAAACCAATTGATTGATCTTCGGTGCCTGTGCTGATAAGTCAGGAAGTAAGACACTTCTTGCATCTGCTGATTCTGCAAGCGCATCAACCACTACGTCATTTTCAATTCCAGACGCACGTCTAAGATTTTCAAGTCTGCCATCGCCAGCGATCTCCTCCGCTGTTTCAAAAACTCCTCTAGCTGCATCAGCCATGAGCTGTGCTTCATGTACACTCGGTAGCGGAATATACTTCACTTCGTCTATTATTACAGGCGCTGGCGCTGCTGCATTTTGCGCTTTCTTTAATTCTCGCTGCGCTTTTCTCGCTTCCCAAAAATACTTACGTCTTTCTGCATATGTCGGACTGGAATCGGCAAGTCTTGACACTAATTTATCTTCACCTGCATAACCACCCCATGGATTATCCCACTTATTTCCAGATGCACCGGGACGGTTGTAATCAAGTCCTGCTTTACCTACGCCTTTTCGATGAATTTCTTGCAACGGTTCTCCAACCTGTTCTTTTAGATCAGTTGACGTAGAAAGTAATGGTTTGCCATTATGTTTATCTTCATATTCCGCCAACAACTTTTCATGGCCCACTTCCCAATCCGTGCGATCATTTGTCGTTTTGCAATTACGCGCCCCGAACTCTCCCGCTAACGAATTTGCGCGGCCCATTTCTGCGGCAAACAACATGGAGTATCCTTTTTCGCGATATTGCCCGGTGTAAAACATTCGTAGAGAATCCGCAAAATAGGCCAATTGAGTATCTTGAAAAGGAATAGCGGGTGGTGGAACAGCTTGCCAAATTTGTCTTAATTCTGCATGAAGCACGCCATATCGTTTTGAAAGATCTTTTTCGAGTTTGAGTATTTCTGCTCGCTTAGCTGATGCAGCTTTTGCATTTATTTTGCCGCCCCTGCCCAACTCAACCATCTCGCGTAATTCACCATAGGCCTCTTGAAGTTGTGTTTCTTTATTGCGTGTATCATAAACTTTTTCTTTATATTCTTTTCGAAGCGCATTTGCTTCTTTTGAATTTTCACCCTTCGTAAGAACAGCTTGCTCAAGCCGTATTTCTATTGCCCGCATAGGATCACAATTTTTATCAAGCCAATCTTGCAATGTCTGATTACCAGGATAAGCGGCCTTGAGGGCTCTCACTTGATTTTGCATATAGCGCATAAAACCACGATTATTAATGAGATCTTGCAGTTCATTATCGACACGACCTTTCAATGATTTGGGATCTTTAACAGAAACATTCACGTGAGTCACAATCGGCGTAACTGTTTTTCCATTAATTATACGCGGCTGACCACTGTACATTTCGAGATTACGGTGATGTTCTTTTGCTTGTCGTGATTCACTGGCCCATCCAAAGAATGCGGACAAACCACCTTTTCTGCGTTCGGCACGGTGTGTTGTTAACAGCGAGGTAGATTGAATATATACCGTTGCGCCATCTTTAAAATCCATTAAACGTAAAACATTATCAAGATCAGCTTCGGTGTTTTTATAGCCCTTATAAACTCTTTGAGCTTTCTCTCCTTTTCGTTTCAAACCCAGCAAAGAGAAACTCGAGGCACGTGAAAGCGCAGATTGAATAACAACTTTTCCATCGACTACTTTGCCGGAGAGTTCAAGCGTACTGTTGGGACTTTGACCCGCCTCACCATTTCGATAAGAACCGGGATATGATTTTGGTTCTTCGCCAGAGTTAAATTTAGGAATAGACACATTCACACGATCCACACCATCTTTGCCGCGAACAACATGTATAACCGTCGGTCGACCCCGTTTGATAATCACTTTATTTGTTTTTTCTTTGAATTTTTTCATTGCTGCTTTGAGCTTAGTTTCTTCAGGCACAGCAATTTTCACTAATTCTTTTTCCATATTGAGGAAAATCAGCTGAGCTTGTTTTGCTAAACGTTCGAAAGTTTTTTCGCTGGATGTATGAAGCGAAATAAATTCTCCTGCAGCCCTATCCAAATACTGACGACGAATATATTCTATTTTTTCATTTTTTATAGCATCTTCAGGGAAAAATTCTTTAGCGACATCGGCCAAGAAATTAACTCTTTTTTGAAGTTCTGCTGAACTAATTTGGTTAGATTCGCCTTCTTTGAAATAGCGGATTTCAACTCGACCACCACCCTGAGCTGTACCATACAGAGATTCAGGTATTCCCCCAGCGTTCAACTCTGCATATAACAATGTATTTGTTTTATGCCCTGCAAGATCAAGCATATCAGTAAGATTGCGCGCCAACGTATCTTGTTCAACAACAGCGGGAACTGCTTCGCGTATCGCACTATTATGTCTTGCTTCGAAGTTTCTTATCTCTTTGACTTGCGGAGTTTGATTATTTCTACGTTTATCCGAATCATTTTCCATTAAGAATTCAAATAAGGGTTGTTCTTCTGCAATAATTATTTTACCGCTTTCATCCATGTTGACATTGGATTCTGTGAGTAAATCTCCTGCGGTATAATTATTGTCGCGGAAAATTCTTTCTACGATTCCCCGAATATTATCTCTGGATTCAAACTTAAGAAATGCTTCGTTATCACCCACAAATTCATTTCGTTCTTGAATCAATTTTTCTTTTAATTCAATAGGCAATTTCCCCAGCTGATCGAGACTAGACATCAAAGAATTATATTGGTCGACAACAAACTGAGTGGTATGTGGAATACCCTGGTGATCGACGAGCTCACCCAATGTTTTCCATGCATTAAATGCGCGCAGTGCTAACATCACAGGTTTGTTGACTAAATCACGATAGGTTTGCTGACCTAAACTATTGGAAATGAAAGCACGGACTTTTTGAACAGGACCTAGATCAATTTTTTGTATGGCTTTATCAATTTCCGAAAGTGGTCGACCCGCCTCTACCATTTTTTCGATTGTGGCAAATTCTTGTTTTACTTTTTCAAATCCTTCAGCAAGAGACTTGTATCCCTTTTCCACTAACCTACCTTGTAAGTTTTCAATAGCCGTAGAAATTCCCGTAAACGTATGCTCAGTATGACCCTGAATCAGTATCTTAATAAGATCAAATTTTTGCGCTGACTCGATCGTATTCAAACTAGTTAATAAATGAGTGAAATAATTAATCTCTGAGTCTTCATGCTTATTATCGTAATATTCCACGCTTTCTTTATAATGTTGTTTTCGATTAGACTCGATTTTATAAACGACCCCATCCGCAAGTTTGAAATGTAAAGAGTCGACACGTCCATTAGATTTTTGAAGTGGCGTATAAGGTTTTGCTGAACGATACACACGTTGCATGTTTTTGTCTGCTGGAACAGCCTCTAAAACATCCGCATAACCATTAATCCAATCCGTTAATTTCGTATCAGGTTCAACCTGAGGATCTTTTGCATTTTCTGCAGAGGTGGGCTTTTTATTAATTTTAACCGCCAACGACTGACGTTCTGTAAGTTCTTCCTCCGCTCTTCTTCGAGGTACCACCGCTTCCATTTCACCGGAACGACCAACAACTGCCGCATCACTTGCTTCGCCTTTGTCTTTGGGTGGCAATACTTCTTGTGGTACTTGTGGTTGTACTACTGGCGTTACCAGTGAGGGTGGCGGCACTAGTGGCTGTGGAGATAAAGCAGCTTCTCCCGTAACAAGCGAAACAGTTTCAAACGCAGTCGTTGTTGCAGCAGGCGCTGGCTTAATTTTTCCGAGAAGTACATCTGTAAGCTTAAGATTGTATTTTGCAGCGCCTATTTGTTCACTAATTTCTGCTGCTGTTTTTCCGGCAGGTGCAGCAGGTTCTTTTCTAGCAAACGCTCCTCGGAATGTTCGGCGTTCTGTTTTTGCAGGTGCTTGCGGCGGAGGATTTTGATTTCGCAATGCAATAAGCATACCTTCTAATGCTTCAACGTGTTCACGTAATCCTTTTTCGCTGACTTCACCACTGTTGAGATATATTTTAATTTGTTGAATTTTTTCATTGGGGCCTTCTTTCCAAGCGGCATTAGGAATATCACGCATCGATGCAGCCGCTACTTGATAAGCCTGTATCTGCTGTTCATCTGAAATATATTCCTCGAAATGCATTGGAATTTCTTTTACTTCAGATTCCTGAGCTTCTCTTTGTGGTAATACCGCTTCTGTGGCCTTGGGTGGTGTTACCAGTGAGGGTGGTGCTACCTGCTGTGGCTGTGCACCTCCGACGTCTTCTACGTGTTCCGTAACATCTCCAAAAAGAGAATCAACCTCTTTAAGTTGCTCTACTTTTTCGCCCTTGAGTGGTTTTGCTTTCACGCCGGCATCAGATTTTACTTCTTCCATTCCACCACGATATTCTGCTGTTTTTTCACGTGCTTCTTTCGCCATTGCTCGAGCACGAATCTGCTCTATTGTTTCATTTGGCGCTCTCGCTTCTTCCTCAGCAAATGTAAATTCTTGTTTCGCTTCTTTTTTATCTTCTTTTTTAGGAGAACCTAAAACCTGCGTAATTGTTCGTTCTGTTGTTTTTGACTGACCTGTACCGGCGTCTTCATGCACCTGCATCGTTGATGAAATCTCTCCCGTTAACGGAGGGACACTTTTTGACTTGAAGAGATTACCAATATTGCCCAGTGTTGCGCCCACTCTCGCTAAAAATCCTGGAGAAGATGCTGGTTTACTAGGTTGTGCTACTTCCTGAGGTACTACGCTCTGAGCTTCTGCTGCATCTTCTTTCCTACCCTTTTCGAGTAATCCGTCCACTTTTCTTGCCCGCAATAAAGGACTTGTGTCGGGAATTTGAGGTTCTTCAGGTAATGATGGCGGCGCTACAGGTTCTAAAGCAGAAGGCGTAGCGGGTTCAGATAAATCACGTAATTCAACATCACCAGGAGGAAGTTCACGACTTGCTGGTGGAGAAGTGCGCTCAACTACAAATGATGATTGTGGAGCTAACGCTGAAACGGGTTTGGGAGCGACAAAGTCTTGTTTCTGTTGTGCTTTAGCTTCTTCTGCTTCCCTTAATTTAGTTTCAATTGTCGTTCTGAGGAAAACGTGTGCGCCATTCTCTGCGTGTTTAAATGCTTCTTGAAAAGCTGATTGATAATTCTCTCCCGCTGCAGCAGCTACTCGATGTATGCTCTCAAGCACATCTGCTGAATCAAATTGAAGATATCCGTAGTCTCCATTCTCTGCCATAAGCTTGCGATGCACATCAAGTTTATTGGCGAATGGATCACCAGGCTCATCCGCTTCCCTCTTTTCAAAAACCTGTTCTCTCTTTGTAAACTCCTCCCAATACGAATCCCATGTAGGGCCATAACCTCTTTTTGCAAGAATTTTCTCGGGTTCTGCTTTAATCACTGCTGCTGCAACAGATACTTCAGAAAGTACTGGCGCTTCAACAGATACTACTGGAACCTTCACTTCCTCAACAGGCTTATCAAGCCCTAATTCTTTTCGAATTTCAGCGCGCACAGCATCGAAAGAATGGAATTTTTCGTTATTTCCCGGTTCTACTTGATTTATCAAATTGAAGATCTGCAAATTCAAACTGGCAGAATTATAATTTGGATTGATTTGCTTAATAAAATATAAAAGTGCTGAAATATTTCTGAGCATGATCTCCATCTTTGGAAGATCACTTGGTTCAAACTTCTCTCTACGCGCCTTCTCTGTGATTCTTTTTGCATTCAACACGATCAAGTCTGTAATTTCATCAATCAAGCCTTGTTTGTTTCCCTCAAATTGCCCGTTAACAAATGAATCTAATTTTTCAAATACCCCAGCCAACGCAGCATTTATCTTTTTCGACTCAGGCGTTTTCGAGTTAATCGATGTTAATTGCTCAAATTTTTCTGGACGACGTCCGTATTCATTCAACAACCCACCCAGGGTTTTGAAAGAACCATACGCTGCTTTCGCGGCTTCAGTAGTAAGTCTTTCAAGCGGCATAGCGTAGGCAGACATCCATCGATCAATTTGACCCAAATCATTTTGAAGTTTCATGGAATCACTAACCGTACCATCCAACGCTTTACCTTTAGCAGCATTACTTCTAATTTTAAAATAAACCTCTGAATACTCAGCAATTTTTTCCCACGTACCATCATTACGCAACATCTGCGCAACGCTAGCTGCTTTTTGAACAGGATCTGGTATATCCAACGCTTTAATTTTGTTAAACAACTCAACCAGTGCCACATATTTTTTGCTAAAGTCTTGTACCTCTTTATCTTGAGGGAACTGTTGCGCAAATGTTTCTATCGCGGATCGTGTTTGAACACTTGCAAATCCTTCGAGGTATGTCTCGTTTACGTGAGTCAATTCTTCAACTGCAGTTTTGCGAACGATAGAAACGACGGATGGGATGGCGGCTGTGAATTTAGCAGCAGACGCTACATATTCAGCGGCTGCCGCGGCGTCTGCTGATTCTGCTGGTGCTACTTTTACGGGTTCTACGACTGGCTCTACGAGATTTACAATGTTTTCATAAACCATATCAGCTAGGAATGCTTTATACGTTTCGTTTCCAATATCCATTCTGTTTTTTATGCGACCCAATGTATTTCCTGAAGCCAATAAATCATTGCCATATTTTTCAGCAAGCGCGGGATCCAAAATAGAGATCACAAAAAACATAAGGCGGTTAGCCTGACTTTGTGGTGTACCACTTTGACTAAACAATGCTTTAAAAACGGATTTAAGTTCGAGAGGAATTAAATCCTCAAAAACCCCATCTAAAAATGCTCTGAACTGACCCTCGTTAGAAAAATTCTTCTCTTGTTCCAAAAAGCGATCAACGAAACCTTTTGCGAGCCCTGGCGAGACATCATTGACCAACTTACGCAAACATTCTTTTGCAATAGAGTTACCACGTAAAAATTGGTTTCCCTCATTAAATTTTGCTTCCAATAAAATGAATTGCTTAGTTAAAGCAACAAGCTCACCCGTTGTAAGATTCATCGCAGGAGAAAACAATCGATTGGCGATCTCTTTATCGGGCGCTGAATCATCCAGCATATTTAAACCCGCCGATTTAAGATAAATTCTTGTTACCCACTCAGGATCATTAAGCTTTCTTTCTGACAGCATCTCATTGAGCAATTGTCTCTCAAGTCTTACTAAGATATTTTTATTTTCGTCAGTAATACTTTTATTGGCTCGAGTACTATTCTCTTTACTCGGCTGATCAAGCAAACGAAATAATATGTGTAGTTTATTTTGATCTCTCATCCGATTATCAAGCTGTTCACGCAGCAACGCTTTTTGATCGGGATCCACCGTCACCGTGTATTCCGCATGAAGTTTATTAATCTCGGCAATCAACGCGTTTATTTCTGCTACTTTCTCTCCGCCTTTAAGCAAATATAAAGGCCCTTCTGCACCTTGTACAACTTGCGCAACTTTATCTTCTTTTTTTAATATGCCCGCAACTCTGTCTTGAATAGTGCTTCTTAACTTTGAGAGAGGCCCTTTTTTGGATTCAGCTTGAAGGGAAGGTTGAGCCTGAGACAAATCAATCCCAAGCATATTACTTATCTGCATTAAAGCTTTTGTGTAGCGTGCATAGCTTTCTTCATCTATAGCTTGCCCTTTTTCGTCGTTAAGAAGTTCAAGTAACTCAGGGATTTTAGATTCGAAGGAAATCTTAAATACGTCTTGTTCATCGGGTTTCGCCACAAGATAACCCGCAACCGCTTTTTTAATATCGAGAATTAATCCATTTATAGTGCGAATCTCGGGTGAATTGCCAAGAACACCTTGCAGCGAAACAATTTCAACACCGTGAAATTTTGCGAAATCTTTGAGTGTATTTATATTTTTTTCCATTTTTACCATATCTTCTACATATTGCTCTGATAAATTGCGACCTTCAGCGTCCGCTGTTGTTTGTTCGTGTCGTCTTCCGTCCAGCTTTAATTCTATGTTATGAATCAGTTCCACCAATCCATTTAAAAGTTCAGGACGGGCTTCGCCCGGCACTGCTTTTTCGAGCATTGGTTTAATTAATGCTATTTTTGCATTAATGGCTCTTGAACTGGTTGGACCTGTTTTTCCTCTGTTACCCGGGACTAATTCTTTTATTTCAGCTAAAACCGCTGACTTGTCGTCAAACTTTATTGATAACGGAATCACAGCACCACGCGTATAAATTCTTTCACTCTCAGCATAGAGGCCTTTATTAATAGTATCTTCATGTCTTTCATCATGAGGGAGTTCAAGGGTGGCAGCATTATTTTCAGCATGTTTTTTTGCCATTTCAGTGTATTTGAGCATTTCACCGTTGGCTAAAATATTTGCGGTCAATTTGTCATTGGCGTCATATATCGCAGTAATGTCTTTTATCACCAAGAAAAATATTGGGGTTGTCGGACCCGTTTGAGCATCCGCAAGTATGCGAGGGCGAATATTTTTAAAATTACCCATGGGTGAAAATAATTCACCGAACGCCTCTATTTGGTCCCGTTCTACACTCGTTGGAAGCTGCTTGACGATCCTACCAAGAGCAGCTTGACCAAATGCCGTATAAACAAAATAAGCCGTAGCATAATCTTTCTGTGCCATACATTCTGAAACTACAGAGATCCACTGTCTTATCGCATATCGTGCACCCTCCTGATCGCCAGCAAGAATGGCCGCAGTCACAAAATTCTTGAGATCGTTAAAATAGCTCGTGGCTTTGTTTGAAAATTGCTGATAGGTTTCATTTTCAGGAATAAACTTTGGAAGACCCGCAAAAACTTCTTTTTTCTTTTCTAGATCACTACCTTCTAATATAGCAATATCCGCTGCACTGACTTTAGTGACGTTGTTTTGCTTTACAAAATCAACGACGAACTTTGCTTGTACCTCAATTTTCTGTTCTTCAGAAGCGGCAGAATCACCCAATATTTGGTTTTGTTCGTCGGTCAAACTCACGGGATGAATTTGAGTTAACATCTGGCAAAGCGAGCGAGAATAATTTACACACGCCGATTTAAATTCAGTCATCACTGCTTTCATATTTTCTTCGTAAGCAGCATCCATTGCCGGAGTTCGTTTTTCAGCTGGAATTGCACCGTACAAAGAATTCAAAATATCAAGTTTCAAATACAACGGTTGTGAACCTTCTTTTAGTGCTTTCATGAACACTAAAATTTCTGCGGAACTTCTATTTTCAACTTGGGTTCTCATCAAACCATTGACTTGTTTTTTAGCACTTTCTAAATTTAATTTTGAACAAAGATCTTTTAATTCAATAAGTTCAAAGAAAATATCACTCAGCGGTCGACTGGAATCGATATTTATCGTTGGTTCATAGCCCTTCATCAAATCATTCAACGCAGCAAAATTTGCTTTCATTGTCTTTTCTTGGGCAACTTTCTTTGCGAACACGTTTGCAAGCTCAAGTTTCTCTGCTTGCAATTCTGGGATTTTCTTCCGACGCACATCATCTATAGAAAGTTCTTCTTCGAGCTTTGTAATTTGATTACCCACATAGCTCATCTTCTGTCCTGCATCTGTACGAGCATTAGAAAGTTCAACGGTAAATGTATTTTCCAGTTGCAGCGCATAGAGTGCTCGCAGTTTCTCAAGCACGGGATTTTCGCTGCCCATAATGCCTGCAGCTTTTTGTTTTAACGCTAACAACGCTGGAGACTCTTCCGCGTTTTCCGCTACAGTTGCTTCAATAACCGGAGCTGCTTTCACAGCAGCAGGCACTGCCGCTACCACCGGAGGTACTACTGGTTGCATTTGTGATGGAGATTGTGTTTTTAGTTCTACAGAAACAACAGGACTGGCTGACGAACGTTGAACTGGAGGCTGAGCAGGTTGTGCAGCAGATTCTTTAACAGATGTTGCAGCAGCTCCTTTGGCTTGTTGCTTCTCTGCTCTCTTGCTCAACTTTTTATCTTTGCGCTTTGACGAGGGATTAAGTTTACGCAATAAATCTTTTGCTCTCTTGCCAACATCTGGCTGCTCAGAACTCGGCTGATCCGGTTTCTTAGGTTTGTCTTTACGCTCATCCATAACCCACCCCTCTCTGATTGGCATGTCTACGACTATAACTATAGTCCACAAACCTTAAGATAATGTTAAATCTGCAGGTTTTTTGATAAAAAACCTTCCTGACAAGAAGGCTGGCTTTGAGCCGGCTCTGAAGATATCGCCGCCCGGACGGGCAACGGCTGGCGGCTAAAATCAGCCCGAAGCAGCTCTACACGCTTCAACAGGCTGACAACGCCTTGTTTATATTGATCCATTTGCCGACGTAGACTCGTGTCAAAAACCCCGGAATAATCCTGAAACCCTGATTCTAGCGCCTTCAACTCAGCCTTAATCCCATTCAGCCACACCACCCGCTGTGACCGCTGCTGAAAAGGGTATATATAAGAATGAACATCTTCGGGCTCTTCAAAGCTCGGCATCGTCATCGAAAGCGACGGCTGCGCTTCAAGCGGTCCAAGATCATGATGAATCCGCTGAAAAGCGGCATACGCTGATTTTAAAAATTCCTTGCAAGCCGTATCCAGCGATTCTTTGGGATTTGTAATATTTCCAGACGAAGATAATTTTAATACCGTAGTAGGTTTTTGATTATTAACAACTAATTTCATATAAAACTCTATTATATCTATCATATCGAGCTTATTAGTCATATTGAGCATAATATCAGTTGAGAAATAATTCGACGCAAATTCAACCGCATCGAGTTGTTTTAATAATTGCTTGGCTTTTTGCATTAAGTGCTCGTGATCTTCTTTGGGAAGCAATTCATCAGAAATAAAATCTGTCAGTATTTCTCTTTCTGTTCTAGCTTTTTCTTCTGATTCTTTTGATAGTGGCTTAGCTGATTTTAATTCTTTCAAAAAATTCGCAATAGATTTTTCAACGGGGTCTAAAACACCCAATGGTTTTTGTAATGGTGATACTGTGCTTACACAGTCTGTAAAAAAGGAAGTAGATCTCGGCGCCACGCCTTCGCTCCTGTACACCCTTGGAATAAACCCATAATCGGCCGCGCCAAAATTGACAGCGGAATATTTTTCTTACGTTGTTCTTTCACATACGCTAAATAACATTCTAACGCGTTTTCACGGGAAATCGAAACTGTCGAATCTCCATAAAATAAGCGATCTACGTCTGCTAATATATACGGCTCAGACATGATCGCTCTACCCAACATGACGCCATCAAAATTATCTAAAAGATTTTTAGCAGAACTTAAATTTTTAATGCCGCCATTTAATATAAAAAATAATTCTGGGAAATCTGCTTTCAATTTTTGAACAACTTCATAACGCAACGGCGGAATCTCACGGTTTTCTTTTGGGCTTAAGCCCTTTAATAAAGCCTTGCGTGCATGAATAATAAAATAATCACATCCTGCACTCGCTATTTTTTTAATAAAATCATGTAAGAGATCATAATGGTCATGTTCATCAACGCCAATTCTGGTTTTAATTGTCACAGGAATAGACACCGCCGATTTCATTGCAAAAATACACTCAGCCACTAAATCAGGTTCTCGCATTAAACATGCGCCAAACTTTCCCTTCTGAACTTTATCACTCGGACATCCGAGATTGAGATTAATTTCATCATAGCCCCAGTTTTCACCACGCTTCGCACATGCCGCTAAATCCAAGGGATTTGAACCACCCAGTTGAAGTCCGAGAGGATTTTCACCCGCGTTAAAATCCAAATGCCGATGAACATCACCGCGTAAAATAGCACCCGTCGTAATCATTTCTGTATATAAAAAAGCCTGTTTTGTGAGTAATCGCATAAAAAAACGACAATGCCTATCTGTCCAATCGATCATTGGGGCAACGGAAAAAACAGGGCACAATTTTCGTGAAGGGACTTCACAGCGAGCGTTCATCGCATTATGATAGCCCTTTTTGCAAACCTATGTTAATCCTTGTGGAGAATCGAGTTATGTCAATATTGAAGAAAGCTTTAATTGCTGCTGCTATGGCTGCTGTTGTTAGCGCCCCAGCATTAGCGGCTGATGCTACAGCGACACCAGCAACAGGAACAAATGCTACATCTGCAACACAAGCGACACCTGCAACGCAAACACTTGATCAACAAGCCGGTTCACAAAGAGTCGCTGACGAAGATCGTGATCATAGACGTGATCATGACCGTGATCACAAACGTCGTCATCACAGAGAAGAATGGAAGAAACATCATGATCATGACCATGATCACGATAACAAAGGTGGCATGCCAAACGACGGTCATCATTAGTAAACAATATAAACCTAGCGCATCAGGTTTTAAAAAACCCGCCTTAAAAAGCGGGTTTTTTTTATGTTATATATTCTAGTATTAACTGCAATTTTTGTTTTTCATTATAAAAATTTACATCTAATCTATACGCTGTTTTTATTTTTTTGGTTTCGACTAATTTTCCATAATTAAATAATATTGCCTCAATAGGATTTTGTTGTGAAACTTGCGCTAAACTTAATTTAAGATGTTTATCCTGAATCAGCTGCTGATGCAAAACTTCAAATTCTCCATCAAATAATGGCTCCGGAAATCCTTGTCCCCACGGAAGATGATCGCGCAATAATACCGCGTTTTCTATGCTTAACTGATGATGATTTAATTCACCGTCTGTTAATAAAATATTTTCAAACATATATTTATCTGCTTTTTCTACAACCGCTTTATTCAACTCAACTGAAAATTTTTCAAAATTATTAATAGGAATCGTCAATCCTGCCGCCATCGCGTGCCCACCAAATTTAGTAATTAAAGTGGGATTACGTGTATCCATCAACGCTAAAATATCCCGCAAATGCAAACCCGGAATCGAACGCGCAGAGGCTTTTAATTCTGAATCATTGACTTTAGAAAATACAAACGTCGGTCGATGAAATTTTTCTTTAATTCTGCCGGCTAAAATACCAATCACGCCTTGATGAAAATCAGGGTGGTAGACACAAATACTTTCTGGAATAGTAGACAAATTAAATGCTTTTAATATATCTTCAGCTTGAATCAACATATCTGACTCTATATTACGACGTTCATGATTCAGAGAGTCTAGTTCTACGGCTAAGCGAAAAGCTTCAATGTCATTGTCACTTAACAAACACGCAACGCCTAATGACATATCTTCCAATCGTCCTGCAGCGTTTAATCTCGGCGCTACGGCAAAACCTAAATCACTGGTGCGAAGTTTATTTTTATCGCGCTTCCCTGCGTTTAATAGCGCACAAATTCCAGGCCGAGATAACCCTGAACGGATTCTTTTGATGCCCTGCGAAACTAATATTCTGTTATTTTTATCTAATACAACAACATCCGCGACTGTACCCAGGGCGACGAGATCTAAGAATTGCGACATGGATATTTGGCTATTTAAATATTTTCGCGTGGCTAACATAACGTAAAATATAACACCCACACCCGCAATATTTTTACTTTCGAATTTATCACCCGGCTGATTGGGATTTATGATCACATCTGCGTCAGGAAGTGTTTCACCCGCCAGATGGTGATCCGTCACAACGACTTTCATACCATATTCTTTGGCTTTTTTAACACCCTCATGACTGCTGATGCCATTATCTACTGTAATTAAAATATCAGGCTGACGTGTTGCGGCAAGATCAACAATTTCGGGTGTTAAGCCATAGCCATATTCAAATCGATTGGGAATTAAATAATCGACATGCTTTGCACCCAAGGCTTTTAGTGCGCCCACCGCAAGAGCCGTACTGGTTGCACCGTCAGTATCAAAATCACCCAGAATTAAAAATTTTTGTTGTGCGCGAATACCTTCACCAATAAGTTCACCGGCTTTTTCTATATTTAATAATTGATCAAAATGCAGTAGTTGAGATAAATCCGTATTAATATCATCGAGAGAGTGGATGCCTCGATTTGCATAGATACGCTTCAGAAGATCCGCTTCACTTGAAAATTCACGAGGTTTTAGTGTGCGCGTCACGAAAAATCCTTTAAAATGATGGGATATGGATCTTACGCCTGACACCACACCAAGTCATTATCAAATTCGTTCTTATGAGCGCGGAAAAATTATAATTAATGACAAAGAAATTACTCAAAATTTAATTATCTCTGCCAATAAATTAATCTATCCCTGGGATGAAAATAATCTTGAAGAAATTCTTGCGCTGTCACCTACCGTTGTTCTACTAGGCACGGGTGAAGTTTTTAAGATTCTTTCACCAAAATTTCTTTCGCTATTTTATAAAAACAATATTGGCGTAGAAGTCATGAATACGTCTGCGGCCTGCAGGACATTTAATGTATTAGCCGCAGAGGGAAGAAAGGTTGTCGCGGGGTTAATTATTTAAAATTTAATATCTATACCAATCCGTCTTATACGGCCCAGAAATATTTAATCCCAAATAATCCGCTTGTTTCTGTGTAAGCTGCGTCAGTTTCACACCCAATTTATCCAAATGAAGCCGCGCGACTTTTTCATCTAAATGCTTTGGCAATACATGAACGCCGATAGGATATTTATCTGCATGATTCCACAATTCTATTTGAGCAATCACTTGATTGGTAAACGACGTCGACATCACAAAACTAGAATGCCCCGTAGCACAGCCTAAATTCACTAAACGTCCTTCCGCTAATAAAATAATATTTTTGCCGTTGGGAAATTCAATTAAATCTACTTGCGGCTTAATATTCGTCCATTTGTATTTTCTGAGTGAAGCAACATCAATTTCAGAATCAAAATGGCCTATATTACAAACAATAGCCTGATGCTTCATTTTTAATAGCGCTTCGTGGGTAATAACATCTATATTTCCCGTTGCGGTTACAAAAATATCGCCAATACCCGCGGCTTCATCCATCGTAATCACTTGAAAACCTTCCATTGCTGCTTGAAGTGCATTGATCGGATCAATTTCTGTTACGCGAACCGTTGCACCTAATCCTCTAAAAGATTGCGCACAACCTTTACCGACATCACCATATCCACACACAATCGCTATTTTGCCGGCAATCATCACATCCGTTGCACGTTTAATACCGTCCACCAACGATTCACGACAGCCGTATAAATTATCAAATTTGGATTTTGTCACAGAATCATTAACATTAATGGCCGGATTTTTTAATTCTTTTTTCTCATGCATTTCATATAATCTTCTGACACCTGTCGTTGTTTCTTCCGTAATGCCCTTAATACTTTTTAATAAATCAGGATGTTTCTCATATAAACGCGCGGTCAAATCACCGCCGTCATCTAAAACCATATTAGGACGCCAACCGTTGGGACCTTCAATGGTTTGATCAATACACCACATCGCTTCTTCTTCGGTTTCGCCCTTCCATGCAAAAACAGGAATATTTTGTGCGGCAATTGCAGCAGCAGCATGATCTTGCGTCGAAAAAATATTACAGGATGACCAACGAATTTCTGCACCTAAATCAATTAACGTTTCTATTAATACGGCTGTTTGAATCGTCATGTGCAAACAACCCGCAATGCGAGCGCCTTTGAGTGGTTTTTTACCGTGGTATTCTTTGCGAAGTGACATCAATCCGGGCATTTCAATTTCGGCTAATTTAATTTCTTTTTTGCCCCAGTCTGCGAGAGTAATATCCGCTACACGAAAATCTTGTTTCATATCTAAGTCCCAGTGAATTTTAATCTTGGGCGTCGCAAGCGCCGCCCTTACGCTCATTTTAAAAAATCTACTTTATCAGTCTTTTCCCACGTAAAATTTGCCTCTTCACGCCCAAAGTGTCCATACGCCGCTGTCGGAAAATAAATAGGACGCAAAAGATCCAGCATACTAATTAATCCACGAGGACGTAAATCAAAATGCTCGCGAATTAACGCAATTAATTTTTCCTCAGGAAGTTTACCCGTTCCAAATGTTTGAACACTGATCGAAGTGGGCTCAGCAACACCAATGGCATAAGATACTTGAATTTCACAGCGGTCAGCTAATCCCGCCGCAACAATATTTTTAGCCACATAACGTGCAGCATAAGAAGCAGAGCGGTCGACTTTTGAAGCATCTTTACCCGAAAAACATCCCCCGCCATGACGCGCCATGCCGCCATAACTGTCTACAATAATTTTACGGCCCGTTAAACCCGTATCACCCAACGGCCCACCAATAACAAATCGTCCCGTCGGATTAATAAAATATTTGGTATTTTTATCGAGCCACTTTGCTGGCAATACTTTCTTAATCACTTCTTCCATAACAGCTTCTTGTATTTCTGCCTGCGAAACTTCTGGTGCATGTTGCGTTGAAATCACTACCGCTTCTACACCCACTGGCTTTGATTTTTCGTATCTAATAGTTAATTGACTCTTTGCATCAGGGCGAAGCCAATTTAAAATTTTCTGCTTTCTTAAATCCGCTAATTTTTTAACTAAGCGATGTGAATACGTAATCGGCGCAGGCATCAATACATCCGTTTCATTCGTCGCATATCCAAACATAAGCCCCTGATCACCCGCTCCTTGTTCATGATCAGCACGATGATTCACACCCATCGCAATATCCGGAGACTGTTTGCCAATCGCTGTAATTACGGCACAGGATTCCCAATCAAATCCCATTGCAGAGCTGTTATAGCCGATGCCTTTAATGACTTCGCGCGCAATATGTTCGATATCAACCCACGCATGTGTCGTAATTTCGCCACCCACTAATACCATGCCTGTTTTTACAAAAGTCTCGCACGCCACACGTGCAACAGGATCTTGCGTCAAAATAGCATCCAACACCGCATCAGAAATTTGATCGGCAATTTTATCAGGGTGTCCTTCAGAAACTGACTCGGACGTAAAAATAGAATAATCAGACATCAATGTTCTCCGCCAATAATGCATTCAACTCAATAAATGCTCGACGGGGCTCTACTTGATCTCCCATCAACGTCGTAAAGAGTAGATCAGCAGCGACCGCATCTTCAATATTCACGCGCAATAAACGACGCGTTTCTGGATTCATCGTTGTTTCCCACAACTGCTCAGGATTCATTTCACCGAGACCTTTATAACGTTGCGTTGTCTGCCCACGCTTTGCCTCTTCTACTAACCAGCGCGCCGCTTCACCAAACGTAGACACCTTCTGTTTACGCTCACCCCGCTGAACATATGCATCTTCGCGGAAAAATCCAGTCAGCGCAGTGTGCAGTGCATGCAATCGCCCATAATCTGACGAATTTAAAAATTCATGCCCTAACGAATAATGATGAACTTGTCCGTGCTGCAAAAATTCTAATTCAGGAAGAAACTCATGATGCTCTTCATGTGGAACCACTTTCACATGACATACAATCCCGTGCCCCTCAAGGTTTTTTAACCGTTCTTCCAATTGCTTAGACCACGCAGATACTTTCTCTTGGGACGTTAAATCAGCAACATTTAGACTCGCCATGTGACTGACTTCACGCAGAAAATCAATGGGATAACGACGCGAAAGACGTTTAAGTGACTTTTCCACATCATGATATTCTTTTAGCAGTTTTTCTAATGCAACACCTGTAACAGGTAATTCTTTTTCTCCTGGAAATAACGCCGCTTCATCAAGCGCTGCCTGCGTTAAATATTCAATTAAAGCATCATCGTCTTTAAGATATTGCTCTTGCTTGCCCTTCTTCATTTTATACAGCGGGGGCTGTCCAACATAAACATATCCGCGCGTAATTAATTCAGGCATTTGTCTGTAGAAAAACGTGAGCAACAATGTGCGGATATGTGAACCATCGACATCTGCGTCAGTCATGATAATAATTCGGTGATACCGTAATTTATCTGGGTTGTATTCATCACGACCAATACCACAACCCAACGCCGTAATTAATGTTCCAACTTCTTGTGATGCCAACATTTTGTCAAAACGCGCTTTCTCTACATTCAGAATCTTACCCTTTAAAGGTAATATCGCCTGATTTTTTCTATCACGCGCTTGTTTCGCAGAACCACCTGCAGATTCTCCTTCGACTAAAAATAATTCTGAATTGGCCGGATCTTTTTCTTGGCAATCGGCTAACTTCCCCGGTAATCCAGCAATATCCAAAGCACTTTTACGTCGTGTCATTTCTCGGGCTTTGCGTGCAGCTTCTCTTGCACGAGCGGCATCGACAATTTTTAAAATAATACTTTTTGCTTCGGCAGGTTTTTCCAATAAAAATTCTTCTAGTTTTTCGGACATGATTTGCGCAACAGCCGGTGTTACCTCAGAAGATACTAGCTTTTCTTTTGTTTGCGAGGAAAACTTTGGGTCCGGTAACTTCACAGAAACAACAGCGGTTAATCCTTCACGAACATCATCACCCGTCATCTCGACTTTCTCTTTTTTAGAAAAGCCTTCTTTGTCTAAATAATTTCCGAGCGTTCTTGTTAACGCGCTTCTGAATCCCGTAAGGTGCGTACCACCATCTCGCTGTGGAATATTATTGGTATAACAAAAAATATTTTCTTGAAAGCCATCATTCCATTGCATCGCCACTTCTACGGTAATGTTGTCTTTTTCCGCGCAGAAATAAAACACGGATGGATGTATAACCGTCTTATTGGTACTCAAGTGTTTTACAAAAGCACCAATACCGCCTTCATATTCGAATACTTCATGACGACCCGTGCGCTCATCCATCAAGGAAATACGCACACCCGAATTTAAGAAGGACAATTCTCGAAGACGTTTAGCCAAAATATCATAATGAAATTCTGTGTTAGTAAAGATAACCGTACTGGGTTTGAATCGAACCTCAGTTCCAGTCTTGGTGGAATCTCCCGTCACCGCCAGGGGCGATAATGGCTCACCGTCCGCGTAATCCTGCTCATGAACTTTCCCATTCCGCCGGATCAATAAATGCAATTTTTCTGAAAGCGCATTGACAACAGAGACCCCCACACCATGCAGCCCACCAGAAACTTTATAAGAATTGCTATCAAACTTACCACCCGCGTGCAGAATGGTCATAATAACTTCAGCAGCAGATCTTCCCTCTTCCGCATGAATATCAACAGGAATCCCACGACCGTCGTCTTTTACGGTAACAGAACCATCCGCATGGATGATCACAGAAACCTGATGGCAATATCCAGCCAACGCTTCATCAATGGAGTTATCAACGACTTCAAAAACCATATGATGCAAGCCGGTCCCATCATCGGTATCACCAATGTACATTCCAGGGCGTTTTTTAACGGCATCCAGTCCCTTCAGGACTTTAATGTTGGATGAATCATACGTATCGACTGTGGGGCTCATTTTTCCATTCCATATTAATTCGAAATAATCCGCCGATTATACCTCTTTTACCCCTCCATGTTCCACGTGGAACAATCGAGGATTTACAAAATCAATACAAGACTTTACCTCGCCGTAATCAATCGTCGTGAGAAAAACTTGTGAACTGAAATCGACCAACCTTTCAATCACACAACGGCGATGAGCCGCATCAAGCTCAGCCGCAAAATCGTCTAACAAATATAAGCATGCTTTATCTTTCACATCCTTAAGAAGTTGGCCCTGTGCAAGCCTAAGCGCAATCACGACCAATTTCTGCTCTCCTCGAGATAACATTTCGCTGGCGCGATTTTCGCCACACTGGATAAACAGATCATCCCGATGAGGGCCATAATGAGTATGTTTTAGCTGAACATCGCGAAAATAATGACGTTCAATAAGCTCTCTTAGCGAAGCATCTTTTAACCAACCCCGATGATAAACAAGCTCAAGCTGAAATTCAGGAAGAAAATTTGCCACAATCTCCTGAAACCGAATAGAAAGCAACTCTAGGTAATTTTGCCGAAAAGCCGAGATTGCTTCACTGGTTTTTATGTACTCCTCGTCCCAGCCACACACTTGATCACGACTTAATCCTGATTTTAATGCAGCATTACGCTGTTTTAGAATTCTTTGCCAACGCTGCCACACACCTAAAAACGAATGTTCCACGTGGAACACTCCCCAATCTAAAAACTGCCGGCGCAAACGTGGCGCCCCTGTTAGCAGCTCATCACTATCAGGATGAATTAATTGCAATGGCAATAATTCCGCCAAAATAGCTGATGAAGAAGCAGCTTCACCATCCAAACGCAACGTCGTTTTCCCCTCGCGTGTTTTTTCTACGCCCGCTGACCGCACCAACTCAAATTGTTTCAATCGAGCAAATACCGAAAGCGCCTGGGATTCATGATGGATAACCGGCTGAATACTATGATGACGAAAAGAGCGGTTATGGCTTAATAAATAAAGCGATTCCAAAATACTGGTCTTTCCGCTTCCATTTTGGCCATAAAATACATTAAATTCGGGGGCTAACTGCAAAGAAACAGACGTTAAGTTTCGAACAGCATTGATATCGCACTGCAGCAACGTCATTTACAAAGACATGGGCATAATTACAAACTGTGCCTGCCCTAACCCATCTGAGTGAATCAAAACACTGTTATCTGGGCTCGATAGCGTAAAAATGACTTCGCCAGGAGGAACAGCTGATAAAACATCGAGTAAATAATTAACATTGAAGCCCATCTCTAAGGCATCACCTTCATACTGCAAGGGAATTTCGTCTTTTGCTTCTTCCTGTTCTGTGTTAGTTGCTGTAATCAACAAACTGTTCGTATCAAAATGTAACCGTACGGCATGATATTTTTCATTCGTTAAAATGGCTGCTCGAGTTAACGCCTGTTTTAATGTATCTCGATCAACAATAGCTTTCTTATTTCCGCCTTGCGGGATTACTCTCCTATAATCGGGAAATTTTCCTTCAATAAGGCGGGAAACAAAGGTAAATGTATCAGATTCTAATCGAATCGCATTTTGTCCTATGCGCATCGAAAGTGTTTTCCCCTCTTCTTTCGACAGCAGGCGCAGCAATTCAATAACCCCTTTTCTTGGCAAAATAAATTGTGTGGGGGTGGCAAGTCCATGAAACTCCATCTTTCGTACAGCCAATCGATGTCCATCCGTCGCCACAGAACAAATCGTATTGTTATCTGCTTCAAAAAACAAACCATTTAAATAATATCGAACATCCTGTTGAGCCATCGCAAAAGACGTAGACTCCAATAATGCGGCCAATTCTGCTTGTAAACACGTTACTTCATTTCCAGAAGACTCAAATGCCGCGAGCGGAAAATCTGTTGATGGCAACGTTACCAATGAAAAACGGCTTTTGCCTGCAACTAAAAAAGCTTTCGTCCCATCTAAATGAAAACTTATGTCAGCACTTTCAGGTAAGGTCCGACAAATATCCATTAATTTACGGCCAGAAACCGTTGTTTCAAAAGGGCTTTCATTTTCAATTAAATCTGCATGCCCTGTTAATTCAATTTCTAGATCAGATCCCACCAATGATAAACGGCTGTTCTGCACACGAATTAATACGTGCGACAAAATAGGCAAACTTTGTCGCCGTTCGACAACGCCTGTCACAAATTGAAGTCCCTTTAATAACTGATCACGCTTGGTTGTAAATTTCATCATGAAATCCTATGTTGATAATATTCGCATTAAATTCTGGTAATCTTCCCTTATTGTGCTCGATGATTCTTTTAAATTCGCGATAGTACGCGTCGCATGTAATACAGTTGTATGATCTCGGCCACCAAAAGCATCGCCAATTTCAGGCAAACTGTGTGTCGTCAATTCTTTTGCTAATGCCATCGCAATTTGACGCGGTCGAGTCACAGATCGGCTTCGGCGTTTTGATAATAGATCAGAAACTTTTATTTTATAATATTCAGCAACAATTTTTTGAATATTTTCTATGGTAACCATTCTATCTTGTAGTGCAATTAAATCTTTTAAGGCTTCTTTGGCTAAGGCTAAATCAATTTCTTTACCCATGAAATTAGCGCTGGCCGTCACACGCTTGAGAGCTCCTTCTAATTCACGCACATTGGATCGAACACGCTTCGCAATAAAAAACGCAACCTCAGATGACAATATAACATTCGATTGGCTGGCTTTATTTAATAAAATTGCCACGCGTGTTTCTAGTTCTGGCGGCTCAACCGCAACAGTGAGCCCCCATCCAAAACGTGATTTTAAACGTTCCTCTAGCCCTTGAATTTCTTTAGGGTAACGATCACACGTGAAGATCATCTGTCGCCCTGACTCAAGTAAGCTATTAAAAACATGAAATAATTCTTCCTGAGATCGATCTTTTCCCGCAAAAAACTGGATATCGTCAATTAACAAAGCATCTAATGACCGGTAATAATTTTTAAATTGTGTAATCGTATTGGTTTGAAGTGCCCGTATCATTTCAGAGACAAATCGTTCTGAATGCAAATAGAGCACTTTGAGAGAAGCATTATTTTTAACCATTGCATTTCCGACAGCTTGCATAAGGTGGGTTTTTCCCAACCCTACTGAACCATATAGAAATAAGGGGTTATACGCCTGACCAAAATTCTCAGAGACTTGAATGGCCGCCGCCTTTGCCAATTGATTTGATTTTCCTTCGACAAAATAGTCAAAGTTAAAAAGTGGGTTCAGGTTTGAATAAAACTTTTCATCTGACTTCGATTCCGTTTTTTCCATTTCTTTGAGCGGAATCCCTACGCTGACAATAATATCCGTGCCTAGAATAGACTTAATTTTTGACAAGTATTGAGAAGACACTTTTTCGGTTATAAAGTGATTTGGTGCTAACAGGTAATACTTCCCCCCATGCATATGAAACTGGAGTGGTTTTATCCAAGTACCAAACTCTTCTATACTCATGTCCTGCGAAAGCGCTGCAAGACAATCGTCCCAATGTTTTGCTGTAGTCATCTGTATAAAAAACCTGTGGATATCTCTGTGGAAAGATGTGGAAAACTAGCGTAACACAAGTAGGATGTTTCTTCGATAAGATTTATCCACAGCTTATCCCACTGGTTTTAACGATGTTTTCACCACCCTAAAATCTGTCTTAACTTATTGTTATGTATGATAAAAAAAAACATACCCACAGAAACCAGTCTGCTTCATCATCAACACATATTAAATAATAATATATATATATTATATGATAAGATGAAAGTTTAGATTTTTTGAAATTTGAAAAAGCGAGGATTCCATGGGAATAAAAGTTGCTATTAATGGCTATGGTCGTATTGGTAGAAATATACTAAGAGCGCTTTACGAAGGTCCCCATAAGGGCAAAATCCAAATAGTTGCTATTAATGACATGGGGGATGTGACAACCAATGCTCACCTGACACAATACGACTCTACCCACGGGAAATTCCATGGCCAGGTTACTACGCAAGGCAATGATTTAGTTGTAAACGGCGATGCGATTAAAGTATTTAGTGAAAGAGACCCCAGCAAACTTCCTTGGGGACAATTAGGTATAGATGTTGTTTTAGAATGCACCGGCATTTTTACCAGTAAAGAAAAGGCCATGGTTCATATCAAGAGTGGTGCAAAGAAAGTCATTATTTCTGCGCCAGGCGGAAATGATGTAGATGCAACCATCGTGTACGGTGTGAATCATGGGATTTTAAAGCCTGAACATCAGGTTATTTCAAATGCGTCATGTACCACGAATTGTCTTGCTCCTTTAGCTAAAATCTTAAACCAATCCATAGGAATAGAGGAAGGGTTAATGACGACAATCCATGCCTATACAAATGATCAGGTGTTAGTGGATAGCTATCACAGTGATTTACGTCGTGCACGTTCGGCTACGCAGTCGATGATACCGACCAAAACAGGAGCAGCCAGTGCGGTAGGGTTGGTTTTGCCTGAATTGAACGGTAAGCTCGATGGTTTTGCTATGCGAGTGCCTACCTTAAATGTTTCTATTGTGGATTTGTGTTTTACCTCGAAACACCAAACTAGCGTGGATGAAGTTAATCAATTGCTAAAAAAAGCGTCTGAAAGCGAAATGAAAGGAATTATCGCGTATAATACTGCCCCATTGGTCTCGGTCGATTTTAACCATCACTCTGCATCGTCTATTTTTGATGCAACGCAAACCAAGGTGATAGGGAAGTTAGTGAAAGTTTTATCCTGGTATGATAACGAGTGGGGGTTTTCCAATCGAATGTTGGATGTAACGTACGCCTGGATGAAATAAATGTCATTTGTTGCATGTGGTTTAAGTCATAAGACAGCTCCGATTGATATTCGTGAGCGGTTGTATTTCCCAAAAGAGAAAATTGCTTCTTCTTTGCAAGATTTGAAGCGAAAAATTCTTGTGAATGATGTTGTTATTTTATCAACGTGTAACCGTACAGAGATTTATTGTTCTGCTGTTTCTAACCCCAATACTTTGCCTAATTGGTTGGCACAACAGTGTGATATGGCACCCACTGAGCTTTCGCCTCACTTGTATGTATACCGAGGCGAAGAAAGCATTAAACACGTTTTTCGCGTGGCCAGTGGCATAGATTCTATGGTGCTAGGCGAGCCTCAAATTTTTGGTCAATTGAAAGAAGCTGTGTCGATAGCTGAGAACACAGGCACGCTCAATGGGTCGCTCCGAAAATTTTTTCATCATGCATTTTCTGTGGGAAAAAAAATTAGAACAGAGACAGATATTGGTGTGAATCCGATTTCATTGGGGCAGGTAATTTTTAAGTTAGCACGAAAAAAAATAAAAGATTTTTCCAGTGCACGCGTTTTATTCATTGGAGCGGGGGAAACCGTAGATTCAATTGCGCATGTTTTAAAATCTCACCGAGTGAAAGATATTTGTATTGCCAACAGAACTTTATCAAATGCTCGTAGTATAGCTGACAAACTCAATGCACGTGTCTGTGCGTTAAGTAAAATGGAATTATCCGAAGCGGATATCGTTATTTCGGCTATAGGAGCTGAGTTTCCTATTATTGATAAAAACAACGCGATTCAATCGCTTAAGGACAGAAAACAAAAAACGCAGTTATTTTTTGATTTAGGCGTGCCTCGCAATATTGACCCAGAAATAAAAAAAATAAAAAATGCATTACTGTTTGGTGTTGATGATCTGAGAGAAATACTGGATGAAAATAGAAATAAAAGAGTAAGTTCGCTCAGTTCAGCAGAGGAAATGATTGACGCACAAGCAAAACAGTTTATCTTGAGTCTGCGATCGCAAAGTGTTTCTGAGGTTGTTAAAAAATATCGACATAAAATGAATGGGTTACGAGATGAATATTTAAAAAAATCAGTACAGTCTTTATTGACAGGCGAAGATCCTGAAAAAGTGATTAAAAAACTGGCACACCAAATCACCAATAAGTTTTTACATGCACCATCCGTTAATTTGAAAAAAGCGGCATGCCAGGAAGATTGGGTATTGGTTCACACTGTTGAAAAATTGTGGGATCTCTAAAACAGCATGAAACCCACATTATCTAAAAAACTTATTTATTTAGTTGAGCGTCATGAAGAAATAAATCATTTGCTTAGCTCTCCAGAGATAATCAGCGATAATGCAAAATTTCGTGAATTATCAAAAGAATATTCTGAATTACAAAAAATCGTGGATGTTTATAAACGATACGATGAGGTTAACACGCAGCTCGAAGAATCGCTTTTATTACAACAAGATGCGGATAGTGAAGTAAGGGCTATGGCTTCAGAAGAGTGTGAGCGATTAAAAACAGAGAAAGAAAAAAACGAAGCAGATTTACAACTATTATTACTTCCTCAAGATCCCAACGATAGCCACAATGTTTTTTTAGAAATTCGTGCAGCAGCGGGCGGCGATGAATCCTCTATTTTTGCGGGTGAACTATTTCGGATGTATTCACGTTATGCAGAAAAAAAACGTTGGTTAGTTGAAGTTCTGCAATCCAATGGTGGTGAGCACGGTGGATATAAATCAATTATTGCTCGCGTGAGTGGCGATGAGGTTTATGCCAAATTAAAATTCGAATCGGGTGCGCATCGCGTGCAACGCGTTCCCGAAACAGAAGCTCAAGGAAGAGTACATACCTCGACCTGTACCGTTGCTGTGTTGCCAGAGCTTGATGAGGTTGAAGAGATCGATATTAACCCCGCAGATTTAAAAATAGATACCTATCGCGCGTCGGGCGCAGGCGGGCAACACGTGAACAAAACAGACTCAGCTATTCGGATTACGCACATACCGACGGGTACTGTGGTGGAGTGTCAGGAAGAGCGTTCACAACATAAAAATCGCGCGCGTGCGATGTCTTTATTAAAATCGCGCTTATTGGACGCTGAAGTTGCAAAACAACAAAAACATGAAGCTGAGACGCGACGAAATCTTGTGGGGACAGGCGATCGTTCAGAAAGAATCCGAACGTATAATTTTCCGCAGGGACGATTAACCGATCACCGCATCAATCTTACTTTGTATAAATTAGCTGATATTATGGAAGGAGATTTAGATTGTGTTATAGAGCCATTACGCCATGAATATCAAGCAGATTTGCTCGCAAGCCTCGGCGACGATTGAACGAGTCGACATCGAATTATTGTTAGCCAAAGCATTAAACCAGCCTCGTGTTTATTTATACACCCATCCTGAGCAAAGCCTTGCTTCAACTGAACTTGAATTATTTAATAAATTACTACGAAGACGTGAGCAGGGAGAGCCTGTGGTTTATATTCTGGGAGAAACTGAATTTTATTCGTTAAAATTTTATATCTCACCCGGCGTGCTTATTCCAAGACCAGAAACAGAATTGTTAGTTGAGCTGGTTTTAGAAAAATTCAAATTACAGAAACTATCTGTTTTAGAATTGGGTACAGGTAGTGGTGTGATAGCGGTAACATTGGCCAAAAACAGACCCGATTGGACTATTACCGCTACAGATATTTCTGAGACAGCACTCGAGGTTGCACGTAAAAATGCTGATTTTAACGGGATTCATAATATAAATTTTATAAAATCTCATTGGTATGAAAATTTAGATCAAACCAGAGTTGAGTTAATTATTAGTAATCCGCCCTATATTCCCGAGGAAGATCCCCACCTCCGTGATCTGTCTTTTGAGCCACAGTTAGCATTGGTGTCGGGGAAGGAGGGGATGGACGATATTAGAGCTATCATCAGCGGCGCTAAAGCCTATTTGAAACCAGATGGCTGGATTTTATTAGAGCATGGCTATGATCAGGCCGATCAGGTACAAAGCTGTTTTCTTGAAAATCACTATACCGAAGTAAAAACCGAGAAAGACCTAAGCGGGCTCTCTCGAATGACAATTGCGAAAAACGGCTGATTTTGGTATATACTCGCTATTTTGGAGGATCTTATGGCAAAACGCAGCACGAAGGGAAAGAAGTCAAAGCCAAAAAAAGCAGCTCCTGTAAAACGTAAAAATCCTGCTTTGAAGAAAAAAGTCGTCAAAAAAGCTAAAGTTTTATCCAAAAAAGTTAAATCTCTCAAGAAACCTGCAAAAAAAACCACAAAAGCCTCAAAATCTCTTTCGGCGGTTGCTAAAAAACTCAAGCAGCTCCCAGCGCCATTTGTTAGTCGAGTCAAGCCTTACAACGCGACAAAAAATGAAGAATATATGAACCATGCGCAGCGTGAGCACTTCCGAAAAGTGTTATTATCCTGGAAGCGACAGTTGCTGGATGAGATGGAGCGAACCGTTCATCACATGCAAGATGAAGCAGCGAATTTTCCAGATCCGAATGACAGAGCAACCCAGGAAGAAGAATTCAGTCTTGAGTTGCGTGCCCGTGACCGTGAGAGAAAGCTTATAAAGAAGATTGATGAAACGACTTCTCGTATTGATAACAATGATTATGGATACTGTGATGCGTGTGGTGTCGAGATTGGCATTAGCCGATTAGAAGCGAGACCCACAGCTACTCTATGTATTGACTGCAAAACTATTGATGAAATTCGTGAGAAGCACTACAGCTAAACGAGGAGTTTGAAATGATTCATGGCCTTTTGCATTTTTCCTTTTGGGAAATGGTTCTTACCACATTGGTGATGACACAAATAACTGTCATCAGCGTAACGATATATTTACACCGATGTCAGGCGCACCGAGCACTTGAGCTTCATTCCTCCATCAGTCATTTTTTTAGATTCTGGTTATGGTTAACGACAGGTATGACGACAAAAGCATGGACGGCCATTCATCGCAAACACCACGCTAAATGTGAAACCGCAGAAGATCCGCACAGTCCTGTTGCCATGGGAATCAAAACCGTCCTATTTAATGGCGCGGAGTTATATCGCAAAGAAAAGCAAAATAAAGAAACATTGGAGCGTTATGGTCAAGGAACCCCCGATGATTTCATGGAAGATTTTTATGTGAAACACAGTATGTTGGGTCTTGGCATCATGCTGGCATTGGATATTATTTTATTCGGATTGCCAGGAATTACCATTTGGGCCGTACAGATGATGTGGATTCCATTTTTTGCCGCGGGCGTGATTAATGGCATTGGCCATTATTTTGGCTATAGAAACTTTGAATGTCCGGATGCAGCACGAAATATTATTCCGTTTGGATTTTTGTTGTCGGGTGAAGAGTTGCATAACAATCATCATACTTTTGGAAGTTCTGCAAAGCTTTCTTACAAGTGGTGGGAATTTGATTTAGGCTGGGGAATTATTAAAATATTTAGTTTTTTAGGCTTAGCAAAAGTAAAAAAACTTCCGCCGAAATTAATTTCCAATCCATCTAAACAAACTATCGATGGCGAAACCTTAAAAGCCGTATTGTTAAATAGATTTAATATCATGTCTAATTACAGCAAAGACGTTATTTTGCCGTTATTAAAGAAAGAAAAGAATAAAATAGACTCAGGTCTGAAAGATTTATTAATTCGCGAAAAGAGTTTGATTGATCAATTGGAGCACAAAAAATTAGTGTTTCTATTACAAAAACAAAAAATGTTGAATCTTGTCTATCAATATAAATTATCACTTCAAGACATCTGGAGCCGAACCAGTGCTACGCAGAAAGAACTTTTGGACGCATTACATCAATGGTGCAAATCCGCTGAAGAAAGTGGCATAGAAGGTCTTAAACACTTCGCACAACGCATAAAGTCTTACGTTACACATCCTGTTTCTTAAGCGATTCTAAAACTACGACGCATAATGCTAAGTTAAGCGTCGTAAAGATTAGATTATAAATTGCTGAGCTTGCTGTTAGCCCTACCATCAAGAACAAGATTACGTAACAGACCGCTTGTATTATCCCCACGGTTAAAAATATTCCCGTAATATATCCCATATGATTATTAATTAAGTGGAAGCTTTTTTTAAGGGCTTGAACAGGATCGAGATTATCTATGACCACCAGCGGCCATGAAAAAAGTAAATAAGAATAAACAAGCAGCAATAACAAACAGATGACTACACCAAATAAAAATCCTAAGAGAGAACTGGCTAATAGAAAACAAAAGAGAAAAAAACCGGTTAAGCCTAGAAAAAGCATCAATGTATTAGGAAATCTCGCGAAGGCAAGAGAATAAAGCGCTTCATCGTTCAAGGGAACTTCTTGACGGAAGACATTGGCTAATTTAAGCAGAATAACATTGGATAAATAAACCCCTGGAAAACATAATAAAACAGCCAAAATAATATTTTTGAATAATAACGAACTATCAAAACATAACACGACCAAAAAAGTTAAAGGAAGAAGAGAAATATAGGTCTTCTTCCATAACTCAAAAATACTTTTTAACGTTTCTTGAAAAGATAGGCCTGTCATTTACTGAGCTTGAGATTTTCCGTGATTATCACTGCCATTGAGAGCGTTAAGGGTAAGATAAATAAATCCGCAACGAACATGGCTGTAAGCCCCAACAAACTGGCGAGTTTATTAATCACCAGTGTGATAGACGAAATAACCAGTAGGACCACAAATACATAAATCCAATTCTTATTGACGAGGCGAAATCCACTTATAATAGCCACATGTGGCCATTTGTTTTCAATAACCACTAAGGGATTGGCAGGAATCAAGTAAGGTGAGGCAATTACAATGAGGAGAAAAGCGATGCCCAAACCGAGTTTTGGATTAATATGGGAAAAAAGAAGCCCAAGTTGTGCGAGAAGATACATAATGGTCAATAAAATTATGCTTAAGATAAACATCTTTAAAAAACGCGAAAGCGAGATCTGTATTGCTTCAATACTCGTAAGTGTTTTTCCGCGTAGCGAGTGACTGATACGCATAATTATAGCTCCAGAGGGAACGAGGTAGATGGTGTAGCAAATAATATAAAGGAGAGCCAGTAAAGCGATGTGATTTGGGAGCACGTTCCAATGCTTTGCAATTAATACCGGAACTCTTGTCAACAATATGCATAAAAAGCTTAAAGGAAGTAAAGGCAATACCAGTGATTTCCAGCAAGAAAATATAGCTAATATGACTTCAATAAGTGCCATTCGTTTTTTCGGCAGGATAAACATTCACTCGCTCCCTAAGTTAATGATTGAGAAATCAAAGGATAAACTTTACCATTTATTAAATGGGCTGACTATGAAAGGAGTATTTTGTGAAATCAACGTTATGGCTTTTAATCTGTAATGGCAGTGTCGCACATGTCTATGAAGCTGCATATAAAGAAACTGTTTTCACCGTCACGAGAGTTCAAGAGCTACACCATGATGAAAGTCGTCTGAAAACACACGATCTCGTGAATGATAGACCAGGTCATTATAATAAAGGGGCTCAAGGTAGAGGGGCATACAGTGAAAAAACGTCTCCCAAAGAATTGGAATTACAACATTTTTCCCATGAACTGGTAGAGTTTTTAGATCAACAGTGGAAATTAAAAAGCTATCATGGCGTTGTAATTGCAACGTCCCCTCACTTTGAGAGTCTTCTAAAAGAAGCGCTGGTTCCGCATGAAAAACATCTGGGCCCACTTATTAAAGCGATGCTTACCAAGGATTATACGCGCGCTACAGTGAAAGAACTTGAAGAGATTTTTGAGCCTGTGTGTCAAAAGCTGATGTAGTTTTTAGTTGAAAGAAAAATAAACTTTAATTTTATTAACAGCAGACAATTCTTTGAGTTTTTCTTTATATTGGACTGAAAGAAGATTCAGATCGTCGTTAGTATGGACATTAACAGTAAGAAAAAGTTCTACTTCAATTTTGCCATTTAAATAATGAAGTCTAATATCGTGTATTTTATCAGCATAGTTTAAACCCTTTAATTTTTCCTTCAGCTGTATTTCTAACAAACTGCGATGAGGTAATTGTGAGGATGGGTGTGATGTTTCATCGTCCTCAGGATCAACATGTACAGTAATATCGCTGATTTCTGGGAGTTTATTTAACGCCATAATAACCTGATCGCCAATAAAATGGCCTTCTGAAACGCTGATATGGGGTGAAACTAAAATATGAACATCGACTAAAATACTATTTTTAATGGTACGTGTGCGCAACATATGTAACGTACAGACGCCGGGAACGGTGGTAATAATCCCCCTTATTTTTTGTAGCGTTTTTTCATCTACGCCAGTGTCGACTAATTCTGAAATACTTTTCCAGCCTAAGGCGGTTCCTAATTGAATAATCAGAAGACCTACAACAATGGCGCCAATGGTGTCGAAGTAACGATAGCCAAATAATGCGCCTAAAATACCGATGATAACAACAATAGAAACCCAGGCGTCACTTCTTGCATGCCAGGCATTAGCCGCTAAAATATCTGAATTAATTTTTTTCGATAGTTTTAACGTTGTTTGAAATAATACTTCATTGACGATGGCGGTTAATACGGCAATCCAAAGCGTAATCATTTCGGGTTTTAGAATAGCTTGATGTTCCCATAAATGTTTCCCGCCATCAAAAATAATACCAAGACCCGCTAAAATTAAAATCAACGCGAGCCCAAACGTTGCCGCCGTTTCTATTCTGCCATGTCCGTAGGGGTGGTTATAATCTGCTTTTTGAGCGCCGTAATGTGCAGCAAATAGTACCAATCCATCAACGAATATATCTGACAAAGAATGAAAACCATCGGCGGTGAGTGCATGAGAATGGCCAATGACACCAAAAAATAATTTCAATCCCGCCAAAATAAAAGTAATAAACACAGTAATAACGGTGATTCGAATGGCGGGCTGAGCGAAAAATTTATCCATTGATCGTTTTAATTCCCGAGGCGGTTGCAAGGATTAATATATTTGCGGGTCGATGCGCAAAAAGGCCATTATCTACAACGCCTGAAATATTGTTTAACGTTGCTTCGAGTTTTAATGGGTCAATAAGAGAGAGATGATAAGCATCTAAAATAATATTCTGATTATCAGTGATAAAACCTTCACGATAGACGGGAACGCCACCTAATTTAACAATTTCACGCGCGACATAACTTCGCGCCATTGGAATAACTTCAATGGCCAGTGGAGTTTCATCGGTGGAAAGTAAATCGGTCCATTTCGTTTCGTCTGCAATACAGATGAATTTTTTAGCGACAGTTGCTACGATTTTTTCGCGTGTATGTGCACCGCCACCGCCTTTAATCATCTGAAGATGATGATTAATCTTATCAGTGCCATCGACATATAATGGCAAATGATCAACTGAATTGAGATCAAAAACCGGAAAACCAAGAGACTTCAGCCTGTCAGTGCTTTGATTTGAACTTGAAACAACGCCTTCTATTTTGGACTTAATCGAGGGAAGGGCATCAATAAAATAATTCACCGTACTGCCTGTTCCTACGCCAAGTATGGTATAAGGTTCGACATAATTTAGGGCGGCAAGGGCAGCTTGTTTTTTCAGTGCATCCATGGAGAGAATCCTTCGCAGAAATAAATGGGGTGCTTCCAAGAGTATGTACACTTGAAACTGGTACTACAATGTGGAGGTCTCAGTAACACTTTAGGCTTTCCTGCTATAGCAAGGACATGCACACCGTGTTGCGATTTCGATCCCCTTAGTGCTCACTATTAAAGTTCAAGGTAGCACTCTTTGAAAACACCTTATAGTAAGTATAGTAACAATTCAGAATTGCGCAAATGGTTAACTAGGATCGAAAGTATGATAGATAGGCTAAAAACATTGCCACAGTATTGCTTGCCACAAAAAGCTATTTCTAGCGCTTTCGGTTGGATAGCGAGCGTGAAAAAGCCGTTGTGGTTCAAAAACTGGAGCATCAACCATTTTATAAAAAAGTATCACGTTGATATGTCAGAAGCGGTTGAAAGCAACGCTGAAAATTACAGCTGTTTTAACGCTTTTTTTACACGATTATTGAACCCTCATCTTCGTCCTATTTCTCACGGCATGATAAGTCCAGTGGATGGCGAAATCAGTGAAATCGGAGAGATTCACGATGGACATATTTTTCAAGCCAAAAATCATTATTTTAGTTTGTCTGATTTATTAGGCGGAGATGTTTCTCTGGCCTCTTTTTTTGAAAATGGATCTTACGCAACGTTTTATTTATCACCCAAAGATTATCATCGAATTCATATGCCAATTTCTGGCGCATTGAAAACAATGATTCATGTTCCAGGGAAATTATTTTCGGTTAATCAACGAACTGCGCGAACGGTTCCGGAATTATTTGCTAAAAACGAACGCGTGGTTACTATTTTTGAAACAGAGAAGGGAAAAGTTGCAGTGATTCTTGTAGGGGCAATGATTGTGGCGAGCATTGCAACGAAGTGGGCAGGCATTGTAACGCCGCCGCGAAAATTAGGTATTCAGCGTTGGACGTATGATGATATTTTTCTCGAAAAAGGCGAAGAAATGGGATATTTTCAATTAGGCTCAACCGCCATTGTTTTATTCCAAGCCAATCAAGTGAAATGGGATAAGACACTAAAAAATGGAAATAGTGTGAAAATGGGCCAAAAAATTTGTGAATAATTTGCGCGGAGTGCAGTAATGCAGATAAATACTCAAGGTAAAGTTCTAAGCGTATTTACGCTGATGATGATCAATGTCATTGCGGTGGATAGCTTAAGAACGTTACCCATCAGTGCTGAATATGGCTCTGCTTTGATTTTTTATTATGTTGTTGCTGCTATTTGTTTCTTTATTCCCACGGCTTTAGTCACAGCAGAATTAGCAACAGGTTGGCCAAATACGGGCGGCGCTTATGTGTGGGTTACAAAAGCATTTGGTCCCAAAATAGGATTTTTAACTATTTGGTTGCAATGGATTTATAACGTCGTGTGGTATCCGACTATATTAGCTTTTTTAGCCGGAACATTGGCGAGTTTAATTCATCCGTCTTTAGCGAGTAGTACGACGTATACGTTAAGTGTTATTTTAATTTTATTTTGGGCGTCGACAATTTTAAGTTGTTTCGGGCTGAAAATTTCAAGTCGATTCAGTGTTGTAGGCGCCGTGGTTGGAACGATGATTCCCATTGTCGTTATTATTTCGCTAGGAATTTTGTGGGCAGTGCACGGGCATGTTTCGCAAATTCATTTTGATAAAGCGGATTTATTGCCTAATTTAAATAATCTGAATAATTTAGGATATTTGGTAGCGGTATTATTTGGTTTAGTGGGAATGGAAATGTCTGCCGTTCATGCGGGCGATGTCAAAAATCCGCAAAAAGATTATCCCAAAGCTTTACTCTATTCTTCGCTGATCATATTAATTACGTTAATTGGGGGTTCTTTGGCGATTGCTGTTGTTATTCCTCCGAGTCAAATCAGCTTAGTTTCTAGTCTAATTGATGCCTATGGCATATTTTTTAAAGTTCATCATTGGGCGTGGGCACTTCCCGCTATGGTAGCGATGATTTTCATCAGCGGTTTGGCTAACATGTCAGCCTGGGTGATTGGCCCAACGCGAGGATTATGGGTTGCAGCAGAAGAAGGCAATGTTCCCAAATATTTTGCTAAGCTTAACAGTCGGGGTATGCCAGCACGGATACTAATACTCCAAGCAGTAATAGTTACACTGTTATGTGCTGTTTTTCTGTTGATGCCCAGCGTAAACAGTTCGTATTGGATTTTAACTGCCCTGACCTCACAGTTAGCGTTGCTATTCTACATATTTATGTTCGCTGCGGTGATTCGTCTGCGTTATAAATCTCCCGAAGTTGAGCGATCTTATCGTATTCCCGGCGGAAAGTGGGGTATATGGATTGTAGCGGGCGTGGGAATTTTGACTTCACTGGGCGTGATTTTCCTGGGATTTCTGCCGCCGTCTAATCTCCACATCACGAGCGTGAGAACGTATGAGCTCATTTTAGTAGCAGGCATCTTAATTTTTGCACTGCCGCCCCTGCTGGTTCATCGCAACAAAAAATAGAGTATTGAGAGTCAATTATGGACTCAGAAAAAACAGAATGGGTTACTTATAAAAGTATGGGAATTCACGCAGGCCTGTTTAATAAATTTGGAATATTAGCTGTGAAACCCAAGGAATGTAATGGCTTCGAGGTTACCTCGACAAGTTTTCGAGTGGGAACAGTAAAGATAGCCTGCCAGACAACGAATCCTTCAGAGAAATCCGATACCCGTAGAAAATTATTGGAGGCGTTGACGAGTAATCAAAGTGTTTCTATTGGTGAAGCCTGTTTTGGAAATGTTGAACGCAATGAAGAGATTTTTACCCCCATTATTTTTCATGGTATGCAGAGTGGTGAAGCAGGAATGCACTTCTACCCTTGGCTTTCCTCTGATGACAGCGCAACATTTAGTGAGTTTTCAGGATTTCAACAATATTTTACAACGGGTGGTCTTTTTGGGCCTCATCTCAGAGGAATGGATGGCGACTATTCAGTAATAATAACTAGCCATAATATCGATAAAAAATGGAAGATAACTTCCATTGACGATAGCTATAAGAATAATCCCTATAACGAAGCTTTATTTGTACAATTTGAAAACTTTTGCAAATGGATTTCTGTTTATAATCAAAAGGGCTATCCAAAAAATTTACTTTACCATCTTCCTTCTTGGGATTATTTGTTTTTTGGTGTTGGACATTTTATACGCGGTAATATGACGTTGTGCGCTCTTCAGGAATATTGCAATGCAATTTATGAGGAAGCTTCGCGGCATAAAGAAAGGCTAGCTGAAATTTGTAGTAAGTATGAAATTACACTCTGCATTTCATCTCCATTTGATAATCTTTTTGGAGATTTTTTTACGGTTTCTAAAGACGTATTGCTTGATACTATTTGGGGTACTTTTGAGGTAGAGCAAAAGGACTTGAAAGTAAATGAAGAAGCATTTGTTGAAGTGTGCATAGAGAAATTAATCAGCAGCCAGATAAAAGGCATGCATCGTAAAGCGTGGAGTGATTTTTTAAGCGTAAGTTCCGAAAGGCCAAGAAATCTTGAGGATTTAACTAATCTGGCCAATTCAATGATGATTGCAGTTGCCTCAATGGAAAGAGAAGATTATAAGACGTGTTCATTATTTCCACTTTCAGGAAGATACGTTCAAAATTTCCATCGAGATTTGTCAAAAAAAATGACGCGCAATTATCCTTTGGTTTTTAATGTTACAGCCATTGATCCTGTACTGGCATATTCTCGTCATTCAAAAGAAGAGTCTGTGGGTGTTTTATTTTGTTTTACTCATCTGTGTAATGTCACTGTTTCGGAAATGATTACAAAAAAAGGATTGCTAGCTGAAGCCAGAAAAAACATTGCTCGTTTAATACGGGGAGAACAGACATCTTCATTGGAAGAAACCATTGGTAATCTGATACGCAGCAAAAAATAGATTATTTCTTCACAAAATTTTCCAGTATTTCTGGAATATTATCTTTTGTTAAGGGCTTCATATAAAAAGCATTCATTCCTGCGTTTAGGCATTGTTCTTTATAGTTATCAGGTCCTTGGGCGGTGAGTGCAATTAGCGGCAATTTACGCAGTGCTTTATTCTTTCGTATTTTTTTTACAAGATCTAATCCCGAAATATCAGGCAATCCTAAATCCAGAAAAACAATATCATAATGATTTTTTTTCAAAAGGCTTAACGTTTCTTTGCCGGTTTCTGCGAAATCAACATTGCAGTCAAATGACCTTAACAGAATTTTCGTTGCCATTTGGATTAATGCCTGGTCTTCTACCACTAAGACGTTTATCACTTGATATTCCTAGTAAGGTAAATCAAAGGGAAGCGTGAACGTAAAAGTTGTTCCTTTCCCTTCTGTGCTCTCAAGATCAATTTCACCGTTGAGATCTTCAACAAATTTCTTGACGATTTTTAAGCCCAAGCCAAAACCTTTATAAATTCCTTGGTTGGTTGGATTAATGCGAAAGAATTTTTCATAAATTGCTTTTTGTTTATCTTTTGGAATGCCAATGCCGGTATCTCGAATTTCAAAAGAAAGAATAATATTGTTTTTATGTTTTTTAATTAAATCAATATTGATTAACACACTTCCCTTCTCAGTAAATTTAATCCCATTACTGATAAGATTAATTAAAATGCCTTTGAGTCTTTCCGGATCTCCCAATAATGTTTCAGGGATATTTTCAGCGATTGTGTAAGTCAGCTTGAGGTTTTTATTTTTAGCAGGAGGTAATTCCATTGCAATTACGGCTTCGACAAGTTTATATAACGAGAATTTCTTAGAAAGAACGTGATTAAATTCTTCTTCAACTTGCGCAAACGCTAAAATATGACTGGCATATTCCAGAAGTTCTTTGCTTGAATTCGCAATCATGGTTAACGCTTCTTTTTTTTCTCCCTGCGGTTCTTGCATCGCTAACGCTGCACTTAAACCATAAATTCCCGCAAATGGCGTGCGAATATCATGTTCCATGTTATGAATAAATTCTGATTTCATTCGGCTGATTTCTTCCGCTTTTTCTTTGGCCACTCTGAGAGCGTTCTCTAATGCTTTTTGTTCTGTGATATCTACTGTTACGCCAAATACGCCCATGATGTGTTTTTTGTTGTTTATTAACGGATTTTTGTAAGACAGAAATGTTCTCGCTGTCCCGTCTACAAGACAAGTCTCTTCTGCTTTAATAGATTTACGTGAGCGCATGACTTTCAAATGATTTTTTCGGATAGCATCAATGGTTTCTTTATTCCAGCCAGCTTTTTCTGCGGCTTCATAAATAGTTTTTCCAATGAGGGCTTCCGAAGAAGAGAATCCAAAAAGTTTTGCTTGGTTGTTGTTACACCCTAAAACAACGCCATTTTTATCTGCCCAGTAAAAATTTTCTGGTAAGACATCAAGAATATTTTGAAAATAAATACTGGAAAGAAATTCTGTTTTTTTGAGGTCAGTAATATCTGTTGAAACACCCAGAAGTCCAGTGACATTTCCCTTCTTGTCAAAAAGCGGTGTTTTTTTGCTGAGATAGGTGGCAGGTTTTCCATGAATATCAGGTGCTGATTCTTCAACGGTGAGTTCTTGTTTTGTGCGCATGATTTTTTTATCAATTTTTTCAATAGCAGGGACGTAAGAATTATGTAACAGCTGCGCAGCCGTTTTGCCAACAAATTCATCCAGTGATTTTAATCCTAACGTAGCAGCCTGTGCTTTGTTGCAGCCTTGGTAGATTCCCTTTTTATTTTTCCAATATACATGGGTAGGGATATGCTCAATGATTTGTTTGAGGTAATCGATTTCTTGCTCAAGTGCTTCGACTTTCCGTTTTAGGTCAATGTCTGCCGTCATGTTATTCCCTCTGAACGCGTGCCCAAGTATACATGAGTTAGAGATAGTCCCGTATCAAAATCTCTGCAATTTGTACGGCATTTAGCGCTGCGCCCTTGCGGATATTGTCGGCGACAATCCAGAGATTTAAGCCCAAATGGTGCGAAATATCTTCGCGAATTCGACCTACAAATACTGCATCTTCTCTGTTCGCGACAGTTAACGGTGTGGGATACCCACCATCTTCGGGTTCATCAATGACGATAATTCCGGGCGATTCTGTTAGTAATCTTTTGGCGGCTTCAGCTGTAATTTTATCCCGTGTTTCTATATGGACTGCTTCAGAATGGCCATAAAAAACAGGCACGCGCACAGCCGTCGGATTAATTAAAATATTCGGATCATTCAGAATTTTTTTACTCTCCCACACAATCTTCATTTCTTCTTTGGTATAGCCATTATCTAAAAAGCTATCAATATGGGGAATTAAATTAAAGGCTATTTGGACAGGATAAACTTTAGGTGTGACATCTTTACCGTTTAATAAATCCGTGACTTGTTGGGATAATTCATCAATACCCGGCTTGCCGCTTCCTGAAACAGATTGATATGTCGCGACATTAATGCGCTCTATCCCAACAGCATCATAAATGGGTTTGAGTGCAACTAAGAGCGGTATTGTTGAACAATTGGGTGTGGCAATAATATTGCGCTCGCGATAATTTTCTATAGCCTCTGGATTTACTTCAGGAATGACTAAGGGCACATCTTCGTCGTAACGAAAATGCGATGATTTATCAATGACAACGCAGCCTGCTTCCGCCGCAATCGGCGCATATTTCTTCGCTAATTCAGCATCTACCGCACAGAAACAAATCTGAACCGTACTAAAATCAAAACCGTCTGTTTCTTGAATAATAATAGATTTATTTTTGAAAGTGACAGAATTTCCAGCTGATCGTTTGCTGGCCAGCAAAAATAATTTCCCCACCGGAAATTGACGTTCCGCTAATATTTCTAATAGTGTTTCACCGACGGCGCCTGTCGCACCCAAGACAGCAATATCAAATTTTCGTGACATACGATTACCTTTTGAGAGTTAACGCCCATTGATAGAGCGAATTTTTTGAGACGTGAAATAATTCTGATGAAATTTGAACTGATTTTTTTAAGGGTAAATCTACAATAAGTTTTTCGACCAATAATTTTGCTTGAGTTTGATTTACCTCTTCTTTTTCTGTTTCTGGCATACCCGCAACGACCACAACAAATTCGCCTTTTCTATTATCATCAGAAAGCAACAGCCATTCGGAAAGTTTTTTTAAAGACGCTTTATGAAGGGTCTCAAACGTTTTTGTGAGTTCACGGCAAATTATGGCTTCGCGTGTTTCCCCAAACATTAAAACCAAATCCGCAATCGTTTCTTCAATACGGTGCGGCGCTTCATAAAAAATCAACGTTCGGGATTCGGTTTTTAATTCAGAAAGTCTATTTTGTCGGGCAGTTGTTTTTGCGGGCAAAAAACCTTCGAAAATAAATTTATCACTCGGCAAGCCAGAGGCACTCAAGGCTGCAATGGCTGCACAGGTTCCTGGAATAGGCGAAATTTTTATATGTAATTCATGGGCTCGATGGACTAAAAAATATCCGGGATCGCTGATGAGTGGCGTACCGGCATCACTGACCAGAGCAATAGATTTATTTGCCGTTAATAAATTAATAATTTTATCTGCGCTTTTTTGTTCGTTATGTTCGTGATAAGAAAATACGGGTGTTGATATTCCGTGGTGGGCTAATAATAGTTTAGTATGGCGAGTATCTTCACACGCAATAAAATCGACTTTTTTTAAAATATCCAGTGCGCGCAAACTGATATCATTGAGATTGCCAATGGGGGTCGCAACAATATAAAGTATGCTCACAGTTGTTCTCACAATTTTTTATCAGGAATCCGGGAAAGTGAAATGGTAGCAAAATCTCTGCGATTAGGCTTTAGTTGCCTGTGTTTTATTGCATTATCAGGATGTTCTAGTCAAATGTCTTCATCGACGGCGGCTCCTGTATCGAATTTAACCTCACAACCTGCAATAGCTGCAGTAGTAGCTCCCGCTACGTTGAGTGCTCAGCCACAGCCCACGCAAGTTGCATTGCTTCTTCCGCTGAACGGGGGGTTGGAAAATGCAGGAAAAGCTATCCAAGCAGGATTCAATGCCGGCTATGCACGCAGTGCGATTCATCCCACGATAAAAGTGTATGATACTTCCTCGGGAGATATTACGTCGATTTACCAACAAGCCATAAAAGATGGCGCAAATTATGTCGTTGGGCCGTTAGACAAAAATAAAGTCACTGCGTTATCAAAAAGTGGTGATATTAAAGTCAATACCATTGCATTGAATGAAGCAGAAGGTACTCCGACGTCGGTTGTTCCCCAATTTTACCAATTTTCGTTATCACCTAACGCAGAAGCGGTTCAGGTAGCGGATAAAGCATCTCAGGCGGGATATCACACTGCGCTATTAATTACTCCGTCAGGTGCATGGGGCGATGATATTGCTCGCACACTGCAAGCCGAATGGCAAAAAGATGGCGGCACGGTAGTGGGAAGCCTTGCGGTAAGTACGGATGAAAAGCTAAAAGAAAAGATTGATAGTTTGCCACAAAACGCTGATGTAATTTTTTTAATTGCTCGGCCTTCTCTTGCCCGTGAAATTAATCCATTATTAAAAAATAATATTCCCGTGTATAGCACTTCACTGGTGTATTCAGGACTGATTAATTCTGAGAAAGATAAAAATTTAAATGGCATACGGTTTTGTGATGAGCCATTAGTATTAGATTCATCGGGTCAGTGGGCTGTTATGCGTCAGCAGATCACTATTTCTGAGCCTGTGTTTATTCAGCAATATATCAGGCTATATGGTTTAGGATTTGATGCAGCGGGATTAACACAAAATTTTAGTGGTATTAATTCGGGTATCAATGGCGCAACAGGGCAATTATCCTTAGGTTCCGATCAACACATAGTAAGAAGACTAACATGGGCGATATTTCAGAAGGGCATTCCCAACGCAACGGCATAACACTCGCCAAAGGTTTTTTAGCCGAACAAAAAGCGTGTGATTATTTACAGCAGCAGGGATTGGGATTAATTGAAAAAAATTATCGCGTGAAGTGCGGTGAAATTGATTTGATTATGCGAAATTCCACGACGTTAATTTTTGTTGAAGTACGCTACCGTAAAAATAATTTTTTTGGAGGTGCGCTGGAAAGTATTACATGGCGCAAACAACAACGTTTGATTCATGCCGCTCAACTTTACAGTATGAAAAGTCCACTGGCTAAAAAGTTGCCGAGCCGTTTCGATGTCGTTACATTAACAGGGAATTTAGACTATCCGGAAATTATTTGGATAGAAGATGCGTTTAGATTAGATGGTTAGTGATTGAAAATTAAATCCTGAGGAGTGATTCGATGAAAAAAATTGCCTATATATTTATGCTGTTGGTAACACTAGGATTATTACAGGGCTGTGTTGTTTTAGCGGCGGCTGGAGCAGGAGCTGCAACAACGGCAGTGGTTGTTAACGACCGACGACCCGTGCAAACCATTACTGACGATCAAAATATAGAATACACTGCACATAGCGAAATCAATCAAACGCCTGCGTTAAATGAAAACAGTCATATTTCAGTCGTTTCATATAACCACGCTGTTTTATTAGTTGGCCAAGTGCCCAGTGATGCTGTGCGAACGCAAGTCGAATCTTTAGTTCAATCTTTACCTAAAGTATCGCGGGTCTATAATCAGCTACAGGTTCGTCCTGAAACCACCATGATGCAACGTTCGAAAGATACGTGGATCACCACAAAAGTAAAAACCAATATGATCAGTGAGAAGGGTTTAAATTCAGGACAAATTAAAGTCGTGACTGAAAATGGCGATGTCTATCTCATGGGCATAGTCACGAAATCGCAATCACGTTTGGCTTCAGATGTTGCTCGACGTGTGTCGGGTGTAAAGCGTGTTGTAACGTTGTTTGAATATACGCACGGGTAAAATTTATAATGGGTTTGTGTTGTCAGTAGTGTAACGATGAGGAGAAGCAAACATGACTCTTGATACGCCAGTGCGCAATCCGACCACACTTGATCTCTCTCCACATAAGCTAAGTAACATTAATTCTGCCATAAAAATGCGCAATAAATCATGGGGGAAAAATGATCAAATACCAAAATGGGTAGATATTGAGAGCGTTGGATTAGATCAGTTTTTTACACGTCCAGAGATTGCTGAAAAATGTTGGAAGTCATTCTGTGAATACATCAATTCTCACGGCTCCAGTATTGTTAATTATAAATTCATTGAGCCGTCGGCTGGACTTGGTGCATTTTACGATTTATTGCCCGATGATCGTCGAATTGGTATTGATGTAGTTAGGTATCGTCGTGACTTTGTGCAAAGTGATTTTTTGGATTGGGAGCCCCACAAAAATGGATACTCTTATGCTTGTATAGGCAATCCTCCATTTGGATACAGAGCGTGGTTGGCCTTGGCTTTTTTAAATCATGCAGCAGTATTTTCTGACTATGTTGGTTTTATTGTACCGATGGCTTTTCAAAGTATAGGCAAGAGTAATGTACAAGACAGGGTTAAAGGATTGCATTTAGTTCATTCGTCGTTACTTCCTCAGGATAGTTTTTTCGGGGCTGACGGAAAGTCGGTGAAGGTTAATGCGTTGTGGCAAATATGGGCGCGTGAAACCACACAGAAAAAAATGGTGGCAAAAACATGCGATAAATATATTGATTTATTTACAGTGGATATGCGCAAAGAACGTCTTTGTGGTCAGGCTAGGCTTAATGAGGCAAATTTCTTTTTACAACGCACTTTCTATCGTGATCCCCCAGATCTTGTTACTAGTTTCGAACAGGTAAAATATGTGTGCGGATATGGGATTGTAATCAAGCGTGAAAAAAATAAGGTGCTAAAGATTCTGCGGAACACTGACTGGAAGCAGTATAGTAATCTTGCTAGCCACAACTGTCGCCATATTAGCATGTGCCATATTCGCAAGGCTTTAACAGATGGTGGGCTTACGGATGAATGACCCGTTAGAATTGTTACTGCGAATCGCAAAAGAAAAAACAAAGATAGGCAAATGGGAAAATCAGCCGTTGCAGTTGATTAAAGTTATGGCAAATTCAACAAAGGGGGATCTTGGTGAGATTTTCATAGCAGAATATAGCAAGGCGCTTGGGTTCGATGTGGCTGATAAAGTTAGTCGTCTTGGGGATTATGATGTGAAGATAAATGATAAAACTTTTGAGGTAAAAATGGCAACAGAAGATGTAACTGGACATTTTCAATTCAACCATATTCGGTATGATTATACATATGATTGGCTTTTGTGCCTTGGTATTTCACCAGCCGCCATTTTATTTGATATATGGTCTAAAGCGGATCTTGTGACAGGAAAAGCTGGGGCATTGGTATCAATGGGGCGCGGGCAAAATTCCAGCTTTAAGTTAACAAAATCCAAAAAATCACTTTATCCAATTAATGAATTTAAGAGCAAGATTGAGAAATTGATTGTGGAGCGTTAAATGTTTTCACGTTAAATTACCTCAACGCTCTTCTCAAAATCTTTCCAACGGACGTTTTAGGAAGCACATCACGAAACTCAATAATTTTAGGGATTTTATATCCCGTTAATTCTTGATGACAAAATTTTCGAATGTCATCTGCTGTTAAATTCGGATCTTTTTTGACTATTACGGCTTTAACTTCTTCGCCTAAAACAGGATCAATAATACCCACTACGCCAACTTCACGTACGCCCGGATGAGAAGCAATTACCGCTTCGACTTCATTCGGAAATACTTTAAAACCCGATACATTTATCATGTCTTTCTTGCGGTCAACAATATAAATAAAGCCGTCTTGATCTATTTTGGCGATATCTCCCGTGTGTAACCAGCCATCAGACGTTAATACATTTTTAGTTTCATCAGGATTATTCCAATATCCCAACATCACTTGCGGACCCCGTACACACAATTCACCGATTTCTTCTATGGCCAATTCTTTTCCATCATTATCGCGGATGGAAATTTCTGTCGAGGGCAGCGGTAACCCAATACTGCCATTGTAATGCTTTAAATTTAATGGCGTCATCGAAACAGCGGGTGATGCTTCTGTTAATCCATAACCTTCGAGTAATCCACAACCGGTCATGGATTCCCAGCGTTCTGCGACTATTTTTTGCACCGCCATTCCACCGCCGAGGCACAGATGTACATGACTGAAATCGATATTTTTAAAATCAGCATTATTTAGCATGGCATTGAATAACGTATTGACGCCTGACATGGCTGTAAATTTAATTTTTTTCATTTCTTTAATTAAATTGGGGATATCGCGCGGATTAGTAATTAAAACATTGAGTCCGCCGAGTTCAAGAAAAATTAAACAATTCGCGGTTAAAGAAAAAATATGGTAGAGCGGTAAGGGTGTGATGACAATTTCTTTTCCAATGTGAAGAACATCGCTCATCCATGCGCGACCTTGTAACATGTTAGCGACGATATTTCGATGCGTGAGCATCGCGCCCTTCGCTATGCCCGTTGTTCCACCCGTGTATTGTAAAAAAGCAATGTCATTAAAATCCAGCGTTTTTTCATCAAATAATAACGGTAATGGCTTGCCGATATTAATACTATCTAGAAAAGTAATGGTCTTAGGCAAGGAAAATTTAGGGACGAGTCTTTTAATATGTTTTACGACAAAATTAATTAAATTTCTTTTTAATGTAGGCAAACAATCAGCCAATTCAGTAATAATAATATTTTTTATCTTGGTTT